>Ga0209394_1000090_pt1 | contig 85674 bp, 86 predicted proteins | sample JNZ201metaG_FD_184122 | JGI IMG/M metagenome (GOLD analysis project Ga0209394, IMG submission 184122) | Hot spring microbial communities from Jinze hot spring, China to study Microbial Dark Matter (Phase II) - JNZ 20120812A (SPAdes) (version 3) ...
GGGGTAATGCGCCTGAGACCGGGCGCGAGCTGAACCCGGCTTTCGATGGGGATGTAGCTCTAAACCTCCCCAGAACCCTCACACTTCAGGGCGGGAAGGAGGTCAGGGACTACAGGCTGAACAGCTAAAAAACGTAGAATAGGGGATGTTATCCCTCTTTTATTTTCAGGGATTTAATTGATGAAAAACAACTCACTAGTTCTGTTAGTCTTTCTTAGATATTATTATCTCTATTGTCGAGACTCTAGATTGTCTGCCTTCAGCACTAGTAACTACCTGGCTTCCTATCCTTATGTCCTTTATTACTACTTTGTCAGGCAGGAACCTGTTCCTCACTATCTCGACTGTGTCGACTGCCTTACCTATGGCTCTACCCCTAGCCTTTACTACGATCTCGGGGACTCCCTGGTTTAGTAGGGTTAGTGTTGCTAGCACGTAGTTCATTACAGGTTTCTTACCTACTAACACTACATTGCTTGACGTAGGTCCTTGAGACATTCACTCCACCTCTACACTTAATTTAGTCGTAATTAATGTATGAGTTCGCCCTTAAAAGTTTTTCGTTTTAATCCTTTTTACTTCTTCCTGAAGACTACGAATTTTTAAAGTTTATTTGAATATATGAAGCTTAGGTAGTAGAAATGAGTGGCGTGATCCAGCCAGCAGTAAGGAATCTGATAAGTGAGCTCAATAACTTAATAGGTAACGAAATAGTCGTTAGACTTGTTGATGGCACTACTTACGTCGGTAAGCTAGTAGGTTTAGACTTGAGTGAGAGATTTACTCTACACTTGGTTCTCGAGAATGCGAGGAATCAGGAGGGCAGGTCTTTCTATAAAGTCTTCGTGAATGGCTCCCGAATCTCTGAGATAATATTTGAGAGCAAGCCTGTTTTCGACCCGGAGGAATTCAGTAGATATCTTATGATGAAGCTCAACATACCCTCCTCATCTATTAAGGTCATTAAAGACATCCACGCCGTCTACGTATACGATAAATTCAAGATAACAGAGTATGGGGTTGAGGGTTCTGGAGCCCTAGCTAGCAAGCTCTACAGCGTCCTTCAAGAATACCTGGAACAGAAAAAACGCGGTGCTCAGATCTAAACATGATATGTCACGACGTTAGGTAGCTTGGCTGAACGTAACATGAGTTTCGAGATCAGAGATAAAGACCTTGCTGGGAGGATAGGGAGGCTTAAGACTAAATCTGGCTATATAGAAACACCAGCTTTTTTCCCGGTAATCAATCCAGTAAAACAAGATAGAGAAGTACCTGCAGATAAGATAATGAGTATAGGTTTTAACCAAGTAATAACTAACGCTTTCATAATAAAGCAAGTGTTTGGAGACAGAGCTAGGGAGCTTAGTGTTAAGAAAATAATTAACTTTAGTGGTGTAGTCATGACAGACTCTGGCGCCTACCAACTACTGAGATACGGTAAAGACAGAATAAGAATAGAACCAGAAGAGATAGCTACCTACCAAGTAGAAATAGGTTCTGACATAGCAGTGATAGCTGATATTCCTACTAGAGACGACTCTAGCTACGAAGAAGCGAAAGAAAGTGTTGAGGAGACTTTGAGGAGGGCTCGCTTAACAATAGAGAAAGTTAGAGAAAGTGATGTTTTGTGGGTCTTGCCTATACAGGGTGGAGTCTACGTAGACCTTGTTGCCAGGTCAGCTAGAGAAGCCAGCAAGATCGAGGGTTACGGAATGTACGCTATAGGATCTCCAGTCACAGTCCTCGAGAAATACGGTTTCAGCAAAATAGTTGACATGGTCGCCGTAGCTAAGAGTATACTACCCCTAGATAAGCCAGTCCATTTATTTGGCGGTGGACACCCACTCATAATCCCCTTAATGGTGGCGTTAGGTGTAGATACTTTCGACTCAGCTTCTTACATACTCTACGCTAGAGACGGCAGGTACATGACTGAGGAAGGCACTTACAAGATTACGGACTTAGAGTACTTACCATGTGAGTGTGAGGTCTGCAGTAGATACACACCTAAAGAATTAATAGAGCTCGAAGAAAAAGAAAGAGCGAAAATACTCGCAGTTCATAATCTACACGTAATAAATAGGGAGTTGAAACGAGTTAAGACTGCCTTAAAAGAAGGTAGGTTATGGGAATTAATTGAAGAGCGAGCTAGAACACACCCGTCACTCAGGGAAGCGCTCAACACCCTAATAAAGTATGTTGACTGGATAGAAAGACTCGACCCAAGATTCAAAGGAGACGCACACGCGATATTCCTCTACGATACCACATCATATCACAGACCAGAATTAATACGCCATAGAGGACTTATTAGAAGTATTTTGAAAGAGAGAAGAGGAAAGATAATTCTACTACCTGGTAACCCAGACGAGAAACCCTTCAGGAACTCAGAAATATATAGGGTAGCGTTGAGTAGGGGGGTAATTAGTGACGAGTCTCACGTGCTAGTATACTTACCCTACTTTAATTTAGTGCCTGTAGAACTAGATCAGGTGTATCCCTACGCGCAATTCGAGATGCCCCTAACTATGGAGAGTCAGCTAATCAACTATATGACTGAAGAAATAAGTAAATTAATTTCAGAGAAGACTGCAGAAGCAGAGATCACTATCCTCACGTGTTCGAAGTATGCTTGGAGTAAGCAAGAACTCTTCAAAAACTTAGTTAAGCAAAGCGGAAAAGTTCAGTTGATTGAGTTATGTCAGGAAACCTAATCTACATATACAGCTTAGGTCCTTTCTCTTCTTTAGCTTTCTTACTAGCTTCCTCCATTAGCGTTTCCGCGTAAGCAACTAGTTTAGAGTACTCTATTAAGTCATCAACAGATATACTGAGGTCTAGTATTTCATTAAGTTTTCTTATGAAGACTGCAGCCGCTGAAGGATCGTACCTGCCAGGTTCTGTGTAGGGCAGTATCAATAACGTAGGTATCTTCCTGAGAGTGAAGATAGCGTAAAGAGTTGCTAGAGGACCTACTATGTAGTTGCCCTTACCTAGCGTAGGTTCTTTAAAACCCCACCCGCAATCCATGTTACAGACCCACCTGAACTCCTCCCCACCTTCCTTAAGCTTTATATTAAGTCCTCCTGCGAACACCGCTCTGTCACCATTGATCTTCTTGAACCACTCAGCTAGAGCTAGAGAGTAAGGCACTCTCTCAGGTGTTGAAGGTAACGCATTATTAACTACTATTATTAAATTTTTGTCTTTAGCTAAGAATATCTCGTAGGGGGTCATCACACCATATTCTTCCATAGCCACGAAATCGGGCATATACTTAGTTATGATGTCTCCTATTTTAACGGACTTCGTCTTGCTAGCTACATATCTAGTCGCTATAGTCCCTACGTAACCAAACCCGGGGAATCCTGTAATTAAGACCCACTTTCTGCCAGACTCTTTAAGTAATGACTCGTATTCTTCGTAGATACATATCTCAACTTGCTTCATCTAAATACACACTCCCTAATTTTTAGTGCTGGACCAGTTAATAACTGGAGTATTTCGTCTGGTGAGAGAAGAAGCTTACCAACACATAAGAGCTCGTCATCCTCACTGACTACGAGGGCTTCATCGCCTGCTCTGAGCTCCTCATCTACTGACAGAACATGCTTTGAGAAAACAGAACTCCTAGCCTCAAGCAAGTCTGGAACTATCTCGTTCACTACGACTAGCCTTAGCCGAGGAGGCGGAACTAGCTTATGCAGTTTTCTAGCCAGGCTTAACCGAATATTTAACGTGTGGGTCTGCGCTACCACAGTAGCTAGAACCTCCCCATTCTCAGGGTCTATCAAGGCCCTAACTCTACCGGTGTTTTTCGAGACCCCTACTAGGAGGTCGTCTGGGAGTATCACGTCAGCAATACTTACTCTCAACTGATAATTGAGGATAGCTCTAAAACTAGTTAATTCCTCTGGTGTTATCCTCCTGACAACATAACTCAATTCTTTAAACCACCGAAGGCGTCTTGCGTTCTTGAGTCTTGCTACTACTCTCTACATATGGTCTGAAGCGCTCTTTGAGGGTCTTCTTAATAGCCTCGACAAAGTCTTCCATAATTATGTAGTTTCTGTTATTTCTTAATGCTATGAATCCTGCCTCAGTACATATGGCTCTTATATCGGCTCCTGAAGCTCCCTCAGTCAACCTCGCTAAACTCTCTAGATCAACGTCCTTCACCTTCATTTTTCTAGTGTGTATCTTGAATATCTCTAGACGACCCTGGAGGTCAGGTAAGGGAACCTCAATTATTCTGTCGAATCTCCCCGGCCTTAGTAAGGCCGGGTCTAGGATGTCTATCCTATTTGTAGTAGCTAAAACCTTAACGTTATCTAGGGGTTCAAACCCGTCTAGTTCTGCTAACAATTGTGTGAGTGTCCTATGAATCTCTCTCTCACCACTAGTGCCTATGTCAAGCCTTTTCGCCCCAATAGCGTCGAGCTCGTCAATGAGTATTATTGCTGGAGCTTTCTTCCTAGCAAAACTAAAAACTTCTCTGACTATCCTGGCTCCCTCACCAACGAATTTCTGAGCTAACTCGGAAGCAACTAAGCTTATGAACGTGGCGTTAGACTCTCCTGCAACAGCCTTAGCTAGTAAAGTCTTGCCGCAACCTGGAGGTCCGTATAGGAGGATCCCCTTAGGAGGCTCTATACCCATCTCTCTAAATAATTCAGGATTCTTTAAAGGTAGTTCTACAACCTCCCTTAACTCTCTTATCTGTTCTTTAAGGCCCCCAACGTCACTATACCTCACTTTAGGTCTTTCAATAACCTCCATAGCCCTCACGTAAGGGTCTTCAAGTGTGGGGAGAATACCGACTACCGCAGAACCTCTCTGATTAAGCATTACTCTAGATCCTGGGCGAGCATTCTTTACATCAACATTTCCCAACACCTCAACTACTAGGTTAGGACCTGTAGAGCTTTTGACTACCGCCCTACCATCAGGCAATATCTCGAGTAAGACACCCTCTATGAGGGGGGTTGAGAGAAGTTTCTCTATTTCTTTCTTATAGTAGTTTATCTCGTTCCTGAGAAACTCTACTTCAGTTTCTAGTTCTTGAATCCTCATCTCGAGATATCTTACGTAGTCGTCTGCCGAACCCCTCTTACGCGAGCTATACTCAATACCAGACAATAAACACACCACTAAGAAACTAGTATTTTGAAAACCTAAAAAGGTATTTGTTTATTAAAATAACTAAAGAGGGGAGTTAACGAGTTGTTACTTCTCCTCTTCTTCTTTCTTCTCTTTCTTTTCTTCTTTCTTTTCTTCCTTGACTTTGCTAGCTGCTACTACATCGTCAATTCTCAATACTAGAGTTGCTGCTTCAGTACCTGCCTTGATCGCGTTAGTCTTTACTGTCAGGGGTTCTATGACTCCTAGGACGTCCATATCTTCTATCTTACCTTTGAATACGTTGACTCCATACTTAACTCCCTCAGGCTTGTTGTGCGCACTCCTCAGCTCTGAGATCATGTCTATAGGATCTAGACCAGCATTCTCTACGAGTGCTGAGACTATCCCCTCTAAGGCTTTAGCGAAAGACAGCACAGCTAGTTGCTCCTTCCCACCAACTTTAGTCGCGTACTCTCTTAAGTGTCTGGCAATCTCTATTTCAAAGCTACCGCCACCATACACTATCTTGGGGACTCTGAGAACATCTGCTACAACACTTAAGGCGTCTCTGAAGGACCTCTCAGCCTCATCAACTACTCTCTCAAGTCCTCCTCTAATTATTATGCTGACCGCCTTCGGGTCTTTAGTCCCTTCAACAAACACCATCTTGTCTTCTCCTATCTTCCTCTCTTCTACTAGTTCTGCGTAGCCTAAGTCGTTAGGTGTTAGGTCTTCAATGTTGCTCACAATCTTGCCTCCTGTTGCTCTCTCTAGTTTTTCCATGTCTGATCTTTTTACTCTTCTTACTGCTAGTATTCCTTTCTTTGCTAGGAAGTGCTGAGCTACGTCATCAATACCCTTCTGACAAATAACAACGTTAGCGCCGGCAGCAGCGATCTTCTCAACCATTTCCTTAAGTATGTTTTCTTTCTGTTCTATGAATTTCCTCATCATTTCTGGATCGCTTATCCTAATCTCAGCGTCTATCTCTGTCTTCTCGATCTCTAGTGGTGCGTCGATTAAGGCGATCTTAGCTTTCTCAACTCTCTTAGGCATTCCGGGGTGCACAACCTCCTTGTCTAGTATGACGCCGTAGACTAACTTAGTGTCCGCAAGCGACCCGCCATGCTTCTTAATTATCTGTATGTTGTCGAGGTCCACGTATATCCTGCCGTCTCTGTCTTCAGCCACCTGCTTGACGGCCTTCACGGCTATCTCGGCAAAGTACTCTCTAACACCGTGTACTGCTTTGCTAGTTAAGGCGGTTGAGGCTATCTTCTTGAGAGTCTCTAAATCATTTATGTCTACGTCTCTAGCAATGTTTTCAGCATACCTAGTAGCTTCCTCAAGTGCTTTCTTGTAGCCGTTAATTATTATCGTCGGGTGGACCTCCTTGTTGAGGAGTTCTTCAGCAGCTTTCAGCAACTCGCCAGCAAATATCACCGCAGTTTTAGTTCCGTCACCAACCTCGTCGTCTTGACCTTTAGCTATCTGAACAAGCATCTTAGCTGTCGGGTGTTGTACGTCCATCTTATCAAGTATTGTGGCGCCGTCGTTAGTTATCGTCACGTCTCCGAGAGTGTCTACCAGCATTTTATCCATCCCTCTAGGTCCATAAGTAGTCCTCAAGATCTCTGCTATAGTCATAGCAGCTACCATGTTTGACCTAAGTGCTTCAGCTCCTGTAGTTCTTTGAGTCCCTTCCTTCAAAATCAAGACAGGTATACCTGCGGTAGGAGCAACACCTCTCTGAGCCATACACTACTCACCAATAACTCAATATCAACCACTTCTATTTAAGCTTTTCGCTACCCACACATACATAATTATTTAAAGGGCCCTCCCTAATATGTTAGGGGATGAAGTGAATGGGTAGAGTGAGAACCTCACTAGTCAAGAGAACTGCTAGGAGGTTAATGGAGTTATTTCCTAGCGAAATCTCTGCAAACTTCGAGGATAATAAGAAGCTAGTTTCTAGGTATGTGTACCTCAGGTCTAAGAAGTTGAGAAATCAGATCGCCGGCTACTTAACACACTTAGTCAGGGTTAGAGAGAAGAGATTACAAACTCCTCAAGCCGAGGTTAGCGAGAGCGGGGCTCTTGAAGAATGATAGTGAGAGTAAGGCTGGCAGGCGTCTTAAGGAGCAGGTTAGGTAGAGACGAAATAAGCGTAGAACTCGGTAAGTCAATTAAGCTCAGCGACTTCTTGAGAAAACTTAGGTCTGAAATGCCCGACTTAAGAGAAGCAGTAGAGGAGGACGGGTCCCTAACTGCATCGTATATTGCTTTCTTAAACAACATAGACTACAGACTCTTAGGAGGCTCAGACTACGAACTCAAAGACGGTGATGAGATTTCTTTGGTGCCTATAAGTCATGGAGGCTAGTCAACTAAAGGAAGTGCTAGAAGTAGTTGAGGGAGTCTCTCGCAAAAGCGACTTACTAGATTTTGATTACTGCGTATCAGTAAGTGATGAAGTAGTGAATTACGTGAGTAGTTCTCTCAGTCCGCTCTGTGTGACACAGGTAATCCCACTAAAACTAGTCATTTCAATACCTCAAATAAGAGTGCCGGCACTACTGACTCTTGAGGCTTTCGCAAGAAAAGAAAACATTAGTAGTAAGCCAGAGATCGAGTACCTCCTTTACTTGAGGGGTAGCAGACAAATAAAACAAACGCTAGATAAGTTGAAGAAGTACATGGAGAAACCTTACCTAGTAATTAAGTTCTGTGAGAAAGTAGCTGGAGAGAGCTTCAAGAAACTACCTGAAGAAATGAAATGCGTCACTAAAGAGATAGAGGATGCTCTAGACCCAGACGTAGAGAGCATTAAAGAATTCTACGGACTCACAAAAACCTCGGAAGAGAGGCTGGCTAAAGACATCCTAACCCTAATCAATAACTTAAAATTACAGCAAAGACCCTAGCGAAGTCGTTTAGGCTTCGCTAACTAAGCTTGAATTGTTGATAACTTGCCTAATGCAGTTATTTAGGGTTTCATGAAGGTTTATAAGGTTTGGTATGCACGCATTCGCCGCGGGTACACAGAGATATGGAGGGCTTTACCACAGCCTTGAGCCCAAGATAAGGAGCTGTGGGTTGGGGTTACCCTGAAGGGGTGGAGACCAATGACGAAACCAAAAGTCAACAACAAGCCACATCAGCCAACATGAAACTCGAGCCTCCTACACATAGAGACCTTATCCAGGAAGTATAGTAGAGAATGAGAAGAAGTAATTAATTAGCGAGGCCTATCTTCAAGTAGTTGCTGGTGCGGCGGCCGGGATTTGAACCCGGGATCTCCGGCTTGGGAGGCCGGCGTCCTAGACCAGGCTGGACGACCGCCGCCCCATATAATTTCTTATCCTGCATTAATTTTAAGTTTTTTCGGGGTTATTCTATAATTACTTTTTAAAGTTTAATTATTTGCTCTAATTTATTTTCTTTCTCATGTATTTTTGTTGGGTGAGTAGTTCTTGGTTTTTGACGACGTTATTGAGATAAGGTTTCATGGGAGAGGCGGTCAGGGGGTTGTGACGGCGGCTAACACACTTATTGACGCTCTCCTTAAGGCAGGCCTCTACGGTCAGGCAATACCTTTCTTTGGTGCTGAGAGGAGGGGGGCTCCTGTAGTAGCTTACGCGAGAGTCTCTAAAGAGCCTATAAGGACTAGGTCTTCTATTAAGAGACCTTCTATAGTAGTGGTTTTAGATGCTAAGCTTAGTGAGTTAGTCAACGTGTTAGAGGGGCTTAAGCCGGGCGGTACAGTACTCATAAACTCTCCTAGAAAGCCGAGCATTAAGGGAGATTTTAGAACGTGTTATGTTGATGCTGCAGGGATAGCTTTAAGACACAATCTAGTCTTATCTGGCTGGGCTTTAGTCAATATGCCTATGGTAGGCGCTTTAGCTAAGATACTCAACATACCTGTTGAGGCAGTTGAGGAATCGATAAAAGAGAGGATTGGAGGTAGGGTAGGAGAGTTAAATGCGGTCGCAGCCAAAGAAGCTTTTGAGGAGGTGGTCTGTGTTGAGTAGTGAGTTAATGTGGCCCTTAGCTAAGCCAGCAATTGGTGTTTCAGGAAAGACAGGAACTTGGAGGTTGCAGAGACCAGTATTTGACTCGAGCAAGTGTATTAAGTGTAGGCTTTGCTGGCTTTACTGTCCTGACTCAACAATAGACATAAATGAGGAAGGCGCTAACTTCATAACTATAAACTACGACTACTGTAAAGGGTGTGGTATATGCTCGAACGTCTGTCCAGCTAAAGCTATAACGATGTATCCGGAGGAGTGAGAAGATGGTCCTCAAGACTCTTACAGGCAATTACGCGGTAGCTACCGCAGTCAAGCTCGCTAGAGTTAAAGTTGTTTCTGCTTACCCGATAACACCTCAAACCACAATAGTGGAGAAATTGTCTGAGATGATTGAGTCGGGAGAGCTAGAAGCTGACATGATTAGAGTTGAATCAGAACACTCAGCATTGGCGGCAGTCTACGGCGCTGCCTCAGGAGGTGTGAGGGTCTTCACAGCGACCTCATCACACGGGCTACTCTATATGCATGAGATGTTGTGGTGGGTTGCAGGCTCTAGAATACCTGTAGTAATGGCCGTGGTTACCAGGACTATAGGGCCGCCATGGAACATATGGACTGACCACTCAGACATTATGGACCAGAGAGATACTGGGTGGTTAATAGCTTTCGCAGAGAATAATCAAGAAGCACTTGACGAGACAATAAAACTCTTCAGGATTACAGAAGATGAGAGAGTGTTTCTCCCAGGTATGGTTACTTTAGACGCTTTCATACTCAGCCACACGACGGAGCCTGTAAATGTGCCTGACCAGAATATCGTAGACGCTTTCTTACCGCCTAGGAAGCAGCCATACGTCTTCAGGGCCGGGGAACCCATCGTAATGGGTAACATACCAAAAGATCTTAAGTGGAACATGATGATGAGGGAAGACATACATAGAGCTATGGAGAGAGCCAAGAAAGTAGTTGAAGAGGCAGACTATCTGTGGGAGAAGTTAGTAGGGAGGAGATACGGGGGATTAACCGAGTGTTACAGGTGCGAAGATGCAAAGCACTTCATGGTAGGCGTTGGTGCGTGGGTAGGAGATATGAGAGAGGCTGTAGACCGCCTGAGAGAGAGATTCGGTTTGAAGGTAGGTCTAGTCAAGATCAGGTACTTCAGACCGTTCCCCAGAGAAGACATGATTAAGTGGCTTAATAACGCGATGAGTGTAGTAGTGTTTGACAGATCCGTGTCCCCAAGTATTGGCGGACCACTATATCTTGAGGTGCTTGCTTCCATGACTTCAGCAGGGGTCAGAGCACCTGTTAAGAACGTGATAGCGGGTCTTGCAGGAGTTGACGTCACTTACGAGGACCTAACTAACGTGATGCTTGCTTCAGTGAGTGAAGTAGAGGAGTTAGGGACCTTTAAACAAAGTACTTTATGGTTTTACGGTGGTGAGTAGAGGTGCCGATAAACATCAAAGACTTACCTAAAGAGAAGTTTGTTCTTCCTGGAGATGCTGCTTGTCCAGGATGCCCTGAGAACATGGGTTTAAGATTCGTTGGTATGGCCCTAGGCGATAAAGCTATCTTAGTGATTCCTGCAGGGTGTACGTCAATTATTCAGGGTTTAGCTCCCGGCTCAGGACTTAAGTTCCCTATACTTAACGTGCCTTTCGCTTCCTCCGATTCTGTAGCTGCCGGTCTTAGCTCGGCTAAGAAGATTTTAGGGGAGGATGCTGTAGTTGTGGTTTGGGCGGGTGACGGAGGCACTGCCGACATAGGGTTTGCAACTCTTTCTGGTGCTGCCGAGAGGAATGACGACATAATACATATATGTGTTGATAATGAGGCTTACATGAATACGGGGATCCAAAGATCTTCTCAAACACCTTTAGGAGCGTGGACCACGACGACGTGGTCGGGCAAGAAAGAAAGAAAAAAGGATTTGCCTCTGATAATGTTAATGCATAGAGTCCCGTATGTTGCTACCGCAAGTGTGGCGTATCCGATAGATTTCATAGAGAAGCTCAGGAAGGCTTCCACTATGAAGGGCTTTAAGTACATACATCTTCACGCGCCATGCCCTGTGGGGTGGAGGTTTGACCCGTCACTCACAGTCTTTATGGCTAGGCTAGCCGTCGAGACAGGAATGTGGATTTTGTTCGAGGCTGAAGGAGGCAGAGTCAATATAAGCCCGCCTAGCAAGCCTTACGCAGATAAGAACAGGAGGAAACCTATTAGAGAGTATCTAGCTATGCAGGGGCGTTTCAGAGACATCACAGAAGATATCATAAAAGAGCTTGAAAAACAAGTTGAGGATAATTGGTCTTTACTACTTAGGCTAACTACTTAAATAGTTTTTCACATCATCTAACGTATCTATATCTCTTAGTATGCCTATGTCGTCCGTATCATAATAATGTATTCTATCGGAGTGTCTTCTTAAGAATCCCTTAAGCCCTAACTCTTCTTCACTTATTTGGTAGACCCCCTTCAGCAATCCTTTCCCGATTATGAGTGGGTGACCTCCTCTCATGCTACTAGCTAGTCTAGGAACTACGATGAAGGCATCGCTCTCCTTAAGTAATTCACCCGCGTACTCAGTCAAGGCCTTCAGAGTCGAGACTCTAACGTAGGGTACGTCGCCAGGATGTATTGCTACTACGTCAGCTTCTTTGCTGACGGCTTTAACCCCCTTCACTACAGATGAACTCATTCCCGACTCGTAATTCTCGTTAACAACGAACTTGACGTTTAATCCTGTGAGAGACTTCCTGACTAACTCGCTTTGAAAGCCTACAACTACTATAACCTCTTTAAAAACTCCTGACTCAACAAATTTGCTCGTAGTGTGTCTTACTAGAGGCGCTTTAACGCCTTCTACTAAGACTTCATATAATAACTTATTAGTAGGAAATCTCGTTGACTTACCTGCCGCGAGTATAACTGCTGAAGCAAACATTTCATATCATCCACGTAAACGACGTTAAAGAGATTTATTAATTCTTAGTGTGTTTTCTGGATTGGTGGGTGTAGTGAGCTTACCTAGAAACATAACTGATGAGGAATTTATTCATCTTGCTAAAGAAAAGCTGAGTAAGGGTCTTAAAGTTGCAGCAGTAGTGGTAGTTAAGAAAGAAGGTTCTGGTCCTAGAGACGTAGGGTCTAAGATGTTAGTAAGCGAGGGCGGGGAAGTCTATGGAACTCTAGGTGGTGGTTTCTTTGAGAGACATGTTGTAGAGGAAGCTCTGAAAGCTCTTGCCGAGGGAAAGCCTAGAGTCGTTAAATACTCGTTCACTGGACGCCCGGTAGAAGGAGCTGTAGATACAGGGCTCATATGCGGCGGTGTTTTAGAGGTGTTTATAGACGTGTTAAAGCCTACTCAAAGAGTGATAATATTCGGTACTGGGAGGGTTGGCAAGCCGTTAGGAGACCTTCTAAGCTTCTTAGGGTTTAAGATAGTAGTTGCTGACCCTAACCCAGATTTAGTCAGTAATGACTTATACCCATATGCAACTGTAAGAGCTCACATACCTGTAGAGCAGATTGAAGAGAGACTTCCTGAGCTAGTCTTAGAAGGAGATATAGCCTTCATAACGCACGGGGTAGTTGAAGTTGATTATAAGGCTCTAAAGACTCTCCTCAAAACTAACGTTAAGCTAGTAGGACTCTTAGGGAGTAAAAGAAAAGTTGCAGAGTTCGTTAAGAGACTGTTGCAAGAAGGCATAGATAAGGAAGTAATAAAGAAAAAATTCAGAGCTCCTATAGGAGCTGACATACCTGCCGACACTCCAGAAGAAATAGCTGTGTCTATAGCTACAGAACTAATAACGTTACTCAAGGGAGGTCATATAAAATCACTAAACATAGTTGAAGAATTGCTTAATCAACTGGGAGACTCTAAGTAGGATGTTATTGTTATGCTACTCTTTTAACATAAAGTATGTAATTAGTCTCAAGTTGATTAAGGTTTTATTCACATAGTTAATAAAAATATTAATTAACTCTATTCAATCAATATTTTTATGTAGGAACACTGCAGTAGATATTGAGGTGGTTTCTTGTTCAGATTTGACGTGTATGTTCCTAGAGACCTGAGAGACGCTTTAGAAGCCTCCAAGATTTACGGGGAGGAATTACTCCCTATTGGAGGAGGCACTGACTTGCTAGTTTTGTATAGACAGGGCTTAGTCAAGTTCAGAATTTTATTAGATTTGTGGCCTTTAAGGAACGAGTTATCATACGTTAAGTTAGAAGGAGGGTCAGTCAAGATAGGTGCTTTAACCACTATTAACGAGCTTGAGTCTTCAGAGTTACTTAAGGATAAGCGTTTTGCGGGATTGAGAGATGCGTGTAGGGGGTTCGCATCGCCATTCATAAAATCTGTAGCTACTGTAGGAGGCAATGTCGGTGCTGCCCACCCACTCTCTGACATAGCAATCACTCTCTTGACTTATGACGCGAATGTGAGGCTGAAAAGCCTAGAGGGTGAGAGAGTGATTCCTCTGAAGAGTTTCTACCTGGATAAGAGGAAGACTGTTAGGAGGTCTGATGAGTTAATTACTGAAGTGATCTTTAAGGAGCCTCCTAGCAACGCGTCTTCTGCGTACCTCAAGCTAGATAGGAGAATCGGGCATGGCATGGGTTACGTTGCTGTAAGTGTTTACGCTGAGTTAGATGACAGGTTAATTAGGGAGATCAGGATAGCATTTGATAGTATGGGTAGGGCTTTCCCTGAGAGAGCCTTAAGAACTGAAGATTCATTGAGGGGTAAAGAATTAAGTGAGGACAATATCAGCAGAGCTGTTCATGATGTTCTACCGAAAGAAATGAACAGAATAAGTGATTACAGAGCTTCAGCGGAGTACAGGCTTTACCTATCTCAAGTACTACTGAAAAGAGCTTTATTAGAAGTTGGTAGAAGAGTTGGTGGTTAAGGTGAGTACCCCCCGCACTTCTTGGGACACTTATAGAGACATAGAAGTGTCGTTTAAGGTAAATGGGAGAGAGGTCAAGGTGAGGGTCAAGCCTTACGAGAGATTGATTGACGTACTCCGAAACAAGCTCGGCTTGCTGAGTGTTAAGGAGGGGTGTGGTAGGGGCGAGTGCGGTGCGTGTGTTGTCATAATGAATGGGAAGTTGATTCCCACATGCCTCACGCTAGCTGTTAGAGCTGAGGGTTCTGAGATACTAACTCTTGAGGGCATAGCTCCTGAAGGCAAGTTACACGCTATTCAGAAAGCATTGCTAGACACTTACTCGATGCAGTGTGGTTTCTGCTTCCCTGGAGTAATAATGGCTTCTAAATATTTGCTTGACAAGAATCCTGACCCAACAGAGGATGAAATAAGAGACGCTCTAGACGGCAACCTGTGTAGGTGTGGTTCCTACCTGAGGTTCATTAAGGCCGTCAAGCTTGCTTCAAGATACATCAGAGAAGGTAAGATATTCTTTGATGAGTCTGAGGTTTTGAGGTGAGGTGGGATGAGTTCGGTTCCTGAATATTACAAGATAATTGAGGAAGTATTTGAGAAGTATAAAGATAAAGAGTTCCTGTTCGTAGGACGTCACTCGCAGCGCTGGGATTCCGTAGAGAAAATTAAGGGGAGAGCACTCTTCACAGCAGATTTCGCCAAACTCTACAGTAACTTAGTCTACGTACATAGCGTCAGGACTAAGTATGCTCACGCCCTCATAAAATCTATAGACGTTAGTGAAGCGTCTAAGTACCCCGGTGTTTTGAAGGTCATTACAGCTAAGGATATACCGGGTATTAACGACGTGGGGTATGTAATACCTGACCAGCCTCTAATAGCTGAGAGGAAAGTCAGGTACGTAGGCGACATAATAGCTTTAGTCGTTGCTGAGAATCCCTTAGTGGCTAGGGAGGCGAGCGAGTTAATCGAGGTTGAGTACGAACCTCTTCCAGTAATAACTAATCCTCTAGACGTAGTAGATCTCATGACTTTGAGAGAGAAGCCTCACACACTAATACATGACGAGAGAGGTAGTGACGTGTTAGTGCATTTCAAGATTAGGAGGGGCGATGTAGAGAGAGCTATGAGAGAAGCTGATGTAAGAGTTGAGGGCGTTTATAAGACGCCTTTCCAGGAACACGCTTATATGGAGCCTGAAGCCTCAATAGCTATTCCGGAACCTGAGGGTAGCGTTACGGTAATAGCTTCTACTCAATGTCCCTTCGATGTTAGGAAGGCTGTCGCCAAGGTTTTAGGTCTTACGTTGAATAAGGTCAGGATAGTAGTGCCGGCTGTCGGAGGAGGTTTTGGAGGTAAGGAGGACGTAGCTAATGAGGTAGCTGCTAAGGCGGCTTTGGCCGCAGTATTAACAGGTAGACCTGCTCTCGTCGTACATACTAGAGAAGAGTCTATCATAGGACATAGTAAGAGACACCCTGCTATAGCTTGGTACAGGCATGCAGCAAAGAGAGACGGGACTCTATTAGCTGTTGAAGCTAATATCGTCATGGATGGAGGTGCTTACGCGTCTCTAGGTCCCTTCGTGCCTTGGAGAGCAACTGTTCATGCTACAGGCCCCTATAAGGTTCAGTCAGCTAGAGTAGATGTTGTTAGGGTTTACACGAATAACGTGTACTCAGGTGCTTTCAGAGGGTTCGGCAACCCACAAGTAATATTCGCGGTTGAGAGGCAGATGGACCTGCTTGCTGAGGAGTTGGGGATGGATCCAGTCGAGTTAAGACTTAAAAACATACTCAGAGTAGGTGACGAGACTGTTCACGGACAGAAACTTACTGAGGAACATGGTGTGGGATTAGAAGAAGCTGTTATTAAGGCTGTAGAAGCTTCTAGATGGTTTGAACTGCGGAGAAGATACAGCGAGATCACAGGACCTATCAGGAGGGGTATAGGGATTGCGTTATTCTATCACGGTAATTCTATAGGTGTTGAGGGAGCTGACTACTCTTCAGTGACTTTAATAATAAATAGGGACGGGTCAATCACTATTAGGACGGGACTGACAGAGTTTGGGCAGGGCTCTACGTGGGGTCTAGCTTTAATAGCAGCGGAAATTCTGGGAGTACCGCCCAGTTACTTCAAGATAGAGAATCCAGACACTTCAGCTACTCCCGACGCCGGCCCTACAGTAGCGTCGCGAGCGACTGTCATGGGAGGTGCCGCAACCGTGGTTGCGGCTTACAAGTTAAGGAAGAGACTTAATGAAGTAGCCTCTCACATACTGGGTTGTGATCCTGATGACGTGGTTATAAGAGCTCCGGACGTCTACTGTTCGTCTGACCCGAGTAGAAGGACTAAGTGGGCAGACGTTGTTGAGCAGAGTTTCTGGTTGGGAGTGCCTCTCCAGGAATTCGGCTACTACAGAGCTCCTAGAGCTTTATGGGATGAAGAGACTGGCCAGGGAGCTCCCTACATAACATACACTTTCGGAGCTATAATTGCTGACGTAGAAGTAGATATTGAGACTGGTCTGGTAAGAGTAAACAAGATCTATACAGCATACGACATAGGTAAGGTGATAAACAAGATGGGAGCAGAACTCAACGCCGAGGGAGGAGCTATCCAAGCTTTAGGTTACGCGTTAATGGAGGAGTTAATCCATGATAAAGAAGGCAGAGTAAGCAATCCCAACTTATCTACATACTACATACCGACGATAAAAGACGTGCCAGAAATAATACCTATATGGGTCGAAGCAAAATACAAGAAAGGACCATTAGGAGCTAAAGGCTTCGGAGAACCCTCATTTAACGCAGTAGCAGCCGCGATAGCGAATGCAGTAGCACACGCAATAAAAGCAAACGTAACAGAACTGCCAGTCACGCCTGAAAGAGTCTACACAATACTTAAAAGCAAGCAAAAAATATAAACGAATAAGCAATAGGTTAACCTCCAGCCACCATCTCCCGCTCTAGGTTTTTGCTAGGGTGGGTTGTGCTTCTGCTCCACGATTTATCGTGGCTACTAGCCACTCTACGACCAGCACAAAACCCTACAAAAACTTAATCATACCTTTTACACTAAAACAGTTTCCCACCCTACTAGGTTTTATCAAGTCTTAATCTGACCTCCTCCCCGTTCTGAAGGGCGAGGCTTTCAGGTTGTAAACCCTTAAATGTCTAACGTGTTTATTCAGTATTTTCTTTATCTTTTTTAACTCAAGTAGTCAGCGTCCATATTTTTAGTGAGGTCTTCGTTTATGTGCTGAAGTTGCCTAAGGGGCTTGACTATATTCTAGCGTCATACCTCCATGACATCAGCGGCTTGATAAGGGGTTTGTATGGGTTGGTGGACCGGCCGGGATTTGAACCCGGGGCCTCTCGGTTGCAAGCCGAGCGCTCTTCCAGGCTGAGCTACCGGCCCACCAATAAATGTTTAAGTATGTGGAGACTTATAAGGATTTTTAAGTTTTTTGATTTGATGGTTGGGATGAATTCAGCTGTTAAGCGTAAAGTTGCTGGCCTTACAGAGGGGTTAGTTTCAGTCTTCATCAATGTCGTTCTCTTTGCTCTTAAGTATTATTTTGGTTTGATTCATAATTCGATAGCTGTCGTGGCTGATGCTGTGCATACCTTGTCTGACGCGGGAACTTCAGTAGTAGTGATCATTGGTTTTTGGATTGCATACAGACCTCCTGATGAAGAGCATCCTTTTGGTCATGGTAGGGCTGAACAAATAGGTGCAGTAGTTATAGGAACTCTATTAGGCGTCGCTGGCTTCGAGTTTCTTATGAGTAGTTATGGAAAGCTAGTTTCTAGGGAGGCGCTGACTTTTAGTTGGGTTTTAGTAGGTGTCTTGCTGTTCTCATCTGTGGTTAAAGAATTACTTGCTAGATGGGCTTTAAGACTTGGTAAAAGTTATGAGTCGAGATCTATAGTTGGTGACGCATGGCATCACAGGAGTGACGCAATAGCTACAACTCTACTAGCCTTAGGAGTGTTGATAGGTGCTAACTACTGGTGGGTTGATGGGTTTTTAGGTGTGCTAGTATCACTCATAATAATATACACTTCCATAAAGATAGTTCTTGAAGCATCTAGAGATTTACTCGGTTCTAGACCAACCAGGCGCGAGAAAGACTTACTAAATAATCTAGTTCGTGAAGTATCACCTCTCATAGAAGACGTGCATCACATACACGTCCATAAGTACGGAGACCACGTTGAAGTATCACTACACATAAGACTCCCTAAAACAATAAAGCTTGAAGAAGCTCATGAAATAGCTACAAAATTAGAAGACAAGATCAAGAACACACTAGGGTGGGAAGCTACCGTACATCCCGAACCAGAAGACGAGAAAGAATCAGAGTGAGTTACCTCTAGTAGACGGTACTTCGTCAGCCCTGAACGTTCACTTCCTAACGGGTATCCTAAGATACCGTTTTGTCCTTGGATATTCATCCTTGTTTGTTTATGTTCTTTTGTGTCCAGGGATTTCCACTTTGTTCACGTGGATTTGGGTATTCGTGCGGGTTCATGAGTGGCTGTCGAGCCCAACGGCACGGGGCTCCCATCTAGTTCAATCCCTGGGTGGCTTGGAGTACTGCTTCCATTACCACCCAGATTCATCACAAAAGCAAACAGAAACACACTTATAAACGCTTCCTAAAAACGTCGAGAAGAAAACAGTCCACCGTAAACCGTTCCCTGGAACGACTCATCACGGCTTCTCCAGACCTCTCCCTACGGTTTACCGCAGGTCTCGGAAACCCGGAGTCACCAATAGCTTATAAAGCTGTGAAGGCCGTGAATCTTGCTGGAATACATGCCTAGTCACATTAAGAGCTCTAAGAACTCTTGAGAAACCTACAAACTAGAGAAAGAAGCAGACACAGACCACGCAGGTCTCAGAACCCAGGACCTGCCGGCGAATACGTAGACACGGGATTCATAGCTCGGGCATGCGGGTAAGACTCGAAGAAGGTTAGGAAAGAAACATGGTTTGATAAGAATATGATGACAGACACGTATGTTGTGATAATGTTATATTGACACGGAATATATGTAGATTCTCCAAGACCTTCTTCCTAATCCTGCTATGAACTCGAGTGCTTCTTTACCGTTGAGAACTGTCCCGTCTCTCTTCTCCACTCTAAAACCAGTTAAGGTACCGTCACGTACTAGAGCCTTAGCTCTGTTGCCTTCCTCGTCAACCCAATTAGTGTACATCACACTTATTTTGCCTTCCTTATAGATACTCATGATTACTGGGATTATACTCTCACCACTAACTTCTCGCTTTAAGCTACTAACTAATTGAGACTTAAGTATTATCATGCTTAAAAGAACTTCATCTTCAAGTTCTCTTGGGTCTCCAAACTCTTTGAAAGGCTCAACGGGTTTTAACGGCTTAGGGGGCGGCGCGGGAGGAGGCTTCACTTCTTCAGCGACTGCTTTGACTTCTTCCTTAGGAGGTGCTGCGGTAGGAGCGGGCTTCACGGGTTCGACCGCGGGCGGCGTCGGTTGCGGTGGCACCGCCTTACCTCTCTTTAGAGGTTCTACTATGACTGGCAACTCGTATATCATCTTCCTGCGGAGATTATCTAAAAACTTGACTAAGGGTCCCTCAATCCTCCTCTCCTTAAAGAAGGAAGACTTCACAGTCAGCCTTCCCGTAAGCAAAGTGAATAGGCCTCGCACACTCACGTCTAGCCTGAAAAGCAAGTAAATGTCTCCCTGACCTTCTAACTCAATAACTTTAGTCTCGTTTGTGCTGGTTATCTTTAACTTTACGTTTAGCCTGTTAGTTGTATCACCTACGACTAAGTCTATCACACCTTCATTATTTCGCACCTCGTGTATCTTATCAACGTAAACCTCACTAAAACTCCATAAACTTAAGTAAAGTCTTAAGTCACCTAACACTAGCATCACGTCCTCGGGAGATAAGGGAATCACTGCTTCAAAACTTCTAATTATAGCCACTCGTCCCCCCACCAAATAGACTACACACACTAGAATTTATAAAAAGCTTTAGAATAAAGAATGACTTAGTTGCTCTAACCTTTAAAAGGAGTCTCTTACAGTGAAGTCTTGACTGACGCGAGTGAACCTTCTCTTTAGGTCGGGAGAAGAAGTCAGTCACGCACCCAACTAAAACAATAAAGTTTTTAAACGGTCTTAGTGGGTTATACTTTAAGGGTTTCGAGGAATGAAGTTCTGTCCTAAGTGTGGAACTATGTTGATTCCTGTGAGAGAGGAAGACAAGACATATCTAGTGTGCTCTAGATGTGGTTATAAAGAGCCGCTAAAAGAAGGTTCTAAGTATAAGTTAGAAAGCAAGACTAGCAACGAGAGCAAAGTGAAGACTACGTCTGTTGTTAGTTCTGAAGGGGAAAAACTGAGAAAGTCTGAGGAGTTAGAGCAAGAGAAAGAAAACTACTACGAGATTTTCTTAGAGTTGATGAGTGAAGAAGAGGGAGGAAGCCAATAAAGAACCTCTAGCAAGGATAGTTTGTGAAAAAGCTTAAGTCTTTGAGAGCTCATCTATTATATCGTCAATGAGTTTCTTCCGGAATTCCTGGTCTTTAATCTTATCTATTAAGAGCACCCTAGCTATTAACTCTACAGATTTCCTTAAGTTATCTACCTGAGACATTAGTTGCTTTATGTTCTGGTTCAGAGAACTAAGATCGCTCTCAACATGACCTAGAGTGTGAGCTATCGTGTTCATGAGCAGAAGGCTGTAGTCTTCTGGGCTGATCTCTTCATGTCTATGCTCGTGATGATGCTCTTCTAACTCAGAAGGCTCTTCGCGCTCTATCTCGATATCTTCTCCTCTCTTAGGTAACTTCATCCTACGCTTACTGCTTTCCTCGCCACTCATCTTTAAGACCCCTGAGACACAACCTATTAATAAGTAGCTCAACCTTTAATAAACGCTAAATCAACTCACGCCCTTGGTAGGTTCTTTTAAGTATTTTATGTGTTGAGACGTTTGATGTATTACTAGAGACGAACTTATTTCTCGTAATCAACAACTACGTAGAGTATTTGACTACCTCTTATTAAGATAGTCCCGTATCTAGCTATAGGCTTTAAGTCTTCGTCAGAGACTTCCTCAGCATTTATCATTACTAGATTCATCGTATTGTCTGCAAAGATTAACTGACCTGTGTAGGAACTGCCTTCCTTCACCTTAACCAGCACGTTCTTATTTATGGAAGACCTCAACACTCTTAAAGGGCTTTCCAGCCTCGATACCTCCATACTCCAACACCGTAACTTTCTTACCTAGAAGTAAGTGGGTGAATAAATATAAATTTAAGATCGGACTAGAATGGTAATCCCTCACACGGTCTCACTTTTCTTGAGTGGTAGTCTTTCTTATCTTTCTTTAGAATTGAGCAACCATATAATTTAAAACGACGCAAAACACCGTGAAAACAGAACCCTCGTAGATAGCTTTTAGTCGTGGCGGTCAGTATTGGAGTTACTAGTCACTAGTCCTTGCCGTCACCACTCATCATTCCACTTAGTTGTCGCTCTTTACGTTAATAAGTGTTCTTATTTTTCTTGTTTTGGTGTGTGAGGATGGTTAGAGTAGCCGTAATAGACTATGATCTCTGCAAGCCGCATAGGTGTCGTTTAGAGTGTGTAAGGTTCTGTCCAATTAATCGGAGCGGTGGCAAAGCCATAGAGATTTCTGAGTCTGTTGGTGGTAAGGCCTTCATCTACGAGGTCGCGTGCGTCGGTTGTGGTATATGCGTTAAGAAGTGTCCTTACTACGCCATAAACGTAGTTAATCTGCCTGACGAGCTAGAGAAGCGCGTAGTACATAGGTATGGGCCTAACGCATTCAAACTTTATGGTCTGCCAGTACCTCAGACAGGGATGGTCATAGGCATATTAGGTAAGAACGGGTCTGGAAAGACTACTGTTTTAAGAATACTCTCAGGTGACTTAATACCTAACTTAGGAGTCTTTGATGCAGAGCCTTCCTGGGATAAAGTACTTGAAAGGTTTAGAGGTACGGAACTCTATAACTACATTAAAACAATAGCTGACAACAGCTTGAGGAGAGTTCATAAAATACAGCACGTAGACCTAGTAAGGAAGTACGTGAGAGGTCGTGTGGGTGAAGTCTTAACAAAGATAGATGAGAGAGGACTACTAAATGAAGTCAAGAAGATGTTGTCTTTAGAAAGTGCTTGGGATAATAAAGTCAGTAACTTAAGTGGCGGAGAACTCCAGAGGTTTACGGTGGGTGCTGCTCTACTCAGGGAAGCGAAAGCTTACTTCTTTGATGAACCTTCTAGTTACTTAGACGTCAAGGAGAGATTAGCTGTAGCAAACGCTATCAGGGAATTAACGCCTAGATCTGCCTACGTCATGGTAGTAGAGCACGACCTGGCAGTACTAGATTACGTCTCAGATAGCGTAGTCGTAATGTATGGGGAGCCAGGTGTTTACGGGCTTTGCTCGAAGCTTTACTCGGTAGGGTCTGGAATAAACCACTTCTTAGAAGGCTTCCTTCCAGCAGAGAACATGAGAATAAGAAACGAGAAAATAACTTTCTACTTTAGAGCAGGACCTACAGAGATTACCGAGTCTAGAAAACCTTACTTGTACTGGCCTCACATGACGAAGAACCTCGACAACTTCAAGCTGGTTGTTGAGGAGGGCACCTCATATGTGGGCGAGATAATAGGTATATTAGGGCCTAATGCGATAGGCAAGACCACGTTTATAAGACTTCTTGCAGGAGAACTTAAGCCCGAAGAAGGATATGTGACCACGGAAGGACTCAAAATATCTTATAAGCCACAATACATAAGAGCTGAGAACTATCCCTGGACAACAGTTGAGGAAGCTCTAAATGAACTTAGAAAGGAGGGCATGGCATCTACGGAATGGTTCGAGACTGACGTGATCAGGAAGTTAGGTCTTCATAAATTAGGAGATAAAGAAATAGTGAGTCTCAGTGGAGGAGAATTACAGAAATTTGCTGTGGCAGTGTCTTTAGCTAGAGAAGCCGACTTATACTTAATTGACGAGCCATCAGCATTCATAGATGTGGAAGAGAGACTAACCGTTGCTAAAGCTATAAAGAAAGTAGCGGAAGTACGTAAGACCACTATATTCGTCGTAGATCACGACCTGCTCGTCACTGACTACATCTCGGATAGAGTCATAGTCTTTGAGGGCATTCCAGGTAAGGAAGGGCACGCTAGACCGCCAGCAGACCTCAGATCAGGCATGAATAAGTTCCTAGAAGGAGTGCAAGTAACTTTCAGGAGAGACCCGAGAACGTATAGGCCTAGAATAAATAAGCCAGGTTCTTACTTAGACAGACAGCAGAAGATGTCAGGAGAATACTACTATGTCACCCCTCTGCAGCACACGACCGAAAAGACTGAAGATTGATTCTATGAATTACATTCCTAGTCCTTAGCATTACTGTAGGGAGAGCGTATTACTAAGGTTCACACTAACGAAGAATCTCTAGCTCTAGTTCTATGTAGGAAAACCTTCTTCCACCATACTCTACAGTACCTATATTGACTTTAGAGAGCTTTACTAAACCCTCTAGTCTCTTACTAATGAGGTTATAGAGATCTACTGCTCTAACTATGTTATCACCCCTACCGTAGAGCACTACCTTCTTGATACCCTGGTTAACATAATTATTAAATAGTAGCATGTAGGTCTCCATAGCTTTATTACCCACATTTAATTTCTTAACAGCTACTGAGTTCATCACCTAACATCCATTAACTTTTGCTAGTGCCCCAAATAAGTTTAATTCTTCTTAGTTATGCTTCACTCACGAGCATGAGGAGAAACTAACTCTCATCACATCGTTGGTCTTGTGCGGGGTCTCTCAACACGTACGTCCATAAGATAAAACACAACTTTTAATTGAATGTTGTTTCTTTTTGGTTTTTTCTAGGGTTTGTAAAAATTGTGAATGTGGTGGTCTCGGGGTTTCCGAGACTTACGGCGGCTCATGAGGAGGCTCGGTCTTGATGTAGGGATGAGTTCTGTGAGCTTGGTAGGGGACCTAAACACACCCCTGCTTTGTCGTAGGGTGGTGAGTGAACTGCTGGCGACAGCTGGAGACGTGCTCTCGCAGGCAGGGCGGGAGAAGAATAAGCTGTTGAGAAATGGATGGCTGGGAGGCTGAATACGAAAGAAAGTGAAAGCCTATAAACAGCCATTTACCGAGAAACGGTTGAGAGCTCTCCCCGAGGATAGCGGTGACTACGAAGCTCTTGTTGGGTTCCTGAGGCTCTTCCATTATGCTGTTGTACAACTAGTGGTGAACAGACTGTGGAGTTTAGAGGAGATGTCTTCTATAAGCACTCTCCACAGGATGTTCTACTCAGAGCATACCACGTGAAACAAGTCCATGTCTGCTCAAAACAGTAGTTAAAGCATGTAAGAAAAACGGTAGGAGGAAGCCTAGTCCTTTAGAGCGGGGAGAAAATTAGTGACTTAAAAAGAAGTATACTACTTGATTACTACTTTTTTAGAAAATATTTAAAACCCTCCACACACATAAACTTGGTGTGCCTTATGTTTGAGGAAGAGTGGTGGGAAGAAGAAGAGGAGGAATGGTGGGAAGAAGAGTGGGAAGAGAGTGAAGAAGAGGAGTGGGAGTAAACCCACCTTCTCACTCGATTTTTAAGTTAAGACTTTATGAAGTGTTACAATGTGTTTGCTTCAATAACACGTTAGCTTAGTTCTTCCAACTACTAAGAGCAAGGCTTTTAGTTGTAAGTAGGAGAAGAAACGCGTGCTTTAACGACATATGAAGGCTGAGTGTCTAGCTTCTGATCATATTGATAAATTTTAGTGAGTGAGTTGATGATAAATTTGGTGATTCACGTGAGGTTTAAGTCAGCGTCAATTCCTGTAGACGAGTCGGGAAGGCAGTATCACCTAAATTTGAGGAAGGGTGATGTGCCTAGGTACGTCTTACTTCCTGGTGATCCAGACAGGGTACCGTTCATAGCTAGTTTCTGGGATGAGAGTAAACTACTGAGCTCGCATAGGGAGTACGTTACCTACGTGGGCAAGTATAGAGGCGTTGATATAGCAGCTGTCTCTACCGGCATAGGAGGTCCTGCGACAGCCATAGCTGTTGAGGAATTATTGAGGGTAGGTGCTGACACGTTCATAAGAGTTGGAACGACTGGTGCTTTAAAGAAAGAAATTGAGTTAGGCGACCTGATAATAACGTCGGCTGCGGCAAGGTATGACGGGGTTAGTAAGATTTATGTTGATCTGGAGTACCCTGCCACAGCTTCATTAGATGTTCTCCTAGCTTTAATAGAAGCAGCAGAAGAACTCAGGGTCAGGTACCATGTTGGGATAACAGCAAGTAGTGACTCATTTTACGTAGGTCAGGGGAGACCGGGCTTCAAGAATTACTTACCTAGGCAATGGTCTGATATACACTTAAGACTCGCTGAAGTAAACGTGCTTAATTTTGAGATGGAGGCCGCAACAATATTCACTCTAGCTAACATATATGGTGGTAGGGGAGGAGCCGTATGCGCGGTCATAGCTAATAGAGCTACGGACGAGTTCGCTCCTGGAGCAGGTATTGAGAACGCGGTTAGGGTGGCTAACGAAGCTGTGAAGATTTTGAAAGAGTGGGATGATTTAAAAGCAGAAAAGAAAGTTAGTTACTTGTCGGTAAGCACTCTGAGTGAGTGGTATTTGAAGAGTCGTAAACTAGAGAGGCGAGAACAAGGCGGTGGATAACTTTGGTTAAGGTCTTAGTAAGTAACGCGACGATAATGACTTTTTCTATGAAAGAGAAAATGTTGATAAATGAGGGGTTTGTCTTCTCAGATGATGGGAGAGTAGTTGTTGTTGGTTCTGGCGAACCTCCCGAGGAATTAAAATATCCTGAGTTACTCCTTACTGGAAAGGAGAGGCTAGTTATGCCAGGCTTTAGTAGCGCTTTCACGAATCTCTCGCTTTATTTGCTGAGATATAGGGAAGGTTTGCGAGACTTAAGCTCTGATATAGAGTACTTGAAGAAAATAACGAGAGTCGACATGTACTTCCTTGCTGCTATGGCTTTCGCAGAGTTGATTTCTAGAGGGGTCACGACAGCTTTAGTAGTAGATGTTTACTTGGATGAGGTTGCTAGAGCAGCTCATGATTTAAGCTTTAATGCTGTTTTAGCACCACCATTTAATTGCGGCTTAGAAGAGTTTGCTCCTGAGGCTGAATTAAGGTTGCTGTTGAGTAGGTGGCATGAGAAAGTTGAGGGGATCAAGGCAGGGATTGCCGTGTGTGACGAGGCGAGTGAGAAGGTAGTCTCTTTAGCTAAGGAGCATAACCTAAGAATATTTCAGGTTGGTGGGCCGGTGAGTGATTATGAGGGGGCAGAAGTAGTTTTCGTGAATCCCTCGAAAGGTTCTGGGAAAAACGTGATTAGGTGGGGACCTCAGCTAAGTGAGTGGAAACCTGAGGAAGGGTTAGGCGTGGGGGTGAGGCCCTCATACGATATGAGAGATGTAGTTAGGGAAGTCTCATACAAGACTTCTAGACACCCGATAGACGTGCTTTACTCAGCAATAGTTAGAAACCCTGTATTGATAGGCTTTAAAGACGTGGGACCGCTAGAGAGAAACCTGAAAACGAACTTGTTAATGCTAAACGCATCAGAGCCTCCTGGCTGGCCGTTACCTAAGAATCTTGGCGGAGTAGCTAAGGCTGTAGTTGAAGGTAACCTAAGAGTAGAGACTGTTATACTTGATGACGAAATACTCGTAGACGGTGGTGAAACCATGACTATAGGCAATGACCTCATAAATAAGGCTAAGAAGCGCCTAGCTAGTCTTGTCCACGAATAATAGATTCTTCTTCAAGAAAGACTACGTAGGAGGTAATGCAGCATAAGAGGTAGCGTCAAAAAAATTCAGGGGTATTGCGTTATTGAGAGGTTCTGCTACGAGTGTCAATTAATAGTTGATGTGGTTAACAAGACCTTAGAAATTAATATCGGTTCTAGAGTTAGGGGGTCCTTAATTAAGGTTAGGGGGGAACTCCCTCTAGAGTCTCTAAACATGCTTAGGAAATCTCGAACTCTTAAGATGCCGCTAGAGAAGCTTAGGTCTATTAACAAGTACCGAGTTAGCAAGAAAGATACTAGCGTGTTTAAGTGCCTAGAAGACGAGGATTTGCAGCATAACTTGGCGGTAGTAGAGATAATCTATGAGGAGGGAGAAATAAAACTCTTAATAAACGATAACGAGGCATCAAAACTTACTAAAGTCTTTAGTAAATGACTTGTAATGCAGTTAGTTATTACTTCATTGCTACGTAGAGGGTTGACCTAGTCGCTTTAAGTCCGGGCTCGCCGTGCTTAACGTATTTAGTAGTCGGTGCGTACTCTCCAAGGTAATGACCTATCATTTCAGGAACTATCTTGACCGGAATAAATTCTTTTCCGTTATAAACCTCGATTGTTAATCCAATCATCTCCGGTAATATGACCATATCTCTTACGTGGGTTCTTATTCTGACGTTCTTACCTTGAGCCATCAGCTCTCTAGCTTTCCTAACTTCTCTAAGTAGCTTTATTCTGGGCGATTCTTCAATCCCATACTCTCTGCGTTTACGCATTATCTCCGTAGAAGACTCTCGTAATAATGACCGTCTAGCTCTTGCAGGCAGGACCTGGATTAACTGATCCATTGGCATACTAAGTAATTCTTCCAATGTCTTGCCCCTATACTTGAAGCGCTTCCATTCTGGGGGTATCTCTATACTCGTCGTCACTGATTACACCTAAAATAAGGAATATCCAGAGCTTAAAAACTAAATATCCTTAAGTAATTACGTTTAGTTATGTTGTTTCTGGGTCTTAATAAGGGCAGGCAAGCTTATAATTTGGGAACTCTTGTATTAATCTTAGAGGGTGTTAAGGCATGGGGTACGAATGGATCGATGAGATGTTTAAGGTTGGCATAAGTAAAGAAGACTTAGAAGAGCTTGAAGCAACGTTAAAAGACATGAGGGAGCCCGTAGAAGTCTACACTTTCGTTGACAGTGCCTGCAGATACTGCTCTAACACTATAAGACTTATTGATACCCTATCAAGCGTTAGCCCCAAGATAGGTGGGTCTAGCTTAATAAAACATAAAGTTGTGAAGAGAGAAGCAGACGCTGAAGGGTTCTTCAAGAGATTCAACGTCTCGAGAGTCCCTACAGTCTTAATGATTGAAGGTCACATAAAGTATACTGGAATGCCGGCAGGCGAGGAGATTAGGGGATTAATTGAGACTTTAATTAGGTTAAGTACTGGCGACTCAGGACTAAACGAAAATACGGTGAAGGGAGTAGCAAATCTGAAGGCCCCTGTTAAAATAGACGTCATAGTCACGCCAACATGTCCTTACTGTCCTTATGCCGCCTTACTAGCTAATATGTTTGCTTTCGAATCGTATAGGTCGGGAGGTAAGCTAATCACGGCTGACATTATAGAAGCTTACGAGAATCCAGACATAGCAGACAAGTACGGAGTCATGTCAGTTCCGACAATAGCAGTAAATGGTGAGGTAGAGTTCATAGGTGTGCCTTATGAGGACCAGCTACTAGAGAGGGTATTAGAACACTCAAAGAGAGAGTACCTGAAGAAAATTAAGAAAGAAGAGTACATGAGAATACTGAGAGAATTAGCAGAGGACACGGAAAGCAAGAAAGAGTAGTGTTTCATCAATACTCGCATGTGAAGCAGTCTCCTAACTCGCCTTCCTGGAGAGCGTACCTGGTAGCAATCCTATACCTCACTTGAGTTTTTCTCTCAGCTTCTGGAGTAGCTTCAGTGACTCTCGCGGCGCTTTCCGTGGCTTCACTCTCCCTGCGTGTGGCTTCTGGGGTAGCTTCAGTAACTCCCTCTACTTTTCTTTCTCTAGCTATTCTGCGGGTCAATTTAGCACCGAAGTATATGACTTGCTGTGTCTTACTTCTATCTCTATAGATTGTTATCCCCTTACAACCCAGCTTCCAGGCAAGCAAGTACACGTTTTTCACATCATCTACGCTGACTTCAGCCCTCATGTTGACCGTTTTACTTACTCCAGCATCAACCCATTGCTGCCACGTAGCTTGATGTAACACGTGCCACGAAGGCTCTACGTCATGAGCAGTCGCGAATATTTCTCTAAGCTTCTTAGGCATGTACGGGTTATGTCTTATAGAGCCTGACTCAGCTATGAGGTTGACGACTTCCGGGTCGTCAAGACCGTATCCCCTCAACGCGTCAAGGAATAACGTATTGACTTCAATGAATGTCCCTACAGTTACTACTCGGGTGAACGCTAAAGCAAATATAGGTTCTATAGATGATGAGGTTCCAGCTATTATTGAGATAGTTCCGGTCGGAGCTATAGAAAGTAGCGTGGCATTCCTTAAACCGTGTTTAGTCATCTCTGAGCGTAACTCATCCCAACTAACTTGAGGTCTCATCTTAACGAGCGTCTTAACATGGTCTGAGACCTTAAATTCAATGCCTGCAGTCGCGAGCAACTCATCAAGTGACTTGGTAGTTAACCAGAAGGGTCTGTAGAGTTTGGGACTCCAGGCAGGGAACGCTCCTTTCTCAGCAGCTAACTCTATTGAGGCTTTATAAGCGTTGTAAGCTATCCACTCACCCAGGTAGTAAGCTAGATACAGCGCGTCAACGGAATCGAAGGGGATGCCCAGCCTTATGAGCATATGAGCCCAGCCCATCACGCCTAAACCAACCTTCCTCGTACGCTTAGTAGCTTTCTCGAGTTGTGGTAACGGCCACTTAGCAACATCAATAACGTTGTCTAAGAACCTCACAGCAACTCTAACGTCATAACCTAAGCTATCCCAATCAATGACTGGATTGCCGTTTACGTAGTGTACGTATCTCTCTAGGTTAATACTACCAAGATTGCACGATTCCCACTCTAGCAGAGGTTCCTCTCCACACGGGTTAGTAGCGTTTATCTTGCCTATGTACCATGTGGGGTGTCTCCTATTGATTGTGTCTATGAAGAGTAGACCTGGATCCCCCGAATCCCAAGCATTCTTGACTATCTCTTGAAAGAGTGTCTTAGGGTCTTCCCAACTAACTATAGCATTTTCTCTCTCAGCTATTGCAAGAGCTTCATCCCAAGTTATTATGACGGACTCGTCTAGAGGTATTGACCCACCATGTTCTTCAAGCTCATCAAGTATAACTTCCTGAACCCACTCTTCACTCATGTAATGCCTCGCCCAAACAACCGCATATTTTCTAGAGTCGCTACTACCGTCGATAGAAGTCTTGCGCGGGTTAATCAAGGGCACTGGCCTATTCTCGGCTAAGTGCTTGAAGAACCAGTCATAAACACCCACTGATATATTAAAGTTTTGGAGTGCCTTATCTTTAAGTTCTCCTGACTTACTCTTAATAAACTTCATTATGTCAGGATGCCACACATGTAAAGTACCCATATTAGCTCCTCTTCTGCGTCCTCCCTGCTTCACCACATCCGTGTTCACGTCGAAGAGCTTCATGAACGAGAGAGGTCCTGAAGCCACGCTAGCAGTGGTAGAGACTACATCTCCTTCAGGTCTGAGCTCAGAAAATGAAAAACCAGTACCGCCACCTTGCTGGAAAACTATAGCCTGAGCTCTAATAGCGTCGTATATTCCCTCACCCTCGGGCGTCACCATAGAGTCTCTAACAGGTAGAACGAAACACGCTGAAAGGATGCCTAATCTAGTTCCAGCATTCATTAAGGTTGGTGAGTTTGGTATAAACTTTAATTCAGACATTAGCCTGTAAAATTCATTAAACCACTTTTCACGATCTTTCGTCTCAGCACTAGCTATGTGTTTAGCTACTCTCTCAAAAAGCTTCTTTGGGGTCTCAACAAATTTTCCACTCGAAGGGTCCTTAAGTAGGTACCTGCTCGACAAAACTTTTAGCGAGTAGTAACTCAGTCGAGAGTCCTCGGGGCTGAATTCAGTCCATGCGTTCTTCCCATACACGTCGTTATAGATCCTTGCAAGAAGATAGTGCCGTGCGGCTAACTCATATCTGGAATCCAGCACGACCTTACTAATGAAGGTCTTCTCTACTAGGTCAGCTATCTTACTCGTAGTTAGCTTATCTGTCACCTTTAAAATCTCAGACATTAACTCATCCATAACTCCAGATATAGCTGACGGGTCATTGAGACCGGCAGAACCCATAGCTAGGTGAACAGACCTGGTAAGCTTATCTAGCTTAAAAGACTCAATAACGCCACTTCTCTTAGTAACGCGTAAAGTCTCCAAATCCATTCACCAAGTTTTCTTATTTCTCCCCCCAATATCTTAAGAAGTTTGGGAACTCATAAAGCCTAACCTTCTTAGAATTAACGTATTACTAAACATTAATCAAGTCAGAATACTGAAATAGTCCGCTAAGTAAAGAAGATAATACTATACTCACTATGTCTTAAACAGCCTTAAACTTGGAATCCCATGTTTCGTAAACCTTAACTAACTCTTTATTAACGCTAGGCCTTCTCTCCTTTATAGCTTCTATGAAGTCCTCCTTACTTATTGGTCTCGGGCTCCCTGAACCGCCACCCTTCGCGAAAAACTCTCGCACGGTCCTTAGATGAGCGCTCATAACTATGTCTCTTATGTCACTAGCTGTGTAGCCGTCTAACGAATCAGCTAATTCGTCTAAGTTAACGTCAGGCGATAAATTCAGGGGCGAGGTATAGAGCTTGAGTAGTTGTCTTCTAGACTCTTTGTCAGGTAGCGGGACGTAAATCCTCTTCTGAAATCTTCTTATAAATGCTTCATCAAGTTTCCAAGGTTTGTTAGTAGCAGCTATTACGTAAACTAGTCTCTGCTCATTACCCTTGTCTTGCAATCCGTCCATCTCTTTAAGGAATTGAGTCCTGACTCTTACTTCTCCGCCAATCTCGCTACTAAAGATTCCGAAAAGTGAATCTACTTCATCAATGAATATTATGACTGGCTTAGACTCGCTTGATGAGACTTCCCTTGCTTTACTAAACAGTAAGGCAACCTTACGCTCAGACTCCCCAAGCCATTTAGACATTATCGAAGCAGCATCAACATGTATAAAAACTCCCTCAATCTCGTTAGCTACGGCTGCTGCAATGTATGTCTTGCCGCACCCTGGCGGGCCGTAGAGGAGTATTGCTCTAGGCCACCCTAGAGGGAACAAGTCAGGTCTTTTGGTCGGATATATTATGGACTCGTATAAAGCTCTCTTCACTTCATCTAGTCCTGCAACCTCGTTGAAGCGTACCTTAGGCTTCTCTCTAACTATTAAATCTTCAATCTCTTGATCGTAGTTCTCCTCTCTAACAGACCCTGATGAAGGGAGGGGTGAGGTTCTGAAACGTTCTAAGTCTCTTATCCTTTTCTGGTATTGTTTGATCCAGTCCTTATATATTGTGTTTAGGGGGTTCTCAGGATACAGTTGTATTATTTTAGTCAGTACTTCTATAGCGTTCTTATAGTTTTTTACTGCTTCACCGTAGTTCCCTTCTCTATCATTCATTACTGCCTGTACTGCATAATGCCTAGCAATATTCTCTAGGTAAGGCAATGAATTACTGCTCACATCTAATCACCTTAACCTAAAAACTCAAAATACTATCTTGTTTTGTTCTCGCAACCTATTCAGTGCTTTATAGACTTCTTCCTTGCTCACGCCCAGCATATCTTTAAAATGATTCACGTCTACGAAGCCGTTATGAGTTATTATGTACTCGAGTAGTGCTTTCTCTAGCAGATTCTGGTCAACCATCTTGGACCTGTCTGGTTGCTTACTTGGTTGTGTAATAGCTTCTACCTCCTTCTTAATCTTATCTTCGAGATTCCCTCTAACCTTAACTGGTAGCAGTATGTCTACAGGTATTTCAGGCAGTTGAGATTTTATTGTTTCCTCAGCGGCTTTCTCTATTTCTTGAAGTAGCTTCTTAGCTTCAGGTGTGTGCTCAATTATTTCTTCAGGTTTTAACTTGGTGTAGTCTGTCGTAGACGCTATGACTCTCCTAGACTCGCTGATTAAGCTATCTATATTGTAGGCCAGGTTAGGTACTAAGTCTTTCACGTAGTCTTTAGCGACTACCAGAAGATTAGAAACTTCTATCAAGTGGTGCGACAAGTTACTTACGTCTTCTAGAGTCTCAAGCCTTAGCTTCACCTGCTCAAGCACCTTCTCTACGACAACTAACTTAGTAGTCATTTCCCTAACTTGAGTAGCCTCGTTAGCGTATATGAGCGCACGGTCTTTCTCCTTACCTATACTGGCCGAAATAGTTGCTTTAACTAAGTGGTCGTACCTGCTTTTTAATCTAGCTACGGTATCTGAGACTTCCTGCTTAGCTGAATCGACGTGTACTATGAGGAGCGAGATAAACTTCTTAGGATCTACTTTAGACCCTCCTTTAATTCTTCCTACGAGGCTACTAAACCACTTAAAGACCCCTACATCCCCGCCTCCGCTAGCGATGCTCAAACCTCACCCCTCCATGACGTTACGTTACGTCTATTACTTGTACTTGTATCGGTTGTTCTGCCTTACCTTGTTCTTTGGGGGAAGGCTTAGCAGGCGGTGGAGTCACCTCTGTAACAGGCTTTATTTCACCGGCTTCACTCTCCAACTTCGTGATTAGTTCTAAGTGTTTCTCAACATCTCTTTTCTCATCGAGTGCCTTAGCTTTGTTATTTCTGAGAAGTTCTGAGGCTGCCTTATACGCTTGATCACTTATTTCGTTACCCATGTAGAGTATCTGCATGTTGGTCATGTCTTTCTCAAGTCTTATTACGAGATCCTCTAACTCACCTGCTCTCTTCCTAAGAAGCTCCTTAACCTTACTAACTTCTTCCTTGAGTGCTCTAAACTCACTATCTAGTTTCTTCTTTAATTCCTCGTATGCGTGTGCAGGTATAGAAGCCTTCCTAAACAACTCTTCAGTAGCTCTTAATCTTCTCTTAACTCTGTCGAGCTTGTTCTCAGCTTCTATCGCTAGAACTTTCCACTCAGGCATTACGACAGGTCCGTCAGGCGTTAGCTTGACTCTGCTGACCGGGACATTCTCGTATATAGCGTCATTAATCACTACTTCTAGAGTTTCTACCTCTCCAGAAACGTTGCTGAACGTAGCTACTAACCTGCCAATGACTCTCCCATACTCATCTTTTATTAACTGACCCACATACTTATCAACTTGATCTAAAGTTATTACCACTGCATTCAACACCTCACAGTAATACTGACAAACATAGAAATACTTAAAAGGAGTCGGGGGGTGTTTTTCGGGTTTCTGAAAGAACTTCACTAATTTCTCAAGCACTTTTCTTCAGGTCTAGCAATGTCGTGTTGGATTTTGTGCAGTTCTCATCACATGGTGAATAGTTCACGAACCCCCTATATCTGAGACTATAGTTGCAGGGCAAACTCTATTAATGTAAACTACCGATAGACGTCATTCAAGAGTTCTGTGTAGTAGGAGTTAAGAAGGATTTGAATTAAAAATAAAAAGAGATTAGGATTTGAGTTTACTCTTTAATTAGTCCCTTCTTCTTGAGGTCCTCGACTTCTTTCTTGCTTAAGAACCTAACTACCTTGATCTTAGTCTCGGGGCTAGTGCCTACTACTGCCCATCTGTTGTTCTTCAGCTTCATGAATTGCGGGTTCTGAATCTCTACTTTCTTCTTGGCTTTTACATCAAAAGCCATCCACTTCTCCATAGTTTTCACCGCACTAATAATATCTACTAGGAAGTATATAAACTTATTGAAGGTTGTCTCATTGTATTCTTCAGGTAAATCTTTATAATAATGTGTAAGTAATTTTATTGAAGTGTGTACAGTGTGTTATAGGTAAAAAATCTCATGAAATACAAAAATTCCATTTGCCTTATAAAGTGAGTGAATCTAGAGTGGGCAGTTAGTTGAGTTATCAAGTGATTAACCAGCATAATAAGTTTGCAGCCTGATTACCTTACAGAGTTTTCTCCGTCAGAATTGCGGTACTATCTAGAGTATCGTTGAGGGCTCCTTTCCTGTTTTCGTCTTGGGAGGAATTACTGGAAAGTCTTCGTTAAAAGTGGAAACTATGGTGAAGAAAGTGTTTATTAACGTGTAGAGGTGTTCTACGAATTTAGGCTTATAATCCTCACTCAACTCACTTCTGAACACTACTCGCGCTACCGTAATCGCTTGAAGGTCTACGGGACTTGGTTGTAGTCCAGTATTACATGTTGGACACACAGTAATGATTCTGTACATGAGCTTCGACGAGAACCTTAATGCCTCCTCAGCACTCAACTCACTTAGTTTTTTCTTATGTTCTGGGGATACAGCAACACCTAATAAGAGGACATAACGGTCTTCCCTACCCTCAGGCCTGAAAATCTTGAGATTCACGTGGAGTGGGGGTTGCGTGAAGACGTCGAGACCCCAAGCAATCCTGAAATGTGGCTGTGTCTCAAGCTTCCTAATATTAAAGCCCTCCTCTATAAGCCACTTACTTATTAGCTCGTCCTCTTGAAGACTCACTTAACGCCACCAACTATATGAGTGTTGAGGACATTATTATACACTTATTAATAAGCTATTAATAAGCATTCTCTTTAAGTGGTTGCCCGTGTCCGTTAGCTAGTTTTCTGGTTGTTTTAGCTGTTTTTGGTTTTTCTGGGTACGGGTTCATCCCACCTGGTTATCTCCTTTCTCCCCGCCTACGGTTCCAGGGGTGTCGTAGGGGTCCCCAGAGCCATCGGCGAAGAGCGGTTCACAGAGCATAGTCCCTCGCCAACGGCTCATCAGCTCATCGGCTCCCAGTCACTAAAAAACTCAGTTATTTATATACCTTTACGTCAGCTCCCGAAACCCACAGAGGTAACCCAAATAACCAAAAAACCAAAACTAAACAACATACAAACAGCCACATTAAGTATTTAATCCTTCTAGTAAGATGTTATAGGGGTGTTAGTTTGCTTGGTAAACATCCTCTAGAGTTACCGCAACCCAGAAAGCTTAGTAAGGAGGAAGTAGCTGAAGCTTTGAGACTCTCTATAATAGCTGAGCTAGACGCTATAAACCTGTACCTACAGCTAGCCAGGTATTCTGAAGACGAAAACGTTAGGAAGGTATTTGAAGACATAGCTAAGGAAGAGAAGACTCATGTAGGCGAGTTCCTCACCTTACTTAAGTCTTTAGACCCTGAGCAAGTAGCTGAGCTTAAAGCGGGTGCTAAGGAAGTGAAAGAATTAACTGGGATTACGGTATCGGATAACGACCCACCGATTCAGGAGACTACAGAAGATGAAACATTAAAGAAGCTGAGTATTAAAGCTAAGGAGATTGTTGACTCGGTTAGGAAGTTACGTAAAGTGCTAGGAGTTGTTCATGTAGGTAGGGGGGTTGAGGCTCTCCCACTAGAAGAAGTAGTAGTGGAAGAAACTGCTAGGTCCAAGATTAGTAAGGTGGTGATGCTTAGCGAGATTAGCACTCAATTCAGTATTAAAGTGAGGATATTAGATTACTGGAGTAAGACAGGGATTCAGCCAGACCTGGCGCCACTCTCACTAGCTTCAACAAAGCTCGCTCTGGCTGAAGATAAAATAATTCTTGAGGGAGACCTAGAGAGGGGGTGGCCCGGACTCCTCACTTGTAAGATGAGTATTAAGGACGAATTAAGTGACTGGAGCATACCAGGAAATCCAGTAGCAGATGTCTCGAAAGCAGTTAAGAGCTTAATTAATGAAGCTATACCACCACCCTACGTGCTGTTAGTGAGTCCGGCAAGATATGCCGACCTATTAAGATACACTGAGAGGGCAGGCGTCATGGAACTAGAGAGAGTTAAAGCTCTAGTGAGTGAGGTTGTGCAGACCCCTCTATTAACTGATAATGATGTCTTAGTAATTTCAACAAACAAGTACATGATAGATTTAGTTGTCGGAGCTGATACAGTCTTAGACTACCTAGGACCCTCAGCTGACGAACACTTATACAGACTTTGGGAAACTCTCGTATTAAGGATAAAGAATCCTAAAGCGATAGTGCATCTTATGAAAAAATAACTATCTGTATTTTCAACTACCAATATTTTAAATTCTCTCACTTCTGAAATTTTGGATAATTCATTGGTTTGAGAGCAACTTAATGATTTAATGCGTTTTAACTTCTGTACTAAGTCTTAAACACCTCATCATTATTTAGCTGATAGTAATGCCTGAGATTATGAATTTAGGAATCATTGCTCTCGGAAAGCCTAGCCCCTGAGAGTAGGGGAAAACGCGTCCTATCCAGGTAATTAATAACTAAAGACTTGAATACCTGCTTAGTTAGTGCATTAACATGCTTTAAGTTCTCGTTGTGAGATTTAAAGAGTACTAATATGAATTAAAGCTTTTTTAATTTTAGTTGAGAAGATATTCGGGTGATATTTACGAGAAAGATTTCGTTAAGGTCTTCAAAAATAAAGCCTTCACCTCATAGAAGGCTTGTAGCTAAAGTTGACGAGCTCCTTAAGTCTGGAAGAACTGTTTATAATTACTCTGCTGGTCAGCCAGGCCTCCCACCCGATGAAGACTTAATTAATGACTTCTACAGCAGGCTCGTTAAGAATCCTTTTAATCATTTTAGATACGTATCTACGAAGGGGTTGTACGAACTACGTGAAGCTATCAAGGATGATTTAAAGAAGTATGGTGGCTTTGAAGTAGATCCTGAAAATATTGTTGTGACTTCAGGCGGTGTTGAGGGAATGAACTTGTCGCTAATAACTACTACAGACCCTGGCGACGAGATAGTTTTACTAGATCCGACATATAGCGTATACTGGGATTTAGCAGAACTGTATGACCTGAGAATAAAAAGATGTAGTCAAGTAATCGATAATGATTTCCAGCCCGAGGAAGAATGTTTAAAGAACTCTATAAGCAGGAATACAGCTGCTGTCATAGTAGTTAGTCCTGACAACCCGACTAGCAGAGTAATACGAGAAGACTTAATGAAGCTCATAGCTGATTTATGTGTAGACAATGATGTGTGGCTCATATATGATGAAGCTTATAAGCATGTCATATATGAGGGCGAGCATGTGTGGATTCAGAGATACTCTAGAACCATGGAGAAGCTAATAAGTATCAACTCATTCTCAAAAGATGTCGCTATACCTGGCTTTAGAGTTGGGTACACGTACGCACCAAAAGAAGTGATATCTGAGATGGTCAAGATTAAAGGACTCTTAAGTATTACCTCACCTGTTCCTGGACAGTGGTTTGCTTACTACGCACTCACTTCAGGCATAAAAGAAAAATACTTGGGTAAAGTACTCCCGATATATAGGTCTAGGAGAGACGCACTATACGACGCTATAAGAAAGTATTTACCTGAAGCAAGAGTGTGGAAACCGCCAGCTTCTATGTATTTATTCCCTGACATGTCGCCTTACCTAGGAAAACTTAAGATGAACGACATCGATTTCACGTATCAACTAGCAGATCAGAAAGGAGTAGTAATGTTACCGGGCTCCATATTCGGTAATTACGGAAACAACTACCTTAGAATAACTTTCGTAACACAGCCAGAAGATAAGCTTAGAAAAGGCATCGAGATAATGGCGGAATTCATAAATGAACTAGAAAAGCAATAATTCCAGATTCTGTTAAGCCGTGATCAATTATTATTTTAGACTTAGGCTGAACCGAATTTATAGACTTTCACACTTTCCGCTAATGTTTAGTCTCACGTGAACAAAACTAAAACAAGAAGAAAACAATAGCACGTCTTATCAAGCATAATATTATGGGAGAGCAGGTTGTTAAGCGTTAGTCTGCTATTAAGAGCTTGGGCAGAAGTTTTCTTTAATCTAGTAAAAAAGCTTATTAACTCTCTAACAAGAGTTTTTAAGGTTTACGGAGGTGGTCTAGATGGCAGAGCATGAGAAGCAGGAGGATAGATGTCCTCCGGGTAAGATTATTTACGATGAGGTTAGGGGAGAGTATATATGTACTGAGAGTGGTGAAGTCATTGAGGAGAGGGTCGTAGATCAGGGTCCTGAGTGGAGAGCGTTTACTCCTGAAGAGAAGGAGAGGAGGTCACGTTCTGGCTCTCCACTCTCACAGACTTTACATGATAGCGGCATAGCTACCATGATTGATTGGCGTGATAGGGATGCTTCAGGCAAGAAGCTTGAGCTAGAGCGTAAGTTAGAAGCTATGCGTATGCGTAAGTGGCAGATAAGGACTAGGATACAGAATAGCATAGACAGGAACATAACTCAAGCAGCTGAAGAGCTCGATAGGTTAGCTGTGGAGTTGGGTCTCCCTGAAGCTATCAAGGACGAGGCCGCAAGTATCTATAGGAAAGCTGTCGAGAGAGGTGTGGTTAGGGGTAGGGCTGTAGAAGCCGTTGTCGCTGCTTGCCTCTACATAGCTTGTAGACTCTACAAACTGCCCAGGTCTCTTGACGACATCGCAGAATACACTAAGACTCAAAAGAAGGAAATAGCCAGGTGTTTCAGGTTACTAGTTCGTGAACTCAACATTAAGATACCTGTCTCAGGAGCTAGTGATTACATACCGCAAATGATTTCAGCGTTAGGGCTTGGCGGGAAAGTAGAAGCCAAGGCTAAGGAAATACTTGAGTTAGCTAAAAGTACTGGAATCACTGCAGGTAAAGACCCGGCAGGAGTAGCCGCGGCAGCGGTCTACATAGCTGCCAGACTTTGCGGTATAAAGAAGACCCAAAAAGACATAGCTCAAGTAGCTGGCGTGACTGAAGTTACAGTGAGAAACAGATATAGGGAGATAACACAACAACTAAATCTTAAAGTTCCGGAAGACGAGGAAGATTAATTTCCTCTCACTTTTTAGGGTTAGGGAGTTGTTTCTTGTCTGTGGTTTTTAGGTTTTTCAAAGCTTTTAATGTGATTAGGTGTGGGCAAGGACTTCTAAGCCTCTGAAGCTTATGAACGTTTTTGGTGACTCTGGGTTTCCGAGACTCGCGGCAGACCGTGAGGAGGGGACTTAAGGAAACCCTAACGACCTGTCCTAAGAAGAACTACGAAAACCTAAAACGGGAAACGGTTAGGTATCTGTCTCTTATTCTATAGTTAAAAGAATTTTATTCGGTTTCTATGAATATTATACTCTCTGCAGGAATACCGAACTCCTCGACAAGTATATTTTTGGCTTTCTGTCTTTGATCACCCTGTATTTCTATATGGTTATTCTTGACCGTACCGCCAGTCGCTAATCTACTCTTGAGAACAGAAGCTACTTTTTTTAAGTCATAAGTTGATGGGTCTATACCCTCTATAATAGTGACCTCCTTACCGAACTTCCTCTTCTCTAACCTGATCTTAATGAGTTGCTCCTCAGCACCTAACTGAACACAAAGTTCCTCTGGTAACCCACCACATAGAGAGACTATATCCACCTTGCTTTTCTTGCTCATCTCACACCCTACTTCATGTAATAAACTCTCAAAAGTTTATAAAGGTTTCTGGAAGAAGCTAATCCGAGCTAGTTAGCGTTACTGATTCGGAAGCTACTGTGGTTAACTCTCTTATGAGACTCACGGTCTCTTCAATACATTCGTACATTTCTTTGCTAATTGCTACGTAAGGTTGCTTGAATCTCCTCCATAAGTAAGCTCTAAAGCCGATATTACCTTCTGAGCCCTCGTACTCGAATCTTACTATGACATCAGCAACTCTCGATTCTAGTTTATAACTAAAATCGTCTGTGTAAGCCCCGATCCTAACAACTATCTTCCCTAGCTTTTTCAAGTAATTCATCTGATTATAGAGTTCTCGAATATGGTCGCTAACGCTTGTAGTATGTCGAGGTATCTCAACTCCGTGGAAAACTACTATGTGTGGGTCTAGCTCCTCAATTATTGTTAATTCACGTGCTACGAGTTGTGAAACACTATATGAGAATGGGTTAATACTCTTGAATACTACGTGGTTCTTAACTAGCCTCTCACTCAAATCTTTGTTGAAGCCCTTATTAACGAGACTACGTACTAGAGCATCTCGTATCGAGACTGGCGGGTATTTATAGCTTATAAAGAGTAGCTTCATATTCTCCTTCACGGCCAAACCAAGTAGCATTATGGCTAAATCTATGTAATCGCTGTCTGGCGGGTAAGTGATATTTATAACCATACCCTTATGTATGTGATTTAGTGTCTTGCGAAGTAGACTGCAAGGCAATTCGAGTTCTTCGCCTGCTTCAACAACTTCATCTAATATCGTCGGCACCCAAACCTCAATTCCTTTACCTTCACGTATCGAAATAGGCATTTCTGCCAGCAGTATCGGAGCTCCTCTAGCTTTCCTGATCTCAAGCGTCCTAACCAAGAAGCCTTCTTCCTTCCTATGCTTCAGTATTAAGACTGCGTCGGAAACGAATTCAATACTCCCTAATTCTAGGGATTCAGAACCATAAGGCATCTCAGCAATCAGTATGAGTAAACCGTTAATTACTCGCGATATCGTGTAGAAGAAGTTCTGAAGCCAAGACCTCTTCTCACTATCTTTCTCGAGTATATCTAAAAGAGGATTTACAGAATCTAACACCACCACATCATAATCTTCAGAAACAAACTTGCTTATTGCTTCAGAAACCCCCTCTATATCGAGTGTCATAGGTATCTTAACAAATCTTAAGAACCCTGCAGACTCAGTCTTCTCTAGGTCAAGCCCTAACATACTCATGTATTTATAGAGCTTCTCTCTGTCCTCCTGCAGAGATATGTACAGGCATCTATACCCCTTAAGAGCATTAGAGTAGCATATAGTAGAAGCCATAGTAGTCTTTCCAGATCCTGGATGTCCTGCTATAACCATAGTATACGGGGGAGAAATAAAGTCCCCTAAAATCTTATCTAATCCCTCTATACCAAGTCTTAGAAACTTGTTTGATTCCCTCACGACATCAACCTCCCAGTTGATCTCGTTGCTTCTTAATATAATTAAGTATCTCTCCTAAATAAAAATTATAATGATCGAACCCACTAACTAGGAATTTAAATACGACAAAACCTTCTTTAAGTCTTTTCTCGGCTTAATTCACAAGAGAGGTACGAGTTCTGAGCGGCAGTAGGGGCACTTACCATTTAAGGCTTTATAGTCTCCAGAACAAATGATTACTTTATCCATGCCGCACTTACTGCAAGTGTATAAGACGTCTCTCCCAACATGTAGTGATTTCCTACATATAGTGCAATTTTTAGTTACCCAGCCTAAGTGTCCTGACGCGTTAATGCCTCTCAACATGCCCATCGAGTTCACCACCACATTTTTCATATTTTAGTTAATAAGCTAATATCGCTCTTAATTACTTTGTCACACGTTCTTCTAGGAAATCTGTTATTAACCCCTCAAACTACTTTGTGTCTTAGAGGTTGGTGTGGGGTGCAGCCTATCAAGATATGTGCTGTTGGCGATGTACACGGGAGGAGGTATATCCACATTTTTCAAGCCTCACTCAGGTCTATGGTTTTGTTTAAGCCGGACGTGTGTGTCTTTGCTGGCGACATGGTTGATGAGGGTAAGGCTGACGAGCTAGAAGTCATAGTTGATGAAGTCAAGACAAAATTCCCTAACACGCCAATCATATCAGTGTTCGGTAACGAGGAGTATCACGAGTATGAAGATGTCTTCATGAGTAGATATCCTGAACTGCTATGGCTGAATGATTCAATGACTTTAATGAATATTAGGGGTGTAAATATCGCTTTCATAGGCTCTAGAGGTTCTTTAGATAGGCTGACTTACTGGCAAAAGAGAAATAAGCCGGAACTTAGGCTAGTCTATATAGAGAGACCGAGAATACTGAAATCTCTTATTGATGAGGCCAGGAAGCATGCTGAGCTCGTAGTACTGATAACCCACTACGCCCCAACCTTCTTAACTGTTAAAGGAGAGCCAGAAAGAATCTACCCTTTCATGGGCTCTCAGCTAATGGAGAAAGTAGTGAAGGAAGCTAAGCCAGACATAGTAATTCACGCTCACGCGCATAACGCTAGAGTAGTTGAGGCGTCGATGGGGAATACGAAAATTTACAACGTGTCTTTACCGGCTCGAAAAGGCTTAACACAAGTTGAAATACAGCCTAGGAAAACTCTGGAAAACTATAGAGTGAGCAAGTAGTTGCTATGCAGTGGCTTTCAAATCTTTTTAAAATACTCAAGCAAGTCTTACTTAGTTTATTAGAGCTTCATTAAGTTATGCTTAGGAGCGGGGAGAGATGATGCTTATATGCGTGACTGGAATGCCGGGAGCTGGTAAGTCGGAAGTTGCTAGGAGATTAGCGAAATACTTGAATGCTAAGTTACTAAATATGGGCGACTTCGTGAGATCAGAGGCTCTTAAAAGAGGACTTCCCGTGAATAGAGATAATTTAATGAAGTTGGCCAGTGAGTTGAGGGAGGAGTTGGGCCCTGATATAATAGCTAAGTTAGTCTTAGCCAACATTAGTGAAGACTCTCTTTACGTAGTTGACGGCGTCAGAAGCTTAGAAGAAATTAATACGTTCAGAAGCAGGACTCAAGTCATTTTAATCGCTGTTCACGCATCACCTAAAGAAAGATTTAAGAGACTGTTAAGTAGAGGTAGGAAAGACGATCCCAAAAATTATCAAGAATTTCTTGAGAGAGACCTTAAGGAACTGAAGTTGGGTCTAGGGAATGTTATAGCAATGGCTGACTTAATAATAGTGAATGAAGGGAAAGACATAGAACTAGTCGTTGGGGAAGCGCTGAAGATGATTAAGGAGGCTATGAAAGATGTTCACGCTGACTGTAATGTGTGAGGTAAGACCTACTGAAGACAAAGATAAAGTTATGAAAGCCGTAACTAATCTCTTCGATCTAGATAAGGTTGAAGTAATAGAAGACTATCCTTACAGTAAGTTAGTTGGTGAAAGTAGTAAGATAGAGTCCCTAGCAAAGCTTCATAGAATCTTAAGACAGGAGAGAATCCTTGACACATTCAGAAGTGTTCTACTCAGTAACAAGATAGGTAACACTACAGAGTTTAGACTTAACAAGCAGAGTGCTTACGTAGGTAGAGCTACTTTAGTAACCTTAGATAGTGAGTCGCCACTAGGACCTATAACGGTCAGGATAACCAGCGACAAGATAGATGAAGTGATAGATTGGCTAGCTCCGAAGACTGTAGGGGGACGCCCGATACAGGAGAGGAGTATCCCAAAAGTGTAGGTGTAGATAAATAAGTCAGGTAACTCGATATAGGGGTTCAACTCTTATGTTCGGTTTTCGGTTTGCGTTATCCTTGAGAGTGTTCGGGGCGTTACTAAACCCTCACATCTTGAGTAGCTTGGGGGGAGCTCGCTTTACAGGGCTCTCAAACCCTCATCAAACTACTCCCACGCATGAAGCACTAGAAACACTTACAAGCGTCCCCACCTACATCAACCAACATGAACAGATACGAAACCCGAAACAGTTGCGTTAGGCAATATCATCACTTAGTTTATTATCTTTAACGCGCAGTATTCATTAGGTCGAGAAATTGAGTGATGAGATAAAATACACGTTGAGTTTTGAGGGTTACGGCGAGATAGAGAAGGTTCTGATTAACATAGCTAAGGGATTAGCTGAAGTGAGGCTGTCTCCCCAAGACCTAAGTGATCCAGTATCTTTTCAGATAGCTGTTTCGAGAATGTATGATGCTCTCATGAAAGCTATTGAGGGAGGCGGTAGGTACTCTTACGTAGCTAAGATAAGGTTTGTGGATAGCTTAGGTAATAATGTCTCGGCCGTTGTTGACTTAGGTGAAGAGCCGCCCCCCTTCGCAAGTAAGAATATCAGAGCAAGGATTACTGTGGAGCTGTATGAGGAGTAGGTATTTTGATGGGGGCGATAACTCCTACGGTTAGGAACGAGAACAGTAAGTGCTTTGAGTGCGACTTTAGGGGGTCGGGATGAGTTCTTCTGATGACTTGATTGTCAGGTATAGGGGCTGGATGAGCGAAGAAGACTTCAGGAAAGTCGTGGAGATTGCTGAGTATCTGGGTAGGGAGGGTGACGAATTAATTTTCAGGATATCGAAACACAAATTAGTTAGTAAGAGGCTTACAGTAGATGACGTGTTGGGGGTTCTTGACGAGGTCGGGCTAGAATATGATGAGTTTTTTGAAGAGAGATTAAGAGAATTTTTCGGCAGGGTTAGAGGGAATGCCACTATCTATCTCAAGGAAGGTAAGTTAGTGCTGTCTTTTAATAGGTACTTAGGAGATATATATCAGTCTCGCTTGAAAGAACTCTTGAAATATGATAAAGTAGGTAAGTATTTCTATACGCATCCATTTAAATATCATGAACTTAAGAAAGTCCTCACTAGCTTAGGTTTCAGCGTAAATGATCTGACGGGTTTAAAAGACTCGATCCCCTTACCAGTAAAGATAAGCTTTAGGGGTAATCTTAGAGAGTACCAGTTGGAAGCGTTGAATGCATGGTTAGGTAACTCAGGTCGCGGGATAATAGCACTACCTACCGGGTCAGGGAAGACACACATAGGTATAGCAGCCATATCAAAGATTAATGAAGCGACACTCATAATAACTTACACGAAAGAGCAACTACTGCAGTGGGAGAAGTTCATAAAGACATTCACTGATATACCGTCGTCACACATAGGTCTCTACTACAGCAGAGAAAAGAAAATATCGTCAGTGACTCTAGCTACCTACCAGACGGCGTTTAAGTACATAGAGAAGTTAGCACCGTACTTCAACTTACTCATAATTGACGAGGTCCATCACCTGCCGGCAGAGAAGTTCAAGCATATAGCCATAACATCGCCAGCTAAGTACAGGCTAGGTCTCTCCGCAACACCGTACAGGGAAGACGGGAAGCACACAGAATTATTTCCTCTCATGGGTGGGGTAGTGTACTATAAGACTACGCAGGAACTAGCTGAAAAAGGATTTCTAGCTAAGTTTAAGATAGAAACTATTAAGGTAGACCTGAAAAGTGATGAGAGAAAAGAATACCTGAAGCTGAGAAAACAGTTTCGTGAGTTAGTTGGTGGCTTAGATTTCAAGACTTTAGTAGATCTGGCTAAGCGAGGTGATGCGAGGGCCATCAGAGCTCTCGAAATACATAGTGAAATACTGAAGATATTGTCTATGAGTGAATCAAAGCTAGAGAAAGTTAAAGAGATAGTTGAGCGCGAGCTGAACGAAGGCAAGAAAATAATAGTATTCGCTCATTACGTGACGTTAGCAGAGAAAATAGCTGACGTGTTAGGAGCTTATTTACTTACTGGGGAAATGGAGGAGGCTAAGAGGAGGTCTATACTAGACCAGTTTAGGAAAGCTGAAAGAGGAGTGTTAGTAGTGACTACAGTCGGTGATGAGGGTCTAGACATACCTGACGCCTCAGTAGGGGTTTTAGTTGCCGGAACTGGGTCACGCAGACAATTTATTCAGAGACTGGGGAGGTTGTTAAGACCTAAACCAGGTAAGGAAGCTATATTGTATGAGATAGTAGTCAGAGGAAGTAGCGAGGAATTTCAGGCTAAGAAAAGAAAAACTGTGAGTCTAGACGACCTAGCAGGTATATATGAGGGACCTGACCAAGATTTCTGAGAAGAGATACTCTAAGTTCTCGTTAGTGACTTGTGAGTAATTAATCACGAGAGACTTGTTTAGCGGTAGTTCACCCAAAATAACATGCTCATTAATACTTAGGAGAGGTTTCAAGAGTATCTTCAGCTTAGGTATGCTGTCAACTCTTAAGCAGACTTCTAGAGATAACTCCTCTGGAGGTACCTCAAGACCTGATAAAATAAAGTGAGTTGTCCAGAAACTCTTTAGAGAACCTCTCGTAATCTCTGCCTTAGTTTCCTTCAGCGAGTGAGTAATTAGTATATGCCTTGTGTTAATGAGTTTGCTTAAATACTCGTCTAACCCCACCGAGTTTTCTAAGTCCAGAACAACACACTCACTAACTCCCGCAAAACTTATTCCCTTACTTAGTTTACTCAGGAACGGGAACTTCCTAATTATGAAATCGCCTGAAAAGATTACTCTTCCAGACTCAATGAATTTCTTGGCATCTGCCCACACATCTTCATTAAGTACAAAATCTGGTTCTCTACTCGTTAGGGACTCTTTAGTGAATATTGAAGCTACAGGTATTCCTACCCTCAACACAGAGTTTTTTATTCGGACTTGCGCGACTAGAGGTTTCAGCAGAACATAACTCTCTACCCATTTCTCAGACCTTATTATTTCTTCAATAACTTGCAGATTCTCAAGATACTTACTTAAAACATATACGTTGGCTCCTTTTTCAATCCTCATAAAGAGATCGACCTGTTTTTACGCACATGAATCCACTCGCTTACTAATTCTTTATCACAGGGACTCCTCCTGCCGACCCTGGACTGCGGCATTATCAAGTGCTTGATTGCATGGTCTACCGGCCTATAAGTACCGACAGTAATTTTTCTATTTATCTTCACTTTATCTTTACTTAAAGTAAGAGATTTATATCCACAAGCAGGACACTTCCAACCTTTTCTTACACCAGCTGACTTCATTCTATGACCACATATAGGGCATAGAGGATTCTTGAATGTCTCACTAACTAACTCTATTACTTCTAGCAAATCACCGTGTATTACTAATCCTAGACCTTCCCACCACTTCCCACCACCACACACTCTGACCACGTCTCCCCTCATTAAGTACCTGGCTATCTTCCCTAGTCCAGTCTCACTAAAGAATACCGCCCATAACGAGTATTCGTTCTCAAGACTACTAAGCTTTAAGAGGACGTCGCCGCCCAGACGGATGCTTGGGTTCTCGACGACTCTGCCCTTAACACAGCCAGTTTGATAAGGCCTGAATTCCTCAATACTTCTCTCTACATGATGTGCGTTGAGGGCTTGGTTAGTCTTATATATTAACCAGCCTTCAAAATCTTCGCACAGATTCAGTGTTTTCAGCGCTTTCACTAAAGCTACTGGATCTTCTCCTCTAATGCCTAGTAATACTGGGTTACGACCAGAAGGCATTATTAGAGGTTTGTTATTTTCGTAATCGTAGTTCAGGAATGTCTGGTCACGAAACACTTTATCCATTGCTTTAATAGACTCCTCATTAACGCACCTATCACGTGAGTAATTGTCTCTGACCCTGTATACTAATATCTCGTACGTGCACTCGACTAAAGTATTTGACGCGCCTATAGCGGCTAGCGCCCCTACTAAGCCTCTTGAGTAACCAAGGGGTGTCTCGATAAATTCCTTATATCTGTTAATTATTTCAGTAACGTAGTCTTTATGAACATAGTCTGTCAACGCCTTTCTGTAGAGCCTACTAAGCTCGTCTGGAATATTCCCATACAGAAAAGCTATACCTGGCTCAACGCCGCCGCCCTTAATAGTTTCTAAGTATTCAAGGAACTCACTAATCACTAGATTCTTCAAAGTGCTTAAATCATTCTCAGGTATTTTGAGAGAGAAGGAGGTAGCGGCGTTTCCTCTAGTCTTAAAAGGTATTACTGGATTCAACCTAATTAGTAAGGGATAATCCGAGAAAAACGCTTTAGAGACTTCACTTAGTATTTTACTTAAGATTCTGAACGTTAGGTGTGTAGTACATCCTTCTAGGTCTGTGTCTGTATCGTCTAACCCCACATGTACCTCTATATGAGTCTCATGCACTCTTCTTAGTAATTTCCTTACCCTCCACGACTATCATGGTTAGAGTAGATCTGACGTTAGATATCTTCCTTATCTTGCTAGATATTATTTCTTTAAGCGCCTCGGTAGTAGGTGCTTTAATCTTCACTACGATATCATAGACTCCATACACTATATAGGCCTCAGAGACTCCCTCTATCTTAAGTAGCTCGTTCATGACTTCCTCCTCAGTTCCTATGTTGGTGTTTATCAGTACTATAGCTTCAGGCACCTATACATCACCAAAATTAACTTTACGCCGTGAGAATATAAATTTAATGCTTTAAATTAAGAGATACAGACTTAGTTTCGGGAAGCTCTCTGGAACTAGAAGTAAAACCTAGAATATATGTTGTGAGGCTTGGTGGCGATAATCCTAAGTTATCGACAGCTCTAAAACTCGTTAGGTTAGGTTATGCGGTGAGGATACATGCTAAAGAGATCCCGCCTCACTCGGTCGTTCTCAATCCTTTTAGTCGAGAGATTCTCAAACCATCTGATTCCGCCTTACTACGGAGGTATGGTGTAGTAGTTTTAGATACATCGTGGAATTCCGGACTTGAAGACTTAAGAAGCATGGTTGGTAGGCGTAGATACGAGCAAAGAGTTCTACCAGTTCTTAAGGCAGGGAATCCAATAAATTATGGGGTCCTAACAAAGTTAAGTAGTGTTGAAGCGGTTGCCGCAGCTCTCTATATAACCGGGTTTAAGAGATACTCGCTAGAGATTCTGAGTAAGTTTAAGTGGGGCCTGACCTTCTATGAGTTAAACAAAGAATACCTAGAGAGATACTCCAGCACAAAATCCGCGGAAGAATTAATTAAGGTCCAGAACGAAATTTTAAGGTCTATGGGTCTTCAACCGTGATGATTAATTATTTTGAGTAGGTAGTGAAGTGTCTTTATTCCCTGAAAGCCAGATTACATATTGGTGGGAGATTGAGTAAAGAAGAAAAGAACAATGTTGTAAAGAAGATGAGTGATTTAATGCGATCTGGCGCCATAATGCTCGAGCAAACATGTCCTCTATGTGGGCTACCTTTATTCAGGGCCAGGAGTGGCGAGATTGTTTGCCCCATCCATGGTCCTGTTAAGATAGTCAAGAGTGAGGAAGAAGCTGTTGAAGCAGTATCTTCAGCTGTTTTGAGAGAGCTTGAAAAAGCTGTTGCTAGGAAGCTCCACACATACGTAGAACTCCTCTTAAAAGAAGACATTAACTCAAGCGAGATGAAGGACTTAATTTACCTACTAGATATTCTAGAGAGAGTTAGAAGAATAAGAAAGACTTGAGGGGACTTAACTTGAGTAAACCTAAGAGTGGCAAGTCTCTTCCCCCACTAACAGACATTATTACGATGTTAGAACACATAAGCGAGGCAAGAGGTGTTTTCTACTTAAATTTATTCATTACATGCTTAGCAGGCTACGCAGTCAATCTGTGGTTAGGCGGGTTAATTAGCTCTGAAGAACTGCGTAAGTACTTCAGCAAATTATGTGAAGTGCTGATCTCAGAGTCTTACGAGCTAGATAAAGACGTTATGGAGATCGTGACTACTTTAGGTAGTGACACAATTACTGAAGCCACATACGACGAGATAATAAACAAGATACTAATGATTTTCAAAGATATGCCTTAGTGTGAGTAATCCTCGCTTATGAGGTGATGGAATCCTGCCTTCAACTATCAGCTCCTTGAGAGTTTTATGTACTACGTGCGGGAAGAGAGGAGCTTTCTACTACAGGCAAAGCTCGGGAGAGAAGCTGTGTCCATTCTGTCTGGAGGAATCTCTTGAAAATCACGTGAAACACAGTTTTTCTAAGAAAGTCAAGCTAGGTAAGAGTCCAGTGATAATGACTTACATACCTATTGAGAGAATATTAGAAGGCTTCTTACTAGCTTACATGCTCTCGAAAATCGAGAAAAAATTTGGAGGTACAGTTTCTATAATGTCTTCTAGAAGAGTACTTAACGTAATTAAGGGAGGAAAGCTAGGCGAGTATCTAGAGAGAAACGAGAACGTGAGATATAGTGTTCTCGAAAAAATAATTGAGGTAGTTGAATGCTATACTATAAAGTCTTTAGAGAACGCTCTTAAAAATATAGAAGAAAATCTCTGGTTAATTGAGGGCGCCCAAGCAGTACTACTCCCTTACACTTTAACAGACCTTAACGAGGCTTTCTTAGAACACGTAATATTAGGTGTGGGAGATTTGAAGGTCCTGAAGATGGAGGGGCGTCTAATTAGCGGGGTCCCTCTTATACTTCCCTACGCGCGAGTGGACAGGGTAGATGTGATGGCTCTCTCATACATACTTAAGTTTACAGAATTACTTGATGCAGAGCTCATCTTTCCTAAGACGGCCTGCGAAGCTAGCAAGATAATAAAAGATTTAGTTATTCAAGCAACTCTGAAACACCCTGAATTAACCCACACAATGCTTAAATCTGTTGAGTTCTTCTCTGAGTGAAAAATCAATGTTAAGAAGCTAAAGCTTTTTAAGTAATCACGTGATATGAGGTCTATCTTGGTGAAGCGATTGGGGACTGAAGTACTTGAAGTGTTAAATAATATATTCGCACCTCTCCAGAACTTAGGAACAAGTAGTTTAACTACAGTGCTAGCAGTCATTGGTGTAACCCTGATAATTTTAGTAGCTGTTGGATATGCTGTGTACGGCTTAATAAGACTAGGTAAACTTCTCTTCAGCATGCGTGTAAAGGAGTTCTCACTAATAATGCTAGGTTTAGGTATAGTGTTTCTAGTAGTTGCTATCATAATGCCTTAAGGATAGCATGAAACTAATCACGTTCTTTTAAGTATTCTTGAAGAGATTATTACTTGAGTAGTGGCCTCGCGCCAGCAAATAATGCTTCCTCACCTAAATAATCTTCAATCCTGAGAAGCTCGTTATACTTTGCTGTTCTTTCCCCCCTAGCCGGAGCACCTGTTTTTATTAGTCCCGTCTCTAATCCTACTGCGATATGTGCTATTGTGTTATCTTCTGTCTCTCCACTCCTGTGACTGATTATGGCTTTACCGCCGTTGCTTAAGAGAGCTCTTACAGAATCTTCGGCTTCTGAGTAAGTACCTACTTGATTAACTTTAATTATTGCTCCGTCTATAACGCCTCCCCTGAGATACTGTGTTACTAGGTCTTCTCGTGTTACGGTCAAGTCATCACCTACTACTAGAGTCTTGCTTTTGAGGCTTTTGCGTAACTCGCCGAAAGCTGCCGGTGATTCCTCATGGAATGGGTCTTCAAGATAAGCTATAGGGTATCTGGTCGTGAGATCGAGATACATACTCAGTAATTCTTCAGTACTTAGTGACTTCTTGTCTACTATATACTTATTGCTTCTCTCGTCATAAAACTGGCTTGCGGCAGAGTCTATCCCTATCAGCACGTCATTACCTAACGAGTACCCGGCTAGCTTAACGGCTTCGGAGAGTGCTTCCAGAGCTTCTTCAACTTTCTTGAGTGGTGGTGCGAAGCCCCCCTCATCACCTACGTTGATAGCGCTAGGCCCGTACTTCTCTTTAAGGAACTTCTTTAGACTCCAGTAAACCTCGACACCTATCCTCAAAGCCTCGCTAAACTTGTCAGCTCCTACAGGTATTATCATGAATTCCTGGAAGGCCAGTTCATTACCTGCATGAGCACCGCCGTTAATTATGTTCATGAGTGGTGTTGGGAGGAGCCTTGCTTTAAAACCCCCTATGAAGGTGAACAAGGGCACGCCTATGGTGTCGGCCGCAGCCTTAATATTCGCTAATGAGGTAGCTACGCAGGCGTTACCGCCTATCCTCGACTTATTCTGCGTACCGTCAGCTTCTAATATCTTTTTGTCAACGTGCCTGTAGTCAGAAGAATTGAGTCCTACTAAAACTGAACTCAGTATCTTATTAACAGCCTCTACGGCTTTAGAGACTCCCATCCCGAAAAATCTAGTGCCTCCGTCTCTAAGATCTACGGCTTCTTTCTTGCCTCTAGAGGCTCCTGCAGGAGCTATTGACCTCCCGTACCCACCCCCCTCAGTAATCACTACTACCTCTACTGTTGGATTACCTCTTGAGTCAAGTACCTGAAGAGCTTTAACGTAGGTTATGTCAAACTCCATGTACACACCTCTTACATGTTTAAGTGTGTAACAACGTAATAAACCTTAAGACATTGAGTGTTTTCATGACTTATGCTTAATAGCGAAACATTCTATTTAGTCCTAAACACTTTACGATATTACTTAAGCAATTCACGTATAAACGCTTATGAGACTTAAAATACCTCGTGCGTAGACCAAAGAAGAAACTAACTAGTTCTTAACACGTAAGTCAGTTCGTTAACTAAACGCGTCAAGAGCAATTCATCGACTAGCAAGCCTAATCTTCTCAGACTCTTAACTATTTCGTCTGCTTTCAGCATCTTGATTCGTCCTCCTATCAGCCAGAGCGGCGTGTCAATAAGTAGTGCTGGAATTCCAGACTCTTCACTAACAGCATCCCAAACTACTCTAACGTTTTGGGGATGTTTTAACAGCTCTTTAGCCAAGTTTTCTAATTTCTCAAGAGTATTTTTACTCTTCTTAAGAGGGGATAGAAGACCTGATGTAAGAGTTACTAAAGCGACCCTCCTGTCTACAGGTATTGATATTTTTGTGAGGTCTGCGTTTACTCCAGCAGACCTAAGAGTGTAGTAAGCCATCTTAGCAGAGAAAACCACGGTTTTAGATTCTCTCTCCGTGTCAATACATAGAGACAGCCTACTCAAGTATTCTTTGATTTGTCCTCTCTTCAAACTCTCAAACGCGTCAGCACATCTTAGAACCTTATTCAGTCTTCTTATTTTAGCATCTAAATAAAGCTTATTATATCTGCGCGTAAATTCCTCAACAAGTTCTACTGTTTTCTTAAAGTCTTTTACCCCACTACACTTACTCGTGATAAAGTCTGCGAATAAACTCCAGAATTCCTCACCTTTCATGTTTAGCATGTAAGAAACTAGACCATTTATTGCGGCGAGCTCTACGGAGACTGCGCCGCAGGAGCTCTGTAGTCTACTTAGAGACACGTACTGAGGATCAACACGTATAAATTCTTCGCAACCATCGCGCCCTAGAGACTTGAAAACTGTGCTTACAGCCTTGACTCTCTCTTCGTTAACTAAGTAAATACTCACTAAAGCCTCTCCCCCGAAAAAGTATCAAGGAGGTTTTAAAGTTTTTCTAGCTCATTATTTAGTTTTTCAAGATGAGTATTTAAGGTTTCTACTACTAATATTATTTCGGTGAGATAGCATGTCTTTACTGAGTCCCAGAATACAGGAGTTACTCAACAAGCAATTAAACCAGGAATTAAGGAACGCATACTTATATCTCTCGATGTCTTCATATTTTGATGACTTAGGTTTGAAGGGCTTCGCACACTATTTTAGGGTTCAAGCTAGAGAAGAGTTAGGCCATGCCATGAAGATCTACGAGTTTATCTATGATGCTGGTGGTAAGGTAGTCTTATCAGAAATTCCTCAACCAAAGACTTCATGGGGGACTGTAAGTGAAGCTATTGAGGACTTTTATGTTGCCGAGGTAGAGAACACCAAGAGATTTTATGAGTTAATAGATGTAGCAAGAGAGGAGGGTAATAAAGCTGTGGAGACTTTCCTTAAATGGTTTATAGATGAGCAAGTAGAGGAAGTAAGTAGTGCTAACGATCTCTTAACGAAGATTAAGATGATAGGAGATCATAAGCCCACGCTTTTAATGCTCGACGCTAAACTAGCTGAAAGAAAATAAATGATTTTATAACTGAAAGCCTCGTCTTTCAGGACAGGGATGTAGCTCTGAACCTCCCCGCAATCCTCAGGACGGGGGAGGAGGTCAATTGTCACTACATTTGGTTTTCTTTATCTATTAATGGAGAGTTAATATTATGTAGTAGTATGAGATAGCTACAGAGAAGGTAAGTATTATTGCTGGAATTAAATATTTATAGACTTTGAATAGGCTTTCTCTAAAGTATTGTACCGTGAAAACTAGACACAAGTGTACTGGCGATGCAACGTAAAATAAGAAAGCCGAGAGATATATGAGAGACGCGTCGCCGAGACTAAACGTTTTAAGACCTGCTAGTAACGGTACTGACGAAGTCACGCCAACTATTGGAGAGCCTGATATTAAGCTCATGAAGCCCGGTAGCAACACTTCTGTCATCACTACAGGAAACTTAATGCTACTTACTGCAGAACCTATAGAACTTGAGATTCCAGTAGTTATCATAGCGTAGTATATCAGCATAGCTCCCAAACTTGATAAAACCATGTTCATAACTCTATCGCTCTTTAAAGCAATAAAGAACTTACTCGAACTCACGTGTTCCTCACTTCTAGAAAACGATAAATAAGTGATTAGGGCAACTCCGAAGAAGCCGCCGATGGCAACGCTATAGTCACTGTAGTAATTTAGTGTGTCTAATATTTGACGTGCTATCAAGGCTACTATTATAGAGCCAAGTATGGGAGATAAGAAAGCCAGTAACCCTCCTAAGCTAGATTTTCTAGGGATAAGACCTTCTAGTGCAGAAGCTTGCTTACTGTTTTTGCGAGTTACGTAGAGTCCCGTCAGCACCATCAAAACCATTATAGGTACCTGATACATTGCTAGCTCTATGACAGAGTGGCCTGTTAAGGCTGCTGCTGTCATTAGGACTTGACTCATTGGGTATACCAAGAATATCGTGTGTCTGAACCATACGTTAAGAAAGGACATTAAGGTAGTGCTTAATCCTATAACAGCTCCTACGCTTGCTATCACAGGCGCTGACATTAATGCTCCTCCGGCAATAGGTAGCAGACCCATAACAGCCGGCACTATAGCTATTATCAGAACAGGTCTCCTAATATATCCTAGAAGCTCGTCACTCAGCTTATTAATCATGCGGGTCGAGCTATAGAGCTCAACTAATAAAGAGATAGAAAATGAGGCTAGAACTAGAGATAAGGTCCTGTCACTAGTTAAGGTTTGTAAGAATACGTCAGGTAGTAATAAGGGGTTCATTAAGATGACTATAAGTATGCCCTCTATCACTAGCGCGACGCCCACACTAATTCTGAGTCTCACCAGCGTGAGGAGAGTGACTAACGACACTGTAACGACCACGAATTCCCACATCATTTTGTCCAGACCGACTCAATATAACCAAGACATACTAATTAAGTCTTAAGACTTAGTATTAATGTTGGTCGAGCATGAAAGCACTGATAATAGGCTCAACAACTATTGACATGCTCGATGATACTTCCAGGATTGGCGGTTCCACGTATTACGGAGGATTAACACTATCTAAGTATTTAGGGGATGAGACACATGTTTTGACAACGGTAGACGATAACGTGTCGAGCTATTTCCACGAGACTTTCTCTAATTTAAGGATTTCTCTGCATGTTGTTAAGTGTGGTAAAGTCCCTCACTTCATAATAAGACACGGCAAAGCAGTTGATGTTCTCGTTAGTGAGTGCAGGATACCAGCTCTAGTAGCAAGAGAGCTAATAAACATTATTAAACCAGACATCATATTTTTAGCACCTGTTTACAGAGAAATAGATGTTGAAGAGTATGTCAGCCTGCTAAGATCATTGAGGGAACTTACAGCGTTTAAAGCTCTCGATATTCAAGGTCTCGTCAGAGTTTCTACTAGTAAGGGTATTGAGTGTCGTTGGCGTGAGGATTTACTGGACCTGATGAGTTTAGTAAACTTCACTCACGGAAATCTTAGAGAGTTTTGTTTTTCAGGTAACACTAATCAAATAATTGAGGTCTTGGTAAAATCAGAGAAGTTGAGGAATACGGCCGTAGCTATAACCACGGACTCTTTAGGTGTGTACTTGCTCTCTAATGGTAAGTGTTTTAAAGCAACTCCACTTAAAGTAGTTAGTGTAGACGAGGTGGGAGCCGGAGACGTATTTACCGCATCTGTAGCGCACTACGCAGCTGGAGGGAAAGACCTCTTCTATGCTGTGAGAGCTGGAGTCGTGAGTGCGTCGCTCAAGGTATGGAGAGCTTCTGATGTGTGGTTCACTGAGGAAGACCTCGAACGTTACTTGCCTCAAGTAGTCTTTGAGGAGCCGTGTTTCTGAGTTAATCTTCAGTTGCTTCAGAAAATATTTATCTAGTTCTTTGAAAGTATTTTATGGTGATTCTTTGTGAAGGGTTGGTGGGGTAAGATATTAAGAGTTAACTTAAGTAGTGGTACTATTAAGGTTCATGAATACCCTCAGGAGGATGCACTCAACTTTATAGGGGGTAGAGGATTAGCTGCCAAGATATTGTGGGATGAGGTTAGGGGAGTCGATCCTTTAAGTCCTGATAATAAGTTGATATTCGCGTGCGGACCCTTTAACGGGCTCCCAACACCTAGTGGAGGCAAGATGGTCGTAGCATCTAAGAGTCCTTTGACAGGCGGCTACGGCGACGGCAACTTAGGCACCATGGCTAGCGTTCATTTAAGGAAGGCAGGATATGACGCCCTAGTTGTTGAGGGTGCTGCTAAGAAGCCCGTCTATATCTACATAGAAAACGATAACGTGAGTATACTGAGTGCTGAGGGTCTGTGGGGTAAGACTACATTCGACGCTGAAAAAATACTTAAGGAGACTCACGGTAGAGACGTAGGAATTCTGAGTATAGGTCCTGGCGGAGAGAATCTAGTTAGATATGCGGTCGTGATATCTCAGGAGGGTAGGTCTGGCGGCAGACCAGGCATGGGTGCTGTGATGGGTAGTAAAAAACTTAAGGCAGTCGTCGTGAGAGGAACTAAGGAGATACCTGTCGCCGACAAGGAAGTTTTAACTAAGCTCTCGCAAGAAGCTTACAGAGCCATACTAGACTCGCCTGCCTACACATTCTGGCGCAGGCAGGGAACCATGGCTGCTGTTGAGTGGTGTAACGAGAACTCAGCGCTACCCGTCAGGAACTTTAGTGATGGGATATTCGAGTTCTCCAGAAGCATTGATGGGTACACGATGGAAGGTATGAAGGTCGGTCAGAGAGGGTGTCCCTACTGCAACATGATATGCGGTAACGTAGTCTTAGATGCTGAAGCTAGGGAGAGCGAGCTTGATTACGAGAACGTGGCGTTGTTAGGCTCTAACCTAGGCATAGGCAAACTGAATGAGGTGGCCGTGCTTAATAGACTAGCTGATGAGTTAGGGCTAGACACTATATCTCTAGGTGGGGTCATAGGTTTCGTTATGGAAGCAAAGGAAAAGAAGTTAATAAAAGACGACGAAGCCCCAGAATTCAGTGATTTCAAGAAAGCGAGAGAATTCGTGATTAACATAGCATACAAGAAGACTGAGCTAGGTAGGCTCGCAGCCGAGGGTGTCATGAGATTAAGTGAGTCTTTAGGTGGTAAGGAGTTCGCCATGCACGTCAAAGGTCTTGAAGTCAGCGGCTACAACTGCTTCGCATACCCTGCTATGGCATTAGCTTACGGGACCTCCTCTATAGGCGCTCATCATAAGGAAGCCTGGGTTATTGCTTGGGAGATAGGCACAGCACCAATAGAAGGTGAGAAGAGAAAGAGCGTGGAGTATAGAGTGACTTACGGCCCCGAGAAAGCAGCTAAGGTAGTAGAGCTACAGAGGTTGAGGGGAGGCATGTACGAGGTACTCACTGCTTGTAGGTTGCCCTGGGTTGAGGTAGGACTGAGCATAGAGTATTATCCGAAGCTCCTAGAAGCAATAACGGGAGTGAAATACACTTGGGAAGACCTCTACAGAGTAGCTGACAGGATCTACACCTTAATAAGAGCGTACTGGGTTAGGGAATTTAATGGGAGATGGGATAGAACTATGGATTACCCGCCTATCAGGTGGTTTAGTGAGGGACTTAAGAAGGGGCCTCTAAGAGGACAGCATCTGGATAAAGACAAGTACGACGCATTACTTAGTGAGTATTATAAGTTAAGAGGCTGGGACGAGAGAGGAATACCTAAAAAAGAAACATTAAAGAAGTTAGGTCTTGAGTATGTAGTGCCCGAGCTAGAAAAACACGTCACACTAGAGTAACACTGGTATACCTGCCTAGTGCAACTGTTTTGTGTTTTATAAAGGTTTGTAAGGGGTTGATGTAAGTTATTTTATTGTGGGTTGAGCTTGCTCACGATGTGGGTGTGTGGTGAAGACTCGAGTGGGTGGGGCGTCTAAAGTCAGGATGTGGGGGTTTCTCCACAGTAATGAACCTGATGAAATCTATGAGGGTGAGCCGTGGGTGGGGTTACCCTGAAGGAGTGGAGACCGATGATAAGGCTTCCAATGAAAGGAGGTCTGAGGTCTATGAAGCCAAGGGTCGACAACAAACATGAAACCCAAACCCTGATTTTTATCCTTAATTAAGTTTCGGACCTCAAGTATTTTGGGAATGATAGAGTGGTTAGGTTGAGACTTCATGGAGTTTTTGCTCATTTGGCCGGCCAAGATGAGGTCTACGTAGAAGTGAATGAACCTACACCCGTAAGTGAATTACTGAAGAACATAATACCAAGATACGAAGAATTCGAGACAAAGATAATACTAATTAATGGGAAGCCGTCAGGAGAAGAAACTCTGGTGAGTGGCGACGACGAGGTTAAAGTGCTTCCAGTTCTTAGTGGTGGTTAGCTAGAGAAGTTATGAGCCTAGGTTCTTGACCTTCTTCACAAGCTCCTCAAACGAGGAGATGGCTTTTTCTTTGTTATAGTCGTTCATGCTTACGCAAAAAGTATTGAATCCTTCTTTTTCGTATGTTTTCTGTGTACCGCATTTAGTTATTCTGCACCGAGAGATTCTAGGGCAGAAAATAATAACTATTTTTCGTTCTTTCAAAACTAAGACCCTAGACTTCCTATTACGCTTAATCAAGTCTTCTCATCATCTTCTAAGCTGTCATTATTTATTTGAGGAAGTCTTCCCTTGGCGGAGAGAAAACCTCTATTATTATGGTTTTCCCCGGACCTGGGTTATAGACCTCGTGAGGCTCGTTAGATTCAAAGACGTATGACTCTCCCTCAGACACTATGAGTTCCTTACTCGGTGTTTTAAATACCATCCTGCCTTTTATTATGTATCCTGCTTGCTCATGAATGTGTGAGTGCATAGGGAATCTAGCACCTTCATCTATCTCGAAGTAAACTAACATTACTTTGTCTCCGTAAGCTAGAACCCATCTTTTCACTCCCTTTACTGGTTCTTGAGGTTCTACCTGAAGTCTTGAGACATGCTTCAAGGTTCTCACATAATAGACGTCCGTTCTACGTATTTAAGCTTAATACGAAGTGTTTCTTGTCTGAGTAGCCCTACTCATTATATGGAGAGTAGTGCTATGCTTCTAAGAGTGTCTGCCACGTCCTCACACTTATCAGCAGAATTCTCTATAGAGTCCATTACTTCCTTCAACATCAGACATTGTGATATCTTTGATTCTTCGCAGTAGTTTAGGATCTCCTTAAATACTTCATGCCTTATATCATCCGTTTCTTCTTCGAGCCTCTCTATCTCGTTAGATATGCTGAGGACTTCTTTAGGGTTAACTAGGAGTTTTTCTGCCGCGTTCTTCATAAGTAGTGTTGATTTATGAACATTCTCGGCCATCTCACGCAGTCTATTGAGTATGTTTTCAGGTAGGTTTGTTGGTTCTATTAGTGATAGTCTCCTGCTCCAGCCCTTCGCGTAAGCTGCTACGTCATCAGATGTTAAAACAAGTCTAACGAGTTCTTCTCTGTCAATAGGGTGGAATATTTCCTTAGATAATTCTGAAAGTATTTTTCTTTTTACTTCATCAGCTTCTTTCTCATATTTGAAGACCTTATGCCACTCATCTTTTATACCTTCAAGATCTTTTGTTAGGAAAAGTTCTATCATTTTCTTGGCGTGGTCAACTACCTCGATGATCTTGTCTACGTGCTCGATATAGAATCTAATAACGTCCCATTGTCTCCTTCTCGAGATCCAGGACCAGAGGGTCATGCTCTCACCCCTACAATATAAGTTAGCACGTAATAAATAGCGATACTAAGTCCTGAAGTTATGGGTAATGTGAGAAGCCATGAAGTCACTATGAATATCACGGTCTTTAAGTTGACACCCCGCCACCCACTCTTAGCCACACCAACACCTATTATAGAGCCTGCAGCCACGTAGGTAGTCGATATTGGCAGACCATAACCGAAAAGTATGTAGGGTATGGTAGTGAAGACCCAGACAGTAAGAGCGTTAGCGAATCCCGCGGCTAGAGCCATATTAAGGTCTAGTCTAGTTACTTTATACGCCAGCGTAGTAACGACTTTATAACCGATTGTGAGACCTCCTAAGGCTATGAAGACTGAGGCTAGGAGAGCCAGAAACCTCATGCTCTCCTCATCAGGTATCCCAAAACTGCTTGAAGTGACCGTTATGTAGACACCTGTAGCGTTAGCTACGTCATTAGCTCCAAAAGAATAAGCCGCGAAAGCCGCGAAGCCGAGTAATAATAACTTGTAGGCTCTACTATTGTTACTTGTTCCTAAACTTTTTGTAGCTCTATACATCGGTATCGCTAAAACCATAGACGCTATAGGTGAGATCATCCAACTAATTATTATGTCTCTAATTCTTTGGTAATTAATCATTGTTTCTTGAAAACCAAAAAGCATGTAGCTTAGTCCTACACCTACTACAGCACCTGTAATACTGTGTGTAGTCGATATTGGGGCACCAATTAACGTAGCTATAGTTATCCACAGAAAAGCTGATGCTGAAGCAGAGATTGCTCCTATGATCTCGATGTTTGACACTATTCCTTTACCAAGAGTCTTCATAACCATATAACCCTGCAGTAAAGCACCTAGCAACTGGAAAATCAGGAAAAGAATGAATGCTTGTCTAAACTTAAGTGTGCCGGAGCCGACGAGGACGCTAGTAGAGTTAGCCATATCGTTAGCTCCTATAGACCAGGCCAGGCATGCGGCAGTAGTAAGGCCTATAAAGAGCAGCAAATCATTCAAGCTAGCCCTACAAAAATTACGAGAGAGGCAAAATAAGTTGTTAAGTCAATTATTAAAGCTAATATAGCAAGTCGAGCAATCGTATTAGGGGACCGCAAAATGCTGAGACTTCACATGAATGAATCACCATACCCTCCTTCAAAGACTTCACTTGAGTACATCAATAAATACAGTAATCTCCTGAACTTATATCACGTTGAGCAATTATATGAAGAGCTACTCAACGAGTTAAGCAGTTATGCAGGCATTGACGAGAAGTTTATTGAGGTGTTCGCTGGTTCATCACCGATACTAGCCATCATGCTGACTTACGCCAAGATTACTGACTCAGGACTCATATTAACTCATCCAACATTTCACGTCATGTACAACCTAGTAGATAATTATAGTATCCGACACGCTTACGTAGAGTTAAGCAAGGAAGACTTTACTTTAGACATAAGTAGGCTTATAGAAGTATCTGAGGGGCACGTAGTCTACTTAATAAACCCTAACAACCCTACAAGCAATATTCTCCTAGAAGACCCTGAAGTACTGAAGAAGGTTGCTAAGAGAGCTAAGACGGTCTTCATAGATGAAGCTTACTACGAGTTCTCTGGGCTGACATTCAAAGACTTAGTCATGGAATATGATAATGTGGTGATCATAAGAACAGTCTCTAAAGCGTTTAGCTTAGCTGGAGCTAGGTTCGGGTACATAATCACTAGTGAGAAGATGAAGAAGGTTTTAAATAGCCTCAGAGTAGGATATGAGGTACCCATAACTACTCAAGCCGCAGCGTTAGGGGCGCTTAGAGACCCTTATTACATGAAAGAAGTAGTTAGTAAGATTATTGAGACTAGAGAGGGGGTCAAGAAAGCACTTATTGATGCAGGCATAAAGGTCGTAGAGAGCAGAACTAACTTTCTTTTCATTGATTTAGGCAAGCCTTGCAGAAAATATTGGGAGCTTCTTAAGAAGGATGGAATTCTGACCTTGTGTCTAGAAAACATAGAAAGACTTAAAGAATTTGGGAGTTGCTTCAGAGTCACTGTAGGCAGACCTGAAGAAATGAACTTATTCATTAAGAAATTGCTGGAGATCCTCAGTAGTTAAAATAATGCTTGTAAGCTCTCCGGATTATTGGGTTGGTTTCAGAACGTAATTTACTGAGACTAAAAGTATAGATAATGTCGTTGCTATTGTTACTACGTATCCTAAGAAATCCGTGTCTAAGCCGGGATTCGCCAGCAGAGGCAACAACATTAGCCCACCTAAAGCGTTAAAGAATATGGTTACGCCAAAACCAGCAGTCATGACTTCTTTAGGTATTTGTTTCGCTATGTATGTGTTAATAGCTGTGTCTAGGAATGGGTAGAGAGGTATTTGCCAGATGAGTAGAGTTAGTAAGCCTTCAGACTTAACGAGCGCCCAGTAAACAAGCATGTATGCCAGTGTTGTCATAGAGAAGAGCGTTAACGGGTTGTACTTATCTGTTAGCCTTCCTGCGGCTATTCTTGCAGGAATAGAAAGGAGAGCTGTGAAACCCCCGTAAACAATTCCGAATAGTAGGTACTCTAACCACTCAGAGGAAGTATCTAAGATATTCTCAAGTTCTAGACTTAGCTTAGAAGGCGCTACAACATAAAGCAACTCTCTAGAGAACACTGTAAGTGAGAGAGCCAATAAAACTATTAAGAACCTCCTAAGACCCCAGTCTGAAGTACTTGACTCGCTTACTTTGAGCTCGGCCTGAGTAGTCTCCTTAGGGAAGAACACGATGAATATCAAGTATGTTAAGAAATAAGTGACTGCTATGATTATGAAGAGTCCTTCAGGACCTACGATACTGTAAAAGAGCCCCATAATAGAGGACCCCAAACTATACCCTACTCCAGTCCCTACAGTAAAGTAGCTGTACGCTCTGCCGGGACTAATACTAGAACTGCTAAAAACTGTCGTAAGTATTGAAGGCCATGAGAGAGCCCAAGAAAGAGCAGAGAAACTCAAGATTATAGAAAGAGTTAATGGTTCCTGACTACTTAAAGCTAGCAAGAAAGGAATAGTACCGCTAATACCTAGCAAAACCAAGTTTTTATCTCCTACATGCTTAACCAGCTTACCTGCCACCACAGCAAATAACGTAAACCCCCACTCAAGACCTGTGATAAGCATTATCGCTTGAAGACCACCACCTAATTCAACACCTATGTAACGCCTAGTGAAAGAGAAGTAAAGCCCCCAAGTAAGACTACTTAAGATAGCTCCTAAAGAATACATCATCCTCCAGGTACTCAAGCCTTTACCCGCAGTACTCGAAGTTAAAGTCAGTGCTTAACACACCTCATTACATAGTAAGAATAAAAAATTTAATTAAAATTTAATAATTGTTGTGTGTTCCTTTCATGAAATTTAGATTAGTCTAACATTTATTAAGTTTTTAAAGAATTTCTCAGGGTGTGTGAGTTGAGGAAATTTGGAGATAAGATATGCGACTATGTAGTAGCTGTTGTCGGACAGCCCTCTGTCGGCAAGTCAACGTTTTTTACGCAAGTTACTGGCGAGCTAGTTCGCGTGGCTAATTGGCCTGGCACTACAGTAGAGCAAAAAGTCGGGATAGTTGCTTTTGAGGGTAAGGTTTTGTGCTTAGTTGATTTGCCAGGTATTTACGGCTTATCTCCTACGTCGCTCGAGGAAAAAATAACTAAGAATTTCTTAATTTCTAGTGATTGGGATGTTATTTTAGTTTTAACAGATTCATTGATTCCTGAGAGATCTATTTATCTACCAATACAGATTGGTGAAATGACTAACAAGTTAGTGATAGCTTTGACTAAGTGGGACGCGACACATAAGGCAGGTCTACACATAGATACAGAGAAGCTTAGTTCTAGATTAGGCTTCCCAGTAATCCCTATTTCGTCGATTACTGGTGAAGGAATTAGAGAGGTTCTAAGTACTCTAGTTGGTGTAGCTGAAGGCAGAGTTAAGAGCAGTCCACTCAAAATTGATTACGGCTTACTCGATAGCTATGTGAATGAGTTAATGGGACTCATCGATGACCGCGTGATAGGCAAATTACCTAAGAGGTTTGTAGCTCTCAGACTTTTAGAAGGAGATCAAGATGTAGTTAATATAATTAGGGATAGACCAGACATTATAGAAAAAAGTGAAAAGTTGCGAGAGGAATTCAGGAAAGCTACTGAGAGAACACCTGAAGAACTAGCTATCCTAGAGAGATATGAGTACGCGTCAAAGATAGTTAGAGAAACTATAGTTAGAGTAAAAGTGAGACCGCGTATTACAGCCTTAATCGATAAAATTTACTTACATTCGTTGTTGGGTCCTCTGACCTCGGTCTTAACTATATTCGCTACGTTTGCTGCGGCCTTTACGTTGAATACAGGCTTTCCTCTCACGTATTTCCTCAGATACTTAGGTTTTGAGGCTGTAGCCAGCATATTAGAGACTTACAGCCTATCAGGATTGCTCGAAAGTACCTTTGTTCTTATAGGTGAAGCCGCTCGGGCAATGTTAGCAGACCTAAGCAAAGAACTAGCCTCTTTAGTAGCTGACGGCATATTAGGGGGTCTTGGTGCTGTATTGAGTTTCCTGCCTTTAATATTACTTGTCTCGATGTTTCTCTCAATACTTGAGGATAGTGGTTTGGGTCCTAGAATGGTTGCTTCCCTACACAATTTCTTCAAGTTTTTTGGATTGTCTGGAAGAGCCCTATACCCGCTAGTCATAGGGTTTGGCTGTAACGTTCCGGCAGTCTATCAGTCTAGGATCTCCGTAGACGAAGCTGAAAGACGTGAAGTAATAGCCTCAGCACCATTCATAATATGTCAAGCAAGACTAGTTGTTCTGCTTTACTTTACTAGGGTGTTATTCCCTGGTGATGTATTTATTCAAGCATTCGCGATGGCAGTACTCTATATTCTGTCAATAATTCTATATCTGCTTACAGCTAAGTTAGTAAGGTTTTTAAGTAACGTTAAAGAGTCTCCAGAACTAATTATGGAGTTGCCTATGATACATAGGCCGAGCCTTAAAGTTATTTGGTGGAGTTCTTGGAGCAACGCTAAACATTTTCTCTATAAAGCAGGCCTAATAATTTTCACTCTCTCAATGCTTAGCTGGGTGCTACTATCTTATGGACCTACAGGATATGTTAGCTCGCCGGAAAGTTCTTATGGCGCTATAGCAGGTTCTTATTTAGGTCGGGTTCTCGAGATATTGTACGGTGTAAAGAACGAGAATTCCTGGATGGTAGGTTACGCATTAGTTTATGGGTTCATAGCTAAAGAAGGCTTAATAGCTTCTGTTTCTCAGCTAACCGGATTAGCTGAGGAGGAAGCGTTAAAGTCTTTAGGTCTTGACATTGCTCAGGGGGTCTCATTATTGGTGTTCATGATGTTTTACGTTCCTTGCTTAGCTACAGTAGCTACTATATATAGAGAAAGTAAAAGTTTAAGATTCACTCTAGGCGTGACAGCATATTTAGTTTTAATCGCCTTAATTGTCTCGTTGATGACCTACCGGATACTACTTATTGTGTGAATCAAACTCCTATTAGAGGTGTTAGGATGTGTTCGGCGGGTTTCTCGAGAACTTAATTGTGAGGGCTTTACTACTTGGATTAATTCCTGCTTCCCTAACCTCTTTGGGCGGGATTATAGGACTTATTGGTGTTAAGGGCTCTGAAAAACACTTAGACATAGGTTTAGGATTTAGTGCCGGAATCATGGTAGTAGCTTCTTTTACTAGTCTTTTACTGCCTGCTGTTGAGTTAGGCGGAGCCTCCTTAGTCACACTAGGTTTTTTAGCTGGTGTAGGGCTCGTGGTTGTACTAGACAAAAGCATACCGCACGAACACTTACTGAAAGGTTATGAGGGTCCTTCACACTTGAAGTCCAGGATGAGGCGTGTATGGCTTATGGTAATGGCTATCTTAATACATAATCTGCCTGAGGGCTTGGCTGTAGGTAGCTCGTCTGGAATTAGCTTCCCAGCAGGACTTGCGATGGCTTTAGCCATAGGAGTTCAAGACATACCAGAAGGTTTTGCAGTTTCTTTCCCGATAGCTATAGCTGGAAAGAGTAAGAAGAGGGCTTTAGGGATTTCAGTATTGAGTGGCTTGAGTGAAACTCTAATGGCAGTAATAGCTGCATTATTGTCTTCTACGTCAGAAAGCTTACTAGTTTTTACATTATCACTTGCCGGCGGGTCAATGATTTACATAGTCAGTCATGAAGTAATTCCGGAAACACACAGACACGGACATGAGTGGCTCTCTACGCTTGGGTTTCTTTCAGGTTTCATAACGATGTTATGGTTAGACACGATGCTAAGTTAACATTAGCATAGAATACCTACAATTTCAAGTCTTAAGCACTCGACTAAATCGTTTCCTGCTCTAAGTTATCTCGATCCAGAGCAGTCTGCTACGAATTCCTCCGCGAACTTCCGTGAGTCTTGGAAACCCTAACTGAAAATAACTTGGGTGTAGATTTGATTTAGTGTTTCATTTTTAACTTTATTACTGAGACGGCATTTTATGAATTGAGTGATCTGTTTGAGAGGATGTTTTGCGTTAATTAATGGTAAGATATACCTCTCGTATGAGCCGTTAAGAACTTCTGAATCTTTAGTGGTGGCTGGTGACAGAGTCGTTTTTGCAGGTAGCAAGTCAAGTACTTTACTGATTAGTGAGTTGCTTGAATGTGATTTAATTGATTTAGAAGGTAAGGTAGTCTTGCCCGGCTTTGTAGATGCTCACGTACACCTAGATGGGATTGGGATGTACTTGAATACTATTGATTTGAGAGATGTTAGAAGCATCAAAGAACTTAAAGATAGAGTTAAGAAGTCTGTTAGAAACGCTACTTCATGGGTTTTCGGGCATGGATGGGACCAAGAACTCTTTATGGAGGGTAGATGGCCCACGCGCTGGGACCTAGACGAGGTAGTTAGTGATAAGCCCGCATTATTAACTCGCGTTTGCGGGCATGCTGCAGTATTAAACACTAAGGCTATGGAGATCACGGGACTCATAAGTAGTGACTCACCCCACGTATTGAGAAATGAGAGAGGGGAAGCAACAGGGGTTGTTAAGGAAGAAGCTCTTGAGGTAGCTAAAAGAAAATTCAGAGAATCTTTGACACTAGAAGACCATAAGAAATTTTTAGAAGATGCTATCAAGTATGCAGCCTCTTTCGGGGTGACTACGGTAGGCTTCGTAAGTGTTGATGATGTAGCACTCAGAGTGCTTGGAGAACTCAGAAATGAGGGCAAGTTATCAGTTAGAGTTAGAGCTTATCTTAATCCAGGTAAAAATAATGAAATCTTACTAGCTCTCAAGAAATTAGGGATAAGAAGTGGATTCGGAGATGACTATCTAAAAATACGTGGTATTAAAATGTTTGTTGACGGATCTTTAGGAGCTAGGACAGCATGGCTTACGGAACCTTATAATGATGCGCCAGCCACGCGCGGCTCTCAACTCATAGACGAGAAAACTCTTGAGAAGTTAGTTTGCGAGGTTCATGATGCAGGTCTTCAATTAGCCATACACGCTATAGGGGATGCGGCTATAGACTTAGTCTTACAGGCGTACTCAAAAATTCGAGATTTGCATGAGTTTAGGCACAGGATCGAACACGCGTCTGTGGTAAGACCCGACCAGATTAGTAAGGTCGGGGGGTTGGGTATCCCTTTAGTTATTCAGCCGCATTTTGTCGTAACAGATTGGTGGGTGCTTAAAAGACTCGGTGAATCGAGGGCTACTTGGGTTTATCCTTTCAAGACTCTAATTAGGTCAGGAATTCGGTTAGGAGTTAGCACAGATTCTCCTGTAGAGCCCTTAAACCCTTGGGAGACTGTCTACGCTGCTATAACGAGAGGCGAGTATGAGGGCATAGATCTCTTTAAGTATACTCCTCACGAGAAACTATCACTCACTGAGGTCTTAAGTTCATATACTCAGGGCTCAGCCTACGTTCTAGGAGAAGAAAACAATATAGGAACTCTGGAGGCAGGCAAGTTCGCTGACTTCATAGTAGTAGATAAAGATCCTTATGCCGTAGACGAGAAGACGTTACGGGAAATCAAGGTCCTAGCAACTTACGTCGGTGGTGTAAAGGTATACGAACGTGCTTGATTGACCCTTGCTTCACGCCCTGAGGGAGTGAGGGCTTTCAGTATTAAAGATATATTCCTGCAATTCTTAAAGCACGCTTCACCGCACTAATCCATGAATAAGGAGGTCTTCCTGGACCTCTTATATAGTAGGCATTTTTAAACCACTCTACCTTATTTTCAGATATTATAACTGGTATATCGGAATTGCTCAGTATTCCTTCATCAGCTGGGTTATCGCCTACTCCTATAATTGGTGTTTCCCGACCTACGGTGTTAATTAGTTTCAGAAGAGAACGCACTGCTATGTCTTTATTCACCTCTAGTAAGTGCACTGCTCTCCTAGTCTGGATTATCTTGAGATTTGTGTTCTTGACTGCTGAAGTTATGAAGTCTCTGCACGGGGCGTGCTGAGTTATGAAGACCTCACTATAGGACCTCTTCTGAGATAACTTAACTAAGTCTGTGGGTATTCCTAGAATTTCTGAAATGCTATCTGGTCTTGCTTTGGTTAGTCTTAAGGCTTTTTCAAGACAGTTAGAGTTTTTCTCTATGTGTGTTAGTAGTTCTTCGTAAAGGCTTATGTTGTTACATAGTTCTAATACATCATAATCTTTGAATGAGTATCTAGTGCTCCACTTCAGGAAACCACTAACAGCATGTATGGCACAGCCCCCCTCAATAATGTACGCTGTGAAGCTATAGTTTAGTCTACTCATCAACTCTTTAATCTCGACAAACGTCTTAAAGGTTACCGGTATAACCTCAATTCCTAAGATCCTTAACTTACTTAAGAAATTTTTTAATTCTCCTACAGAACCTTCCTGGGTTATAGGCAACATAGTATCGTCTATGTCTGTAATTATTATTGCCTTGCCACTAAGTCTAAAATCCGTGTGCAATCGAGACATCACTCCTTGACAGTATCTCATCAAGAAATTTTCTTGCGTTTATTTTTGGGTACTCATAAGTTTTGGGTTTAGGCGGTTCTTCTTCGTACGAGAATTCTCTCAATATCCTGAGTATTGAGTTTTTAATATATTGGTCTGCTAGCCTAGAGTGATATATAACTCCTAGGCTTTCTGCCAGCATTTCTAAGATATGTAGTTCTCCTTTCTGTACGTGGAGATGCGGATTCCTAGACTCTACCTGTAGTATGTCTATGGTGTTTGGTAAAGCACTGCACAAGCCTTCTCTCAAACCGATGTAACAAGTCTCGAGCAGGTGTACTAGCTCATATGTCTCTATAGCGTATTTCGAAGCAAAGCCCAGTATTTTTGCTAATTCTATACTCATAGCGTGTTCACCGCTATTACTGGTTTTTATTATGTCTGTCTCGAATTTTCTCCCTTTCGAGAGAGCGTTATTGAGCACGCTACTTACTACGGCAGATACGCGCCCCCATCGCCTCAGAAGGAATTCTTCTCCGTACCAGCCTTTAAACCCCCACGAAATACGCACCATCTTATAGGGCGACCTACTCATTGCTAGGGCTGTGTAATAGATTAGTGAATACTCGAGTACAGCGCCGGGGATGTAAATATCGCTGTCTACGTATCCAACATACTTAGAGTTAATACCTTCAGCGGCTAGAGTACCTATTAAGAGACCCTCGCCCTTACCATCCCTAACCAGTCCTTCAGACTCGTCTATCAGGTCAGGAACTTCACTCTTGAGTAATTCCGCTATGAGTGGGTCTTTCTGATGTAACACTATTACAGACCTCCCTGATAGTTGGTGAATATTCTTAGCTATGTCGACTTCATTAGAGTAGACGTCAAGAGGCTTGGTTGAAGAATTAGAAACCACGATGAGAGGAGAGTGTAGGGGAACAGCACGGAGAACACCCTCTAAAACTAGGGGGTCCTCGTCTTTGACAGGAACAACTATAGCTGTTGATTCGGCAATCCTAGTTAAGTTCTCAGAAGTTAAGCCGAATGCGCCGTGCCTTTTCTCAAAGTCAATACCGTAGAGAGAGACCGTTCTAGTAACATCATATATTCTGACAGCTCCGTACGTCTCAAACTTAAACGGATACCTAATAAGCAACCTAACCCCCACATACTATCGGGTGTACAGAATTTAAAATTTTGTGTAACACTCAGAATAAGGGAGGGTTTACTCTTCTTTTTATTTACGACCACATTCATCTGAGTTATGACGTGTAATGGGTAATATTTATAAGGGGGAAATCCTAGTTTTCTTATATGTGGTGATACTTTGGTAACGGCTGAATACGTCCTATTCGCAACTATTACTGGAATCATGTTAGGAACTTTTTACGGGCTAGCTACGGTCGGTCTCAGTTTTACTTTCGGGATCTTAAAAATTCTTAATAGCGGTCATGGGAGTTTAGTGATGATTGGGGCTTACATTAGTTACTGGGGTTTCGCGTTGTTTGGACTCTCTCCACTGATCTCGGCTCTCCTAGCTTTCGCCGTAGGGTTCTTGATTGGATTAATACTGTATCAAGGTCTTATATCACGCGTACTTGGCGGCCCCGAATTAATCTCGCTAGTCATAATGTTTGCTTTCGGCATTTTCTTGCAGGAAATAGCTAAGTTTTCTTGGGGGGCCTCACCAAGAGGGTTTACGTTGGGTTTAGGGAGTGTCAACATATTCGGTTATGAGTATCCCTTAACACGCGTTATTGGAGGTGTGATTAGTGCGGCAATAGTTTTAGTACTTTATGTTTTCTTATTTAGGACTAAATCTGGAAACGCTATTAGGAGCGTCGTAGAAGACCCTGAAGGGGCTGCGTTATGTGGGGTTAACGTGAGCAGAGTTTACGCACTGAGTCTAGCTATAGCGCTCGGGTTGACTGTTGCTAGTGGAGCCTTATCAACCCTGTTTGTTTCAGGTGGTATAGAGCCTTATATGGGTGACCTCTACACTACTAGAGCTTTTGCGATAGCTGTTTTGGGAGGTCTTACGTCACCTTTCGGTTCTTTCTTAGCGGGTCTGCTTTTCGGCGTTTTCGAGAACCTCTCTTACATGACGCTGTCACTAGCTAATGTTGGGAATCCTTTCTCTATGACAAGATTCCTGACGTTCGCGATGATATTATTAGTGCTCCTAATAAGACCTCAAGGACTTTTGAAGAGGTGAGGGTAGTGAATCTTAGAGTTCACAGGTCTTTACTCCTCTTACTACTACTCTCGGTTACGCTACTTTTTATCAGGGCCATAATTCCAGAGACTAGGCAGATCATATCGATATTATTTTTCTACATAGCACTTAGTGAAGTCTTCAACTTATTCACAGGCTTGACTCTCTACGTCTGTTTTGGTTACGTGGCTTTCGTCGCTTTAGGCATGTACGGCGGTGGAGCAACTATAAAGTATCTACTCTCAGCTCCTAATCCCCCACACCTAGGAGTAGTTCTTGTTTGCAGTTTTGCTGTAGCAGGGGCGCTCGCGTTAGTCCTGGCCTTAGCAGTTGGGTGGATAAGTATAAGGTTGAAGGGCGCGTACTTCGCTATAGCAACTATAGGTCTTAACGAAGGACTTAAGAATTTAATAGAAGGAACTGGGATCTGGGGTGGTAGTAGCGGTCTCATAATAGCTAGTGACTTAATACAGGCTTACAACTACGAAACATTTATCTTCGTTACTACAGACCTTGCTGATTACCTTATCTTCGCAGTATATGTCGTTACGATAATATGTATGTACTTAGTAGTTAGGTCTAGGCTAGGTTATGGCTTGGCTGCTTTAAGAGAAGACGAGGAAGCAGCGAACGTTATGGGCGTAAACGTGGTGGGGTATAAGCTTGTCGTTTTCGTGATTAGCGCTACGCTCGCCGGTATGTTAGGAGCTGCTAAGATGATTAGAGATGTTGCTATATATCCTCCACAGGCGTTCGCAGTCTCCTACACTGTTGAGGCTATAGTGATATCAATGCTTGGTGGCTTAGGTACAGTCACAGGACCTGTAGTAGGTGGTTTAGTGTATGGTGTCCTAAAGTACATGCTCACAGTAAGTTTTCCAGGACTTCAACTACTAGCTTTAGCTCCGGCTCTCATGGTAATGTGTGTTGTGTTCCCCTACGGCGTGGTTGGATGGCTTAAGAGGAAGTTTAGGGGGAGTACAGTTGAGTCACTACTCATGTAGTAAGTTTGGGGATGAGAGAAATGAGTAGAAAAGAATTATTGAGACTCGTGAATGTCTCAAAGAGTTTCGGCGGTATCAAAGCACTTAATAACGTTAGCTTGACTATCGCGGAGGGTGAGAAGCTAGCTATAATAGGTCCTAACGGTGCCGGCAAAACAACACTCTTCAACGCAATAAGCGGCGTTTTTGGCTTAGATTCTGGAAAGATATTCTATCTAGGCAAGGACATCACTAAATTACCGCCATTCAAGAGGAAGTATATCGGTATATCTAGAGCTTTCCAGATACCAAGACCCTTCGCTGGAATGACTGTCTTAGATAACGTTGTTGTCGGAGCATTATTCTCTAAAGACATAAAGAGCATTAAGGAAGCTAGAGATAGAGCTGAGGAGATCCTATCTCTGGTTGGTTTACATAGCAAGAGAGACGAGCTGGCTCTGAACCTGACATCACCTGAGAAGAAGTTATTAGAGCTAGCTAGAGCTTTAGCTCCCAGACCAAAGCTATTACTACTTGACGAGATAGTGGCTGGAATCCCACCAGCAGAAGTTGATAAGATAATGAGCTTAGTTGTTAAGATCTCAGAGCAAGAGAATATATCTGTAGTGGCGCTGGTAGAACACGTCATGAGGGTGTTAAAGTATGTTGAAAGAGCCGTTTTCCTGCATGAAGGTCGAGTGATGATGGATGACACTCCAGACAAGGTTCTTAATAGTGAAGTAGTGAGAGACATATATTTGGGGAAGGTGTATGAGTGAGGTAATCCTCAAAGCAGAAAACATTGAAGCTGGGTATAAAGGAGTTCAAGTGCTTTGGGGTACTACTGTAAACGTCAATAAAAATGAGATAGTCGCGGTATTGGGTCCTAACGGTGCCGGCAAAACAACACTCCTCAAATCAATCATAGGTCTTCTAAAGATTTGGGGAGGGTCTATAAAACTCTTGAATGAGGAGATATCTAGACTTCCAATACACGAGAGAGTAAAGAGAGGGATTGCGTTAGTACCTGAAGGAAGGAAGTTATTTCCTAATATGACTGTCGAAGAGAACTTGATCATGGGTGCTTACCTCTACAACATCAAGAGAAATAAGGAGATACAAAATATTATTGAGATAGTCTATAGTTTATTTCCTATCTTAAAAGAAAGACGTACTCAGAAAGCCGGAACGCTAAGTGGCGGGCAACAACAAATGCTCGCTATAGGGAGAGCCTTGATGACAAACCCGAAAATATTGTTGTTAGATGAACCGACGTTAGGGCTCTCACCTAAGCTTGCTAACGAGGTGCTTGAAACAGTTATTAAGCTCCGTAAAGAGCTCGGCATTTCAGTCTTGCTAGTAGAGGAGAAAGTCTTACTTGCTACGCGTGTGGCAGACAGGATATACTTAATAAATCAGGGGAGGATCGAACACGAGGTGCTAAAGAGCGACTTCGAGAGAGATGAGCTACTGTATAAGTATTTAGGTCTCTAACACTCGAGATTTTCAAGACGTCTCAATCAAGTTTATTAACCCCAGGATTCTTATTCTTATTGTGGTGTTCCATGGCTTTGAAACCAACAGTAATTATAGCACTAATACTTGTTGTCGTAGTAGTTGCGGGATTGCTCTACTGGTACTTTGTCATGATGCCTTCCACACCAACTACGGAAATACCTGACAAGATAACGGTCGGTTTGACTTTAGGGCTTTCGGGAGCATACTCTTACGCTTCACATCAGGGTCTCTGGGGTATTCAAGCAGCTATTAAGTGGGTTAATGATGTTTATGGTGGTATTAAGATAGGTAATAAGGCTGTGAAGATAGAGTTGAAGTATTATGATGATCAATCTAATAAAGAGCTTGTATCAAGTCTTTATGAGCAATTAATTAACGTTGATAAGGTAGACTTCTTGCTAGGTCCTTACGGGTCTCCCTTAGTGATGGTTGCGGCTCCCGTAGCTGCCAGATACAATAAGACTATGATTAACTGGATGGGCACGGGTGACGTAATACATGAGCAAGGCTATAAGAATCTAGTAATGGTTTCAACACACTCTAGCTATCAGATGAGGTCCGCAATAAATATGATTAAAACTTTAGATCCCAACGCCACGATAGCAGTGATATTCAAGGAAGATGAGCATAATAGGTACTTAGCTAGGGGGGCTCTCGATGAAGCCCGAAAACTTGGCTTAAGTGTAGTGTTTAATAAGTCTTATCCAATAGATATTAGAGACTTTACCCCAATATTCACAGAGATGGCTGCGAAAAAACCTGATGTGATCATTATATGTCCTCACGAAGCCGACGGCATACTAGCTGCTCAGCAACTCGCCGAACTCAACATAAACGCTAAGCTCATGATCATGGGTTTCGTCCCCAGTCTCAAATCATTTAGAGACGCTCTAGGTAACTTAGCTGAGGGATGGGCAGGAACTAATCAGTGGACGTATGGTGCCTCTTACACTCCTGATGACGCTCAGGCTTTAGGGTATGAGTGGTTCGGACCTACTGAGGATAAGTTCCTTGAACTATATAATCAAGTAGCTGATCCAGGCCAGTTCCCATCAGAACATGCTGGTGCTGGCGCTGCTGCGATACTAGTCTTAGCTAGAGCTATAGAGAAAGCACAGAGTCTCGATCAGAGCGCTGTCAGGAGCGCGCTAAACACTATGAAGCTAGCTACTTTCTATGGGCTCTATCAGATAGACCCGATTACCGGAAAGCAAATAGCTCATATCGAAATACTATCTCAGTGGCAGGGAGGCAAATTTGTGGCTATATGGCCTCCGGAAATCGCTACATCGCAACCAGTTTACCCCATACCCACGTGGGATGAAAAGAGACAAGGTGCGCAAGCACTCCCATAAAAATATTAGAAGAAACTAACCAAGAATATTAATAAAATTTATTTTTTATTTTTCTGCTTAAACAGTAAGCAATACTTACTTAGTATTCTTAACAAGAGTAATTGAACGGTTAGCTTGTGGAGCCGGGGGCGGGATTCGAACCCGCGAGATAACGGGTATCGACTACTGAACCACTGCAGCCCGCCGCCTTAGACCGCTCGGCCACCCCGGCCAATTAAGTAGTGATTACCAAAAATTTAAATTTTGATGATAGTTTGTGTGAAGCAGTATTTAAGACTAGGTAACGTATTCTTAACTGAATGTATAATGAGGTGTGTGTATTGCCTTATAGTGTTGGCTGTTTAGCCGAGGTTTTGAAGAGGCTTGACGCCGGAGGCATTAAGGGGGTTATTATCGGTAGCACAGTGTATGCTCTAAGACTAGAGTTGAGGGAGCTAGAAGATGATGTAGACTTATTCACTACGACTCTTTCTCCAGTATTCGATGAAGATATTGTTTTTAAGGTGGCTGAAAAAATTGGTTGTCAAGTAGGTAGTACTGAGTGGGGCACTCCTAGTCTTGAGTGTGCTTTGAGCAGTGAGTGCGTTGTGTTGGTAGAGTTGTACGAGAATATACATGACTTCTACGTGCCCCCTGAAATGCTGGAGGAAGCTGAAACCTTGAAACTCGGGGAAGTTGAGGTGAGAGTACTCAAGATTGAAGACTACATAATACTTAAAGCAAGAGCTGGCAGAGAACAAGATATGGAGACGTTAAGCTATATTAGCGACCTCATTAAAAGTAAAGACTTAAAAGTAGATTTCAAGATCTTAAGTGAGAGACTGAATTTATTTGATGAAGACGAACAAAAACTAATTATGCGGAGGCTCAACACCGTAAGCATAAAGATTTAACTTACGATTAAGCTTCCTTAATCATCAATCTAAGCTACTTTCTAACACCTATTTTCTTCTTCTTAGGTCTTAGAGACTTACTCCTGCACCTTCTGCACTTAGTAGCTCCCGGAGGGTTTAGTGCGCCACATCTCCTGCAGACGAGTTTATTAAGTACTCTCGCCTCAACGATCTTCATTGCTTCAGGGTCTGTTATCGGCATCTTGACACCTTAATAGATTCTTTAAACAAGACTTAAAAAGCGTTAACACGACTCTCAGTGAGCGAAGCCTCTAGCGTTCTAATCAGAAGACATGACTGTCTGCGTGTTACTTAGTTTTTGGTTTTTCGGTTGTTTGGGTTATTTCCGCGGGTTTCAGGAATCGACATATTAAGGTATATAAATAACTGAGTTTTTAGTGACTGGGATCCGGCAACTCCCTGGAGCCGTAAGCGGGGAGAACGGGGACAAACAGGTGGGATGAACCCGTGTCCAGAAAAACCAAAACAACCAAAATAACTAAAATAGCATAGCTAATGGGCACGGGCAACCACTAAAACTGACTTCCCCACTCTTTAAAGCGAGGCTTTCAAACACAGTTTAAGTTTAGTTTAATAATTATGTACGGGATTTCTTTAAGAGGGTTGGGTGGTTGTTTCTTTTTGGTTTTTTCTAGGGTTTGTGAAAATTGTGAATGTGGTGGTTCAGGGTTTCCGAGACTTACGGCAGTTCGTGGGGAAGGGCTCAGGGATACCTTGATTAATCACCACAGAGAAACAAACAAAAACCTCAAGATAAGAAGCGATCTGTTAGTCGGCTCTTATCCTAACAACGTTGCCTGTTATCTGAGTTAAGAGATCCTCTATGATTTCTCTCCTCTTGAATGGAAGGTTCCTTAACTCGAACCTAGGTACTCTAACTACGTACTCTACTGTTCCGTCAGGCAACCATATAGTATTGACGCTAGTTATCCGAGCGGGAAAAACTAGTTGCTTCACGATTTCTTTCAGGTCTCTCGTGTTAGTTACTATTTTGGTTTTGACTTTCAGTCTCTCACTTAATATCCAGCTCAGTTTATTCAGCGATCTAGGGTCTGGCGTGTTGTTCTTAGTGTCTTGCAGTATAACTACTAGAGCTCCTTCACCCATTACGCTACGCACATATTCCATGTCTTTCAGAAACTTGAAATCGGTGAGTTCCTCTAAATCGAGTAGCTCTCTCATTACGTCTACCTCATACTCTCTTACGGAACCTCCTCTAACTATAGACTGACATCTAGGACACAACACCCCGGTCTTCACACACAGCACATCTAGCGGGATCCTCAACTTTTCTCAGCACTCCCAAATCCTTCTGACTAATTCATTAATAAATCAGATAAATCCTATTTAAATAAGTTTTTTATAACTGAAAGCCTTGTCTTTTGGAGCGGGGATGTCATACTGACCTCCTCCCAGCCCTAAAGTGCGAGGCTTTCAGAAGCGGTAAGGATGCTACTCTATGTTCTAGGCTTAGTGTCCCTGTCTTGCGTAGTTTGAGCGAGTTGTTGGAGAAGAGCTTAATAACTCGCAACACCACCTGAAGTTGGTACTCTCTAATGAAGTGTGTTGTGTGTGGTTTGCGCGATGCCGTAGTGATGCAGAGGCATACTGGGAGAGTCTTATGCAGAGATTGCTTCATAAAAGACGTAATATCTAGAGTCGAGAGAGAAATTAAGAAGTTCCACATGTTCTCAGACAATGACCGATTATTAATTGCGGCATCAGGCGGTAAAGACAGTTACGTACTCCTAGACATAATTCTCAGATTACATGACCCCTCCAAGATAGGTGTAGTAACTATTGTTGAAGGAATAGAAGGTTATAATAGGCTAGAAGACGTCGAAAAAGTTAGAAGATTAGCTAACGTAAACGGCGTTGACGTTATAGTCTTGACTCTGAAAGATTACGTGGGCTATAACTTGACAGAACTAGTTAGTTTAGGGTTCAATAAAGACATTAGGGTAAGTCCCTGTACCTTCTGTGGCGTGCTTAGGAGGAAAGCAATTAATGAGGTAGCTAGAGACTTAGGATTTACTAAGGTCTTGACGGCCCACAATTTAGACGATGAAGCACAGACGATCATCCTGAATATTCTTAGAGGCGATCTTTTCAGGCTTGTTCAGATATTGCCAAACGGTCCCATGTTGAGTAAGCTTTTCGTACGTAAAGTAAAGCCACTAAGAAAAATATATGAGGAGGAGGTAGCTATCTACGCACACTTAATAGATTATGAGTTCCAGACAACAGACTGCCCCTACCTCAGGTATTTTCCCTCACTCAGAGCTAAGATTAGGGAATACTTGTATAAGCTTGAGAAGGAAAAGCCTGGCGCACTACTCAACTTGATAGAGAGGATAGACGCGATATTAGCTAAGCACGTAAGTCGTTACGTGAATTACCCTGAACTACCGAGATGCGCTATATGTGGTGAGCCAACAGCATACGGAAGAAATTACTGCATGGCCTGCGAACTACTCACCATATTAGGAGTAAGCAAGCCGTCTTACAATAGAAGTAGTTACTTAAGATTCTCTCCTAGAAGTTAGGAGTTGCGGAATTAGAATCAATATCTGACAAAGCAGATAACATTTCAAAAAGTCTGACGGTAAAATTTTGACGCCTAAACCTGTCTTTGCTTAAAGACTTAATGAGAATCACGATAATGTCTGTTGATTAGATTTCTGCAAGTTTTATTTGAGCATAGTCTTCGCAGGGAGGATTGTCTGAGGTTATTTTGTTTTTGGTTTTCTAGTTGTTTGGGATTGTTTCTATGGATTCCAAGAATTAATTACCTAGTATATAAAATGATTAAGTTTAAGTGTTTGGATAGTTCGAAGTCTATGAGCTGATGAGTTGTTGACGAGAGACAAGGCTCTGTAAACCACTGCTAAGATAAGCTCAGCTTGCTTTACTTTCTCAGAGCGTCAAGCACTAAATTTCTTAGATTCAGTGTTTTTTCACTGAATAATTCTTTACTCATGTACTCGACGTTGCTAGGTATTCTAGGTTTAAACTCCATCTTAGCAAGTATATTTTTCTCTATATCTACCTCAGGAGCAATCTCAATTAATTCTATTCCGTCTTTTCCTAGCCTGAATACGGCTCTTTCCGTCACGAAAAGAATTTTCTGTCCTTTTTCGACGCCGTAACTTCCATTATATACTACCTTGTAGACTCTTTCAACAAACTTGCTTATGTCGCCGTCTTTGATTATCTTTAACGCATTTTCTGAGACTTCTATTTTTCTTTCGCCAGCTGTAAATTCTCCGGCGAAGTATAAGTTGGGGGCTCCGAACGCTATGACCGGGAATCCGCCGGCACCAGGCATTCTTCCAGGAAGGAAAGCAGGATTTACATTACCTGACTTGTCTACTTGCATGAATCCTAAAGACGCAGCATCTATTATTCCGCCCTCATAATTAGTGAACATGTCTGCCATAGGCACTACTGCGAAGTATCCTCTAGATGCTCCGAAGTCTGAGCCTGTTAAAGCTACTCCACCAAAGGGGCCTGACTCAACTGTTGTGTATATAAACTCGTCAATGCCTTCTTCAGCAATGACTGAGGCTACGTCAGCAGGTATTCCTATACCTAGATTCACTAATACTGGTCTCCCGAGAGAAGCTACTAGAGAAGCTAATTCTAGAGCTACTCTCCTAGCTATGACTTTCCTAACACCTAGTTGTAAGGCAGAAGACCTCAGTGATTTCTCGGGTGGTATTATCTCACCAGATATTGTGGGGTCATACAAGATAGTGTCTGTCTGCCCGTGAGACTCTAGCGATTCAGGAGCTACTACTACGTAGTCTACTAGTGGTGCAGGTATATGAACGCTTCTAGGACTTATAGAACCAACTCTAGCTACCCTCTTAACTTGAGCTATGGTTAGTCCTTTCTCAGGATATGCTTTAACAGATTGAGCTATTGCTAACACGTTAAGTAACGCGCCCTCATGCTCCATAGATATATTACCTGCTTCATCTGCGGTGGTGCCGCGTATTAGCGCAACATTAGGTTTGGGACACCTATACAGTAGGTATTCTTCGTTATCTATAGTAATCAAGTCTACCCTGCAAGTCTTTCTCTCCTCAGCTAACTTATTTACTAGACCACCGCCGTATCTAGGGTCAAACATGCTACCTAGACCCACCTTAGTAAGAACTCCTGGTCTACCAGCAGCTACCTCTCTAAACCAATGCGAGGTTATACCTATAGGCCAGTTATACCCCTCAATAACGTTTTCTTCTACTAGTCTAGCAATGCTAGGGACCCAACCATAAAAAGGTATTAAGACTCCTCTTAAGAAATCATAGTCTTTATTCTCAATTATTTTCCTCCCAACAAGGTCTAAGCCCTTGCCTGGAGTTCCAGGACATGTCTCCGCAATGATAAATAAGTTTCTCGGATGACCATAGGTCAAGTACGTCTCATAAAGCTTACTTATTAAATACGCCGGTGTAGCGATCATGTTAAAACCTGACACAGCAATAACCGAGCCGTCTCGCACACGACGCAAGACTTCCTCAGGTTTAACAATTTTATTAAACACACAATCACCTATGAGGTATCATTAACTTAGCTTATAAAGAAAGCTAAGAGAAATCTGAACAGGAATCAAAAACACGTAATTAACTTAGATTAAGACTTACCACCATCTCATTATGGCTATCTTTCTGTCTGTGAAGAAGTCTACTACGTCTATTTGTGGGTGGTGACTTCCAAGACCTGCTAGTCTTTTACCGCCGAAGGGGAACCAACCTACTGGTGCAGCTATACCTACGTTTACACCTACATTCCCGACATAAACGTTGTGTGTAAATTCTCTAGCCCACCTACCGCTTCTGGTGTATATAGCTGCTGAATGGTGGTATTTGTTGTTATTTATCCATTCAATAGCTTCGTCGAGGTTCTTAGCTCTTAGTAGGTTAGCTACTGGACCAAATATCTCTTCACGAGCTATCTTCATGTCCGGTGTCACTTCTTCAAGTATTGTGGGCCCTATGTAGAAGCCGTTCGGGTATTCAGGGTTCTTATATTCTCTTCCATCTAAGACTAACTTAGCTCCTTCACTCAAGCCTATCTCAATCCATTTGATTACATTCTCTCTGTACTTCTTGCTCGCCATGGGACCCATATCTGACGTTTCATCGAGTCCATAACCTATCTTGATCTTCTTAGCTAGCTCCACGAACGCGTTCTTAAACTTATTGTAGAAGTTGTCATCACCTACTATGACTATGTTTTGTATAGCTAGGCATCTCTGACCTGTATTGCCGAATTTAGAATCTCTAAGGTTATGCACCGTTCTCTCAAGGTCTGCATCAGGCATGACTACGGCGTAGTTTGAGGCACTACCACCGCCTAGGAATCTCTTACCGTGTTTCGCGGACAATTCATAAAGTCTTAACGCTGCGGAGCTAGTCCCTACGAATGCGGTGCCTTCAACCTTTGGGTGGGTCACCATATACTCTCCTATCTCGTGATCAGTATACACGATGTTGAGGACGCCGGGTGGGAGTGCCTCAGCTAGTACTTCAAGAGTTACCATAAGAGGTAGTGGTGTAGTCCCACTAGCTTTAACTACTAACGTATCTCCTAGGGCGAGTGCGTAGGGTATGAACCAGAACGGTATCATTATAGGGAAGTTATAAGGACTTACTATAGTGAAGACTCCTAGAGGCTCTCTTATGAGTATTTCATCAATCCCTCTAGCGATTTCTTGCTGGTACTCGCCCTTAGCCAGAGAATAAGCTACAGATATAGCTGCTTCAACATTCTCTATGCTTCTCCTTAAATCACCACGCGACTCTCTAATGATTTTGCCGTGGTTCTGTGTGTTTACTCGAGCAAGCATCTCTTTATTTTCTTCCATCAAATACTTCATCTTAAAGATATACTGTAATCTGTCGGGGACAGGCATCCTGCTCCAAGACTTGAAAGCCTCGTAAGCAGCCTCAATAGCCGCGTCAACCTCCTCCTTAGTAGCTAAAGGCATCTCAGCTATGACTTCACCTTTTCCCGGGTCGTACACTGACACATATCTGTCGGTTGATGACTCAACCCACCTACCATTTATGAATAACTTCATCTTACCGTAGTTTGTTTTAGGAGGTTGTAGAAGACTCACTTTTGTCTCACCTCACTCTCTACCTCTCTCAAGGACTCTTCTAAAATGTCCAGACCTCTATTTAGTAGTTCCTCCTCAATAGTTAACGGCGGGTGAAGTCTCACTACGTTCAGAACTAAGCCTGCACGTAGAAGTAGTAAGCCTTTTTCTCTGGCCTTATTAATGACTTTTGAAGCTTCTTCTATAGCCGGTTCTTTAGTCTTACGATCTTTAACTAACTCTATGGCTAGCATCATTCCTAAACCTCTTACGTCTCCTATGAGCTCGTATTTTTCATGCATTTCTTCGAGTCTCTTCTTCATTATTTGACCTAGTCTCTCAGCCCTCTCGACTAGCTTATCTCTCTGTATTATCTCTATTACTTTAAGAGCTACGGCGCAAGATACCGGGTTTCCACCGTAGGTGCCTCCAAAGCTTCCTGTATATGTTTTCTCCATAATTTCCTTCTTACCAATGATAGCTGAGAGTGGTAGACCGTTTGCTATGGCTTTAGCTGTGATCATTATGTCAGGTTCGATGCCGAAGTGTTCTACTGCCCACATCTTCCCTGTTCTAGCCCAGCCTGACTGAACCTCATCATCTATCAATAGTATTCCGTTCTCGTCAAGGAATTTTCTAAGTTCTTTGACGTAATCTGTTGGAGGCACTACAAAGCCTCCTTCCCCCTGAATCATCTCCATAATGAAGGCAGCTATTCTTTCTGGAGGTATTCTAGCGTATATGAACCACTTCCTGATGTAGTCTAAGCATGCTAAACTACAATGCGGGTACTCGTGCCTGAATGGACACCTATAACAGTACGGGTAGGGGACGAACTCAACTCCCGGCATCATAGGCTCTAACCCAACCTTGTAAGGCTTGTACTTACCTGTAGCCGCTAACGCAAACCCGTAAGTACCTCTACCGTGGAAGGAATTCTCGTAAGAGACTACTACGGTTTTACCAGTTACTTGTCTAGCAATCTTTATAGCGTTCTCAGTTGCTTCAGAACCGCTATTCTGTAGTAGCACCTGCTTCTCTGAAGTTCCGGGAGCTATCTTAGCTAGCCTCTCAGCAAGCTCCACGTAGGGTTTATAATTAGCAACCATAAAACAAATATGCCATAACTTCCTCAACTGCTCCTCAGCAACTTTAATTAATTCCGGGTTAGCATGCCCTAGAGAAGTCACGCCTATACCGCAAGTGAAGTCTAGGTACTCCCTACCGTTAACGTCATAAAGTAACGCGTTCTGCCCTCTCTCGATAGTTATTGGATGATATATCGCGGCACCTTTCATGACGTATTTGTTACGTAGGTCTAGGTAAGGATCTAACTGCATAATTTACCACCAGGAAACATAATTTTTAAACATTAATATTTCTAGAAAATGACTAAATCAAACTTATATTAAAAGACGCGACCTATGCATTAGATAAAGTCTAACCGTAAATGAATATTAAGGCTCTATTAATTAAATTAAAAAGAAACTCTATCAACATAGAAATATGCATTTTTAGCACGAACTTAAATCAAGTAAAAGTCAAGATTATAACATTACAGGATTTCATAAATTTTTGACTTTTAAATACTGAATAGCGTCCACGGAAGTCATAGGTTTAAGCAGGAGGTCTTGAGTGTAGATTATCTATATGTTTAATTTAAAGTCTTCCTTAATGACCTTAGCTATAACCATAGTAGAGGATCTTTCGATAAATTGTGAGTTAATCAATGATTCAAGAAATTCCATGTATTTTTCTTTACAGGGAAACTTACCTATGACTACAAAATCTGTTTCGCCGAGTACGTAATATATGGCTTGTATGTAGGGATTCTTACTAAGAAATTTTCCTATCTCTTCGTGATATTTAGGACCATACCTCCCTCTAACGAGTATAATCACGAGATACTCAAAACCTAACTTCTCGCTATCTAGAATAGCGTTATATCCTTTAATCACGCCGAGTTCTTCTAGCTTTCTTACTCTGTAGTAAACGGTTGATTTAGGAATATTTAATTTGTTAGCTAAGTCTCTAATGCGTATCTTTGGATTTTCTTGAATACATCGTAGTATCTTTAGGCTGATCTCATCCAACTTCTCATCTTTATTCACTTTACTCGTTGTCTAACCCCCTATGATATTATTTTCTAAACTTAAAAAATGTCCAGTAGTATCTAACCGTAACAAAAACTATTATACCTAAAGCAAACCTAGAGCTCTTTAGAATAAGTTTAAAATTCTAATTTGGTTCATAGAGATTAAATTCAAATAAGTCAATTTACGCAACGATAGGAATTATCAGTGCTGTTTAAGGCAAAGCGTTGTATAGTTCGTCTTGCCTGTAGACGCTATTGGTGGGAGCAGGGATTAGGTTCTTATATCTTTTCACGTTGATTAGTGTATTGCCTCGTCTTTTATTCTCCCGTATTAATCTTGAGGTTACACCAGCCTTACGAGTATTCATGAGGATCTTGGTGCCCGCATCTAGTATTTCTCGCGGGTTTTCAACTCTCATCAAAGTAGTTCAACAACCACAATATAAAGCCTGAAAGCAATTTTGTAAGGTTTTAAAGACTAACCACCGTGCAGGGGTGGTAGCATATCTATTACATCACCATCTCTTACTAGAGCTTTGTCGCCGCCTAAAAACATTATATGTCTCCCGTTAACCAATATACTAACGCCTTTCACTTCAACTTTTTCCTCGTTAACCTTAATATAATTA
>Ga0209394_1000091_pt1 | contig 85593 bp, 73 predicted proteins | sample JNZ201metaG_FD_184122 | JGI IMG/M metagenome (GOLD analysis project Ga0209394, IMG submission 184122) | Hot spring microbial communities from Jinze hot spring, China to study Microbial Dark Matter (Phase II) - JNZ 20120812A (SPAdes) (version 3) ...
ATTTCATAGCAAGTGAGACGGCTTTCACCGTCAGTTCAACCCAATACTCGGATTATCTATCGTTAACGTTCCAGGCGGAAAATCAGGCAGAATACCTTGTGTTGGGCTACATAGAGCTAACATGCTCCTCCACGTCACGTCAAGCGCATGCCCAGTTTGTTCAAGACTCAACTGTCTTAGCCAGATACATGGACCGCCCAAGAGTCGCTAACAGTGAAGTAATGCCACAGATGTTTGCCTACTTATATGAGGGGACAGGAAGCAGTGTAACTTTCAAGTGGCAAATCGCTGTCTCGAGTTCTGGTGCCAGTGTAACAGCATTAAGAGGCGGGATTTACGCAATTAGACTTGATAACTTACCAAACGCCGAATACGTAGGCGTCTATGAGAGTGGTGAGCAGGTAAACGTTGATAATGTTTGGGGAAACCTTCAAGGAGACACTTATGAAATAACTGTGAACCCTTCCACTGCTGGCTACTATTTAATTTGGGCAAGTGCAAAAGTTGAATCAGACTCTACGTTAAGCTCTGTTTCAGTTAGGCTAAACATCGACGATGGAGTTGAATACATCCCATACTTGGTGGGCGGCGAATCCACATGGAGCTATGCCCGAATCGAAGATACGAGCACTAACGAGGAACATTGCTTTGCAATAATTGCTGTCCGCTATTTTACTGCAGGTGCGCACAGCATCAAGTTCCAAATAGCAGATACTGACACAACTCCAAGCGCAGACTGGCAGTATATAAGCCTATTAGCGATAAGACTTACAGATGTCTTCGAGTTCCAAGCCAGCTCGACAGTGACGCAAGCGCAAACCACTCAAACAACACTCCAAACATACACGTCACTAACCATACCGCCTGAACGGGCTGGCAACTATCTCGTTTTAGGCGGAATAACGACGCGGGGGTCCTCGACAAGTTATAGCTATGAAACCACCCTCACAATAGACAACGTAATTTATGGACAGCAGCAAATCAGACCTCAAGACGTGAATGATTATGTGCCCAAGGTTTTCATACAGAACATAACGCTGGACGATAACCCTCATGTTATCGCTACGAAATACCGCTCTCTAAGCTCAGCTATGACCGTTTACGTGAAGAACTCTGATGTCTTGGCTATACGCCTACCGCCTCCAAGGCATGTTGCCGAGGTTGAGTTCACCGGGAACAGCAATTTCGAAGAATGGGCAAGCTTAAACTGGACTGTAAACGGCAAATGCACAACCGATGGAGTTAACGCAACATTTCAGCTCTATCAGATAAATGAATATCCCAACAGCGGTGATGGCTATAACTTCACAATGATGGGGACATATGATACAACCATAAGTCAAACAATAACAGTCAACGCCACAAGCTTCAAGGACCCAGTAACCAGCGTATGGAAATTGAAAATCACCGCGGTGAAACCCACCTCAACACCCTTTGAGCTTTGGTTAGACCTTATAGAACTGAAAGCCCAGTTAGAAAGCAAAACATATAGCCTATCTATCGGAGGAGATTTCACGCTAAATTTGACGAGATACCCCATTGAAAACATTTCCTTTGTTAAGATCAACATTCGTTTCAAGACAAATGATACAAAAGAACAATGGATTCTAGAAGCATACAACTGGATAAACAATCAATACGACAAAATAGAAACCATCTCACCAACATTGTACTTCAAAGACCACACGATAAGCCTAGAAAACTCTTGGCAATGCTACATCAACCCAAACAACGGTACAATAAAGCTTGTCTTCCACGACGAAAACCCGGACGGGGCTCCCACAACAGTAAGTATAAACTCTTTCACAGTTAAAGTAGGCTTGAAATATGGCGCCATCTTCACGCTCAAAAATGAAGGGGCTACAACAGCCCACATAGTCGCCTTATGGATAATAACTGAGAAATCTCACATGCGCCATAGCGTGGACTTTTTCATTAATTCAGGCGAAACAGTAGACTACAGTAGGGAAGACCTGCTCTTACCGTCGGATGGCTTCATAATTAAGGTTGTAACTGAACTGGGAAACGTTGCGGTTTTTTCATGTGGTTAAATGTTGCAAACCTATTTTTTGGCTATTTTCTCTTTTAGGGATTTCATCACTTCCTTTGCGTCTTTTGCCTCTATAACCTTTATGTTGTAAAGCTCCGCCATCTTTTTCGCATTTTCGCTTAGCTTTGGAATAGCCACCAGAAAAGCGTGTTCCGGCGAAACATCATACATCTTAGCGAAAAGCGCTATAACCGGTTGCTCCATAACAGCGTTCTCTGTGGCTATCGCTACATCCAAGACAGTTACTTTTCCCGTTTTGCCTTCCTTGTAGGCAGCTATGTCAAACATGTGATTTGCGCCCGACTTGCCTTTGATAAAGGCTGGGGCCTCAACCTCAAACCCGTTTTCCATTAGAAACTCTCTTATAGGCGCAACGAAAATCCATCCAGCGGTTATTTCGCCCTTTACATTCTCGTTCAACGTGTAGGCATAAACGTCTTTAATCTCTACATCCTCAAATGTGAATTCTGATTGACAGTCCCTGCAAAAATGTCTTGGAACCGGTATGTCAAAGCTTTTGCCGCATTCCTGGCAGGTACACCATATTCCAGCCCTTCTGTAGTCGGCGTCCGGCTTTTTCAGTTCCTCCCGACATTTTGGACAAACAAGTTTCTCGCCTTTCCGGAAGTTTTCCTCCACATCCATATATCCACATTTCACGTGCTCTATTAGAGAGCCCTTACGAATGTTGAAGGATTTGCAGTAGGGACAACAGTAATGAGTTGAAACGTTTTGTGAGCCGCAGTTCGGACAATAAATAATCTTGTCATAAAGCCTTCTTTCAAGAATTCCGGCTAAGTAAAGTTTTTCGAGAAACTCTTCGACGTCTGATGTTCCTCCTAAAACTGCTTCAACTTCAGGATACCTGTAACCAACTTTCGCGTCAAAGGTTGGTTTAAGCTCACTAATCTCGCCGCTTAGAAACTTACCTAAAAAAACTTGAACATTTCTGTCCTTGTACAGTTCCAGCCTCTCATTTTTTCCAGCTTTCAACATCTGAGCCCTGTGCCAACGGTCGAAGCCTATTTTTTAAAGGTTGTATCTTTTTAATAAGATTTATTTGTTGTTAAGACTTTCCTTTAAAAATTCAAGCATCTAGAAAAGTTTAAAGTTTCGTTGTTGCTCATGCTTTTCGAGAAAAGGGTGACAGGAATGGATGTTAAAACGAAAGCGAAGCGGATAGTGCATTGTACAAAATGTGGTTTCACGTTTGACATATCTTATGGGAGAGCTTTCGCCTGTTCTGGATGTCCGTCCACGGTTCAATGCGGATACGCCAAGTGCCCAAAGTGTGGACATGAATTCCCCATATAACAGTCACGTTTTTTAACTTGAACAGCATCATAAACACAAGGTCGAAACGTTTAGCTTGTGGTGATCGATTGACCGCGCAGAAGCCCTCTGGAAGTGTGCCGTTTCGCTGGTCAACCCTAAAAGGGCTTACGGCGCTGGCACTTTTTATTGCCTCAGCATCCTTGGTTGAATGTTTAATTGTTTTTTACGCCATAAGCATTGGGGTACGGGATGAAGCTACTTTTCAAGCTCCATTGTTAGGCTTTTCGATCAGCCCCCTTTTCCACATGGTCCCTGCATCAATAGTTATTGTGCTCGCTGCGAGCTGGGCCTGCATGGTGGAGTACCTCGCCATGAGACCGCTAGAAAAAGTTAGGCAGTCCAAAAAAGCGAAGGGTTCAGAGAAAACCGGTGCTGGGCTAAGTGCCAGAATAAGTGCTTTCTTAGGTAAAATGAAAGCTGGGCTACTTGAGGTTAAAGGTGTGAAAGGCGCCGTGACGGTGCTGCTTGTTTTTCTGGCTTTAGCCACACTAATTTCAGTTTTAGCCAACCCTTGGCTTGTTTATAGAGCTTTCGCCCACGTTTATCAGAGTAATCCCCAGCTTCTCGGATTTGTAACGGCAACTAACAATGCTTTGCAAAGTTTCATCCAAACAGTTGCGCCCCTTGGATGGGTGTGCTCGGCTTTTGACAACGCCATAAAGGCTGCTGCCCCCGGCATTAGGGCTTCCGCCGCAGCCCTTGGATCCTTAATTAAGCCTTTGGCTGACCTGCCAGCCCATGGCAAGTATCTGGTTTTTCAGAATCTTGCGGCTTGGTTTTCCGCCTTGGCAGTTTTGCTTTACGGGGTTTTTGTGCGTAAAAGTTATCGCTACAAGAGAAGATAAAAGCCTTTAGAGGCTTAGAAATGGCTGATCGCCCAAGATTTGGTCCAGCGGGGGTTCCGCCTGGTTTTAGAGCTCTGAAAGCCACTTTGATGGATGTTCCTAGGCTGTTGCGGGAAGAAGGGCTAGACGCTTTTGAGTATCAAGCTGTTCGATGGGGTGTGAAACCACAGATAAGACGTGAAGATGCGGAGAAATTTGGTTTAAAAGCTAAGGAGAACGATGTGCTACTTAGTCTCCACGCCTCTTATTTCATAAACTTTTGTGGTGACAAAGAAACCATTGAAGCCAGCAAAACGCGTTTAGTGGCATGCGCCACTGCGGCTCAGTGGATGCAAGCTCAAACAGTTGTTTTTCACCCCGGGTTTTATGGTAAGAAAGCGTCGAAGGAAGCCTTTGCCAACTGTCTAGAAGCCTTAAAAGATGTTGTTGAAAGGTTGAAGTCGCTTGGAGTAACTCGTGTCAAACTTGGTCCAGAAACCATGGGAAAACCCTCCCAGCTTGGAAGCCTCGAGGAAGTTATAGCTTTATGCGAAAATGTTGAGCAAACCCAGCCTGTCATAGACTGGGCGCACCTCCACGCGAGGGAAAAGGGCTTATTTAAGACGGTTGAAGACTTCCGTCGGATTGTTGAGACTGTTGAAAAACGTTTAGGGACTGATGCGGTCAAAAACATGCACTGCCACTTCACCAAGGTGGAGTTTACAGAGAAGGGTGAAAAATGCCACCATACGCTGGACGAAGCTGGGTATGGTCCTGACTTTGCCTTACTTGCAAAAGTTATCGCTGAGTTCAAGCTCAACCCTGTTGTAATAAGTGAAAGCCCAGTGCTGGATGTGGACGCCATAAAAATGCGTGATATACTCAAAAAAGAGCTGGCTTCATGAACAGTTTCTAGAGGAATTGGGCGATATCTTTTTCAGCAAAGCATGTGTGCTGTTTGTAGGTGTCTCTTCTGGTTAGATTGAAAGGCTTTCAAAAACTCGTAACCATTGAAGAGGCGAGGCAGAAGTTCTTCAACAATTTAAAAATTGAAAGAAGAACGGTAGTTGTTCCATTGGCTGAGGCGCTTAACCGAGTTTTAGCCGAAGACATAGTGGCAGATGAAGACTTGCCAAGATTTGACAGGTCGGCGGTGGACGGTTATGCTGTCAGAGCTGAAGACACTTTTGGAGCCTCGCAGTTTAAGCCGAAAAGATTTAGGTTAACCCATGCAGACGAGGTTAAAGTTGGAGAAGCCAAACAAGTTTGGACCGGAACTCCTCTTCCCAAAGGGGCAAACGCCGTTTTAATGTTGGAGCATACTAAACGGGTCAGCGACAACGAAATAGAAGTTTTGGTTGCTGTTGCACCTGGCGAAAATGTTTCAAAAAGGGGAGAAGACGTTGCAAAGGGCGAGGTGGCTGTTAAAGCTGGAACCCGTTTAAAACCTCATCATTTAGGGCTTATTGCTGCTTTAGGCAAAAACCAAGTACGCGTTTATGAAAAGCCGAAGGTGGCGGTTTTAGCCACTGGAAACGAGCTTGTAGAGATTGGAAAAACACTAGGGGAAAATCAGGTTTACGAAGTTAATAGGCTGGTTATAGCCTCCTTATGCCGTGAGCTCGGCGCCGAACCAGTGGACTTGGGTATAGCAAGGGACGATATAGAGGAGATTTCTGGAAAAATTAGGCTTGGACTAGAAAAGGCTGATGTGGTTGTGACCACAGGCGGCACAAGCGTCGGCGCCTCAGACCTTGTTCCAGCAGTCATAAACAGCATTGGCAAGCCAGGCGTAGTCGTTCATGGAGTAGCCATGCGACCAGCCATGCCTACAGCTCTCGCCGTGATAAACAACAAGCCAGTAATAGTGCTTTCGGGAAACCCCGTCGCCGCCATGTTCGGCTTTGAAGTTTTCGCTGGACCGTTAATTCTCAAGATGCTAGGAGCGGAACACGAGTCTAGACCAGTCTTAAAGGCGAAGCTGACGCGGAGAATATCAACAGCTCTTGGTCGGAAAACGTTTGTGCGTGTGCGCGTCTTCCAATGCAACGGTGAGTTTTACGCTGAACCCATAAGCGCTAGGGGCTCCGGCGTACTTTCCACCATGACGAAGGCCAATGGCTACGTGGTTGTTCCCGAAAACCGCGAAGGCTTGGAGGAAGGCGAAACGGTGCTGGTACACCTTTTCGACGCTGTGGAGGCAACTGGTGAACATGTTTAGGAGACTTCTTACCCTCGAAGAGGCAAAACTGGTAATCCAAAAACATTTTGAAGCTAAACCGTTGGGCGTGGAGGAAATTCCACTGCTAGAGGCTTTTAACCGCGTTCTAGCCGAGGACGTTGTGGCGGAAATTGACATTCCGCCCTTTAACCGTTCAACGGTGGACGGCTATGCCGTTAAAGCTGAAGACACTTTTGGGGCTGATGAAAACAAGCCAGTGAAACTGAAGCTCTGTGGAATGGTATGTGTTGGAGAGAAACCAAAAATCAGAGTCGAACATGGAACTGCCGCTGAAATAATGACCGGCGCCCCTATACCTGAAGGCGCAGACGCCGTTGTAATGCTTGAGGACGCTGAGCGGAAAAACGGCGAAGTCTATGTTTACGTAGCTGCGGCAAGAGACGGGAACATCATGAAGGCTGGAGCCGACATAAAAAAGGGCGAAGTTGTAGCACGGAAAGGGCAGCTTTTAACAGCGCGGGAAATAGGCGCCATAGCCGCTGTGGGGCGCGCCAAAGTAAAAGTTTACAAGGTTCCAAAAGTGGCGGTTCTCTCAACCGGCGCGGAAGTAACTGAACCAGGCAAACCTCTTGCGCCGGCAAAAATTTACGATATAAACGCTTACAGCTTAAGCGCTGCGGTTCAAGAAAGCGGCGGAAAACCAGTTTACCTTGGAGTTTTTCCAGACGAAGCAGCCGAACTTGAAAAAGCACTAAAAACGGCTTTAGCTTCAGCCGACATGGTTGTAACCTCGGGTGGCGTCTCCGTCGGTCCCAAAGATGTTATGCCAACAACCCTAAGTCAACTTGGAAAACCCGGCGTCGTTGTCTGTGGAATCGCCATAAAGCCTGGAAAACCAACAACGGTGGCTGTGGTTGACGGAAAACCCATTTTCGCGTTGCCTGGGCATCCGACCTCTGCATTGCTCATTTTCCATTTGTTGGTGCGTCCGGTGATAGAATGTATGGCTGGGAGGATGCCAACAAAATATGCCACCGTTAAGGCTTTGGCTTCAACGCGAATGTTTCCAGCGAGGGGGAGAAAAACCTTCGTTACCGTGAAACTTAAAGAGGAATCTGGCAAACTGGTGGCGGAGCCCGTTCCAATGGGGCTTTCAGGCGCCATAACAACCCTTCTGAGAGCTGACGGTTTCATTGAAATTCCAGAAAACCAACAATTTGTAGATGAAGGCGAGGAAGTTATGGTTCACCTTTTCAAAAGTGAAAAAGCGTGTATTAAGTCCTAAAACCCAAGTTTACCCCTTTTCGAGGCTACATAAACTGTGAATATCCATGTTAAGATCAAGTAGACTATCATTGTTATGTCAATTAGGATGTCGCTTCCCATGGTGAAGTAAATCATGGAAAACGATAAAACAGTAGCCATAAATGCGACAACGAATATGCTCCAGAGCGCCCAAAACCTTCGTTTGAACAGCCCATAAGCTGTGGCTAAACTGATTATGCCAAGAAGCCCAATGTGGACCAGTCCAGGGTCTACAAGGGCGAGAACAACAAAACACGCGATACCTATTGCCACGTGGAAAATAGACGCCGCTAAAATTCCAGCGTCCTCCACCTTCAGCTTTAACTTTAAACTCATGTTATCCGCCTTCCGAGTTAACGCATTAATTGAAATGCCATTAGATTAATAAATTATATGCCTCCCTCTGAGCAGCGTCTGATATTTCCATTCTGAAATACCTCTTTTATAGGCATGTGTTTGCATTGCTATTGGAGAAAGAGAAGGCATGTCTAAAACCAAATGTTTCACCATGTTTGCAGCCATTTTAGCAGTGCTAATTGTTGTTTCAGTTTATGCGCCGCTTGCGGTTGGATGTGGACGCTGGGATCGCAAGCCTCCGAAGATTCATTGGGTAATGCAACACCCAAAAGTTCCTGAATATGAGGATAGCGTTCTTGTTTTGGCTTACATCACGGACTCTAAAAGTGGTGTTGCTAACGCAACCTTGTGCTGTATACTTAACGGAGAACAAAAATTTGAAATAGGCATGGATCGAAACGGCAGCCTATTCTTCGCTGAGATTCCAGCCTTACCCTACAATTCAACATTAGCCTACAAGGTTTGCGCTTTCGACAAGGCTGGAAACAAGGCGTGTTCTGGGGAATACATCTATGTGGTAGGCGACTTTCACCCTCCAACCATAACCTTCATCAAGCAATTTCCAGCCAAACCAAACTATAACGAAACCGTCATGGTGATCGCAAACGCAACAGAGCCAACCAACGCCAGCGGCGTTAAAGAACTTTGCCTATCCTACTCGACTGGCGTCGATTGGACAACCATGGTTATGACGCAAAACGGAACAATGTACACAGCGACTATTCCAAGTTTTCCTTACGGTACGACGGTCCAGTATAAAGTGTCCGCGGTCGATCATGCAGGAAACATAGCCTCTTTAGATTTATGCTCCTACAGCGTTGAGGATCAATATTTGCCAGTCGCCGTTTTCCTTATGCCTAAAAACGGAAGCTTCCTATCAAAAACTGTGAATGTCACGTTTTATGTGTACGATGATAATCTTTGCGAAGCCAAGTTGATGCTTGACGACGTGCTCTTGAACTTGTGGAACCAGACGGGGACGCACACGTATGTGATTGACGCTGTCGCGCTTAACGATGGGGTTCATGAGCTTAAATTGAGGGCGCTTGACAAGGCTGGAAACGTTGTGGAGAGCACTCTTTCCATAGTGGTTGACAACACCCCGCCTGAAGTTGCAATCCTTCAACCTCTTGACGGAAGTTTTGTTAGTGGACTGGTGCTGGTTGAAGTTCTCTCTGACGATGCAAACTTTGACCATATAGAGCTAACAATAAACGAGGCAGTCCACACGTGGGAAGCGAAAACTCAAATTTACGTGTGGAAAACGGCGGAATATGGCGACGGCGAATATAGAATCACACTGGTGGCTGTGGATAAGGCAGGGAACAAAGCTGAGAAACAAGTGATAGTCGTTGTGGATAACACGGCGCCAACAATAAACAGCGTGAAGTGGACGCCTGAAACACCAGCAACGAACAGAACAGTGACTGTTACTGCTCAAATAACCGAGATAGGCAGCGGAATAAGAAGCGTTTCCTTATGGTTTAAGCGTCTAGGCGAAGAGTGGCAGAAAATTTCTATGGCTTTGCAGGATGGCAACTGGACAGCCACAATCCGAGGATTTGAAGAAGGTAGCACGGTGATTTTCTACGTGGAATGTGTTGACAAGGCTGGGAACACTGCAAGGTCAGCGGAAAACTATTATGTGGTTAAGGCTGTTACAGCCGAGGGCTTCGCCGGCATCCCCTTGTATTGGCTTGCGTTGGCGGTGCTCGCCATATTTGCAGTCCTAGCCTCCACAGCCTACTATTTGCATCTGAATAGACGAAAACGCACCCCCACAGCCACTACATTTTTGGCTTCAAGTCTGTAGCACGCTTAACTAAAGCGAAAGAATTTTAGAGCTTAAAAGGTGAATGTTTAAAGCAAAATTGAAGGAAGTAATGTGGATGGGTTTCAGGGAACTTTTTGTTTCTCAGCCTAACGTTTTTAGCGGCTTTCAAAAGGCTTTTGAAGAGGCTGACTACGTGGTTTTAGGCGTGTCCTTCGATGTGACAAGCACTTTTAGAACTGGTGCACGCTTCGGTCCAAATGCTATCAGGATGGCTTCTCTGAACATTGAAACCTACAGCTTCCGCAGTGGCGTAGATGTGGAAGATTTGCGAATCCATGACTTGGGGGACTTGCATGTCTCCACAGACACGGAACAAACGCTTGAAAGGCTTGCAAAAGTTGTTAGAGAGATTAGAGAAGCTGGAAAAATGCCTGTTGTAATTGGGGGCGAACACACCATAACATTGGGCGTTTTGAAAGGTTTGGATGTTGATTTTTCGCAAACCGCCATCGTCAGTTTTGACGCTCACCTCGACCTTCGCGACGAGTTCATGGGATTAAAGCTTTCGCACACCACGTTCATGCGGAGAGCGAATGAGCAGTTAAAGCCAGCGAAAATCCTAGAAGTGGGGACAAGAGCCGTCTGCAAAGAAGAGCTTGAATACGCCAAAAAAGTTGGAATAGAGTTTTTCACGGCGCATCAAATAAGGAAAATGGGCAGCGAAAAAACCGCAAACCGGCTTTTGAAGGAACTGGAAAAGTGTAAGAATCTTTACTTGTCCATAGACGTGGATGTTCTCGACCCGGCGTATGCTCCGGCTGTGCAGAACCCGGAACCAGAGGGTTTGGATGCACCCACGTTTCTGGACATTTTAGGTAGTGTCTGCGACAAGCGTGTGGTGGGTTTTGACGTTGTGGAGGTTGCACCGAACTTTGATCAAGGGGTTACGGCCATACAAGCGGCAAAAGTGATTTTTGAAATGCTATGCTGTATAGAAAAAGCAAAGAAGGGTTAGAAAAGTTCTGCAAGAAAATCCCTTGATGAGCTAATGCCAGAGGCAACTAGGTTTAGTGCGCATAACTTTTTACTAGTTTTGCTATGAAGAAGCCGTTGCATTCGTGCATGTGAGGATAAAGCCTTTGGCATTTTGTTAAGCCTCTAAGTCCGGGCAGTCCTATTTTTGGAGTTATTTCGGCCAGTTGGAATTCTGGATGCCATTTCAGAAAACGTTCAATTAACATCTCATTCTCTTCAACTGTTATGCTACATGTGGAATAGACCAATGTGCCGCCGGGCTTCAGTTTTTCAGCGCAGTTCTCCAGCATCTGCCACTGGATTTCAGCCATCTTTTCGGCTGAACGGGCGGTAAGCCTCCACTTGGCAGATGGGATCTTGGCGAAAGCTCCGGTGCTTGTGCACGGCGGGTCTAAAACCACCATGTCAGCTTCCACAGCTATCGGCAGGGAATTGCATGCATCTGCAATCACTGGCTCGGCGATTTTTACGCCCATCCGTGCAACCTCGCTTTTCCACGTGTTCATCCTACGCCTCGAATAGTCTATGGAGTAGATTGTGCCACAGTTTTGCATAAGCTGAGCCAAATAAGTGGTTTTTGCGCCGGGAGCTGCGCAAACGTCTAAAAGCATCATGCCAGGCTTAGGATCCGCCACTTCAGCAGCATAACAGCTTGCCTTGTCCTGTATGTAGAACAAGCCTTCGTGGAAGCTTTTTGTTCTGGTCAAGGGATGCTTTGTGCTCAAAACCTTGTAGGCGTGGCGTAGCCCCTCAACTTTTTCCACTTTAACTTTTTCCTCTTCAAGTCTTTTTAGAATCTCGTCTTCACATGCCTTGATGGTGTTCAGCCTTATGTATGTAGGTGGGGTTTTGGCGCTTGCCTCCAAAAAGGCTAGGGCTTCGCTTCTTCCAAAAAGTCGGAAACAGTACCGCACAAACCATGTTGGGTGATAGGTTGAAAGACCGACTCGTTCTTCGTCGCCTACGCTTCTAAATAGGGTTTTTGGGCTTTCAGTTAACAACAATCCAAGATAAGGCTCGACGGGCTGTAGGGTTCTCCACCCCAAGATTGAACGAGCCAGCCTAGCCACGTTTTTGGCTTCTTCCAAGTCCACTTTATCCCAGTTTTTCGCCACGCGGGTTTGGTAAACGTAAAGTCTCAAAAAAGACTGGACACCGAAAGAGAAATCGCTTAAGGCTTTTGGTTTCAAGACCTCGTTTATGAAGCGGTCTATCATGTTGCGGCATCGCACTGTTTCGCAGACAAGCCCGTGAGCTAGCCGTAAAGCGTCCACGTCGCTTATCTCTAACTGTCTGGCTGTTCGAGCCAAGGCTAAGCGTTCGCTTATACGCTCCTTCTCCATCCAACTTAGAGCCTCAACGGCTAAAGTCCAAGCTTCCTTTAGCAAGCTTCACCATCCTAGCCGGGCTTAGTAAGATTTTAGTCCACCCAGCACATATTAAAAGTTAGGTTAAAGAATGAAGTTGACCCAGAAGCGGCTCGACGAGTTCTCAATGCAAGAAACAATAAAACCGAAAGAAAAAGAAGGGGAAACTCTTCCATTCACGAAAGCCTTAGAGGAAGAGCGACGCCGCTTTGAGGCTCCGGAAAATCTCCCACAATCCTATTTTGTCTCAGCCACCTACGACGGGAAAGTCGGCAAGGCCGTGATAAAACTGTACGAGCCTGTTTCTGGGCGGATCTATTTTTGGTACGATAACACTGGACATAAGCCATACTGCTACACGAACCTTTCACCTCTTGAGTTGGAAAAAATTGACCGGTTGGTTAAGCATCCCGGCTTCGACCACTTTGAAATTGAGGAAAAATATAACCCCCTTATGGACAGAACAGTCACTGTTACAAAAGTTGTGGCTAAAGATCCGTTGGCTATTGGCGGACGCCCAAAAGGCTGTATTAGGGACATCATTCCGGAAGATTTTCCGAAGGTTGTGCCAGTGCCAGCTGAGTCCATTAAGGTTTGGGAAGCCAAAATAAAGTATTACCAATCCTACATTTATGACCGTGGGCTTTTGCCGGGCATGGTTTACGAAGTTAAGAACGGCAGTCTTGTTCAAACATTTTTGGATGAAGCTGAAAAGATGGTCAAGCAAATTGTCGGCACGTTTAAGGACGCGAACGCCGAAGAGCTTGAATACATTGAACAGTGGGCTAGGCTGTTGGAGTATCCGGCGCCAAGGTTTCGCTACGCCGCCATAGACATTGAAGTGCAGTCACCGATCCCTACGCGTATGCCAGACCCCCGCGTCGCAGAATACCCCATAGTCTGCGTTTCAGTTTATGGTTCAGACGGGCAGAAACGGGTGCTCCTTTTAAAACGTGTGGGTGTGCGTGAAGGCACGGAACGTTTGCCTGCAGATGTTAAAATGGAGTTTTACGATTCTGAAGAAGCGTTAATGAAAGCTGTTTTTGACGTCTTGTGGGATTACCCATTCATCATCACCTTCAACGGCGACGACTTTGACCTGCGGTATTTAGCGCATAGAGCAGAAAAATTCGGCTTCAAAAGGGATGAAATCCCAATAGAACTCGGCAAACGCGTTTGCCTGCTGAAATACGGCGTGCACATAGACCTTTACAAGTTCTTCTTTAACCGTTCCATTCAAATCTACGCCTTCAACAACCGCTACCGCGACGTCACTTTAGGCGATGTTGGAAAAGCCCTAGTAGGCTTGGACAAAATACCGCTGGAAAAGAGTATAGGAGAATTAACCTACACAGAACTTGCCAAATACTGTTTCAGAGACGCGGAGATCGCCTACAAGCTTACAAGCTTCGACGACGAGCTTGTTTTGAAGTTGATCCTTGTTTTGGCTAGGATAAGCAGCATGCCCATGGAAGACGTGAGCCGACAAGGTGTCTCACGCTGGATAAGAAACTTTATGCACCGCGAACACCGTCGAAAAGGCATGCTGATTCCAAACGCGGAAGACATCCTAGCCTTAAAAGGCAAAACAGCCACAAAAGCCATAATCAAGGGCAAAAAGTACAAAGGCGCCATAGTTGTCGAACCCGTGCCAGGCGTTCACTTCAACGTAGCCGTAATGGACTTCCCAAGCCTATACCCATCCATAATAAAAGTTTGGAACCTAGGCTATCAGTCAATTTTGTGCAGTCATCCAGAATGCCGGTCAAACCTTGTGCCAGACACCCCCCACTGGGTTTGCCGTAAAAAACGCGCTTTAGAAAGCCTGTTAATAGGCGCGTTGCGAGACCTGCGGGTTTACTGGTACAAGCCCAAATCAAAGGATAAGACTTTACCGCCGGAGCTTAGAAGCTGGTACAACATAATCCAAGGTGCTTTGAAAGTGATTTTGAACGCCAGTTACGGAGTTTTCGGTGCAGAAACCTTCGACCTCTACTGTCCACCAGTGGCTGAAGCCACCGCTGCTGTTGGCAGACACTCTATAACCCAAATAATCAAGAAGGCGGAGGAGCTAGGCATTCAAGTGCTTTACGGCGACACCGACAGTGTCTTCCTAAAAAACCCTACAAGGGAACAGATACAAGCTCTTGAAGATTGGGCTGAAAAAACGCTTAAAATGGGCTTGGACGTGGACAAGGTTTACCGCTACGCGGTTTTCAGCTCCCGCAAAAAGAACTATCTAGGCGTTTTGGAGGACGGAAGCGTTGACGTGAAAGGCTTGACTGGCAAGAAACGTCACATACCCATATTCATCAAAAAGGCTTTCGACAAAATGAAGGAACAATTAGCCACCGTGAAAAACCCTGCAGACTTTGAAAAGGCGAAAAAAGAAATAATACAAATAATTCGAGACTGCTACTTCCGCCTGAAAAGACGAGAATGGGAAAGCTTGGACGAGCTTGCCTTCAACGTAGTCTTGGGCGAGGAACTTGAACGCTACACAAAAACAACGCCACAACATGTGAAGGCAGCAAAAATCCTCAAAGATAGTGGAATAGAACTCAAAGCAGGTGACCTCATAAGTTTTGTGAAGGTCGTTAACGAACCTCACGTAAAGCCTGTTGAGCTGGCAACAAAAAACGAGATAGACGTGGACAAATACATAGCCTATCTGCATTCCACCTTCGACCAAGTCCTAGACGCGTTAGGCTTAGACTTCGAAGAAATAATTGGGTTGACAAAACTGGAACGCTTCATGTGAGGAAACGTTAGCCTCTTTCTACGAACCTTTTTGCTACACCGCTTCGATATAATGCTTCTAGAAGACCGAAGCCTAGAATGTTTATTGCAACTATAGAGCCCAAGAAAATGCCAAGTAAACTAATCTCTATTGGCACATTAAGGAGCACAGACAAGTAACTTCCCACGACTAGTGTTACAACAGCTGTTTCTGCAAGGCAAGATGTAAACCTGCGCAGGACTGTTTTCTCACCAATGCGCCATGCCAAGACGCACGCGACAAAGTTTGCAAAGGCGCCACCAACAACGTCGACAAGGCCTAAACCGCCATAAAAGTTTGCAATGAAACAACCAAAACTTGTTCCAAGAGCCACTGGCAATCCGAAGACAACAGCCAATGGCAACAACGCATCAGCCACCCTCAATTGAAAAACTTCGAAGCTTATGGGCGTTAAGAAAACAACTCCAGCAGCGTAGAACGCGGCAAAAACGGCTGTCAAAGCCACATCTTCACTTTTAAACTTCAATTTTTCACCTCCCTACACCGGGGTTTGTATGGCGGAACGGGTGGGAGGCCCCACTCACCCGCCGACAAACAACAAAAACCAGCAAAGAGCTATAAAACTCTTCCTAAAACGCTTTAAGGCTATGCTTCAGGCTTGGATTCTTCAACGGTTTTAGCTTCTTCTGAAGTCAGTTCCATGTTTTCTGTGGGCGTACTCTCTCTGCCGAAAAGCAAGAGGTCTACTGGCGGCGGAGGCGTATTCAATATTGTTGATAAAAGATACATTGCTGTGAATGTGTGTTGGTAAACCTTTTGGAAAACGTAGGGCAATTTTGTTTCAGGGTCAACCTCCAACATCTTGTTTATTTCAGTCTCCTTGCCAGTTAAAGTGGCGTTTCCTTCAATTTCAAACTTTACGATGCCCGGCTTCGTGTTCAGTTGGAGAGAGAAACCAACGACGACCATTTGGCTTTTCCGCTCTTTCTCTTCAAGCTTCGCCTTAACCTCAAAATTTACTGCGCCAGCTCCGCCTTTTGAGTCCAGTTTAACCCCTATGATGCTGGTGACTTCCACTTTAACCGAGACGTTTGGAACGTAAAGGGTGGGGCAAATAGCTGATTCCTCACGTTAACATCTGCTAAACCGTTGCCTAACAGCTCCGCGAAATAAGCCTCGCATCCTACATTTCTTGGATTTTTGTGTGTAATGTTTTGTTACACACAACCGCCCATGTTAGAACAAAAACAATTGAACAAGCACCGCCGCCAGTGTTGACGCCGCCACCAGAAGCGAAACAATTACGACCACCTGGCGCTCAGTCAAGGGTCGGTTATACGTGATAAGAGTTATCAAACTTCGCCTATGATTAGAGACAAGCCTTACACCGTCAAAAATAACGTTTGCCTTTGCTCGGAACAAGAAATAGTTTAGCAAAATGAGCGAGGAATTGAAAATGTAGGGCAAAATCGAAACTAGCAAACACCATTTTAAGTCCGAAATTATCGCAAAAGCCGCTAACGTTATCCCAATTGCGAAAGACCCCGTATTACCGACAAAAATTTTGCCTTGAAAATTGAAGAATGCAAGTGTCAACCAGACAGCCAAAGGTAAAGTTAACAGAATGGCGTTTTGCCCAGACAAAATCATAAGCCCCATCAAAACAATGGCTGGGCAAACCGTTTCCAAGCCATTTAAACCTCCAAGCTGGTTGACAGTATTTGTGGTGACCGTTACAATCAAAGGTATTACTGCGATGTAATAGATGTTGTAAATTCCAAGATCTATAGTGCCAATTAACGGGATAGTTATCGCTGTGCGAACATGTAATCTATACGCCAAAGCCACGAGAGGGATCGCTGCAATCAACGGGAAAAAAGCCTTATAACGCCACCGCAAGTCCATCCAGTCGTCAAGCAAACCCATGAAACCGCCGAACAAGATGCAGACCGCCAAAGTTAAAGCTTTGTTAGGGGTTGTAGTACCACCTTCAAGAAATAAGTGTAAAATAAAAAGGTAAAGGGCGCTTGCCACCACGTAAAAAACGCCTAAACCCGTTGGAACAAGCGGCTTATTCGGCTTATGATAATCCGGAACTTTTGGAAACAAGACTTCTCGCCCTTTTTCACTGTTCTGGCGGGTAATTAATCTTGTAAAGACAGACAAGTGGAACTATTCCACCGTAACCTTGAGCGTTATTCAAGCCCGCGATGTAGGCTTCGCTGAAGTACTGAAGCCTAATTGACAATGTTGTGAGCTGTCCCCGTTCCTGCAACCATCGCTCTGCCGCGTAGCGCATTAGCTTGTAGATTGTCGAGTTTTGCCCCTGAGTTGGTTGGAGCTCATCGCTGTCGACCCTATTGTTATTGTTTTTGTCTCCTAGGAAATGCCAGCCCAGAGTGTAGTTTCCAAACCTCTGCCTAACCTCTTCAAGGTCGCTGGTCCACATTTCACCTTCAGAAATTAACCCTTGGCTTATGAAACGGTCGCGAGCTTTTCCAGATATAGCAGCCATCCAAATCCATTTTCCCTCGTCGCCGCCAGCGCCAGCCCAACTTCCGTCGGTGCGTATCGTTGTGTAAACGAGTATGTACTCGGCGTTGTATCGCTTTAGCATTTTAATTGCCTGTGTCTCGTTAGCCATGAATGTAAAGCCAATGTTCTGTATTTGAGTTCCGTTCACCGTAGCGTTGTCTGCAAGGGTTGTAACGTTTCCCATTATGGTTAGCCAGTACCCATAGTCCCACCAGCTGCAAACAACCGTCGTCGCATTCAGTCTTGTTCTAGTCCAGTAAAGCATATCTATCCACTCTTGCACCGGCCTGTCTGGTATTAGGGAGAGGCTTCCAGACGATATAGTGGTTGGTGTATAAACTTGCCTGTAAACTCTAGGCATTGGAAAAGCCACACTTGTCATCAAAATTAGAAATATCATGAATATGGCGGCGCCGCTGAACTCTTTTCCAACATACACTGGTCCAAACTTTTTCTTCACGCTGATTTTGGGCGGTTCTTTTATCAGAGTAGCAAAAGGTTTCAGCAATCCATTAACGCCCACACCAACTAAAAGGCTGTAGGCTGGCGCCATAAGCACAAGTAACCGCACCATGGAACATGCAAAATAAAGTGAAGTTAAACCAAAAACCAATAGAAACACATTTCTATTGTTGAAGTTTCCACAAGCAAAGAACAAGCCGATTATGAAGAATATTATCCCAATGCCAAGATCATAATAGAGAGTGCCCCACGCAGAAATTCGATGCTCTGCCACCGATTCGTAAAGAGGAGATTCAGCTCGTGTAAATGGGTTCACAACTGAAAGAAACTTTCCAGTTAAGCTTTGCACTAGTCCCCTTTGCCATAAAAAGGCGAAACCTCCAACAATTAATGCTAGAAAAATTAATACAGTTATGATTTTCCATCGCTGTGTTGGCATTGCATTTAAAATTTCAGCAAGAACCAGTAAGCTAAAAACTCCAGCAACTGCAACAACAGCCGTGGAAGTAAGGTAATTAGGTGTGAGGTATGGAACGTTTATGGCGATAAATAATCCTAAGCCAAAAGTTACGCTGTAAACTAACAGAAGCCTCTGCGTGTACCTTCTCATGACCAGCAATATGAAGACGAAAAGGGCGGTGAGCCCTATGGGATAGAAGGCTGCACCCCAACTTGCGCAGAAGTATCCTAAAATGGCTCCAGATGCAAGGGCATATTTTATTGTTGACCTTATAGGGCGATCTTCTTCAATTGCCCTCAAGAATAAGAAAGCGAAAGCTATTAGGGATAGTATACCAACGGTTTCGTCGTCAAAAAAGCCTAGCGATGTACGCTGGATGTAGGACGGGTGTAGGGCTAAGAAGAGGGCGGCTAAAAGTCCCACTGGTCTGCCGCCTATGTCTTTGCCTAAGAAGTATATGGCAAGACATGCCAACATCCCCATTATCGCTGGGAAAAGCGAGCAGAAGCTCATGAGGTCTATGCCTACCCCTAAAGCGGAAATTATCTTATAAATGAAGGCTGCCGTAAGGGGTAGTCCTGGATAAGCTTTTTTCGCCACTTCAAAGCCTTGTGGATACCAACGTTGTGTGTCATTCCACCATAACCAAGCTAGGAAACCATTGTCCACTATGTACTTTGTAAAGCGATATTGAAAGTACGGGTCAAACTCAGAGAGTAAAAGGTTTGATTTTCCGGTTGTTGGGTCTATTTCCCAGCGCATTGGAAAGAGCCTTATCCCAAAAGCTATCAGTAGGATTAACATTAACGCGGTTGATGTTAGAATTGATGTGTGACCCGTTTTAGGTCGAATTTTTCCAATGTTTTTAAGGGTGTTGAGAAAGTTTTCTTTCGTGAAGATCTTTTTGATTTCCATTGATGTTCAGCTCTTTTGAATAGAATTATTTTGGGGTGTTTATTTCCCTTACGGTGACTTCGGAATTTAGGTAAGTGTTTTTCGCTTGTATCCGTATTTTTCTTGGTCGTAGAATGGGAACGGGACGATTTTTGCTTTGACTTTTTTGCCGCGGATGTCCACATTTACAATATTTCCTTCTTGGGCTTGCTGGGTTTGAACGTATGCCATGGCTATGCCGCATTTAAGTAGTGGTGAGAATGTTCCGCTTGTGATTTGCCCTATGTTTTCGCCTTTATCATTGTATACTTTAAAGCCTTGACGGGGTATCCCTTGCTCCATCATTTGTAAGCCTACTCGTCTGCGCTTGATTCCCTCTTCCTTCTGTTTCAGCAGTGCATTTTTCCCTATGAAGTTATCTTTTTGAAATTTCACAACAAATCCTAGTCTGGCTTCGAGAGGTGTTGTGTTTTCGTCTATGTCGTTTCCGTAGAGGCATAACCCTGCCTCAAGGCGGAGGGTGTCTCTTGCGCCTAAACCGCACGGTTCTATTCCAAAGGTTTTGCCGGCGTCAAGGATTGCGTTCCAAACTTTTATGGCGTTATCCGGCTTTTCCAGAGAAGCATCCCACACGTAGACCTCAAAGCCATCTTCGCCTGTGTAGCCTGTTCTTGAAAGGAAAACGTCTACACCTGCCAGCTTCGCTGAAACACACTTGAAGCGTTCGACTTTGCTTAGGTCTTCTGAACAGATTTTTTGTAGAGTTTTTTCAGCGTTAGGCCCTTGAACCGCCAGCATCGCCGATCTATTGGAGATGTCCTCAATTTTGACATTGTAGCCTTTTGCGTGTTGCACAAGCCAGTTATAGTCCTTTTCACGGTTTGTGGCGTTTGGAACGAGCAGGAACTTGTCCTTGACTAGTCGGCTTACTACACAGTCGTCGACGATGCCACCGTTTTCGTTGCACATAACCGTGTAGAGAGCGCTGTTGGGCGTTAAAGCCGACACATCATTTGTAACCACATAGTTTAGGAAGCGTTCAGCATCATCGCCCATTATGATTACCCGCCCCATGTGGGAAACGTCGAAAACGCCGACGCTGTTTCGAACAGCCAAGTGTTCTTCAGTAATCCCCCTATACCAAAGAGGCATTTCAAAGCCTGCGAAAGTTGTCATTTTGGCAGTTTTAACGTGAACTTCGTAGAGCTGGGTTCTGTTCATTTCATCCACATCCTTTATGGACAACTGCGCAAAATTACTTAAGCGGCTTAATATCAACGTTTAATGGGATGAAAGCCAATTTTCTGCCACATTTCGGGCATTTTCCGTCATATTTGTGAATTATTTCATCTGGTGGTTTCAGTTCAGCGCCCTCATACAAAACGTGGCCACACTGGTGGCAAACAACTCTCTGAGGCATAACAACGACCTCTCAACAGTATAAGGGGAAAGTGCAACGTCTATTTATTGGTTGCTGGTTTAGGTGTAAAGCTGACGCGCAGAAACTTTTAATTTTGACTATATCCTTATCTTTGAGAGCCTCCATTTCATAGGTCAACGGTCTGTGCTTGCATGGAGCGCTACACGCTTATCATCACAGAGAAACCGGACGCCGCTTACAGGATAGCTTCAGCCCTCGACCTGAACGGGAAAGCTAAAAAGGTTGAGGATAATGGTGTGCCTTATTATGTGGCTGAAAGAGACAAGCCAATAGTGGTGGTTCCAGCTATCGGACACTTGTATACGGTGGCTGAAGAAAATATTGGGAGAAACTACTATCCAGTTTTCAATTTTCGTTGGGTTCCCCGATATATAGCCGAAAGGGGAGCGAAGCAGATTCGAGTTTGGCTTGAAACAATCTCCAAACTTGCACAGGGCGCAGACACGTACATTGACGCGTGCGACTACGACATTGAAGGTAGCATCATCGGATACTGCATACTGAAGTATGCTTGCGGCGGCAAGGAAAACGTGGCAAGAAGGATGAAGTATTCCACGTTGACAAAGGAGGAGCTGGAACAAGCATACGAGAAACCGTTACCAAAACTTGATTTCGCCCTCATAGAGGCTGGCAGGACAAGACATGAAGTTGACTGGTTGTATGGCGTAAACCTCACGAGGGCGCTAACCTTAGCCGCCAAAGATTGGAGCGGAAAGTATGCAACCCTAAGTACTGGAAGGGTGCAGGGACCAACTCTTAGATTTCTGGTGGCAAGGGAGAAAGCCATAAGAAGTTTTGTTCCAACGCCTTACTGGGAAATCAAGGCTGAAATTGAAATAGACGGGAAAATCTTCGAGGCTGAATACGAAAGGGATGTTATCGAAACAAAGGGAGAAGTTGAAGCAGTTCTTAGCGCTTGTAAAGGCAACGATGGAATCGTTGAAAGTATAGAGGAGAAGCGTTTCCAGCAGATGCCGCCAACACCATTTGATATTGGTGCACTGCAAAGTGAAGCCTACAGCCTTTTCGGATACACGCCGAGGCGAACCCTAGACATTGCTCAGCGTCTATACCTAGACGCCTTAATTTCCTATCCGCGAACAAGCAGCCAAAAACTTCCACCAGCAATCAACTATGAAGGGATTCTGAAAAGCCTAAGCGCAGTCCCGGAGTACAACCAGTTTGCGGCAGAACTTTTAGCCAAAAAAGAGCTGAAACCCAACGAGGGCAAAAAAGAAGATCCGGCGCATCCTGCCATTTATCCTACCGGGAATCTTCCAGAAAGGATTTTGGAGGAGCCTGAAAGACGCATATGGGATTTGGTTGTCAGAAGGTTTATGGCAGTCTTCGGCGAACCAGCCATAAGACAAAGCGTAAAAGTTTGCGTTAACGTTAACGGACACAGATTTATCCTAAGGGGGCGACAAACAATTAAAGAGGGTTGGCTCCGCTTCTATGAACCATACGTGAGGGCTGAAGAGGTTCTTCTACCCCGAATAGAAAAGGGACAGCAACTCCGAATTGTTAGGGTTATTTCGGAAGACAAGTTCACCAAGCCTCCGCCAAGGTACAATCCGGGAAGCCTCCTAAGAAAGATGGAGGAAGTTGGCATAGGAACAAAAGCCACAAGAGCTGACATAATTCAAACTTTGTATGATAGAAAATATGTCCGCGACGAGAGAATGGTTGTGACGGATTTAGGCTTTGAGGTTCTTGAAGTTTTAAAGAGGCATTGTCCAACCATTGTTTCAATAAAGCTGACCAGAAACCTTGAGGAACGCATGGATAAGATTCAAGCCAACCTAGAGAAGCGGGAAAACGTCCTTTCGGATGTCATTGAAATATTGAAACCCGTCGTGGAGGAGCTGAAAAGCAAAGAAAAGATTATAGGCGAACAGTTAAGCAAAGCCGTAAGAAAAGCTAGACTTGAAGAACGCATCATCGGGCAATGCCCGATTTGTGGAACTGGAACACTTATGGTCCTCTACTCCAGAAAAACCGGAAAACGCTTCATTGGATGCACAAACTATTTTAAGAAACAATGCAATGCGGCCTTTCCCCTTCCACAAAGGGGGTTCGTAAGACCTTTGGGCAAAAAATGCCCAAAGTGCGGTTGGCCAACCGTTCATATTAGGATTAAGGGCAAACGTCCTTGGAACCTTTGTTTTAATCCGGGCTGTCCCTCAAAGGAGGATAGAACTTGAAGTGTTCGATATGTCAAAGAGAAGCATTGCACAATGGCTTTTGCGAGTTGCATGCAAAAGCCTATGAAAACATTGTTAAAAAGTATGAATTTTGGAAGAAAGCTTTGAATATTTCATGGAAAGAATATTTAAGAGAGGTTGCTAAAAATCCGTTCACTGGTGAATGGGCAAAAGAAGTGGCGGAGCATTTAATAAAAACTTCGGGGGAGCAAAGTGGCACATAAAGTGAAAAGATTATTTTCGTCAACGCCGTACTTACTCAATAAAATCTACAAAAGACTGACTACCGTTAAACCTTCAAACATGGTTCTGGCAGTTGCAGCTTTAGCCATAGCCATATTCCTTTTCGGGGGAGGCCTTTACAATCTGGTGTCTAGGCCTTTACCGTCATACTATAGCCCAAGCATTGGTTTCTTGTTTGTCAACCCGTATCTGTCAGACCAGTTTCTATGGGACAGCCTCATAGCCACAACTCTTTTCGCATTAGGGGTGATTGGCTCTCTTTTGATGTATCAGAGCACAAAATATGCTTCTAACCCTAGGCAAGCATACATGATGCTCATGGTTGGGGTGATGCTTCTCTTAATAGCGTATATTTCGATAGAGGCCATACTGCGTCAGTCAAAGGGCTTATAAAATGCTGAAGCCTTTACCATGGTTTCTTCTTTAAGCCCATCTTGTACGCTGCAAAATTCGTTAACATGTGCAACGGCGGAGTGATCGCTAAAACTGTGATAACAAGTTCTGGAAAAAGCATGTTTAATGGACTGGAAAAAATTAGGGCGCCGACAGCGAAGTCAATTTGATCAACGATAGGTAAGGTTTCTCCTGGAGGAATTCCTATTCGCCTTTTCAGAAAGGCTCCAGCCAAGTCTCCAACTAGGGCGCCTAAAGCGAGTAAAAAACCGAGATGAATGGGATATCCAAAGAAAATGGATTCCACTGCACCCACAGTTGTCCCAATGGCAAGACCGGAAAAGAAGCCCTTAAAGGTTTTATTTTTCCCAAAAATGGGCTTTCCGTCATAGAAGTTTTTCCCAAAGTCTAGTGGGAATCCACCTCCGAAAAGCACTGGTGCAGCGTTTGCGCAGTATGCGGGAAAAATGAATTTTAACGCGTTTAAGACTAAATCTGCAAGCGTGTCCATTTTTGGTACCTTAGGCTTAGGTTATGTGCTCGCTTAATCCTGTTAAACTTATTTTCATTAAACATGAGATGGGCTGCTTTTTTGCCCCCTTTTTTTCCACAACAGCCTCCACGATTTTTGGTTTTTCCGTCGGCTTTAACGCGATTATGACGTCTGCCCAAAACTTTAACACTCGTGTTGCTACGGGTTCAACAGCCACTTGAGTGTTTTCAAAAACGCTTCGCACTTGGCTAACTATTAAAACTGCTATTTTATGGGTTTTTGCGATTTGTGCAAGCCACGCCAACTGCCTGTTCAGTTCACGGTTTAACTCAAACGTTTTTTCGGGTTTTTCTGCCACTTCTAGACGATAAAAGTGCGTGATTGTATCAAAAACAGCGAGGCTAAAGTCTTTTGTTAAATAGTTTGCCAGTTGATCTATGATGGTTGCTTGTTCTCTGAAATCTTTGGGTCTAGCTAGAACTATGTGCTCCGCAATTTTTTCAACATCTTCGGAGGCTATTTGAGACAGCCTTCTAGGAGAAAAAGTTCCGTCACAGTCGACAAACAGAACTTTTGCCCCTCCCCTTGCACAGTTTACGGCGCACTGCATAGCCAACGTTGTCTTCGCAGTTTCCGCCTCTCCATAGATTAGGCTAACGCTGCTTAAAGGCAAGCCTCCATCTAAAATTTCATCAAGTCTACCGCAACCTGTTGGGATAACCTCCAGCAATTTCATGCACATCAACAGATATAAAAATGCGGAAATAATAATTTGTTGTTAGACGTTTGATGATTGGAGGTCGTATGAAGGCAGAGATAGCCGTTGCAACGGTTTCGGGAAAAGCCTACTACCTAATAGTGGATGAACTAAAAAGGAGAAACGTGCCCTTTGTAAGCATAACACCCCATGACCCCGTGCCGATGGAGATAAAAGTGGTCATAACCACTGAGAAAGAACGTCCACTAATAAATCATGAAAACGTTTTGACGTTAAAAGAGGATCAAGACCCCCAAGCCCTCGTTAACCAAGCCATTCAGCAGTTGGAGGGAAAAACCTCCTACGAAAAAATTGTGATAGGCGTTGATCCCGGTGAGGTTTTGGGAGTTGCTGTTTTAGCTGACGGAAAGGTTATTAAAACCGGGAACTGCTTTAGCATAAAAGAGACAGTGAACCAGATAGAGAACATAATAGGAAGCTTGAAGGATTTCAAGGCGTCAACAATCACAGTCAGGGTTGGAAACGGTGTTCCTGAGTACAAAGAGAAGCTTTTAAAGGCTTTGGATAAACGATTGCCTCCAAACGTGGAATTGGAAAGTGTGAGTGAAGCGGGCACGGACCGCTACATAAGCGAGGCAAAACATAGGAGGGGAATAAGGGACATAGTTTCGGCGATAAAAATTGCAAGAAGAAATGGACAAAAATTCGTTAGAGGAAGGGCGTAATGAGGATAACAGTTGATGCTGGAAAAACTCTACTTGTTGATGGACCAGCCTCTGTTACGCTTGTTTCTGGAATAGCCGAAGTCTTTGGCTATGCTTTGAGGCAGATGGGCAAAGTGGTAATTAGAGATGGGAAACGCATGCCTTTCGCAGTCAAAGAAAAGGCAACTTTCGATGTTTCGCTTGGAGAAAACGCCAACGTCGAGGAGGTTGAAGGAGACACAATACCCCCCTCTTGGGAGGAAGCCTACAAAGAACTAGCTGCCCTTGAAAAGAGGCCTTCAATAGCGCTGGTCCTTGGAAACGTGGACTCCGGAAAGACAAGCTTCTGTACGTATCTCGTTAACAAACTTGTAAATGATGGGTGGAAAGTCGCCATTTTAGATGGGGACTTAGGCCAGTCTGATATTGGTCCGCCTTGCACTATTGCTTATGCCATAGCCTCAAAACCCGTTACGGATTTATTTAATCTTGAGGCAGCAAACGCCTATTTTGTAGGTGCCACGTCGCCTAGCCGAGTATTTGAAAAAGTGATTTTTGGAGTTGCGTTGCTTAAAGAAGAAATTCTGAAGCGCCAGCCAGACTATGTCGTTGTGAACACTGATGGATGGGTGGAAGGCGCTGACGCCATAAACTACAAGCTTCAAATCATCAATAGGATGGACCCCGATATAATCTTCTGCATCAAGCAAGATGAAATTTTGACTCCTCTTTTCACAGCGATCAAAAATTTCAAAACGTTCATGGTTGAGTCCCCTCAGACCATAAGGCAGCGAAACCGCGAAAAACGCAGAAGCCTAAGGGAGTTGGGCTACATAAAATACTTGAAGGGCGCCAAAGTACAGTCCATTCCAATAAGCTGGGTTAAAATTGAAAGCGACGATGGCGAGCTTAAAAGCCTAAACAAAACCTTTGGAATGGCTAAAAGGGAAAGGGAGATCTGCGACCTCTTAGGAATGAAGCCGCTCCACATTGCAGAGTTGAAAGACAAAATTTACGTGGTTATCGGCAAGGGCAGATGGATAGATCCGGAAAAAGTTAGAAACACGGAAAAAGCGGTGGGCAAAAAGGTTGTAGTTGTGTGGAAGGGAGACGAAAAGGGACTGTTAACAGCATTGTACAATGGGGAAGGAAGGTTTTTGGGAATAGGCGTGTTGCGAGAAATAGACTACATCAGAAAAGTCTTAAAAATTTTCACACCAGTCTCCAGCAGCGTCTCCACTATAGCCATTGGAAAAGTTAGGCTGGATAAAAATCTGCGGGAAATCCCTGTTTCGCAAGAAGAAAAAACTCCTCTTGTCCAAACCTAGCCCCTTCTTGATGGACAGAAAACACGCACTGGACACTGTTCACACAAAGGCTTTAAAGCTTTACAATATTTTCTTCCAAGCAAAATCAGCAGTATGTGAACAGCCAAGTAGTCTCTCGGCTCATACAAAAGCTGGAGAGTTCTGCGGACATCCTCATAGTCACCGTCTGTGGGTGCAAGTCCAAGCCTTTTAGAAACACGCTTAACATGGGTGTCAACGGGCACCGTAGGCCGGTTTGCCGAGAAAAGGAGGAGTACGTCAGCAGTTTTCGGTCCAATACCTGGCAGTTGTAACAGTGTTTTCCTAGCCTCTTCGAAGGGCATATCAAGTATCGGCTTTAAACCTCCATTGAATTTTTCCAGAATTATCTTCGAAACTTCTTTTATTACTCTTGCCTTATTTCGGTATAAGCCTGCAACTTTTAGGCATTCCTCAATTTCCACGGTTTCAGCTTTCGCCAAGGCTTCAGGGGTTATAGGAAACTTTTCGGAGAGTTTTTGGAAGGCTTTTTCGGTGTTTCTGTCCGACGTGTTCTGCGAAATTATGGTTATGATCAGTGTTTCAAAAGGGTCTTGTTTTGACGATATCCATTTTGGCATGGTAAAGCTTTCCCTGAGAATTTGTAGAATTTTTCGGGCTCTGGTCTTGTCTGCCTCCATCAAGGCGACTCCACTTGAAAGTGATAAATAGTGAATGTGTTAAGCTATAAATACGAAACGGAGAACCTACCATGGAGCGAGCCAAAGTAGTTAAAGACGAGATAATGGAGCAAAATATGCGCTTTTTGGCTGTTTACCTTGAAACTAGAAACGCCTGTCTTGTGCTTTTAAGTGAAAACGAGGATAGGCTTGGAACTTTAGCTGTGGCTATTCCTAAACCCGCCGACTCGCCGGGACTGCCATCCTCAACTGTTCTTCTAGGTGATAGAAACGTAATTTCAGCCCGCATGTTCGCCGAGTATTTAGCTTCGAAAAAAAGGAAAATAGCGTTGGTTTCCATCTACCTTGAAACCGTCAACGAATTACAAGCTCAGTCGATTTTCAAAAGACTATTGGAAAGAGTCGTGCCGTCTGCGGCAGAGACTGAAACGGGAGGAAGTCTTCTATGAGCCTTAGAAGTTTTTTGGAGCAGGTGGAAGAGAAGGGAGAAGTGCTTCGCGTCAAGGATGCTGTCTCCACAAACTTTGAAATTGCCTACGTCATGAAAAGCTTCGACGAAAATGGTCCGGTACTAATTTTTGAAAATGTGGAAGATTTTGAAACGCAGATAGTAGCAAACGTTTGCGGAACCAGAAGGCGCATCTGCGAAGCCCTTAACATAAGCCAAGAACAACTTTACAGGAGACTTTTAGAGGCTTGGCGTTCACCTAAAAAGCCAAAAATCGTAGATGATGGGCCAGTCAAGGAGGTTGTGGAAGAACCAGACTTGCTTAAAATCCCGATTTTAACCCATTTTGAAAAAGATGCTGGTCCATACATAACGGCGGCAGTTGTTCATGCCAAAAGCTTGGACGGAACAATTGAAAATGTTTCCGTTCATAGAATGCAGGTTCTTGACGAGAAGCATTTAGCAATTAGACTTGTTCCACGGCATCTTTACAGGCTTTGGAACATGGCGAAGGAAGCGGAAACGGATTTAGACATAGCCATTTCTATAGGTGTTCATCCTGCAGTAATGCTGGCAGCTGCGTCGTCTCCTCCCTTCGGAGTCTGCGAGTTCGATGTGGCGAATGCCTTGCTAAATGACCAACTACGCCTAGTCAGATGCAAGTATGTGGATGCATACGCTCCCGCGGATGCTGAACTCGTCTTGGAGGGCAGAATCTCTGCAAGCAAAGAAGTACCAGAAGGCCCATTTGTGGATATCACTGAAACCTACGACGTCCAGAGGAAGCAGCCAGTGGTGGAAATTGTTAACGTTATGCATCGTGAAGATTACATTTACCAAGCACTTCTGCCGTCTGGAGCCGAACATAGACTTTTAATGGGGCTGCCCTTTGAGGCGGCAATCTACGAAGCTGTTTCGAAGGTTGTGCCAAAAGTTTGTGCGGTAAACCTTTCAATGGGCGGAAGCGGGTGGCTCCATGCTATAATATCAATCGAAAAACAACTGGATGGAGACGCAAAAAACGCGATACTGGCGGCTTTTGCAGCCCACCCAAGCCTCAAACACGCCGTGGTGGTGGACTCGGATATTAACGTCTATGATTTGACAGAGGTGGAGTGGGCCATAGCGACAAGGTTCCAAGTCAGCGAAGACTTGATAGTAATTGAAAACGTGAGGGGCTCCACTCTGGATTCTTCAGCCGACCAAGAAACAGGGTTAACGAGTAAAATGGGCATAGACGCGACTAGGCCACTATCCAAGCCTAAAGAGAAGTTTGAAAGAGCGAGAATCCCGTCGAGCAAGCGTGTTGAAGAGCTTGTGAAGAAGCTTCGCAACCGTAGCGTCTAAACATTTTTGCACATCAAGTTATATATCGGCGTTGTAAAATACAAAATGGGGTTCTTGTTGCCCGCCGAAGACAACGGAGAAGAATGCAGTGATAGCGGGAGTCAAATCACGTTGAAAGTTGAGGATGTCATGGTGCGAGAAGTTATAACCATTGACGAAAACGCATCGGTAAAGGAAGCTGCGGAAGTCATGAACAAATTTGAGATTGGATGCTTGATTGCTGTCAGAAGAGGCAAGGCTGTTGGGATAATAACTGAAAGAGATTTGTTAAAGCGAGTTGTGGCTGAGGCGAGAGACGTAAATAAGACGAAGGTTAAGGACGTTATGTCAAGCCCACTGGTGGTTGTTGAGCCAAACCTCGACCTTGAAGAAGCTGTGAAGTTGATGTTTCAAATGAAGATTAAGAAGTTGCCAGTTGTCGATGGAAAGCGTCTCGTAGGGCTGGTTAGCCTAACAGACATAGCCCGCTTCCAACCCCAAATGATAAAAATACTAAAACAGCTTGCCGCAAGACAAGTCCCGCCAAAAAGTATGAAGAAAGTTATAGATTATTATATTGTCTGAAAACTTTCCACATCCAGTAAACCAAAAGTGTGCCCTGTAAATTGTCCGGTTTACATCACAATTTTAAAATATTCAGAATCTGAATATTTGAGGTCTAGGTGGTGTTGTGAAAAAGAAAAGTTTACTTCTCGTTATAATGCTGTCAACGATCCCCCTAATTTTCAATGGAATGGCGACAGCTAGTATCCAACGTGGCGCGTGGATTAACGCCACAATGGGGGAAGACCCCTATTATGGACGGAACGTTGTTGCATACAAGACGGGAACAACGTGGAACATATCAATAAGCGTATATAATGACTACTCAACAACAAACCCCAATCCCCCGCCACCACGTATAAACCGTCCAGTGAATATTACAGCGATAAAAGTGTATTTTGACTGGGGTGAATGGTATAACTTCACATTTAAAACCCCGGTGCGTATGGCTCCATTGGAGGTGAAGGTTTTCAACGTTGGAAATATTACGCCACCATTATCAAAAGTGCCTGAAACATGGGTTTACTCATACACCGTTTACATAGAATACGTCACGGAAATAGATCCGTCTCCCAAAATGGACTGGACATGGAGCGGAAGCAACCTCGCCGTCATGTCTGAAGCCCATTTCGACAGCTTCCGCCTCTACAATAAGCTTAAAAACATCATGAGTGGGATTCCAATACTTCCATCGTTGACTGTTAATTCAACAGAAGCCCAAGTTCTCCTTGTTAAAGCCTTCATCGAATATAACCTCGGAAGACAATACTACGTTAACGGTGCCTTTGAAGAGGCCCGAACCCACCTTCAAAACGCAGATGCATACATCACTCAAGCCCTTGCAGCATGGAACACTAGAGGAACAGAATTGGAAAATGCAACGCTGCAATATTATAATTCGCTGGCGGAATATTATAACTCGTTGGCTAACGCAACCGGAAAAAGCGCAGAAGCTGAACTTGTTCAAGCAAGCGCTGCATTAAACAATTCTTATGGGTGGATTTTCTTCGGAATAGGTTGGACGCTAATAGGCGTGGGGATTATAGTTTACGGACTAAAAAAACCAAAAACCGCATGAACCTCCAATTCCACACAATTTTTTCTTGAATTTGGCAAGCAATTATAGAACAATATTCTCTAAATAGGGCTTCCACCAAATAACACGAGAGGCAACGGCAAGACAATGAAGCAAACGTTAACGTTTAAAGTTAACCCTCAAAAACCAGAAATGGAAATAATCCAAATAGCAGCGAACATAATCAAGAATGGTGGACTAGTGGCTTTTCCAACAGAAACCGTTTATGGACTAGGCGCAAATGCACTTAATCCGAAGGCGGTAAAAGCCCTCTTTAGGGCCAAAAAAAGACCGCTTGACAACCCTCCAATAGTGCACGTGGAAAACATTCAAGAAGTTTACAGGTTGGCGAAAGAGGTCCCGCCTAAAGCTGAAATACTTATAGAGAAGTTTTGGCCCGGGCCGTTAACCCTAATTTTTAAACGTTCAGAAATAGTTCCGGATATAACTGTTTCCGGTTTGGACACTATCGCGATTAGAATGCCTCGACATAATGTAGCCTTAGCCCTCATAAAAGAAAGCGGTTGCCCCCTTGCCGCTCCAAGTGCAAACCTTGCTGGAAGGCCAAGCCCAACAACAGCCCAACATGTGCTTGAAGACCTTAATGGACGGATAGACGCCGTTTTGGATGCTGGACCCACAAACATCGGCGTGGAATCCACGGTTCTAGACTTAACCGTTGATCCACCGCAAATTCTTCGTCCGGGAGGCGTTCCCTATGAAGTGCTTAAAAGCGTCCTTGAAAGAGTTGAACTTCACCCCGTGGCAGTCGCTGACATGAAAGTGCACGTTGACAGGGCGCGTTCTCCGGGAATGAAGCATAGGCATTACGCACCCAAAGCGAGAATGATTGTTGTTGAAGGCGATTTAGAGGCTGTTGTGAAGAAGGTTGCTGAACTAACAGACTATTATAGGCGAAGGAAGGCAAAGGTGGGTGTTTTAGCCACCGATGAAACTGTCGCTTCGTATGAGGCGGATGTCGTTAAGTCCCTTGGAAGCCGCAGCTGCCTTGAAGATGCCGCCAAAAACTTGTTTAGGCTTCTAAGGGAGTTTGACGCGGAAGGAGTTGATGTCATAATTGCTGAGGGTGTGCCCTCAAAGGGACTTGGTTTGGCAGTTATGAATAGGCTTAGAAAGGCTTCTGGTTATAGAATTGTGAAAGCAAGCGATTAGAAAAATTTATATAGAAGCATCTTTTCGTGTGATTTTGCTCTCAAATTAACTGCCGGATGAAAGGGGTGAAATTATATGGCGGCTGTACCTGGAACGGTGCCAGTTTTGATATTGAAAGAAGGAACGGGCAGAACAACTGGCAGAGAAGCTCAAAGGAACAATATTGCGGCGGCAAAAATTGTCGCTGAACTAGTGAAGACAACTCTTGGTCCGAAGGGTATGGATAAAATGCTCGTTAGCAGCTTCGGCGACGTCACAATAACCAATGACGGTGCAACTATCCTTAAAGAGATAGATGTTCAGCATCCAGCGGCAAAAATGCTTGTGGAAGTGGCTAAAGCTCAAGACAATGAAGTGGGCGATGGGACAACAACAGCCGCCGTTTTAACCGGTGAGCTTCTTGCCAAGGCTGAAGAGCTATTAGACCAGAATATTCACCCTACAATAATAATTGAGGGTTTCAAGAAAGCCAGCGAAAAAGCCCGCGAAATTTTGGAGAAAATATCCATCCCAGTGAACATCAATGATGATAAAAAGCTTTTGGATGTTGCCATGACTGCCATGGGAAGCAAGGGTATAGCCGCAGCCAGAGAGCACTTCGCGAAACTGGCTGTTGAAGCCGTTAAACAAGTGGCTGAGGAGAAGGACGGAAAAATCAGGGCAGACATTGATCTCATCAAGATTTTGAAGAAGCATGGCAAAAGCCTAGAAGAAACAGAACTTGTCAAAGGCATGGTCCTCGACAAAGAAGTTGCCCATCCGCAGATGCCGAAGATTGTGCATAACGCGAAAATCGCCCTGCTGAATGCAAAACTAGAGATTGAAAAGACGGAGTTTGACGCCAAAATCAATATTGAAAGTCCAGAACAAATGAAATTGTTCCTGGACGAAGAGGAACGCATGCTTAAAGAGATGGTTGACAAGATTGCCGAGGCTGGCGCTAACGTGGTGTTCTGCGAGAAAGGCATAGACGATGTGGCACTGCATTTCTTGGCTAAAAGAGGTATACTGGCGGTCAAAAACGTGAGCAGCAGCGACATGGAGAAATTGGCAAGGGCAACCGGCGGCAAGATCGTGGCAAGCGTTAAAGACTTAACGCCAGACCTGCTTGGCGAAGCCAAAATCGTTGAAGAAGTCAAAATAGGCGACGACAAACTGGTTTATGTCCGCGAATGCAAGAACCCAAAAGCCGTCACAATAGTGGTCCGTGGCGGAACAGAACACGTGGTCGACGAGGCTGAACGCTCACTACATGATGCGCTTTGCGTGGTCAGAAACGCCATCGAAGATGGAAAAATTGTGCCAGGCGGCGGTGCCCCAGAAGCCGAGGTAGCCAAACAGCTTAGAGACTATGCCGTTAAAGTCGGCGGACGGGAGCAACTGGCGATAGAGGCTTTCGCCGACGCCGTTGAAGCTATACCATTAACGCTGGCTGAAAATGCGGGGCTGGATCCTGTGGACATCATGGTGGCGTTGAGAGCTGCCCACGAGAAAGCTGATGGCTACCGCATGGGCGTAGACGTTTTCACAGGCAAAATCAGGGACATGCTGGAGCTAAACGTTGTGGAACCGTTGCGTGTCAAGCTTCAAGTTATCAAGTCCGCCACTGAAGCAGCCAACATGATACTGAAAATTGACGACGTCATCGCAGCGAAGGGCATCGAGAAGGAAAAGGAGAAAGAGAAGGAGAAGCCTAAAGAAGAATCGTCTTCAGAATTTGACTAAAACCCCAAATTTTTCTGTTTGTTCATCTCAACATTGGCATTTTTATGCCTTTTTCGCGTGCAATCCGCTTGGCTTTTTCATAGCCAGCGTCTGCATGCCTAACAATGGCTGTTCCAGGGTCCGTTGTTAGCACTGTCACCACACGTTTTTCAGCTTCTTTTGTACCGTCTGCCACCAGACACATGCCAGCGTGGATGCTGTAGCCTATGCCGACTCCTCCGCCGTGGTGAACGCTTACCCACGTGGCGCCTGCCACAGCGTTTAACAATGCGTTTAATATAGGCCAGTCGGCTATTGCGTCGCTTCCATCCAGCATGCCTTCTGTTTCGCGGTTGGGCGAAGCCACGCTTCCGCCGTCTAAGTGGTCTCTTCCAATCCATATGGGGCCGGAGAGCCTTCCACTTGCCACCATGTCGTTCATTATTTTCCCGAAGCGCGCCCGTTCGCCGAAGCCCAGCCAGCAGACACGGGCTGGCAATCCCTGAAACTTGACTTGTTCCTTTGCTTTTACAATCCAGCGGCAAAGCTCTTTGTCGTAGGAGAATTCTTTCAAGATCACGTCGTCCAACGTGTAAATATCCTCGGGGCTGCCGACAAGCGATGTCCAGCGGAACGGCCCGCGGCCTTCACAAAACATGGGCCGTATATAGCGTTGCACAAAGCCGGGGAAGGCGAAGGCTTCTTTAAAACCGGCGTTGTAGGCTTGCTGACGCAAATTGTTGCCGTACTCGAATGTTACGGCGCCCTTCTCCATCATCTTCACCATAGCTTCCACTTGGATGCGCATGCTTTGGCTAGCCCGCCGCAAATACTCTTCTGGATCATTCTTGCGGAGTTCGTCTGCTTCCTCCTTTGAAAGCCCGGCTGGGTAGTAGCCGTTCAACGGGTCGTGGGCGCTTGTTTGGTCTGTCAATACGTCGGGAATGATGCCTCTCTTTAATAGTTCTGGGTGCACTTCAGCCGCGTTTCCCAATAAGCCTATGCTCCGAGGGATGCCTTCCCTTTTGGCTTCCAAGGCCAGTTTAATGGCTTCGTCCAAGTCGTCTGTCCACATTTCCAAGTAGCCGTGGCGTATCCGCCTCTCAATGGCGCGTTTGTCTATTTCTACAACAAGCGCGACGCCCTCGTTCATGGTGACCGCTAACGGTTGGGCTCCTCCCATCTCGCCAAGCCCCGCCGTGAGGACAAGTTTTCCACGGAGAGTCCCGCCGAAATGTTCGCGGGCTACAGCCGCTAAGGTTTCGTAGGTGCCCTGCAGTATTCCTTGAGTGCCAATATATGCCCACGAGCCAGCTGTCATCTGCCCGAACATTATTAGGCCCTTTTGTTCAAGCTCGTAGAAGTAGTCCCATGTCGCCCATTTTGGCACAAGCATGGCGTTCACTATTAGGGCTCTTGGCGCCCACTCGTGGGTCTTAAAAACCGCCACGGGCTTGCCACTCTGAATAAGCATAGTTTCGTCTGGCTCAAGTTCAATAAGCGTTTCAACAATTTTTTCAAAGCATTCCCAGTTACGTGCAGCTTTCCCGGTCCCGCCATAAACAATAAGCTTTTCAGGGTCTTTAGCTACCTCCGGGTCCAAGACGTTGAAAAGCATGCGGAGGATGCCTTCAATCTGCCAGTTTTTGCAGTGTAGCTCATGTCCGGTTATACATTTTATGGGTCTCTCCAGCGTTAACAAGACATTTCCCCTTTAAGGATATTTGTTGAGGCTATTCTAATTCTTTGCTGAAAAACTTGACGGATTCAGCTAGTCTGGTTTCTTCATCAACAACGAGCCGACCATTCTTTATTACCTTGTCCACAAGGTTTACGCCGAAACGGTATCCCAAAAACATGTGGTTTGGTATGTTTAAAACAATGATGTCGGCTTTCTTGCCAACTTCTATACTGCCAACTTCATGGGCTCTTCCAATGGCATGAGCTGCGTTGATGGTGGCGGCGGTTATCGCTTCAGCCGGCGTCATCCTCATGAAATGGCAAGCAAAGGCAATAACCAGTTGCTGATTTTCAATCCAACAGCTTGGATTAAAATCTGTGCCCAATGCCACTGGAACGCCGTACTCGATCATTTTGCGGGCGTCAGCATACCGCCCAGCCATTAGACTGAAGGCGGCTGCTGGAAGCAATACGGCAATTACGCCTTTTTCCGCCATGGCCTTAAGTCCCTCATCTGAAGCGTAAAGCAAGTGTTCAGCGGAAACCGCCCCCACATGAGCTGCAAGTTCAGCTCCGCCAAACGAGCTCATCTCGTCAGCATGTATCTTAGGCTTTAGTCCTTGAGCCTTGCCAGCCTCTAAAATTCGTCTAGACTGCTCTATAGTGAAAACATCTTTCTCGCAGAAGACATCGCAAAACTCTGCCAGCTTCCTTTCTGCAACCTTGGGAATCATGTCCTCAACAACAAGTTTGACATAATCCTCTGGGTTGCTTCTATATTCGTTTGGGATCGCGTGGGCGCCCATAAAAGTTGGAACAACATCAACGACGTGCAACTGATTCAAGCGCTTTATAACTCCCAAGATTTTCAGTTCATCCTTTGCTGTTAATCCATAGCCGCTTTTCGCCTCAACCGTTGTAGTTCCATGGCTAAGCATAACATCTAAAGTATTTAAGCCAAAACCCAAAAGCTCATCCGAGCTGGCTTTACGTGTTTCTCTAACGGTTTTAAGTATGCCCCCACCAGCCTTGAGAATTTCCATATAAGAGGCGCCTTCAACCCTCATTTGGAACTCTTCTTCCCTTGAACCAGCAAAAACTAGATGCGTGTGTGGGTCGACAAAACCGGGCATAACAGTTTTCCCACTAGCGTTTATTATTGTTTCAGCTCTAACAATCTTTTTAACGTCGGCTGTTTTACCGACAGCAATTATTCGCCCATCTTTTACGGCTACACACCCGCCCCTTATTACGCTGAGCTCCCGCATTTGTTTGCCAACACGGGGTTTTTCACTCCCGCCGGCTAACGTTATTAACTCGTTGGCATTAACGATAAGAATGTCCACCTTCTCCTTAACTGGTTTTTTGGCAGCTTTACTCAAAACTCTTCCCCCGGTCTAAGGCGTTTTGAACTGCAACCTCTAAGACCTTGTCGATGGTCAAATTGTCGATTTTAAGGTAAAAAGCAGCCACATCAACAATAGCTTTCAGGGGAGCCAATCCACAAAACTCTGAGCCTATTATCGGCACGTTATAACGGGAAGCCTCAACCTTCAATAGTTCAAAAACTCTATAGAGGGGTGTAGCCTCAAAATCCGTTATGCTCATCCCAATCTGAGTTATGTTTTTCTCTGGGATATAGGCGGCCATTGCCTTAACGTTTGAAAGCCCACCCTTCTTTGAATGCAAAGCCTTGGCGATTTTCTTTGCAATTTTTAAATCGGATGTTCCGAGGTTGACGTTGAAGCCAGCCATAACTTTGCGGGCACCAGTTATTGTGGCGCCAGCTGTTGGATGAGGCTTTGCAGGACCAAAGTCCGGCTTTCTCTCGGGTTTAACAATCATTTCAGCCAGCCTTTCATATTCGCCTTCCCTTATCCAGTCCAAGTCCCTCCTTTCGGGTTTTGTAGCTGCTTCTCCGTAAAGATAGACGGGCACTCCATATTTTTCGGCTAGGGTTCTGCCGAACTTTTTGGCTAGTTTAACACAATCCTCCAAGGAGGCGTTTTTAATGGGTACGAAGGGGACAACATCTACGGCGCCTATGCGGGGATGTTGCCCCTTATGGGTTCGCATGTCGATAAGCTGTATGGCTTTCGAAGCCATTTTCAACATAGCCTCGAGAACAGACTGTTTGTCGCCTATAAACGAGACAACTAAACGATTGTAGTAGCTGTCGAAGGTGTAGTCAAGCAAAAACGCTTTTTTTGTGTCTTTAAGCTCGTTTAGAATTTGCTCCACAACCTTTGGGTCGGATGTGCTAAAATTTGGTATACACTCGATAACTTGCCTCAAATCTTTCACCGTCCTCTTTAATCACATGTCGGAACTTAATTAAAGTTATTAACCGCCAACAGCCTAGAAAAGTTGAAATCGCCACGCAAGAGATGAACCGTTTGGACCAAGAAATCAAGTTTGAAGCACCCACATGGAACCAGATATATAGAATGCTCCTACAAATAGCTGATAAAATTCGCAAGGACAATTTCAAACCAGACGTAATAGTTGGGGTTGCCCGAGGCGGGTGGCCTCCCGCAAGGGTTCTCTCAGATCTTTTGGACAATCCAAATCTCGCAAATGTTAGGGCGGAATTCTATGTTGGAGTGGCTGAAACCAAAGGGGAGCCGACGCTTACTCAACCAGTTTCGGTGAATGTTGCAGGTAAAAGGGTGCTTGTGGTGGATGAGGTTGCAGACACGGGTAAAAGCCTTCAACTCATAAGGGAACATTTAATGACTGAAGGTGCAAGCGAAGTACGAATAGCAACAGTCTACCTCAAACCATGGAGCATTGTGAAGCCGGACTATTATGCGAGGGAAACAAGCCGCTGGATAGTCTTTCCATGGGAAATAAAGGAAACTATTAGGAAAATAGTTCAAAAGTGCAAGGAAAAAGGCAGATCGGTGGAGGCAGAAACGGAAAAACTTGTGAAAGCCGGCTTGTCCAGAAGGCTTGTTGAGAGGTTTTTGAAGGAAATCCGAGGGGATGAACCTTGCTGAAACACGTTCAAGATTTCGGCAAACACATAGTCATCGCAGGTTTTAGAAAAGTGCAAATAGCGGATGTTGGCGCCTTTCTGGAAAAAGCTAGAAAAGCCGCTGGCGAAAACATTGAGGTTCAGTTTTTCGACGCTGGTCTTGTGGCTTCTTGGCAACACTTGTACTTTGCGGCTTTAAACGCCCTAAAAGCCTTCAAAAACGGCGAAAACATTTCGAAAAGCCTAGCCGTGGAAGTGCTGCTCTATGCTTCAGCGCAGAGACAAATAAAGAAAGCCACTGAAATTTTGGGGGTAAAAGAGAACACTGAGACTGTAGCCGTACTGTTGATGGGGGAAAGCACCCTTCAAGTTGAAGAAGCATTAAAAGCTGTTTCAAAGGTTGTTGGAGGAGAACGCGACGATAACGTTTTGGAGGTTACACCCAACAAGGTTGCGAATATACGGAAGATTTTCGAAATTTCGGAAGCTGAAATCGAAGCTGTTGCAGACGGAAAAACCTTAGAGGAAGCCCTAATAGACCTTGTGATTGAGCGAGTGGCGCTTTTGGCGGCTGAACGCTAGAAGGCTACAGAACCTTCTCTTTCACAACAGACAAAATGTCGGTTGGCTTGATCACAGCAAGCCCGGTTAAGCCACCGATAACCTCGATTAACAAGATTTTGTCTGGATTTTCTAGGTTAACTTTTCTCTCAATATTGGAAGCCGCAGCCTCAATGATGTCCCTTGTGGGGGTCTCTGTGAAACGCTTTTCAACGGTTACGCGGTAGCTTTCGTTTGGTGCAATTTTGGCGCTTAGTTCAAGGGCTGCTTGCTGGATTTCCCCCAAGTCTGTGCGCACAACCTTTTCGATGGGGATCACCCGCAAGGTGTAGCGAAACTCGTATGGTCTTTCCCGGAGGATTTGCCGAAACTTTTCAATAACCTCGAAGGGATTGAAAGCTGTCTTAGCGGCTATCAAGCCCGCCACTCCAGTCTTTTCAACGATAGGTGCAGAGTCGCCAACCTCGCTTAAAAGATACCAAAGCTCCGAGCATGCCTCATCTTCGTTGCCTCGAGATGTCGTGGCTAAAAGGTTAAAGTCTCTGATCACTTGATGCCCCTCCACCTAAACATGTAAATGGTCAGTGCAGGTTAGTCGGCTTTCACAGCATAACGCTCCTAGCCGTCGCCTCACATCATCCCATGACGTATAAGTCATTCCACAAAATTTAAGGGTTATTATAGGACGCGTGAAGCCTCTTTGACATTAGGCTTAAATCTTGGAAGTAAGATTCTATTGTTTCCAACTCGTTTGGAGTGAAAGGGATGGCAGCACGTAAACCCGTGATTGTTGTGCATGGCGGCGCCGGGAACTGGCATCCTGAACGTGTTAATCCTGGAATTGAGGGAGTTAAAAAGGCTGCTAAAACAGGTTTTGACGTCATGTTGAACGGTGGAAGCGCTCTTGATGCTGTTGTTGAAGCCGTCTCCGTCTTGGAGGATGAAGGCGTTTTCAATGCTGGGTATGGTTCAGCCCTAACTATCGAGAAAACTGTTGAAATGGAAGCCTCCGTCATGGATGGAAAAACCTTGAGGGCTGGAGCTGCTGGGCTTTTAAGAGACATTCGAAACCCGGTCCGACTTGCAAGAATAGTCATGGAACACACAGACCACGTTTTTGTCGTGGGAGAGGGCGCAGAAAAACTTGCAAGGCTCTTTAACCTTGAAAGGAGAAACCCCCTCACAGAACTTCGCCTAAAATATTATGAACAGCAAAAGCAAGCCTTGCTTGAAGGAAAGTTTGAACTGCCAAAACTCGCAGAACTGGTCAAAAATCATCCGGAGCTTTTCGACTTAGAAACCGTAGGCGCAGTCGCCCTTGACAAAGAGGGAAATGTGGCGGCTGCAACCTCCACGGGAGGTTTTCCGCTTAAGTTGCCGGGCAGAATAGGCGATTCGCCTCTTATAGGCTGCGGTACATACGCGGACAACCGCAGCGGGGCATGCTCAGCCACAGGGGTCGGCGAAATAGCCATAAGGCTTTGCTTAGCCAAAACCGTTTGCAATCACATGGAAAGCGGCAAGACGGCTCAAGAGGCTGTGGAAGCCGCCATAAGTCTTGTTAATGAGCGGATGGCTGGAATTTACAATTCCATGGGCTTGATAGCTGTAAGCATAAGGGGCGAAATAGGCGCTGCCCATAATTCTAAACACCTGTGCTGGGCGTATTTGACGCCGGAAATGCGAGAACCAGAAGCAGCTCTTACGGCAAAAATTTTGAGGTAAAACTTAAAAATCCCAGTCCAGTTATGAACGAGCGTTCTCGACTCTTGTCGAATAAAAACGTTTATGATCTTCTTGTGAAGCTCTCCATATGCCAACCCTATAACTTAGAGGTGAAGAAGGATGATATTTGAAGAGGAAGAAGAATGGGAAGAGGAAGACTGGGAAGAGGAAGAGTGGGAAGAGGAAGAATGGTAGAAAACCAAGCCTTACAAGGCTCTTCCCAATTTCTTTGTCTCCCGAAAAGTTTTTAGCAAGACATTTTTCTGATTTAAAAGCTCGAAACAATTTATGGCTAAAAGCTGTTAGTTGTTGATAAGCTATGACTCGGGTTGCAGTGCTGGACACGGATAAATGCAAGCCCAAACGTTGCGGCAAGCAGTGTCATCGCTTCTGTCCAATGGTTAGAAGCCATGTTGAAGCTATCCGCTTCGAGGACACAAAGCCACTTATCGTGGAGGCTTTATGCTCTGGCTGTGGAATCTGTGTTAAAAAATGTCCCTTCAACGCCATATCCATTGTAAACTTGCCAGATGAACTGGAAAAAGACTGCACCCACCGCTTTGGACCAAACACTTTCAAACTTTACAGACTGCCAACACCATCGCCAGGCACAGTGCTAGGTTTGCTTGGCAAAAACGGTATCGGAAAAACAACAACTTTGAAAATTCTTTCAGGCGAGATTAGGCTAAACCTTGGAAACTATGAGAATCCGCCAAGCTGGAGTGAGATAATCCGCTTTTTCAGAGGTTCAACACTGCAAGACTACTTCCAGAAGATGAGTGAAGGCAAGCTCAAAGTTGTGCATAAACCCCAATATGTGGATAAAATCCCCAGGGTTGTTTCTGGCAAAGTTGGCGAAATCCTTGAAAAGGTGAATGAACGAGGCGAAACGCTAAACGCCGTTGCTGAACAACTGGAGCTTAAGAAAATCTGGAACCGTTCTTTGGACGCCCTCAGCGGAGGCGAACTTCAAAGAGTCGCCATAGCCGCGGCTATCTGCCGCGAAGCCGACGTATACCTTTTCGACGAGCCATCAAGCTATTTGGACGTTAAACAGAGGCTTGAAGCCGCCAAAGCCATAAGAACGCTGAAAAAAGAGGAGAAAACAGTCATTGTAGCGGAACACGACCTAGCCATAATAGACTACCTCTCAGACCAAATATGCATATTCTACGGCGAGGCTGGCGTTTACGGCATAGTCTCCCACGTGCATGGTGTGAGGACAGGCATAAACATTTACTTGCAGGGCTATATTCCCGACGAAAATGTGCGTTTCAGAAAAGAAGCCATAATCTTCCATGAGAAACCGCCAACGGTCGGCTTTGGCGGCGGCGAAACACTTCTGAAATGGGATAGAATAGAGAAAACTTATGAAGGGTTCAGGCTTGTGGCTTACCCTGGCGAAATCAGAAAGGGCGAAATCATTGGGATCCTTGGACCAAATGGTATTGGTAAAACAACCTTCGTTAAAATTTTGGCGGGATTAGAGAAAACAGACGATGGGCGAGAGTTCAAGCAGCTGGAAGTAAGCTACAAGCCTCAGTATATTTCGGCGGAATATCAAGGTACAGTGCAGGAGCTTTTGGTGAGCATAGCCAAAGACGAGTTCACTTCAAGCTGGTATAAAGTTGAGATTCTCCATCCGCTGGGGTTGGAAAAGTTTCTTGACAGAAATGTGGCTGAACTAAGCGGCGGCGAACTGCAGAAAGTAGCCATAGCCGCGTGCCTGTCAAAAAAGGCAGACCTCTACCTTTTGGACGAGCCAAGCGCATACCTAGACGTTGAAGAGAGGCTTAACATGGCGCGCACCATAAGACGAGTAGTGGAAGCCCGCAACGCCACCGCCTTTGTGGTTGAACACGACGTGGTTGCCCAAGACTTCATTGCAGACCGCCTCATGGTTTTTACAGGCGAACCCGGCGTGAAAGGCTTTGCCAATTCGCCTACAAGCCTCAGAGACGGCATGAACAAATTTCTAAAAGAGATGAATGTAACCTTTAGAAGAGACCCGGTAACCAAGAGACCCCGCGTGAACAAGGAAGGCTCAAAACTGGACAAATATCAAAAGGAGATAGGCGAATACTATTATGTGCGGGCTGCAAGCATAACAGAGGAAGAATAGATTATGCCAAAGAAAGACGAAATTGGAAAGCTGGAAAAGGCTCTTTTGGAAGAGGCCGCAAAAGCCCTGAAAAACGCTTATGTGCTATGGGGTTTCGGTGTAGGCGCTGCAGTTCTCGCCGAGGACGGAGAAATTTACGGTGGATGTAATGTGGAAAGTTGGGTTTCCGGGCTTGGCATATGCGCTGAAAGATGCGCCATACACCATGCGGTTTCTCATGGTAACAAGAAAATTAGGGAGGTGGCCGTGGTGGTAGGTGCAAGGAATAAAGCTGAGATAAAGCCTTGCGGCGCATGCCTCCAATATATTTCGGATTTCGCTGAAAACCCCGAAATTAAAATTGTTACGGCAAAAGTTGAGGATGGCAAGGTTCTCTTTGAAACGGTTAAGGTAAATAGGCTGAGAGAACTGCTGCCACAACCTTTCAAAAATGAATGAGTTGTGGTCGAATTGCATAGTTAAATTAATGTGCATGCCGTGCATACGTTAGAGTGGACTTTCACGGAGAGGTGCTGGTGGAGGCTTAAGTGGCGCAAGCGACATTCGAAGAGATAAGCGCTTCAGACTTTTTCTACAGGAACCGTGATATAGCTGGGTTCACGAATCCGACGAGGGCGATTTTCGCCGCCATTAGGGAGCTTGTGGAAAACTCGCTGGACGCTGCTGAAAGCATAAAGGTGCCGCCCGACATTTATGTAAGGCTTTCCTTTGAAGGGGAAGCCAGCGAGGAAACCCAAATCTACAAGCTGAGGGTTGAAGACAATGGTTGTGGTGTTCCACCGCGATATATCCCTTCAGCATTTGGACAAGTGCTTTATAGTTCCAAGTACAAGCTGAAACAGCAGAGAGGCACTTTCGGCTTAGGCGGAAAGATGGCTATCCTCTATGGTCAGATAACAACCCATGAGCCCGCCACCATAATTTCGAGTACAAGTCCGTTATCTAAAATTTACATGTATAAGCTCATGATTGACATTCAGCGGAACCGTCCAATAATCCTCGACCGCAAGGTGCTCTTAAACAAGGAAGGTTGGCGGGGCACCATCGTCGAGTTCAGCCTTGAAGGCGACTATCTGAGAGCTATGCCCAAAATTTTGGAGTATTTTAAGCAAACAGCCATGGTGAACCCTTACGCTAACATAACCTTCGTAGACCCTAAGGGCAGACTTTACAAGTTTGTTAGGGCAACCACCGTTATGCCCGACCCGCCAAAAGAGACGTTACCTCATCCATACGGTGTTGACGTGGAACTTCTTCAGCGTTTGATACAGATAACGCCTTACAACAACATGCTGGAGTTTCTGAAAAACCATTTCCACCGTGTTGGCGAAATAACTGCCAGAAAATTCCTTGAGTTCAGTGAGATAAGCCCGTCCAAAAATCCGAAGAAGCTTACGCATGAAGAGGTTGTCAGACTGGCGCAGATGCTGAAAAAGTTTAAGGAGTTTTTGCCGCCAGATGCAAGCTGTTTATCCCCTCTCGGGGAGGAACTGCTCAAAACGGGCGTTTTGAAGGAGTTGAAGCCCGAGTTTGTGGCGGTTCACCAGCGGAAACCAGCCACTTATGCGGGGCACCCTTTCATTGTTGAGGTGGCAATAGCTTATGGCGGTGAAATCCCCCAGCGTGGCGGGTTTGTGATTTACCGATTTGCAAACCGAATACCGCTACTTTATGACGAGGCAAGCGATGTGTCGGTAAAAGTTATAAACGCCATGAACTGGCGCCGCTACAAGGTTACACCCGACATGCCAATAGCCATCGTTGTACACATTTGCAGCACAAAAGTGCCATACAAAACTGTTGGAAAAGAATTCATAGCAGACAGACCAGAGGTCAGGCGGGAAATAGCCAACGGACTAAGGGAAGTGGCAAGACAACTTCAACGGTTCCTGTCGCGGAGGGAACATGTTGACAGAGAACGCAAACGCCTTGGCGTCTTCAGCAAGTACCTGCCAAGAATAGCCGAGTTTTCAACACGTCTGGCTGGAAAAGAGAAACCTCCAGACATTGAGAAGCTTTTGAGGAGTGTGAAAAGGTTTGGAGCCGAAGGAGTTTAAAAGCATAACCGAAAAACGTAAAGAGGTTTTAGCCACCCTCGAAAATTTTGGGCTCCGCATATATGAACAGATGGAGAAGGGAATTTTCCCATTCATTGAGATGCCAAGCCGCTCCACCGAAAACATTTATTACGACCCAAAGTTCCGTCAGTTCATTTTGGGCGACAAAAAAGTTAGGCGGAGCACCCGCAACATCCGCCACCTAAAGCCTTTCGCCCAACTTGTTTGGGCAGCCCTCTTCTCTTATGAGCTTACATCCCAACGTAAAACATCCACGCTTAGAGACGTCTACTATTCAGCGCAAGCCTACGAGATGACATTCAAAGACCAACAGGAATCAAACAACATCATAACAGACTTGGAAACCATTCTCGGCTTTTCAAGGGAAGACTTCAACATCTTCCCAGAAGAACGCTCAGCCGTCTTCGGCGACTTAACAATACGCTACACTGTGCCCGGATATGAAGGCAAAACATTGAATCTAACGTCGCATCCCGACGGTGTCATGATTGGACCAGCTCTAACCTCAGCTGAATTCGTGGAAACAACAGCCGACAAGGTTATAGCCATCGAGAAAGGCGGCTTGTTCACCCGGTTCATAGAGGAAAATGTACACAAAAAGTTTAACGCCATACTAGTCTTGACGGCGGGGCAAGCGCCAAGGGCGACCCGCCACTTTATTAGGCGGTTAAACCGAGAGCTAGGCTTACCAGTCTACATCTTCACCGACGGCGACCCATGGGGAATGCACATAGCAATGGTTATAATTTCAGGTTCAGCAAACGCTGCCCACCTAAGGGACTTGACAACACCAGACGCCAAATGGAGCGGTGTCTGGGCAACGGATATCGTCAAGTACAAGCTGCCCACAGATCCGCTTGATGAAATTGACATGAAAAGGCTGTATGAACTGCAGAAAGACCCCCGATACAAGGAAGACCCGCTGTGGCAGAGGGAAATAAGAACTTTCATGAAGATTAAACGCAAGGCTGAGCAAGAGGCTTTCAGCCGCTACGGGCTAACATATATAGTAGACGAGTACCTGCCAGCAAAACTCGAGGAAACAAAATAGACGGAAACGCTTTAAAATATCCGCGCCATGTATTATAGCACACGTTGATACACGAAAGGCGGAAAACAGTATGAGTGAGGAAGGTGGGTTCGGCATAACTGCTGCAGAAAAATTCTTCGGGTTTATACTTATTATTGTTGGTGCGTTAGCTCTCTACTTCACGTTAACAAGCACTCAAGCCTTAAGCATTTATTCTGGGCTCTTCGGCTTCCTAAGCTTTGTAGTTCTTGCTGTTGGTTTATTCCTCATAATTGCAAAGGTTGAATAGCACCTTTAACACAACAGCATTTATTTAAGCATAAGTTTATTAGGTTTGAACTATTTGCTGTTGCAGCCCTAAAAAGAGGAGCCAAATATGCCGATTAGACAGCCAATTGTATGCGTTCTTGGACATGTGGACACTGGTAAGACTTTGCTTTTGGACAAGATTCGCAAAACCAGCGTTCAAGCCCGTGAGGCTGGCGGCATGACGCAGCACATTGGCGCCAGCTTTTTCCCGGTGGAAACTTTAAAGCAGATGATTGGTCCACTTTTGTCAGCTTTTAAGGGTGAGATTGAGATTCCTGGGTTGCTTGTAATTGACACTCCTGGACATGAGGCTTTTACTAACTTGCGGAGGCGGGGCGGCAGCGTAGCTGACATCGCCATTCTCGTGATTGATGTGTTGCGCGGTTTTGAGGCTCAAACCTACGAGTGCATTGAGATTTTAAAGGCGCGGAAGACGCCGTTTTTGGTGGCTGCCAACAAGATTGATAGGATTCCAGGCTGGAAGTCTTATCCGGACACACCTTTCCTGAAAAGCTATCAACTGCAGGACAAGTATGTGCAGGAGGATTTGGACAACCGCCTATACGAGATTATTGGCACTTTTTCACGTTTGGGCTTTCGTGCTGACCGCTTTGACCGCATAAAAGATTTTACGCGAACAGTGGCTATTGTGCCAACAAGCGCTAAAACAGGCGAAGGCATCGTTGAGCTTCTGGCAGTGTTGGTTGGCTTAACCCAACAGTATTTGAGGAAGCGACTGCAAACCACGGAGGGACCAGCCAAAGGCACCATTTTAGAAGTTAAAGAAGAGCCTGGGCTTGGTTTAACCTTAAACACCATCATTTATGATGGAACATTGAAGAAGGATGACTTAATAGTGGTGGGCGGCAAGGAAAAACCCATAACAACGCGGGTTAGAGCCATCCTGGTCCCAAAACCTTTGGACGAAATTAGAGATCCCCGCGACAAGTTTTCTTCCGTGGACTTTGTCTCAGCGGCGGCTGGAGTGAAGATTGTAGCGCCGGAACTGGAGGGTGCCTTGGCTGGTGCGCCTTTGTACGTCGTTCCGGAAGGCGAGAGCGTCGAAAAGTATGTGAGACTTGTTTCTGAAGAAATTGAGAAGATTAGAATCGCAACGGATGTGGATGGCGTTGTCTTGAAGGCTGACACGTTGGGCTCTTTAGAGGCTATAGCTGAAAACCTGAAGCGTCAAGGCGTACCGATCCGTTTGGCGGACATTGGCGATGTTTCCAAGAGAGACGTTACAGAGGCTGCCATAGTGAAAGAGCATGAGCCTCTTTATGGAGCGATTTTAGCCTTTAACGTTAGAGTTTTGCCCGATGCCGATGAAGAAGCTAAAAACACCGGTGTCCAAATTTTCAGAGAAAATATAATCTACCATTTGATAGACAACTATGTTTCTTGGCTTAAAGCTCAACGAGAAGCCAAACTCACCGCCGAATTTGAAAAGTTAGTCAAACCTGGGAAAATCCGCATTTTAGAGGGCTACGTGTTTAGAAGAGCTAAACCAGCAATAGTTGGCGTAGAAGTTTTAGCCGGCAAAATCAAGCCGAAATATAGTTTAATACGAGCTGAGGACGGTGAGGATGTTGGCGAAATCCAACAAATTCAAGAAAAGGGCAAAGCTTTGCCAGAAGCCAAGCAGGGGATGCAGGTAGCCATAAGCCTCGACAAGCCTATGGTTGGCAGGCACATTTTCGAAAACGACGTTCTATACGTTAAAGTGCCAGAAGCACACGCTAAAGCGTTAATGAAAGATTTCATGGATAGGCTTGCACCAGACGAACAGGAAGCCCTAAACGAATATGTTAACCTAATGCGGAAGAAAATGCCTTTCTGGGCTGCCTAGTGGCTGTTTGTATTCGTATGTTTGAATAAATCTTAAAATTTGAAACTGTTGCTAAACCTTCTTGGGGAGTTCATGGACTTAGCTAAAAGTTTTGCATGTTTAGGGTTGACGTTCTTGCTTGTACTCTCCCAGCTCAGTTTTGGCTTCTGTTGTTTTTCCGGCGGGCAGCCTAAAGCTCTTGTGTTTTTAGCTTATTCACCCTATTGGTTTCAGTATTTCAAAGGCAACAATTGGACTCAGGTTGCTAGAGACCTTGAATTGATCAAGTTAATGGGTTTTGACGGTGTTCGTATTCATTATGAGTATGTTGTTGAGCTTGGTTTGGTTGAGCGTTTGTTGGAGTGTACACAGCGTCTAGGTTTGAAGGTTATTTGGGCGACGCATGCCACTTACTGGAACAACAAATTTCCAACACGAGATTTTCCAAACGAAACCATCGTACAAAGCTATAAGGCTGAGCTGCGCATAATAGCTAACGCCTCTTCAAAGTATTCCCATGTGCTTTATATTTCAGTCTTTTATCCGATACCCTTCCCGGCGGTGGCAGGCATAACTTACGAGGAGTGTTTGCAGCGCATAAGCAGCGCGGATTTCAACGACGCCATAAAAGATATTGTAGCTTATGTGAAAAGCTTCGGCGTAAAATGTACTGTTGAAAGCGAAGGCATTCCACGTGATTTTCCAGTCAAATTCATCGAGAACGCTGATGGCTATGGTATACAACCCTTCTCAACTAGGAAGGATGACATCGACGCTCAACACATCCTCGATTATGCAGCTTACTTCGAGAAAAGTGGGAAAGAGGTTTTCATAGGCGAATATGGTTTTAGAACTTGGAAACCAGCACATCACTGGGACTTCGGCATGGTTTCATGCGAAGCCACCAAAGCAGAGCTTATCAAACAATATTTTGAGTTTGCTAGTAGTCGCTTCGAAATAATAACTTACTTTGCAATGTACGATGGAGATGGAGGCTGGGGGTTGGTGAATGATGATGGAACGTTAAGGCTCAGCGGCTGGAGTGCTAGCCAATGGCTTCATAGCAGGGAAAAAATGTTTGAAACCGAAAGAGCATTCAATCATTTGGTTATCGGAGTTATCGTTGAAGCTGTGGCAATCGTAATAATTGCAACCTTTACAGCCGTGACCTATAAAAGGACCATGAATCCTTCAACCCATAACAGCAGAATGATGCGCATTATTTTAGGAAGTTTTTATGTGAATCGTCTTCTTGGGATTAGACTTGATATTCTTTGTCCGTAAGCATCTGCAGCTTTCAAAGCATTAAAAACCATTTCCGGCGAAACCTCCATAGGCATATTTCGCATGAGAGGGTGTTCCGCCGATTTTTCAGCAACAACCCACAAATCTTCATCTGTAATGCCCTTTAACCCCAATTCTTCAAAACTTTCTGGAAGGCCGACCTCGTGTCCAAACTTGAAAATTTCGAAAACATCTCTTTTGGGGTATCCCTCTAAAAATAGCTGCGCGCATGTGCCAAAGTGTACAAGTTCACCGTGGTTTTGTGCGGGGGACATTTTGCTTTCGACATATGTGAACCCAAAATAGATGGCGTGGGCAGCAGAAAGTCCGCCACTTTCGAAGCATAAGCCACTTAGCAAAACTGTGGCTTCTACAATGGCTTCCAATGCTGGTGTTACGCATCTTTCTTGGACGGCGTCTAAGGCTTCCACACCCCATGTCAACAGTATGTCATACAACAGCGCCGACATGTTTAATGCCGTTAAAGTTGCGCTTCCTTGAACTGGTTTAGCTAGACGATTGTTTGCTCCACGCTTGTAGCAGCTACGCACTTCAAACTTTTTGGATAAAGCGTCTCCAATTCCACAACTTAAAAGCCTAGGCGGAGCCTTCGCAATTATATTCGTGTCTAAGACTACAACCAGCGGGCTTTTCTCAAAATTATCAACCCTTTTGAATACGTGATCTACGGTGTACACAACAGCCACGGAGCTTGTGGGAGCGTCTTGGGATGCAACGGTTGGAATGATAATGACATCGACGCCCATCTTGTTTGCCACCTCTTTTCCGGTGTCAATGCATTTTCCCCCTCCAGCGGCTATAACTACATCGCATTTTTCTTCCTCGCATATTTTGGTTAATCTTCCTATCTCTTCGTCGCAGCATTCAGCCCCCCAAGTCTGTCCGGCGCCGAATTCGGCAAAAACATATTGAACATTATTGTCCTTTAGACCTTTAAAGAAGGCTGCATCCTCTAGAGCGCGGCTGGCTTGACGTCCGCTAATGATAAACGGCTTTTTATAGTTGTATGCTCTGATTATTTTTGGAATTATCTCAAATAAAATCCCTGGTCCCTGATAATATCTGTTTGGGCCTCCTAAAGCCTTCAATTTTAAGGTTGGGAAATATTCCATAATGGAAAACCTCTGACAACAATGATTTAAAAATTCCTATGAAAGGAGGTGCACGTTTCCAATTCTCACGTTTTTCAAGTGCTTTTCAGCGGCTTTTTGGCATTCTTGTGCTTGTTTTCGGCTTGTTGTTGGCAGATCGTTCATAACATAGCATGGGTAAAACGCTAGAAGCGTGTAGGGAGTTTCTGGACTTATCTGGCTTATGAATTGGGCGATTTTTTCAACCTCTTCTGCGTCCACGTATCCTGGCACAAGCAGCGTGCTCGCCGTTAAGACCGGTAGTTCTGGGCGCTTTGCATAGTATTTTTCGCCTATCAACCGAAAATTTTCGAGGGCTGGTTTGTTGGTGACTCCACATAGGGCTATCGCTAGTGGTTCGCTCCATGCTTTTAAATCGAATTTTATGTTCCCCCCACTTTTTAAGGCGTACTCCACAGCTTTTTCCGCCAGTTTTAGGTTCATGTAGCCGTTGGTTTCCCAGCAAACCCGAAGGATACGCTTTTCCTCCTCAGCTTTTTCTAGGGCTATGCGGCTTGTCTCAAGCGAGTGGGGCATCTGCGGTGAGGGATCCCCTCCAAAATAGCATATGCATGAAACCCGCTCATCGAAGGCTTTTTGGGCCAAAGCTTCGGCGCTCACAACAGGCCTGTGTTTGGCGGAAAGGTTGCGGTAATGCCAGTTCTGACAGAAAAGGCAGTCGTAACTACATGCACCGTAAAAAACTGCTAGATTGTAGTAGCCGTACTCTGGTTCCGGCTTATAGGCATATTTCGGATAGCCACTTCCAGTGCAGCCCGGGCAAAACCACCAGCTAACACAGTTTGTTGGCAACCCATCATAATACCATTCTAAAACGCCTTGCTCCGCGGTGCCGCCGAAACGCACGAGACGCCCACCCACATTCCAAACAAGCCCACAGTAGCCGCTTCCACCAGCCCCAATAACACAGTTGTTGGCGCAAACACCACAAGGCAAGCCTCCATCATCTCTTGGCGGTTCCGGCGGTAAGCCATAAACGGCTCGGCTCCTAGCGTGCACAATCCTTGTGATTTCAAGAGCTTGTTCAGGCTTCCGCCTAATACAGTCTATGCAGACGCCAAGCTTGCCAGAAATTAAAGGCGAAATTTCACCGCAAACCTGGCATTTCCCCATGACAAACTCAAAATAAGCTACGACAAACAAGCCTAAAAACCTATACAGGGGTAGCATTTTTGTTAAATTAAACCAGCAACAAGTATAACCGTCTTGCTAACTAGAAAGGGCTCATCAATTTTACAGTCTACCGCCACCACGGGATAACAAAGAAAAACAAAGAGGGTTCAGGCCCGCACTTTAACCATCGTAAGATAGGTAAACGCTGGAAGCCCCGGCGCTGATGTCAAGATAGTACGTTCCTGAACCCGATGATGAATAAACTCTCAGTGTGTATGTGCCGGACACTGAAATAGTTACTGCAATAATTTCTTGTCTCGTGGTCCCCGTAGAAGAGGCGATTAAGCTCCCGGAGGGATTATAGAGGTAAATGTTAAAGTTGGGTCTTGTTGCGCTACTCCATGTTGGCATTATCAAAGTTACAGCAATCGGATAGCTTGTTGTTGTCACTGTTATCTTCCAAAGGTCGTAGGCTCCAGTTCTTGAAAGATCTTCAGTAAACGCGAAGTGACTCGGGACGGCTATACCAGTCCCACTATAGCCTCCGGCAGTTTTGATAGCTTCGTAGGCGTCAAGTCTTCCCCAGCCATAATCTATGTCTTTTCCAGAAGGCCCAAAATCTATGGAAGTTGTCGCAATTATGCTTTTAATCTGCGTCGGGGTCAAGGAGGGGTTAGCATCCAACATCAACGCAACGGTTCCAGCTACAAAAGGCGTTGCCATGCTTGTGCCGCTATACTCGACATAACTGCTAGTTGTGCCAGCTTTCGCAGCCATAATCAAATATCCAGGAGCGCAGACGTCGGGTTTGATTCGTCCATCTGCGGTTGGCCCTCTGCTGGACCAAGAGTTTAGGAAGAAGCCTTTATGCCCCACGTCGGCGATGGAGCCTACTGTTATGACTTTTTCAGCTGCACCCGGAGAGCCTATAGTGTAGGTTTTCGGTCCATTGTTTCCAGCCGCGACCACAACAACGAGCCCTTGGTCAACCGCGTTATTGCATGCCATTGAAACAGTGTCTGTTCCATCAGAGCTTGTGGATGTGCCTAAACTTAAGGAGAGAATCTCTATTCCATAAATATCCTTGTTAGCCACAGCCCAGTTAATGCCGTCAGCCACTCTGCTTAACGTGCCTGAACCAGAAGCATCGAGCACCTTAACACCAACTAAAGCCGCTCCGGGAGCTACACCCTTGTAGGCGGAGTTTCCTTCACCAGTTCCAGCAGCTATAGAGGCGCAATGGGTTCCATGCCCATTATCGTCATACGGCGTTGTTTTCCCGTTTACAAAGTCTTTCCAGCCTATGATTTTACCCCCGTCTAAGTCCACATGGTTTGGATCTATGCCCGTGTCAATTATGGCTATTACAATGTCATCTTTCGAATATGTTGTCGGCGATCCGTCGCGGTCTCCATCTAATCCAAAATCGGTCCTAGCCTTTTGAACGCCATACCAGTAGGTTGCAGTGTTCAAACAAGCGTAAACCGGGGCGTCATATTCTACTTGAATAACATCGTCTAGTAGTGTTAAGGCTCTAATTTGACTCGATGTAAGTGAAGCCGCAATTCCCGGAACAACGGTCCACTTAGATTTTACTTTAAACATGCCTACTTCTGCATGGAGGTGTTCCAGTAAGTCTTCCGTAGGCTCCTTCTTAAACAACAAAATAACATCTATTAAAGCATCGTCTCCGCGTCCCGCCATAATGCTCTCTAGGCTATCAAAAATCTTATTCCTGTTAGCGTCCATAAAGCGGCTGGTTTTAACTTCTAACGGTTTCATATAGGCGCAGGGAGACAGTGAAACAAGAGTCACGAAAAGCAGCGAAATTGCAAGCATCGCCGAAACCTTTTTCTCCCAACTCATAAAACCACCGAAGCACTGTTAAGCGCGTTTTCACTTTAAATGCTTTTCCAAAATCCGCCACTTTTAACGCAAATTTGTCGCCTTTATAACGATGGAAAACAGTTTTCATGACAGTTAATTTTAAACGTTTAAAGTTTAAAAACTATCAACTACATGCGAGGTGGAATGTCGTGGTTAAAGTCGACGGATACGAGGTTCCAGAAGGTCTGTACTATTCAAAGGACTATGAGTGGGTGAAAATCGAAGGCGACAAGGTGCGTGTCGGCATAACGGACTACGCCCAAAAACAGCTTAGAGAGGTTGTTTATGCAGAGCTTCCAAGCCCTGGAACAACCATAAAACAGAACGAGCCCTACGGCACTGTTGAATCTGTAAAAGCCGTATCTGACTTAGTGGCGCCCATAAGCGGAACAATAGAGGAAGTCAACACCGAAGTCCAGTCAAAGCCGGAACTCTTAAATGAGGATCCATACGGTAAGGGCTGGCTTCTCGTTGTAAAACCCTCAAACCTCCAAGCTGAACTCAAAAACCTTATGGACTTTAATGCGGCTGTGGAATGGCACAAAAGCCTAATTAAAGAAGGGAAATAGCCCTTGCCCAGACGCATAGTAATAATCGGGGCGCATGCAGCTGGTGTCGACGCAGCCTCAGCTGCCAGAAAAACAGACCGCACAGCCGAAATAACTCTAATAACGGATGAGAAATACGCTGGATATTCTCGTTGTGGTTTACCCTTCGTTTTGGGCGGGCACATACCAAGTTTCACCAACCTCATAGTCTTCTCGCCAAGCTACTTCCAAATGATGAAATTAAACCTAAAAACAGAAACAAAGGTCACAAAGATAGACGCCAGCAAAAAAGCCGTTTTAACCGTGGATAAAGCTGGAAACACTCAAGAAATCCCCTATGACAGCCTAATAATAGCTGCTGGCGCAAGCGCCTTCACACCACCCATAAAGGGAAGAGAAAAACAGGGAATTCTGCCCCTAAGAACGATTGAGGATGGACAACGCATAGACCAAGCCATCCAACAAGGCGCAAAAACGGCAGTCGTCATGGGCGCTGGGCTCATAGGCCTAGAAACAGCCGTCGCCCTCCAGGAAAGAGGCTTAAATGTAACCGTTGTTGAAATGCTGCCTCAAGTTTTGCCAGCCATGCTTGACGCGGACATGGCTAAAATTGTTCAAGAGATGCTGGAACAGAAGGGCATAAGAATCTTGACAAACAAGCCTGTTGAAGAGTTCCTCGGCACGGACAAGGTCACTGGCATAGTGGCCGGAGGCGAACAGATAAACGCAGACCTTTTCGTCAGCGCCTTCGGTGTCAGAGGCAACACCCAACTAGCCGTAGACGCTGGCATCGCCCTCGGCGAAACAAAACTCATCAAAACAAACGCCAGAATGGAAACAAACATTAAAGACGTCTACGCTGTTGGCGACTGTGCAGAATCCATCCACATAGTGACCCAGAGGCCGGTAGTTCAACAGCTTGGAACAGTCGCCGTGAGACAAGGAAAAGTTGCTGGAATAAACGCGGCTGGAGGCTATGCGGTGTTTCCGGGCGTTGTAGGCTCATCCGTCACCCAACTTTATGATATGCAAATAGGCGCTACAGGCTTGACGGAAGCCGCCGCCAAAAGGGCTGGGATAGAAACAATCACCGGAACCGTGTCCTCAAAGACGAGGGCAGACTATTATCCGGGTGCCCTGCCAATAAAGGTTAAGCTTGTGGTTGAAAGGGAGTCGCAGCGCGTAATTGGCGCCCAAATAATAGGCGGCGAAGAGGTAACCCAACGAATAAATGCCGTTTCCTTTGCTATACAGAAGCAGATGACCGTTCGAGAACTAGCCAAAGCAGACACTGCTTATGCACCGCCGCTTAACGAGACTTGGGAGCCTCTCGTTTTAGCTGCTGAAATGGTGTTAATGAAACTCCGTTAACTTCCATACCTTTCTTTTTATTTTCGTCGGAAAATTAATTAAGAGAAACATGTTCCATTAAATATCCGAAATTTAGGTGAATGGTGATTTAAATGCCAATAAGAGTGGCCATAAATGGTTTTGGAAGAATTGGGCGTCTTCTCTTCAGAGCAGCTGTCGAAAGAAAAGCCCAAATAGACTTTGTAGCCGTAAACGATATTGCAGACGCCAAAACTTTGGCGCACCTTCTAAAATATGACTCGGTCCATGGGCCATTCCCCGGCGAAGTTCAAGTCAAAGACAACAGCATGATAGTTAATGGCAAGGAATTGAAGGTGCTTACGCAGAAGGATCCAGCCCTACTGCCGTGGAAGGACTTAGATGTTTATCTTGCTGTGGAATCCACTGGCTTATTCACGGATAGGGCAAACGCGTCAAAGCATCTTCAAGCTGGAGCCAAAAAAGTTTTGATTTCCGCCCCAGCCGAAAACCCCGACATAACAATTGTGCTCGGCGTAAACCATGACAAGTATGACCACAACAACCACCATATACTGTCAAATGCATCATGCACAACAAACTGTGTAGCCCCAGTGGCGAAAGTGCTTCATGAAAACTTCGGCGTAAAAGCCGGGCTCATGACGACAGCTCACGCCTACACTAATGACCAGCGAGTCCACGACCTAGTGCATAGAGATCTCCGAAGGGCGAGAGCTGCAGCCTTAAACATAATTCCAACAACCACTGGAGCAGCCCGCGCTGCTGGTTTAGTTTTGCCAGAGCTCAAAGGAAAACTTGACGGTCTAGCTCTTAGGGTGCCTGTTCCAAATGTTTCAATAACAGATCTGACCGTGGTTTTAGAGAAGAATGTCACCAAAGAAGAGGTTAATGAGGCTTTCAGAAAAGCGGCTGAAGGGCCATTAAAGGGCATACTAGCCTACACTGAAGAGCCCATTGTTTCAAGTGACGTAAATCACACTACATACTCTGCTATCGTTGACGGTTTGTCCACAATGGTTGTTGGTGGAAACTTAGTCAAAGTGTTGGCGTGGTACGACAACGAGTGGGGCTTCTCCTGCAGAATGGTTGAACTCATCGAACTCATCGGAAAGAAAGCTGGCTTCTAGCCAAACCGATATAAAATCTTAAAAACAAATTACCCCTTCTATTTTTCTGTTCACACAGACGGAGAAGAGGGAAGCATATGGTTAAGTTCTTGACGCTAGATGATGTGGACGTAAAAGACAAAATTGTCCTTGTCAGAGTCGACTTCAACTCTCCAGTGGATCCGGAGACAAAGAAAGTTTTAGATGATACAAGGATTAAGGCGCATGGCGAAACAACCATTAAAGAGTTGGCTGAAAAAGGCGCAAAAGTTGTTGTATTAGCCCATCAAGGAAGGAAAGGGGATCCAGATTTTATCCCACTGAAACAGCACGCGGAAATTCTCGGCAAAGTCTTGGGCAAACCAGTTAAGTTTGTGGACGACGTGTATGGAGAAAAAGCCAAAAAAGCCATCAAAGAACTCAAAAGCGGCGAAATCCTCGTTTTAGACAACGTTAGAAACTTTGCTGGAGAAACGAAAGAAGGATCTCCTGAAGAACATGCAAAATCAGAGCTTGTTCAAGCATTGGCGCCATTAGCCAGCATCTTTGTAAATGACGCTTTTGCCGCAGCCCACAGAGCCCACGCCTCCATTGTTGGTTTCACTGCAGTACTACCAAGCGTGGCTGGCCGCATAATGGAACGAGAACTAAAATCCTTAAGTCGTGTGCTGGAAAACCCAGAGAAACCGTGTGTTTATGTGCTTGGCGGCGCTAAAGCTGACGACTCCCTCGAAATTTCAAAGTATGTGTTGGACAATAAAATAGCAGACTACGTGTTGACCGGTGGCGTCGTTGGTCACGTCTTTCTGGTTGCGAAGGGATACAATCTTGGCGCACCAAACATGAAGTTTTTGGAAGAGAAAAAGCTAATGGGGCTTGTTCCAGGCATAAAGGAGCTAATGCAGAAGCACCCCGAAAAGATTAAGGTTCCGGCAGATGTGGCTGTGGAGGTGGAAAAGAAGCGTAAAGAGGTACTTGTTGAAAAGTTGCCAGTAGACTACCCGATATTTGATATCGGCACAAAAACCGTTGAAGACTACGCGAAAATAATCCGCAGTGCCAAATCTATAGTTGTGAGTGGGCCGATGGGGGTTTTTGAAAACAAGGAATTCATATTCGGTACAAAAAGGATTTTTGAGGAGATCGCCAACTCAAAAGCCTTCTCATTGGCTGGCGGCGGCCACACAATTGCAGCTCTCCAAGAGTTAGGTCTATCCAACAAAATATCCTATGTAAGCACGGCTGGCGGCGCTCTAATAGAGTTCTTGATGGGTAAAAAGCTTCCAGGCGTAGTGGCCCTTGAAAAGGCTGCATCCCGTAAACTCTAGCAACTTTCCCTCTTATTTTTGTGTTATCTTCTCTAATAGATCGATAACTTTGGCGTCTTCATGTTCCATCTTGTGCATCAAGGACTCGTAAATCTGTAAGGTTTGTTCGGCAGCTTTCCGCCACGTGAAATACTGTAAAACTCTTTTTCTTCCGTTTTCGCCCCATTTTCTGGCTCTTTGCGGATCGCATAATACTTCTTTTATGCCCCATGCAATGTCCGCTGGGTTTCCACCATTAACGTGAATGCCGTTCTGATCCGGGCCGAAAGGTACAACTTGCTCTCTGAAGCCAACCACTCCTTGGGCGCCGACAACCAGCGGTTTCTCCATGGCCATTGCTTCAAGGCTGACTATGCCGAAGGGCTCGTAGGTGGATGGAAAAACGCAGACATCTGCCGCAGCATAATGTAGGATGCGCTCCTTTTCTGGGACAAAGTCGAAGCGGCAACATATTCGACTGCTTATGCCGAGCCTTGCCGCAGTTTCAATTATGTCGTTTTGTTGTTCACCTTTGCCCAAAATAACAAGTTTAACGTTTGGGTGCTCCTCCAAAACCATGGGCATAGCCTGAACAAGGTTCATTACACCTTTAACCCATGTTAGCCTTCCAAGGAAAAGAATCATTTTCTCTTCTGGTTTTATGCCGTAACGGGCCCGGATTGCCTCAATCTCTTCGGGTTTACATTTCTTGGGGTTATAACGTTCTGGATCCACGCCGTTCCAAACCACGCTGATTTTTGTTTTCGGCCAGCCGTGGCGGATTAAATCCTCCTGCATGGCGTGGCTTACGGTTATTATTCTATCAGCCATCTGCGCCATAGCCGACTCAAGGTGGGAAACGACCTCGGAGCCCTGTCCTCCGCTCCGTCCCCACTCGGTGCTGTGTACATGGAAAACGACGGGAACCTTTGTCTCGTTCTTAATTATTATTCCGGCTATACTACTCAACCAGTCGTGAACGCAAACTACGTCGTAAACGCACCCTTCTTTCTTCAACATACTGTTGACAAATTTTGTGGCACTCAAAATGTTGTAGATGAAGATGTCGCTGAAGAGACGAATGTTTGTGCCCCATTTTTTCAAGTCATCAATAACAAACATGGGAAAAACATTGCTGGCGTCTGCGATAAGCGGCCTGTGGACTTCAACGCCTTTGATTATCTCTCTTGTTTTAAGGTTTCCAGGGTTAAGCGTGAAAACCGTTACGTCATGGCCTAAAGCTACAAACTCTCGAGTAATGTATTCGGCGTATGTGCCTAAACCACCAACAAGGGATGGAGGGTATTCCCAGACAAAAAATCCAATACGCAATTAAAGAGCCAGCCAGTTGAGTTTACGCTTAGCTAGAAAAGCTTCAGCTTTCTTCTGGGCTCTTCTTTCGGCTTTTCCATTAACGGCTTTGGCGGTGCTGTTTGTGGCGGTGGCGGAGGTGGAGTCTTCTCTTCCTTTGGAGTTTCAACTTTCATGGGTTCCGGTTTTGGTTGCTGTTCAGGCTTAGGTTCTGGCTCTTTGCTCTGGGAAGGAGGTGGTGGCGGAGGTGCTTCTTCCTTTGGTTCTTCCTTCTTCTTTGAAGCCTTCGGTTCATGCTTTTTCTCCAGCGCTTTTTCCTCTTTTTCCTTTGGCTTCTCAGCATGTTTCCATGCAACAATAGGTTCCTTATGGTCTCCAAGCTTCAGATACTCCCACTCGTAGAGATCCACTCGTATCCCTTTCATGCTTTCAACAGCACGTTTCACAGCGTCTGAAAAACTTGGCGCAATTAATATTAGCCGCGGTTTCTCTTTGTCGTCAATTTTATGTTTGTTATACGTAGCCTTTAGGAAAGACTTAAACTTGTCAACATAGTCGAGGCTTTGCAGTCCCTGAAGCAGCATGGTGTCGTCTTCTTGGACGCTTAGCTGTATGATGACGAGCTGTCCATTGTTATCGTGGCACAAAACATCTAATGTAGTTTTGTCGTTAATTGGAACGTTGCTGCAAATCACTGTAAGCCCCTTCTCGACGAGATTTATCTCGTTGACAATCATTTGTTCTAACTCTTGGTGATTCTCTATACTGAGTTTTTCAATTGACACCATACTTCACCCTTGTTTTAGAGAATGAACCGTTAATATTGGATAAATAGGTTATGAATTCAAAATCCGAATCAAATCTAAACCTTAGCAAACCACAAATAAAACATCAACAAAACAACGACTATAGTGATTCCCAAAGAGAGGACAAAGTTGACCGATGTAGTTTTCGTGTTCGAAGTTCACCAGCCTCATCGCCTTAAAAAAGATTACTTCTGGAAGGGCGAAATCTTTAAACGGTTAAAGAAGAAGGAGCTTTTCAACTACTATTTCGATCACTCGCTTGACAGGGAAATTTTCGAAAGAGCGTGCAGGAAATGTTATTTTCCATCAAACAAAATACTTCTAGACCTCATAGACGAACATAAAAGGGAGAAAAAACAAGTCAAGTTTTCCTTCAGCATTTCCGGCATATTCCTCGAACAATGCGAAATGTTCAACAAAGACCTCTTAGAATCCTTCAAGCAGCTTGCGGAAACTGGTTGCGTGGAGTTTCTAAACCAAACATATTATCACTCCTTGGCGAGCATATACCCCGAAAAAAGCGAGTTCATTGAACAAGTGAAAATGCATCGGCAGGCGATGATGGACTTGTTAGGTTACACGCCGCAAGTCTTCGAAAACACGGAGTTAATCTACAACAATGTCATAGCCAAAACAGTGGAGGAGCTGGGCTTTATCGGAATCTTCACAGAAGGTACGGAACGGATACTTCACGGAAAATCTCCCAACTACTTATACAAACCTAGAGGCTGCAAGAAAATCAAAGTCCTCCTCAGAAACTATAAGCTGACGGACGACATAGGCTTCAGATTTTCAGCTAGATGGTGGAGCGAATGGCCCCTCACAGCGGACAAATACGCAAGCTGGCTAGCCGCGACGCCTGGACATTGCATAATCATTTTCCCGGACTATGAAACTTTCGGCGAACATCACTGGCCAGAAACTGGCATCCATGAGTTTCTGAGACATTTACCAAAAGAAATCTTGAAGTGGGAGAACCTCCAAATGGCAACACCTTCCGAAGTTGTCAGAAGATATGCGCCGATAGGCGAGATTGACGTCCCAGAAGTTGGCGGAACGGTTTCTTGGGCAGACTTAGAGCGGGACACAAGCTGCTGGCTTGGAAATGCCATGCAATGGGCATATTACAACTCTGTTAAGAGGCTTGAACCCCTTGTTAAAGAGATGGGCGACGAAGATTTTCTGAAGATATGGCGGTACTTCCAGACAAGCGACCACCTATATTACATGTTCACTGCTGGTGGAGCACCAGGAGAGGTTCACTCCTATTTCAGTCCTTTTAATACCCCAGTGGACGCCTACGTAACTGCTCAAGCAGCCATACTTGACTTCGAGAACCGTGTTCGTTTGGCTGCTGTGGCCGCCAATGAACCCTTCCTGTTTTACCGAGGTGTTGGAGAAGAAAACTATACTGGAGTTATGGCTTGGAGCCTTAAAGGTATAGTGAACGCTTTGAAAAAAGTTGAACTTAAATCGTTAGAGTTTCACTGCAGCCGTGGAGATTTCGAAAATTGGGCTAAGCATTCACTGTGTGACGAAGTTTTGGCTAAGGCACTAAGGCGAGTTAGGCTCGCAAACTTGAAAGGGCAAAACTTGCGCAAGACGTTAATTGAAGTTTTTCAGACGCGGCTCAAAGAAGTGCTCGGCTTTGTAGAGGAGGGAACAGAATACTTTTAAGCGGACAAATTCCTTTAACTAGGAAACGCGTCTGCTTTAAGGTGAAACTATGCGAGAAGAACTTCCCATATCCGAAAAACTCCTTCAAACTCTCCATAACTTGTGTGCAACCGCCCCAGATTTAGCCAGAAAAAGCGAGGAGCTCGCCCAAGTTCTACAGCTGGATATAACAGAAGTGGAAAGAATATTGGATGGATACTGCTGTGAGGGATATGTTGAAAGCTTCTCAGACAGTCAAGGAAAGAAGTGGTATTATTTAACTGGAAGAGGGATAATCAAGGTCTGCGCGCTTTTCACGTAGCTGGCGGAGCAAATGCGCGTTATAGTTTTCTCATGGGAGTATCCTCCAAGAGTTGTGGGAAAACTTGCAAATTATGTCAGGGAACTATCGTTGCGACTTGCCAAAGATGGCGGAGTAGAAACGTTTCTGATAACTTATCATGACTATTGGACAGGCGAGTTTGAAGAGGAAGGGGTTAAAGTCTGCAGAGTTACGAATCCTGTTAAAACACACATCAGCGTTCTCACATGGGTTTTGACTCTAAACCAAGAGGTTGAAAGGGCTGCTGCCAACATATATTACAAGAGTGGAAAACTTATAGATCTCATTGACGTGCAAGACTGGCATTTCATACCAGCGGCAGTTACTTTGAAAAAGGCTTTTGGAATACCATTTGTCTATTCCGTTGAAAGTTTAGAGGATCATCGTTCTCACGGGGCTAATGCTCCATTCAACATGGCTATAAAGAGCATTGAATGGCTTGGCACATACGAGGCGAGCGTTGTTCTCGTAAAATCTGATTGGATGGCAAGTGAAGTCATTCGGGCATATAAAGTTCCGGAAGCTAAAGTGAAGGTTGTGAATCCCGAGACTAAACATTGGTTTGAGGATATTTTAAAAGTTTACAAGGGAGTTATGGGAGAGTTCCGGTAGCCATGGTTGGTCAATTGAGGGTTATGATGCTTACTTGGGAGTTTCCACCAAGAATTATTGGCGGAATTTCTCCCCACGTTTATTACCTATCGAAAAACCTTGCAAAAAACGGTGTGAACGTGTATGTTGTCACATGCGATTTTCCAGGCGCCCCAGACCACGAAGTTGTGGACGGCGTTGAAGTTTTTCGAATAGACTCTTACAAGAATCCTTCGCCAGATTTCGCAAGTTGGGTTTACCTGATGAATATGAATATGCAGAAAGAGGCAGCGTCAATTGTCAAAAATCTTGGCGGAGTGGATATTTTCCATGCCCACGATTGGCTTGTGGCAAACGCTGGAATAGGCTTGAAACATGTCTTCAGAAGACCTCTTCTGGCGACGATTCATTCCACGGAGATTGGTAGGCGGAACGGCCTTCACTCGGACTATGAAAGAATGATTCATGAAACTGAGGCTTGGCTTACATATGAGGCTTGGAGGGTTATATGCTGCAGCAATTATATGGTGTCTCATGTGAAGTGGGCTTTTAGCCTTCCAGAGGACAAGCTAGTCATGGTTCCAAACGGCGTTGATGTCAAGGAATACGAGAAAAGCACTGTGGACTTAAATCAGTTCAGGAGGCGATTTGCGCTTCCTGAGGAAAAAATAGTTTTGTTTGTTGGAAGGCTTGTCTACGAAAAAGGCATCCAAGTTTTGATAAACGCGGTTCCAAAGATTTTGGAAAAGGTTAACGCAAAGTTTGTTGTTGTTGGCAACGGCTACATGAAAGAGCCACTTTGGGAACACGTTAAACGTATGGGTCTGACTCACAAAGTCTTGTTTACGGGTTTTGTGGACGATGAAACTTTGCGGAACCTGCAAAAGTGTGCAGATGTCTCTGTTGTGCCTTCGCTTTTCGAACCATTTGGCATAGTTGCCCTTGAGGCTATGGCTGCCAAAAGCCCTGTGGTGGTTTCAGACACGGGAGGCTTGTCCGAAATTGTTGAGCATGACGTGACAGGTGTTAAGATTTATCCAGACAACCCTGACTCGCTTGCATGGGGTGTCACACGGGTGTTGCTTGATGAATGTTACGCTAATAGACTTCGAGAGAACGCTTACCACATGGTTGTGGAAAAGTTTAACTGGGAGAAAATAAGTCAGCAGACTAAAGGCGTTTATGAACGTGTTTTAAGCGAGTATTCGCGGACGTTTTGGGCGTAACTATGGATACTTAACTCTAATCGCCTTGTTTGGACACGCGTCAACGCATTTTAGACAGTATATGCATTCTGGATCGCTGAACTTTTCCCATGGTTGATCTAGAATGCGCACTTGCATGGGGCAAGCCTTTACGCATTCCCGACATTCGCCTTTAATGCACTTAACAGGGTCTCTCTTTAAACCTATGAAGCTGAACTTGTTTAAAACTGCCATTATCGCTCCATGAGGGCACAGGTATTTACACCAACCTCTCGGGATGTATGCGGCTAAAACCAGCACACCTATCAGGATGAAAAGTTGAATCCAAAAAAGTGGAGGCAACTCCAAAACTCCCGCCAAAGCGTCAAGAACTGGTTTTTCCATTACGGTTTCTGAAAAGTTTTGAACCATTTTTGGCAACGTTGCAAACAGTGTTTCAGCGGGGCTTACAGCCGTGAATGGCGCATAAGCGAATATTCCCATTGCTCTCTCATAGTTTCCATGAATCTTCAAAAGTTTGGCTAACGAAAAAGTTGTCGTAATAAAAAGCGTAGTGCCTAGGACGAGATATTTTACGTACTTCATGTCCTCGTGGGTTTTCGGTGAAATCTCAAATTTCTTTGCTTTGATGAGGCTAACTAAGTCTTGTATGAAGCCGAAAGGGCAAACCCAACCACATAGAGACTTGCCTATCAAAACGCCAAATATCAGAAATGAGGCTATTGCCAACCATGGAAAGGCTTGAAGTGTTTGCTGCCAACCACTTGACATGAGTTGTATAGCTGTGAAAGCGTCGCCTACAATGTTCTGTTGAAGCCCCCAAGTCCACATAACCGGCAAAAGCAATGGGATCGAGCTCAAATTGAAGATTGCAGCGCTGAATAATATGAATGACAAAAACTGCACAATAACGCGGAGCGTGTTAATCTTTAACAAGCGCTTTTTCAAAACAGTTTTCGCCATACATAGCCCTCTTAACCTTTGAATTTAGGCTACCTACCAATAACTTTAACGTCCTCCACAAGAATCCATGGTGCAACCAGCTGCCCGATTTTCCGCTCGTTATTGGCTAACGCTAAAACATTCTTTAGGACTTCAAAAATATTTCCGGCAAGCATGGCTCCTTTAACCGCATGGGCAATTTTTCCCTTTTCAATTTTCCACGCTGGAGTAGCCACAACTGAGAACTCGCCGCTCGCTGGGTTGCTGCTGTGGGCGCCTTGTACGGAATAAACCAGAAGCCCCTCGCTAACTTCACCTATAAGCTCCTCTGGCGATTTCTTTCCAGAGACAAAGTGGAAGTTTGTGGCTTCTATGCGGGGAGTTGATAAGTAGCCAGCTCTGAAAGCGTTTCCAGTGCTCTCTTTTCCCTCTTTTTTAGCGGTGTAGTTGTCATAAATGTAGCCTTGCAGTATGCCCCTCTCTATTATCGTGGTCTTTTGTTGGGGAACGCCTTCTCCGTCAAATTTCCATGTGCGGAGCCCTCCGTCCAGAAGACCATTGTCATGAATCGTCACGATTTCAGAGGCTACTTTTTCGCCTAGTTTGCCTTGAAGGGCTGATTGGTTTCTTTGCACGCAGTCTGCCTTCACAGCTTCCATCAATGTGTAGTAAAGAAGCTGTTGCAGGGCAAAATGGGCAAGAATGACTTGCATGTTCTTTGTCTCCACTCGTCTAGCCCTTAAAGCTGAGGCTGCTTGGCGAGCTGCTTCAACGCCCACCCACTCGGGGTTTATTTTGTAAAGCCTTTCAGCGTTAAATTCAAAGCATATGGGTGTTACTTCGCCACTCTCCTGGGCTATGGTGGCTAAGCTGCATTCGATAACAGTCCCTCTGTCAAAGCCTATAACGCCATTAGAGTTTGCTATAGCCCTTGCTAGATACGAGGCGCCTACACCACCTTCTACTGGGAAAACTCTTTTGTCTGTTTTTTCGCAAGCCTCTAACATTATTGAAGCTGCTTTTACTAAGTCTTCTGGAGATAGTTCACATATTGCTTCGTCAAAAGTGTTTTTGACTTGATGGAATGGTTTCGTTGCTGGAAAGCCTTGCCAGTTCTTGTCTGGTTTACTTGCTTTTGCAGACTTTAATGCCTTTAAAACAGTTTCCTCAATGGATGCTTTATCTGTTAGGATGTTGTTGTAAGAAAATCCCACAGCCTTGTTAACAATTGTTCTAATGCCTAAACCTCTATCAATAATTCTCGAACTTTTTGTAATTTGCCCCCTTTCAATCGCAACTGTTGTTGTTAACCCTTCGTAGGCAAAAGCTTCCGCTTCGTCTGCACCTTTCTTTAACGCAGATTTAACCGCGAACTCGGCTAGGCTTATTGCTTCTTCCTCTTTAAGCACCGCCACCGACAAGCACCTCCAAAACTCTTATGTGTGGTCCACCATCACAAACAAAGGCTGTCTGCCCCTTCCCGCATCTTCCAGGCCAAAGTTCAAAATCTTTGCCAACAGCGTCCACCTTACGTAACGTTTCGAGGGTGTTTCCACTTATTGAAGCGTTGCGTACTGGTTCGCCTACTTCGCCCTTAACTATTTCGTAGCCCTCTTGAATACCCACTTGAAAAGTGCCGTCTAAGTTTGCTTGCCCCCCTCGGAAGCTTTTGAAGTAATATCCAAACTTTATGTCTTCAATCAACTCCTCAAGGGAGTAGTCTCGTGGAGCCATGAAAGTATTGCGCATTCTTATTATTGGCTCGGTGCGGAAGTCTTCCGCTCTGGCGTTGCCAGTAGGTTGTGCATTAAACTTTTTGGCAGTTTCCTTGTTATGCATAAGTCCAACAACAATGCCATCCTTTATCAAAAGCGTTTTCTGCGCTGGAACACCTTCATCATCATATTTAAAGGAGCCGAATGCTCCTTCAATGGTTCCATCATCATAGACTGTGACAACTTCTGAAGCCACTTTTTTGCCAAGCTTGTCCATGAGAACAGAGCCTGACAATGTTAAGTCTGCCTCGGCTAAATGACCAAAAGCTTCGTGGACAAACACGCCAACCACGTTTGGTCCAAGAACAACCGGAAATGTTCCACCCTTCGGAGGTTTCGCCTTCAATTGGTCAACAGCTCTTTTCGCAGCTCTTTCTCCCACAACCTCTGGTGTTTCAATGTCAAACACTTCGTAGCCAGCTGTTGAGCCTACTTCTTCTCGACTGAAAGTGTAAACATCCTTCTCCTTTGCTGTGGCCGAAATCCTAGACCAAACATAAAGTTTGTCTTGCTCTATGTACGCTCCCTCGCTGTTCATAAAATAGTTTGTCCCAACTAAGTCCAAATAGTCTACTGTGCAGCTTTTCACGCGGTTATCGTATTCCAGAACATTTTTTGCAATTGTCAACGTTGTCTTGATCTTATTTTCGATGGGTATTTCAGTTGGGTTCTTTTTCGGCTTAACAAGTACACGATCTTCAACCGCTTTGCTTTCAGCAAGCTTTATGGGATTTTTAAGTTTTAGGCTGGCGGTCTTCGCCATTTTGCACGCATGTGAGGTTGCATCAGACAGCACACTTGCATCAAAGGAACACACGGATGCAAAACCCCACGCCCCGTTGACCAACACTCTTATTGCAACGCCGTTTTCGATGCCTTCCCTTACAGCCTCAACTTTTTCCTCCTTAACTGTGAGCATTGTTTTGAAAAGTTTCTGGGCGCGTGCCTCTGCATACTCTGCTCCAAACTTTTGAACAGCAACCTCAATAATCTTATCTAGGGTGTCCTTCAATGTACCCCTTCCTAAAGTTAGTATGCATTGAAGGATTTAATCGCAAAAAGAGGCTAATAAGATTACCTATGAGGCTGAACTAGAATGTATGCGGTTTTATGCTCGCCGTGTGAGCATTTTTATTTGGCTTGCAAAATCTTCTTCGCGCATTCTTTCAAGCTCTAGCCTGCGGAGCAGTCCATAACTTGAGTAGAGGTCCTCAAGGATTTTTCGCTCAATCACGTAAGCTCCGGTTTTCAGGAACTCTTCAAGTCCCTTGGCAAACAAATCAATTTTTTCAGCTATTTCATTGCGCTTGACCGCATAGTGGGTTTCGAGGTAACGGTAAATGAGACGTGTGGCTTCATTTCCAAAAATTTGCCTTAACACTCGGTCAATTATCCTAACGATTTTCTCGTTTTCTCTGCAGACTTGCTGGGTTACGGTTGTCATGGTGTTCACACGTTATCGTGCATATTGCGACTTAATAAACTTTGTCGTGTACACGCACAACACAAATACAGTTTCAGAATGCAGATTTCAAGGTTCACATGAAGTCTGTAAGATTTAATTGTTGAACTTTTCCTTTGGAAAGTTTTGTGTCTATGTTTTCTTCTTCGAAGATTATGGGCTGACCGTAGACGCCGTCGTAGCCAGGTTTTACTTTGATTTTTCCCTCCCTAACCCTTATTATTGCTTCGGCTATTCTTTGACCCGCCACTTCGTTTAGGGCTTGTTTTGGCGCGTCTATTAATACGGTGTATTCGTCTCCGAATTTTTCCACAAGCCTATTATAAATGTTCCAGACTTGTTGCGTTGATGGGGAGTCAACGCCCAAAGCTGTGGCAATTATCTCAGATAATGGAAGAAGGTGCATGTAACCTATTGCATTTTCTGGGACGAAGCCTTCTGGACGGTCTGCAAGTTCCTCCACACGTTGTTCAACACCTTTTGTCAGTTTTTTCCGGCAGACTGGACATATGTTGCCCAGCTTTATGGCCTCTTTCGGCGAAAGCGAAACGTGGCAGTTCCTATGGCCGGTCCAGTGATATTTTCCGTAGGCTGGGTCTGTTTCGATGGTGAACTTGAACTGCGTTTTGTCCTTGGTTCGGATGGCGTCCAAGACTTCTTTGTAGCTTATCTTTTTCAGTTCGAAGACGTTGGCTTCTCTTCCCATGCGCCAAGGCCAGTAGCTGTGGCTGTCGCTGTTTGAAACCAATGTAAACTTGTCAAGTTTGCTTAGCCGCCAGTTCATGGGCGGGTCTGATGAAAGCCCCGTTTCAAGGGCGTGGATGTGTTTCGTCATGTCTTGGTAGCAGTCTTCTACGTTGTCGAAGCCGCTGAAGGCTCCGAAAATGCTGAACCACGGTGTCCAAGCGTGAGCTGGAAAAACCATGTTTTCGCTTGAAACCTCCATGACTTCTTCGACAAGTTGGGGGGCGCTCATGTCCAGTGTTGGGCGACCGTCAGCGGTCAAGTCTCCGTATTTAGCTAGGCGCTCGTTAATTTGGATGGCAGTTTCTATGCTTGGCGTTAAAATTACATGGTGAATCTTTTTAACCTCTCCTTCGAAGGTGAATATGGTGTTTACCTCCGTTGTTATCATGAAATAAACTGATGATTCTGGGTCGCTGGCAACCCTGTAAAGTCCGGAATCAGCGTCTTGTGTAAGCGTTTCTTGCAGTTCCTTTAACCATTTTGGATGAGTGAAGTCTCCGGTGCCGACGAGGTTTAAGCCTTTTATTTTAGCGAAGCGGGCAATCTCTTCTATGCACATGCTTTGGCTCGTCGCTCGGCTGTAGCGTCCATGAATGTGTAGGTCGGCTATGACCCTCAAGTTTTCCGCCAGTCTACAAAATTTGTGTTTCTCTCCCTATTACATTTATGGAAAATGGTTTTCGTGAGTTTTTATTTTCGATAGCCCCTCCCCCTCTAGTTTTTTGGGCGTATTTTTCAACGGTTTTTTCCCAGTCTACCTTAAACATGAGGATGAAAACTACTGTGAGAAGGATTAACGCGATAACTGTGCCAATTATGGCTGAGGTCCAGTCGCTTTCTATCCCGAAAATGTCGCGGATTATTCCAACCATGAAGCGTCCGCTGTAAACTATTATGAGGCTCATGCAAAGCTTGCCGAGAAATGCTGGGATAAAAGCCCGCAAAAAGCCGTAGCGCATCACTCCGAGTGGAATGAAAAGCAAGTCGTCTGGAAGTGGGGTCAATGCGAAAATGAATATGGTCAGAGCTCCGTATCGTCCAAAGATTTTTAAGAGGAATTCTACGTTGCGCCTACCTTTTTCGCTTACTATTTTTCTGCCGCCTAAACCAAGTAAATAGCCTGAAAACTCGCCGATGGCTGCACCTAGGCTGGAGGCTAAAGCAACTAAAATTGGGTTAAATGTTTCGATGGAGCCAAGCGTGAACAGCACCACTGTGTATGGGATTGGGAAGAAAATCGACATAGACCCTAGCAGACTTATGAGAAAGACGCCTAAATAGCTGTACTGCATGGAAAAGTTTTGCAACCACTCGACAAGTTGTTTTAGAAGGTCTTCTGCCGCCAAGGTTCAGCCTCCCTTTTTTGTAGGCTTTTCAGTCTTAAAGAGCTTGCCATGGCTGGAAGGGGCGAAACCCAAATTTTAAATTGGAGGTTTGTCATCATCAAGATTCTAAGCCATTGGAGGTTTTGCTGTTGTCTGAAGCTGAAAAACGTGAAGCTATATGGATTGCAAGAGACTATTCAAAGTGCAGCGGCTGTCGAAGATGTGAAATAGCCTGTTCGCTTTTCCATGAAAAACGCATATGGCCCGAAGCCTCTCGCATAAGGGTGTTTATGCTTGCGCCAGGCATAGAGTTCCCCCATTTCTGCGCACAGTGCGAGGACTATCCATGCGTGGAGGCTTGCCCAACCAAAGCCTTGTCAATAAGCAAAGAAACAGGCGCCGTGCTTGTGGACGCTAACACATGCATTGGTTGCGGAAAGTGTATCGAAGCTTGTCCTGGAAATGTTCCGCATATGCATCCGACGGAAAATAGGATTCTAATTTGCGACTTATGCGGCGGTGACCCCCAATGTGTTAAAGTCTGCCGGGAAGGATTGTGGAATGCTCTTCAAGTGGTGCCTAGGAGAGCGGATTCTTACAAGCTTTATGCCCGCACTCCAGAGGAAATCGCCCGAAGCTTGGCCGTTAAAATCTTTGGGGAGGAGGGAGAACACCTGCTATGATTTGCGGGTATGCTGGAAAGTTCCTTGAAGTCAACCTTTCAACTATGGAGATCAAGGAAGTAAGGTTCAGCGACGAAGTTTTAAAAGACTATGTGGGCGGCAGGGGGTTAGCCGCAAAGATTCTTTGGGACAGGTTTGGCAGTCGCTGGGAAACTGTGGACCCGCTTGGGTCTGAAAACTTGCTGTTGCTTTTAACTGGTCCGCTTACCGGGTTTTTCCCGGGTGGGCGTATCTGTGTTTCAGGCAAGTCTCCCCAGAGTAATGGTGTAATTGGCTCTACTGTTGGCGGAGAGTTTGGCGTAGAGTTGAAATGCGCTGGCTATGATGGCATCTTTGTTTCTGGTGAAGCTGAAAAGCCCGTTTACCTCTTCATCAAAGATGGAGATGTCGAGGTTAGAGATGCATCCCACATTTGGGGTTTGGATGCCAAACAAACGGTCGCAGTTCTCACCAGAGAATGCAGAGAGCTTTTGAAGAAACGCTTTCCCCAGAAGGGTGAATGGCGAGAACCAGCCATCCTCTACATTGGTCCAGCTGGAGAGAATAAGGTGCGGACAGCTGTTGTGGCGGCTAAATGGTCGCATGCCGCTGGTTATGGCGGGTATGGCGCTGTTATGGGTGCTAAAAAGCTTAAGGCTGTAGTCGTTAAAGGCACTGGACCTTTGCCGGAAGTTGCGGACATGGAAGCTGTTAAACGGCTTATGCAGGAGGTTTGCAACAACGCCTATGAAAGCGAGCTTTGGAGGCGTTGGGGAACAGGCTCCGGCGGCTATGAGGTTGGTGCTAAATCAAGCTCTGAACCTGTGCGAAACTGGCAAGATGAGTGGCATGACGAGAAAAGCTTCGGTGTGGACCAGTTTGAAAATCGCGTATGGGTTAAGCAGTATTGGGGAGATTTCGGCTGTCCAACCACGTGCCTTAAACTGGCTGTTGTAAGGGCTGGAAGGTTTAAGGGCGCCATAACCGACAACCCCGACTACGAGCTGCAGGCATACGTTGGCACAAATTTAGGCATTTTTACCCCAGAGGCAAACGTTTACATGGCTTCCGTCATTGACGACTTGGGACTTTGCGGCATACAAACCGGCAATGTCTTGGGCTTTGCAGCTGAACTTTACCAGAGAGGAATCTTAACAAAGGAGGATTTGGACGGCGTAGAGCTCAAGTGGGGCGATGCTGAGGCTTTCGCTGTTCTAGCTAAGAAAATCGCCTACAGAGAGGGTGTAGGCGACATTCTGGCTGAAGGAACCTACAGAGCTGCTTTGAAAATCGGCAGGTTGAAAGGCTTAGATGTCATGCCCTATGCTGTGCAAGTTAAAGGCGTTGGAGTTGGCGCTCACGGCATCCGAAGCGAAAAAGATTATCCGGAAATCTATTCCTACGCCTGCTCCGTCCAATGTGGAGACCACACGTCGATAGCTTGCATGCCCCTAGATGATTCAAGGAGCGAACACATAAGAATTTTTGATGATTCGGGGGTGATATGCTTCTTCAACACTTTCGGTTTGCCTCGCGCTCTGGTCTTTGACTTCTACAAGGCTGTAACGGGCATAGAGCTAACTAAAGAAGAGTGGGTTAACACGAAAGCCATGAAAATAATACAGTTGCAGAGAGCCATGTTGTTGCTTGGTGGACCAGACTTGCGGTGGAATCCTGAAATTCACGACGATAATCCACCACGGTTCTATGAACCGCTTCCTTCTGGACCGTTTAAGGGCAAGGCTGTTGAACGAGCCCGCGTGGACGAGGAGAAACGCAAATACTACGAGCTTGTAGGCTGGGATGAACGGGGCATACCGAAATCTGAGGTTCTAAGAAGGCTTGGGCTAGACGACGTGGACAAAGCCTTGGAGAAGCTCCGCTGAAAACCAACATCGTTTGGTTCTGTGGCAAACAAAACACTAGCCCTCCTCTAGTTTTTCTGTGATCGCGGGTTTACACGGATAACTCTTGTCGGCGTAACTATTATGGAGACCTTCTCATCTTTTGCCTCAAAAGGCACTTTTTCCACCACTTGCACGTCGTGCACTGTTGTGGCAACTGGAATTTCTCCAAATTTTTTCTTTAAAATCTCTATTTCAGTGTCGCCGTAGCCGTGTCCTTTGCCAAGCCTATGTCCCTCAAGGTCGACAGCCACGGAACCTTCCACTATCAAATCTGGTTTTGGAAAATCTTGGGCTATAACCCCATATTTAAATGCGCCTTTTATTGTTGAGGCTAAATGTTCTTTTCCACGCACTTTTGTAGGCTCTATCAGAATGAAGCCTTTCTGAAGTCTTGGAGAAGCCATTATGAGAATTTTCCCATCTTTTAAGGCGTTTTCCCGAACCTTTCGCTGAGGCGAGTCCGGATTGACAAAAACAACCTTCGCCTTTTTCCATTCATCAAGCTGGCGGAGTTTTTCAGCAGCTTCTTCTGCTCCAACAAAGTTGGGTATTCTACCCCAACATGGAAGCGGAAAAGCTGCTATTCCAGCCTTTTCCATTTCTCGCCAAATTTTTTCCCTAAGCCGTTGCTTTTCTTCAACAATGTTCTTTGACATACGTTAAAAGAGAAATGGAGGGCTTTGTAATTTAGATTATGCCGAGTTTTTTGCCGCCTTCTTTGAAGGCTTCTGCAGCTCTGTCCAGTTGTTCCGGTGTGTGTTTAGCGCAGACCTGTACTCGTATCCGTGCCTTGTCTCTTGCTACCATAGGGTAGAATATTGGCAAGACAAATATGCCCTTAGACCACAAGTAGTCAGCCAAGTCTCTGGCTGCTTTGCTTTTGCCGCACATTACCGGTATTATTGGGGTTTCAGTGTTGCCCGTGTCGAAGCCAGCGTCCTGTAGCGCGTCCAGCAAGTGGTTGCGGTTTTCCCATACACGCCTAACATGTTCCGGTTCGGTTTCTAGAACGTCTATTGCCGCTATGCATGCCGCTGCAACCCCCGGTGGGACGGCGCCGCTTAACAGCCATGTCCGTGCCTTGTTGTAGGCGAAATTGCGGAGTTCCTCGCTGCCTGTGATGTGTCCGCCTATGACGCCGAAAGCTTTTGAAAACGTGCCCATCTCCACGTGGACTTCGTCCCGCCTGAGACCGAAGTGGCTCACTATTCCCCGTCCGCCTTCGCCGAGCACGCCCTCGCCGTGGGCGTCATCAACATATACGCCTGCACCGTGCTCCTTTGCAATTTTAACTATTTCCGGAAGCGGCGCCAAGTCTCCGTCCATGCTGAAAACTCCGTCTGTTATTATCCAGATGTGGTTGTATGGCGGGTCATGTTTTTCAGCTTCCTCCATAACCCGCGCCAAATCTTCAACGTCCTTGTGTTTATATATAGCTCTGTCAGCTCTACTGAGCCGGCACCCGTCGATTATGGAGCCATGGTTCAGCTCGTCTGAAACAATTAGGTCGCCTTTATCTGCAAGCTGTGGAATAAGCCCCTGGTTAGCCATGAACCCGGTCTGGAAGGTGAGCGAAGCTGGCGCCCTTTTGAATTTGGCTAGGCGTCGGTCCAACTCTTCATGCAGTATCATGTTGCCGGCGATGGATCTGTCGCTTCCCGCTCCCGCTCCATACTTGCGGGTTGCCTCTATCATGGCGTTGACAACTTTCGGGTGGGTTGCAAGGTTTAGGTAGTTGTTGGCGCAGAGCATCAAAACCTCTTTGCCGTTCACAACACATATGGGTTCGCATGCAGACTCCAAAACCTTAAGCTCCCAGTTTAGGTTTTCTCGGACAAGCCGCTCATACTCCTCGGCCAAATAACGAGTGGGATGCCTTTCAACCATTCCTTCCACCTCACTAAAGTCTAATTTCGAGTTTCATTATAACATTTCCTATCAAAAACCTAGAAGAGCAAACTTTAGAGGCGGCCTTCTACAAAACGCTTTGAAAGCTTTTCAATCATGTCTTTAACCATGGCCGCCAAATCATATTCGGGACGCCAACCCCAGTCCTCACGGGCTGCACTGTCATCTATGGTCATAGGCCATGAGTCAGCAATCTGCTGTCTAAAGTCTGGTTTGTATTCGCACACGAAATCAGGAATGTGTCTCTTAATTTCTGCTGCAAGCTCAGCTGGCGAGAAGCTCATGGCAGTCACATTATAGCTTGTGCGGCACTTGATTCTCGATGGATCCGCCTCCATAATTTTTAAGGCTGCGTTTATGCAGTCCGGCATATACATCATCGGCAGAACAGCGTCAGCCTTCAAAAAACAGGTATACCTCTTATGCTTTATAGCCTCATAGAAAATTTCAACAGCATAGTCTGTCACTCCTCCTCCGGGCGGCGTTTCGCTGCTGATTATGCCCGGGTAACGCACACTTCGCACGTCAACGCCGAAGCGGTGGAAGTAGTAATTGCATAGAAGTTCACCGGCAGCCTTGCTTACGCCGTAAATGGTTCTCGGTATCAAAATCGTGTTTTGAGGTGTCTTCACTCTTGGGGTTTCTGGACCAAAAACTGCTATTGAACTTGGCCAAAAAACCCGTGTGAGGTTTTTCTCTCTAGCGATTTCCAGAACATTGTAAAGGCTTTCCATGTTAACTCTCCATGCGTTCTGTGGGTCTTTCTCTCCGACAACAGAGAGCACTGCAGCCAAATGATAAATTGTGTCGATGTCATACTCCTCAACAATCTTGTCTAAAGTCTTTTTGTCTGTGGCGTCCAGATACACGAAGGGTCCAGTGTTTAGAAGTTTGTCGCTTGGCGGTCTCCGATGTCCAGCTGCAACAACGTTTTCGCCTCCAAATTTGTCTCTTAAAGCCAATGTGAGTTCGGAACCAATTTGCCCTGTGGCGCCCGTTACTAGAATTTTCCTCATGGTTTTTCTATACATTGACCTACCTCTCATTTTGTAGAGTTCGCTTCTCACTTCTTTGTTGTATATAAGCGCTTTTCAAGACTGCGTCCATGAGTTCTTGGACCGGGTTTGGGCTTTCGTTGATTCTTATGCTGAGCAAAACCTTGGTTTTATCCACAACTGTTATGGCGGCGGAGTTTTCGCCTCGCTTGTCTCCGCCACTTTCACTTCCAGCTTTTAAAGCTTCTGAAAGCTTTAACACAAAGTTTCCATGCGTTCTTTCAAAATGGTTTGCCATATTTTCAAGCACTTTAACGCTTTTCAAGAGGTTGCCGATAACTATGAAATCTTTGCCAACAATTTCTCCCCGCTCTTTTGGAGTCTCAGTCCCCGTGAAAACGGCTTTTCTTCCGGCAAAGTTCATTATGGCAACTTGCCTCAACTCTTTTTGAGGGTCGCGTGCCAGAAGCTTCTTTAGGGCTTGTTCCGGTGATACGCCGCTGGCCAGCAAACGTAAGCCTTCAGTTCCATAAGCCACATTTGTGTAGGCTTGGGTTGCAACAACGCCGACGCCGGGCATTGCATGGGGCACCCTTGAGCCAACGGCTATTGAGCCTGAAGCCACGGCAACGCCCATGAGCTTGCCATCGTTAGAAATTGCCAAAATAGAATAAGTTCCAGTTTCCATCATTAAATCTTCTAAATCCCAGAACTGTTTATAGCTTGCGCGGTAATCCTTTCAAGAGAGGAACAAAAATGCGAATGGGCTTTATTGTCAACCCTATTGCTGGCATGGGTGGAAGAGTAGGTCTCAAGGGGACGGATGGTGTTTTAAGGGAGGCTATTGCACGGGGCGCAACGCCGGTGGCGCCTAAAAGGGCTGTTGAATTTCTTCAAGAGCTTAAAGAGGTCATTAATGGAAACTTGGTGGAAATTTTGACGTGTCCCGGAGTCATGGGCGAAATGGAAGCCAAAGAAGCAGGATTATCCGTCCAAGTCTTGCCTATGAAGATTGGGAAGGAAACCACTGCCGAGGATACGAAGACTGCTGTTAAACTCTTGTGCGATTTAAAGGTGGACTTGATAGTTTTTGTGGGCGGGGACGGCACGGCCAAAGACGTTTTAGACGCGATGAAAGAGGTGAACGCTGAAGTGCCCGTTTTAGGAGTGCCCTCTGGCGTAAAAATGTATAGCGGTGTCTTCGCTGTGAACCCTTCTGACGCGGCGGAGGTTGTTTTGGCTTTTATGCGTGGGGAAGCGGAAACCGAAGAGTTTGAGGTTATGGATGCTGATGAGTCAGCCATTCGAAGCGACGCCTTCGCTGTGAAGCTTTACGGCTACTTGAAGGGGCCTTTCCTTCCAATGCGGATTCAGGGAAGCAAACAGCTAAGCCCAGACACGGTGGATGAGAAGGAAAACCAGATGGCTATAGCAAGGTCCATAATTGAGGAGATGCAGCCCAACGCCACGTACATTCTTGGACCGGGAACCACCGTGAAATGCATAGCGGATCTGCTGCATGTCCCCAAAACAGTTCTAGGCGTAGACATATACAAGAACGGCAAAGTAATTCTCGATGTTGACGAAAAGAAAATCTTGGACACGGTGGATGACTGGCAGAATACTTGGATAATCTTGTCGCCTATAGGTCGGCAGGGAATACTGCTCGGTAGGGGAAACCAGCAAATAAGCCCGGAAATCATAAAGCGTGTTGGGAAACAGCGGATCATTGTGGCAGCCACAAAGAGCAAGCTCCGCGACATTGAAGGCGGAGTTTTAAGGGTTGACACCGGCGACGCTGAAACGGACAAAATGCTCAAGGGCTACATTAAGGTGGTTACTGACTACAGGGAGTGGCGGCTTATGCGTGTTGAATAGCGGTGTTAGGCTCCAAACTTTTTAACTTTGCCAAGAAAGTTCATGAGAATTGGCATCAAGTGTTTCCCCCGAAGCCTTCCCAGCCCCCCTTTAGCGCAGGCTCTTTCGCTGAATTCATTTACATCGTCGCCGCGGACATAGGGACCCATTATAGCTAGAGGCACTGGGTCACCTTCATGGTTTTTTGTTGCACATGATGTTGTGTGGTCGGCTGTTAAAGCCACGTAGGTTTCGCCTAAATCCGCCTTGTTAAGTATGTAGGCAAGCATCTTGTCAACCTTCTCTATCACCTCAACCTTCTGTTTAGCATTTCCATCATGACTGGCAACGTCTGGGGCCTTAACATGCAACATGACAAAATCGTTAGTTTCTAAAGCTTGAACCGCCGCCTTAGCCTTCGCCATATAATCCGTCTGCACGGTTCCAGTGGCGCTCTCAACGTTTAGCAATTGCATGCCAGCCGCCTTGCAGACGCCGCGGATCAGCGAAGTCACAGCTATGCAGGCGGCTTTCACGCCATAAAGCTCGCTTAAAGGCTTAATCTTCGGCAATGTGCCAGCCCCCCTAAATAGGATAAAGTTTGCTGGAGGTTGCCCGCGGGCGACTCTTTCTTTGTTCACGGGATGCGCTTCTAAAACTTCGTGGAATTTCCGTGCAAGCTCGTTTAGAATCTCGGCGGTTAATCTAGCCTCTAAGCTGTTGTCCAGCGGTCTTATTTTTCTAACTTTCATCCCATCAGTTTCTGGATCTGAATCACTTACGGCTGGCGACAGTTTTGAACCCCGCAGCACGAGGGTAGCGCGGTGCTGAACCGTGTTCGTAAAGAAGAACTCCACATCCTTTGTTGAAAGTTCTACTCTCCTTAGGCTTTCTGCAAGTTTTGATGCGTCGGCGTCAGCTATCCTTCCAGCCCTTCTATCCAAAACCGTCAAGCTCTTGTCAACTGTTGCAAAATTGCATCTAAAACAGACGTCGCCCTCCGCAACTTCCAAACCCCACCCTAAGGCTTCAAAGGCGCCTCTCCCAGAGTAAACTTTCAAGGCGTCGTAGCCCAACAATGCAAGCGTAGCCGTGTCGCTGCCCGGTGGGATTCCCGGCGCAATGGGGTCCATTATGCCGCAGACGCCAACGGTTGCCAGATGATCCATTGAAGGCTTGTCAGCAGCTTCAAGAGGAGTTTTCCAGCCCAACTCTTTTAATGGTCTGTCAGCCATTCCATCCGCAATTACGAGAAGAGCCTTCAATCTAAATCACGCTTTAAACGCTTAACATTTAATCATTAACTGCATGCAGTTAAAACACTTGCCGTTAATTTTTCTGCGGAGGAAACCTTAAATAACAAAGTTGCGTTTCTATTTGCGAGTGGTTTGAATGGGCGATCGTGTTCCACTTTGCTGAATTTTCTGGAAACAAGCCCATTTTAAACGCTGAAACCACGCTAGGATTATATTCAACATGCAAACAAAAGCTGAAGAGTGAATGCTATGTCTGATCTAGGTGTCACCGTAAAAAAATCTGAAGACCTTTCAGAATGGTACACGCAGGTCATCTTAAAGTCTGGGCTGGCTGATTATGCTCCAGTTAAGGGCTGCATGGTTTTTAGAGAACTCTCTTACGCTATTTGGGAGAAAATCCAAGAAGTCTTTAACGAAAAAATCAAGCGGACAGGACACAAAAACGTGTACTTCCCCATGTTCATACCTGAAAGTTTCCTGAAAAAAGAGGCTGAACACTTCGCCGGCTTCGAACCAGAAGTTGCTTGGGTCACAATCGGCGGAGACACACCCCTTGAGGAACGTCTCGCCATAAGACCGACATCTGAGACAATAATTTACGCCACTTTCGCCAAGTGGATTAGAAGCTGGCGAGACCTCCCGATCAAAGTGAACCAATGGTGCAGCGTCGTAAGATGGGAAACGAAATCCACAAAACTCTTCCTGCGTACACGGGAATTTCTATGGCAAGAAGGACACACAGCCCACGCCACCAAAGAGGAAGCCGATCAAGAGGTTATGCTGATTCTAAACGAGTATAAGGACATAATGGAGAACTATTTGGCTATTCCAGTGCTTGTCGGACGGAAGTCTGAAAGCGAAAAGTTTGCAGGCGCCCTTTACACCACCACTTTGGAGGCCGTGATGCCCGACGGCAAAGCTCTGCAGATGGGTACCTCCCACAACCTTGGGCAAAACTTCTCAAAGGTTTTCGACATAAAATTCATTGGCGAAGACGAAAAAGAACACTATGTTTGGCAAACATCCTGGGGAATATCCACCCGCCTTATCGGCGCCATGGTTATGGTGCACGGCGACGACAAAGGCCTCATCATACCGCCCAAAGTGGCTCCAATACAAGCCGTAATCGTGCCAATACCCTACAAGACTGCAGACTCAAGCGCCATTTTCGCTAAAGCCCGTGAAATCTACGAAAAACTGGAAATGGCTGGAATATCCGCGGTTCTAGACGATAGAAAAGAGTACACCCCCGGCTGGAAGTTCAACGACTGGGAGCTTAAAGGCGTACCTGTAAGAGTTGAAGTAGGTCCCAGAGACGTGGCGCAAGGACAAGTGACCTTGGCTAGAAGGGACACCTTTGAAAAAATTGTAGTTAAAGATGAGGAAGTCGTGGATGCTGTTAAGAGGCTGCTTGACGACATACAGTGCAGCCTGTTCAACAAAGCCAAGAAATTCCTCGAAGACCACATAACCACGGTCAAAAGCTACGAAGAATTCAAAGAAGTGTTACGAACCAAGGGAGGCTTTATTAAGGCTTCATGGTGCGGCAGCCAAGAATGCGAACAGAAAATAAAGGAGGAAACAGGTGCAACTATTCGGCTGATTCCATTCGAGAAAGAGGCGCCGATCTCTAACTGCATATACTGTGGCGGCGAAGCGAAAGAACTTGTTTACTTCGCAAGGTCCTACTAGACCATTTACTCCCACAATTTAACATGCTTACTTAGCTGTTTAGCAGCGTCCTTCAGACCAAGTTTCTCAAGCGTGGTTTTTGTGGGTATGCCTCTTTCATCCCACCCTCTCTTCTTATAGTACATTTTTAGCATAACCTCATATTTCGTCCTGTCAAGTTTTGCGCCCTTTAATGGGCCCTTGTTTAGCGGTTCGTTGAACCATCTTGCTGGAGGAAAATCCATTTCCGGATTCCATTTTTCACCGTATTCCCTCACCCAAAATGCCCGCATCAACGTGTAAACTCTGTCTGCAATGGTGTACAGTTCATCCCAACCCATTTCAAGTCCAGTTGCAGCGTGAAGGAATTTTGGATACCATTCAAGTTCGAAGCCAAGCTCAATCCATGGAAGCCTACAAACAGTGGCGCACTCAAAAAAGCCTCCTCGAATTCGCTGAAACTCTATGACTTTGTCCACTTTCTCTTCGCTGTAACGTTCCCTTCCAGTTTTTACCTCCCAAGAAATTACCCAAGCGTCCTTGTGATGGGCTCCTATGGAGCTTGTGCCATAGGCCAAAGCCATAGCTGGAGCAGCATGGCAGTCGTAGGCTGAAATCTCTAAGCCTTTCACGTGCATAGCCCAGTTGCGGGAGTTGCCACCGAATTTTTCAGCTGCAAAACGGACGCCCTCCGCTAAAACTGCGCCTAACCCCCGCCTATATGCAATGTCTTCAGTGAGCGCTCTTGCCGCTTCGTAATCTCCCCATGTGATCTTTTCTTTTATCAGTCCGTTCTCCGAGGCTTCCATGGCGAAGCCTATCACGTTGCCAAGCGAAATGGTGTCCAATCCGAACTCGTCGGCAATCCTGTTTAACGCTGCAACTTTTTTCAGGTTGCCAACTCCTATGTTTGAGCCAAGCATAGCCACGTTTTCATAGTCCAGCTCGGACTCTTTTCGGTCTGCATCCTTAACAGCGTTGCCACATGTCATGTTGCAGTTAGGGCATCCACGCTGGGAAGACTTAATTTTCTCCATGGAAAAACCGCCAATAGCGTCTGCATCCTCGAAGACACCCTCCCTAAAGTTATGTGTGGGCAGCACGCTGTTTTCATGACTCCATTCAATAGTCATCATAGTGCCCTGCCTTTTCCAAAAAGCATAGTTCGGCTTTGTCAAAACCTCCCGATAAGCCTCGGCGCCCAACTCCTTCAACTCCTTTGGGTTGGCGGCTGGCAACTCGCCAGAACCCACGATCACAACAGCCTTCAAATTCTTTGAACCCATAACAGCACCCATTCCAGGACGCCCGCCGCCTCGCCCTTTCTGGCAGACGATGTTGGCAAACTTCACAAGGTTTTCTCCTGCCTGTCCAATAGCGAGAATCCCAGCTGTTGGTCCATAAACGCTTCTTAATCTCTCCTCAACCTCAAAAGTGTTTAGGCCCCAAAACTCCTTTGCGTCAAGAAACTCCGCTATACTATCCTCAATTAGGAGAATTATAGGAGACTCCGCCTTACCCTCAACAACTATTGCGTCGTATCCAGCCTTCCGCATTTGAACAGCGGCATAACTCCCAATATTCCCGTCGCCATAACCACCCGTCAAAGGGCTTTTAGCCGCAACAACAAGCTTGCCGCTGCTTGGAAGTGCAAAACCAGTAAGCGGCCCCGCCGCAAAAATAAGCCTGTTCTCCGGCGACAATGGGTCTACGCCGGGTTTAAGTTCGTCCCACAAGATTTTGACAGCAAAACCCCTACCTCCCAGAAACTTTCTAGCCATTTCAGCGTCGTACTCTTTTGCTACGGCCTTCTGCTTGGTTAAGTTTACCCGCAAGAATTTACCAGTCCACCCAAACATAACAGCACCAACTTCGGCTACAGACTGCATATTGCACGCTATAGCCTAATAAAATTCACCGTTTAAAACTCTAAATCTGAAGCTTCTCACGTTCAACCCGTCTCTCTTTAATGCCCAAATCGCTAACTTTGAACCTCCGTCCGCCATAAAGGTCCACGTATTCTTCGCCGTCATAAAGAGCAGCAGCAACCCTCCCAATAGCATCCGCCTTCATAATCCCGCTTCCGCTGGCGCCGCCAACAACCATCAAATCGTTTTCCTCAAAGATTACTGGATGTCCGTCCAAAGTGTTAATCTCGTAAAGCCCGGCAAAAGCCGAGTACGGATGGCAATCCCTAAATTGGGGAAAATACTTCACAAGAACCTGATAAATGCCATACTCGTAAAAACTCTTTTCAGGCTGCGGGTCCTCCTCAAGCTTGAAAGCCCTTGGAAAATCATCCGCATAACTAAGCCAGAAAACACCTTCCGTTGGAAACGGCCGTATCAAGACTCTTGGTTTTGGCAATATCGTGAAAGGCATGCAGCCCACGGGATTAAAGCCACCCGTGTAAAGCAGCTGTTTAAGTTCCGGCTTCTTAGCTTCAATCGCAAAAACTTGCCGCTTTTTAGGCTTGATGAAGCATTCAACTCCAACAGCGTCCAAAAACTGGGGAATCCATGCACCAGCAGCCAAAACAGTTTTCTTCGCTTTAATCACACCAGCATCCGTTTTGACGCCGGAAACCCTTGACTCCTGCCAGAAAAATGGCTCCCCCGGTATGCCAAGAGGCTTACAAGGCTCAACAATGAGGCTTTCAACCCTGACACCGTAATGGATTTCACCGCCAAGCTTTAGAAACTCTTCCTCATAAAATTTGACAATACAATCAGCATCAACAATTCCAGCCTTAGGAATGAGAACCCCCTTATAAACATCGTTTAAACCCAAGACCTCAGCCTCTTCATCACCAGCCAAACAAACATTCAAATGAAGTCTTCCAGCAAGCTCCTCAGCCTCAAACTCTTCATATTTAAGGTTGCTTGCAGCCAGACCATCTAAAACAGGATGCAACTCTCCATATTCGCGTTCGCTTAGAAGCCAAAGATAACCCACAAAAGCCAACTTCAAATCCACGCCAAGCTGATTCTGCACGTAAGCATAAAAGTCCACTGAAGAGTCAGAAAGCAGATAGTTCACCCTAGAAGAAAACAGGCAACGAAAAGCAGACATGCTTTTAGCAGTGCTACCCTGCCCAGCAGCACTAAACTTGTCAACCACTAAAACCCGCAGTTCCGGATGTCTCCGCTTAATGTAGTAGGCGGTTGACAACCCAAGAACACCAGCCCCAACCACAACAACATCACATTCCCTCACAAGACTCCCTCAAACACTCCAGATTTTTATAAAGCAAAACCATCATCGTAATAAAATTTGCCTAAAACGGTATAAAGAAGGAATATTTATCTACTTCAAAAACTTATAAAAATAAGCCATTCACCGCACGCGCGGTGCGCTGCCATGAATTTACACATCAACATCAAAGGCACATCAAAAATCATGTTAACCCTCATGATGTTAATATCGGCAGTGATAGGCGGAATAATCTCATACACGTTCACAATAGCCTACTACGCAAAAATTCCAGAAGAGACAGCCATAACAATCACTGGTATCCACATAAACCCTAAAAACGTTAAGGCATTCAACATCACAGTTCTAAACCCCTCCTATTCGCCAAAAAGCGCTAACATAACACGAATCGCAATAAGCATGAAAGACGGAACACAGCTTTATGACGTTATAGAAACCAATCCACCCATTAAAAGAGGCTTAGAGATTCGCGTAGGAGAATCTGTAAATATAACATGTTCAAAAATTAGAAAAGACAATGCCAATGTGACATTTGGCGAATTTGTGAGCACATTTCCGGGAGAAATAATCGTTGTTCATGTTTTTGCAGAGGGATCACCGGCAGCAAACAAAGAGGTGCGTCTTCCATGTGTTAAGATTGAAATAACTGCAGATTTTAACCCAAGAATTTCCCTCAATAGATTTAACATAACCCTAACTAACAATCCACAATCGGAAGTTAACCTCACGATTACTTGGCTGCGCCCTGGCTTAATAGAATTTAAGGAGGTTCGTCCAGATTTCAGGTTGAACCCAGTGTTCCTTCCTAGGGGTGAGACCATTTGTTTCCAGTTTAACGGAAGTTGGTATACATATAAACAATTTTTGCTTGAAATTCTCACGGAGCAAGGATACATTTTCCGTAAAGACATAACACTTTTGGATGTGAACGCGATTATTCATAGCGTTACCTTCAATGAAAACCAAGTTGATCGGTTCAATGTTACAGTTTATAACTTGGCATCTTCAGTTCCATTGAACGTAATGTACATTGAATGTACGCTGGAAAATGGCACAAAACTACCACCGTTCAACTGTGATTCAGCTGAAATTATGCCTAACACAACAAGAACCTTCACTTTTGATTGGAATTGGCGTGAATATCGCGGAAAAATCGTGACAGTTGTGGCTTACTTCGTTCAAGATTTTACCACTCCACTCTATGAAGCACGAACACCTTCTCCAGTGATAGCCAAAGTTTTGAACACCTCGAGTGCTTTCAACTTAAGGGACAAAGGACGCTTCAACATAACAATTTTAAATCACGTGTCATCCATCGAGGCTGTCAACATTACCAAAATTGTTGTGAAGAAGACTAATGATACTTTGTCTGTTGCTGATGGATTAATAAATCCGGGTAATAATAAGACGTTTACCTGCAACTTTAATTGGGCAAAGTTTCTTGTTGATTATGGCAGAAACTTGACATTAACTGTTTACGCCATAGGCAACGAGACAATGAAAGAGTATACTTTTGATTTTTGCTTTATTCTTCCGGTGGCTGAGTTAGACATTACGGCTATTTCGAGCTCTTCCGTAGGTGGCGTAGGCTACTTGAATTTAACTGTTAGGAACATGGACTATTCCGTTTGGAATCTTACATTATCGAAAATTGTCATAACAATTCAAGACTCGGCAGAATCATTGGAATATTTGTTCCCGAAAAATCATATAGTTTTGATTGTTGGCAGTGAAATCATTTTGCTCTGTCCATTTAACTGGCAAAATTATGTAGGTGAAAACATAACAGTGACCGTGGTTACTGAGGAACATGTAGAGACTTCAGTGCAATATACGGTTGTTTAGAAGATTTCCATAAGCCTTTTATTCTTTCTACAAAAGCCTTGTCTTGGATAAATAAGAGTGTGTTATCTTTGGCTAACGTTAGGATTACTGAAAGAGTGCGCACCATTGAATATGCTATCCGTGACGTTATTGTTTATGCACGGGCTTTGGCAAAGGCTGGTAGGAAAGTTTATTATTTGAATATTGGTGACCCTGTGGCTTTCGATTTTGACACTCCTGAGCATATTAAGTGGGCTTTGTTTGAGG
>Ga0209394_1000093_pt1 | contig 84290 bp, 79 predicted proteins | sample JNZ201metaG_FD_184122 | JGI IMG/M metagenome (GOLD analysis project Ga0209394, IMG submission 184122) | Hot spring microbial communities from Jinze hot spring, China to study Microbial Dark Matter (Phase II) - JNZ 20120812A (SPAdes) (version 3) ...
CTCTAGGTCCTCATAAAAGTATCTAGCATAAGTAGACTCTGTTAAAGCCCCTATTGTAATCTCTAAGTTAGAGACCTTCCTATCCAACTCATCGATCTTGACCTCATGCTCTCTAAGCGTGAGGACAACCTCAGATAATGTTTTACTAAGCTCTTCAAGCCGCCTACTATGCTCACTCAATATCTTTGAATACTCCTCAACACGCTTCATAAGCTCTTCAATACGCTTACTAAGCTCTTCAAGCCGCCTACTATGCTCACTCAATATCTTTGAATACTCCTCAACACGTGATTCGATAGAGTCTAATCGCCTTAGCAGTTCTAGGATTCCTAAGGCTCCAGCAGTCGCATATCTGAACTCTAAATCCTCCTCAAGAGCTTTTAAAAATCTAAGCTTTTCCTCTCTACTTAAGGCATTATTCATCATACCCACGGAAATGATGCAGAATAAAAACTAATAAACATTACTCATTACTTCTTCGACCTCCTTTTTAGATTTATTTTAATGACCTTGGATGTAATATAGGCTCAGATCACTTAAGGAGTAAGTCCCTAGTTTTAGGTGTAGAACTCATAACACTAAGCTCAGCACTATAGGAGGTAAGGATAGTATGTCTCAACTTCTTAATTGAGGAAGGTCTAACCTTAAATGTAGGAGAAGATCGAGATTTGAAACTCTCTCCTCCAGAGTCGAAAGCTTCGAACCTCATCGCAGATGATATTAGTTGAGATTGTCCATTCTATTCTTAGCTTCATCGATCTTTGGTCTTCTTCCATCGAAGCCTGCGTCATCGGTCTCTGCTAGTTCAGATAACCTCAACTCATAACTTGCTCTAATACCTGGCTCATTATTACCTTCAGTTCCGCTAGTTAATGGATGCTAACGCATATGCACGGATGTAAGGGATAGCAGAAAACCACGGTATTAAATACTAACCCCTTCCCAACATGTAGTGCTACAGCCTAAATTTATTAACCTCCATTTATCCAAGCATGAATCCTAATATAATTAATTGGATTAAACCATCTAATTATACTTAAAGTTAAGTTTCATGAAAGGTAATTTAATACCTCTGCAAAGTTGTTTTGGTAACCTCTATGTCGTCAGGTTTAAGGATAGCTATAGTTAATAGTAAGACGTTTGGTATTTACTCGAATGTTATCGATGAGTTGAAGAGTTTTGCAAGCATTGAGAGATTAGAAGTTCCTAAGGATTTGAGCGGTGTTCAACTTGCCTCAGCACTCAAGGATTATGACATAGTAATAGCTAGCGTCACCCCAAACTACAATGCTGAGTTCTTTAAGAATAATCTACGGGTTGGAATGATCGCTAGGCATGGGATAGGTGTTGATAACGTAGACGTTGAAGCTGCAACTAAGTACGGCGTAGTTGTTACGAGAGTTCCCGGCTATGTCGAACGTAATGCCGTGGCTGAGCATGCAGTAACTCTTATGTTAGCTGCTCTGAGGGATGTCGTTAGAGCTCATAAGAAAGTAGCTACTGGCAAGTGGGGTGAGAGAGGCAGGTTTGTATGCAATGAATTAAGGTATTTGACTGTTGGATTAATTGGAATTGGTAACATAGGTTCTAGGGTGGCTGAGATATTAGTTAGGGGGTTTGGCTGCAGGGTCATTGCCTACGACCCATACGTACCTGAGGTGAGGGCTAGGGAGTTAGGTGTAGAACTCGTAGATCTAGATAGCCTATTAAGGAACTCAGATATAATATCAATACACACACCCCTTACTAAGGAGACCTACCACCTAATCAATTGGGAGAGACTGACTAAGATGAAGAAAGGTGTGATAATCGTCAATACTGCTAGGGGGGAGATCATCGACACTAATGCGTTGGTTAAAGCCCTTGATGAGGGGATCGTTGGAAGAGTTGCTATAGACGTAGTTGAGGGTGAGCCCATAGATAGTGAGCATCCCTTACTTAAGTTTGATAACGTAATTATAACACCACACATAGCTGCTTTCACGTATCAGGGATTGAGAGGTATGGATGAATCAGTACTTAACGCTATTAAAGCGTATTTAAGGGGGGAAATACCTGAGGGTATAGTCAATAAGGAAGTCTATGAGAGAGGGTTAAGACGTATCCAACCCTAAAATTGATAAGTAGTTTTAAACGCTAAATCCATCTCTACGGTCGGTGATAGTATTAGTAAGATTAAGTATGTGAGGGCCTACCCACTAGCAGCTGAGAGGCCTGGAATAACTACTGACAGGCCAGACCACTACCTCCCATATTGGAAAGAGTTATCAGCAGTCGGTATTCGAAGTAAGTACTACATGTTATTAGTTGAGGTAGGTTCTGATGACGGCTTAGTTGGTTGGGGTGAGGCATTAGTTAGGGAGGTCCCTACAGCACATGCTGAGATTGTTGAGAAGCTACTCTCACCAATTATCTTAGGCCAAAACCCCTTAGCTATTGAGGAATTATGGCAGAGGATGTTCGCATCGTTGAAAACTAGGGGCCATTTCGGAGGCTTCTTCATTGAAGCCCTCTCAGGTGTTGACATAGCGTTATGGGACCTAGCCGGTAAGTCTCTAGGGATACCTGTACATCAACTACTGAGAGGTCCTACCATGGATAGAGTTAAAGCCTATGCGTCCTCAGTCTACTGGCACTACATGGATAGGCTATCACCCGAATCTGTAGCTAAGGAAGTACTAAGGTTAAGGAGTGAGGGCTTCGACCAGGTTAAGATTAAGATAGGTATGGAGAAGATTGAGAGAGGGAGTCTAAAAGTACGTGATATATTGAAGGCTGTAAGAGATCATGTAGGCTATGATGTGGGAATCATGGTTGATGCTAACTCAGCATATACTGTTAACGAAGCCCTCAGAGTTGGTAGGGATTTAGAAAGGTATGAAGTCATATGGTTTGAAGAACCGCTCCCACCTAATAACATTGAAGGCTATGCTGAGTTGAGGAGGAAGTTAGATGTTATGATAGCTGGCGGTGAGTCGCTATTCACTAAGTATCAATTCATGGAGTACGTCAGGAGGAAGGCTCTCGACGTCTTACAACCAGATATAGCTAGGGTTGGAGGTATAACAGAGTTTATGAAGATAGTAGCTATAGCGGAGGCTGAAGGCCTCCTAATAGCACCGCATGTAGGCCTCTCAGGACCTGGATGTAGGGCAGCCTCAATTCAGGCATCTGCAGCAGTGCCTAGGGAGGTCTTCCTAAGTTACGAATACATGTATAAAGGTGATAACCCCCTAGCTAGGGAGATACCTAAACATGCGGTAGAGGTCTTAAATAATGGTTACGTCGAGGTCTGCAGAAAGCCTGGAATATGTTTCGAACCAAATACCGACCTAATACATAAGTTTTTAGTCAAGGTTTAAACATTTAAGCAGTTATTGATGGGGCCGCGGGGATTTGAACCCCGGACCACGGGGACCCGAACCCCGCATTCTACCAAGCTAAACTACGGCCCCAGCTACTATTTTTCTTAGATTAACCGGATTTAAACATTAACTCTATGATCTCATCAGCAGCTGATATAGGGTCCAACAGACCTCTTATGAGGGAGTCGTAAACCTCCTTGATCCTTAAGTCCTTAGATAGTACCTCATTAAGCTTACCCATGACCTTATGCTTCACCGCTAAGTTCAATTCTAAGAACCTACGCCACTCCCTCTTAATGTTTATCTTATTCGTACTTACTAAATAGTTTCTATGTTCGTTAACAGCGTTTATCAACTCCTTAATACCGATTCTATACGTAGCTGATGTTTTTAAAACCCTCGGTACCCACTCATCCCTACTCACATCGCTTAGTGCGAAGAGCACTTGATTAAACGTTAGTTCAGCGTCAGGACGGTCAGATTTGTTGACCACGTATATATCCCCGATCTCCATGACCCCAGCTTTAAGAGCTTGTATTTCATCGCCTGCCCCAGGCATTAATACTAGGATTACAGTATCGGCGAACCTTGAGATCCCTACATTGAATTGACCGACACCTGGGGTCTCAATTATTATGTAATCATATCCCAACGCGTCTAAGACCTCAACTGATAGTAATGCCTTAAGAGGTAAAGCCTCCTCCGAAGTAGTACTCATACTCCTAATGAATACCCTATCACTCCGCCTTATATTAGTCATTCTAACCCTATCACCTAAGAGTGACCCACCACTTATAGGTGATGAGGGGTCCACAGCTAAGACTGCGATAGAACTTCCGTTGAAGGATAACTCATCCGCAACTGCGGATATTAACGAGGACTTACCAACACCTCCAGCCCCTGTAACCCCTATAACATGGGCTTTAGGTGTTTTAGGCCAGATCAAACTAGCTATATGTCTCACTATCCCTGGATCGGTCTCAATCAATGAGAGTAGTTTAGAGAGTGCTAGCTTATCACCCATGCTTGCACTACTTATTAAATCCTCAACAACCTTCACCAACGAACACCTTATAGAGAGGTGATTCCGCACTACCCAAGTATTTTAAACCACTACCCGTTAAGGGGATTAAGACCTTACCACTTAACTCTTTCCTCACTAACTTAAATGCAGCATACGCTGCAGCACTAGTCGGCTCTACGGCAAACCCCATCCTATAGAGGTCTTTCAACGCATCAACTATTAACTCATCGTTAATTACTACTGAGAAACCTCCCGACTTCCTAATAGCCTCAGCTATGTATGGCAGTCTAGGAGCGTTAGTCAGCCTTATCGCATCAGCTAACGATGTAGGACTCACACATTCAGTAACTCTAACATCATTTAAGTAGTGGCTTAAGGAGTCGTAACCGCATGCCTGAACACCTACTAACTTAGGTATAGTTGATGTAAGCCCTAATTCTGCTAATTCGTTAAATCCCTTCCAAATACCTAGTAATAAGGTACCGCTAGCTACCGGTGTTATCACATAATCAACAGATCTTAATTCTTCGTAGACCTCATACGCGAATGTTTTAGTACCCTCAATAAAGTAAGGATTCCACGTATGCCCTATGTAATACCTTCTATCGCTTAAGTCGCTGAGCACCTTCCTCGAAGCCTCATCTCTACTACCAGCCTTCACAACTTCAGCCCCGAAGGACTTAATAAGTGAGTACTTACCTACAGGTATGTCGTTCGGTACGTATATACGTGCCTTAATACCTGCACATGCAGCGTATGCCGCTATGGAAATACCCGTATTACCTGAAGAGTCTTCCAATACCTCATCAACGCCTAAGTCAACAGCCTTAGAAACCGCTACAGCAGAACCCCTATCCTTAAAACTGCCTGTGGGGTTTAAATATTCCAACTTGAAGTAAAGTGAGTAATTACCTGAAGACCTAACCACTACGGGGGTTAGACCCTCACCTAAAGAAACATGGTGGGAGAGGTCTGGGAGAAGTTGTGAGTACCTGAAAATACTTCTCACATCTTTATCTACAGACCATTTAGAACTTCTAAGATCTACTAAGACCTCTAAAACACCTCCGCAAGAACATCTAAACGACTTATATTCCCTCTCGTAGACCTTACCGCACAACTTACACTTAATTACGTAGTTAGCCATTAATGCCCCCATAGTTTATAAAAACCTTAAAATAAAAACGTAATCGTAATTATGGTTGTTAATTATGAGTAGAACGTTAAATCATTATAACCCTAACTCTCGAGGCCTCAAACAATTCCTCCTCTAAATCTACACTCACTGATTCCTCTTCAGACCTCTTAGAACTGAGGAGATATTCAATAAATTCATCAACAGCATCCCTAACGAATTCACTCTTAGAGCAGTAACCTAAATCCTTATACACTTCAGATATGAGGTCATCTAACTCCTTAGGAATTCTAACCGTAATTATCTTAGAGCGTTTTATCTGATTTGCTCTAATCAATTTAATAGGCCCTACTGAATAAGGGTAATACCAAATAAATACTTTTCTGGGTTAGTGTCCTTAAGTATTATGTAATACCTTGAATAGTTTTGTAAGGGACGTACCTTAATTAAGTCCTTAAGGTATTACTATGCTTATACTGCAGATGATTTTATAAATTCAAATGATTAGTCGGAGGCTTCTGAATTTATGGTTAGACTCATTTAATTTCGATTACTAATCCTACCTTAACTAGTATGTTTAATATTTTCTCTAATTCTTTAACCCCTATGTCTACTCCTACTTCACCCACGATCTCATTCCTTAATTCCCTCACGGTCTTACGTCTCTTTAGGAGTAATGGGATTATACACTGCAAAATTGTCTTCACATACTTCCCCGACCTCAAAATTACTTCAAGTTCGTCTACTTCAGCCTCACTTAACTGTCTTACGATCGCTCTTAAATCTAAGATGCCTGGAGGTCCCACGTAAATGAATTCCCTGTCTAATGTCACATCTTCATCACTGGTGAGCCCTCCATCTTGTAGCGTTATTTTTTCTAGATTAAGGGAGTTGCCTAAGTACTTAGTCATGCTGTCGCTTAACTTCCTACATAGGTATTTAAGTCTGTAAGCCCTTACTTCATCACTAACCCATGAAGTCTCCGAGCCGAGGTACTCGAATACGTAGCTAATTACTAAGTGTTTATCTATACCTTCCGTAGAGGCTTTATATGCAGCGCTCCCCACCGCCGAACCAATTAGGATCGCTATTTTAGGGTTGAATTTATCTACAGTATCTAAGTCTGTGTGGTAGTACGTATCAGGCCATTGATTGATCATTACGGCAGGTACGCCTAGGAGGATGTAGACATCGTGGTCGCTCCCCACCTCATAAGGTAGGGTGTCAAATCTCAGGCTAACTGATTTCTTAGGTGATGTGAAGGAAGCCTCTGAAATCGCCCTCCTAAGCTCGTAGTAAAATAACGCCTCATATGGATGAAAGAGTGAGGGTGGGGGTCTTACATAATTTAATGTTGAATTAGTCACCTCCTGCCTCTCACCAATCATGTCTAAGTTTACTCCAAATACTACTCCTTCCTTACCAGGTAGGTATGCCGTAGGTCCGTAATACTCTGGATACCAGAGTAGCACTATGCTATGCTTCTTAGGCTGTGAGAGCTTTCCCCGCCTAATTAATTCATCTAACACTTTAGCAAGTTCTAAAAGTGTTGCAGCCCCACTAACATTATCATTTACAGTACCGCGTGGGTGGCAGTAGTGAGCGAATATGTGAATCTCAGTTGGATTATCACCTAATCTGGCAGACACCACGTTTATTTGCTGGCCGTCGGTATAACCCGCATCAACGTACGCCCTCACAACTACTTTATCACCATTCTTTAGATGCTGGATTATATCGTGAGCAGTTCTCCTAGAGACGCTTAAAGCTAATGACTTAGCCCACCTCACATCATCTGGTGTTAGGAATAAGCTCATATATGGGACGGCATCGTAGGGTGCATCATCTCTGTAGAGGAGGACTACCGAAGCCCCCCTCCTACATGCCTCTCGATAGGTTAGGAAGGCATTCCCGGAAGTTAAGACCGCCTTACCACTAACGTCAACATCACCGTAACATCTAGACCTATCACCACAGTTTATATGAACTACTTCAGCAGTGACCTCACCGCCTGGGCTGTGAGCTACGACTAAGGTCTTAGATTTCCTAAAGCTGTGGAGTAATTTCTCATTAGGCCTTACAGTCCATAGTTCAGCATCCTTAACCCACCAACCAACCACAGGGTTTAAAGTACCGTAGGGAGTTGTGTAAGGAAAGTTCATAATCTTAGAGTCAAATGAGACTAACTCCTTTAAGATGTTGTAGATGTACCTTGCCGCCCTCTCCATTTCAATACTGCCTTGAATTCTATGAAAGTTTGAAATGTTAACCACGGAGGTCATCAAGTCATGGCTTGAGAAGCCTCCCTCAAAGAGTTTAAGTAAGTCCACCCATATACCCGATAAGAAATCCTACTTAACAGTTAAATACCCATCTGATTACAGTGTAGTGCTTAATGCTTAATTCATATATTAAGATAATTGCAAATTAAATTTACCTCCATATAATATTTTCTCGGTAGTACTCCATGGATTGTGAGGAATACGCTTTAAAGTTACTTGATGAGGCTTTAAGGAGGGGTGCTGACTACGTGTTGGTAAGGTTTCAAGAACGCTTATATGAGCATATAACTGCTGATTGCGGTATTATAAGAAATTACGGTATGAGTAGTAAGACTGGCTTAGGTATTCAAGTAGTAGTTGAAGGTGGTGTAGGATATGCCTATACAACTTCACTACGTCTGGAGGACTTGAGGAGGACTGCTGAGAGGGCGGTAAACCTAGCTAAAGCTACTAGGAGTCTTAAGAGCTGGAGATACGTAACTACTAGTAATTCTGCGAGGGATACCTACAAGGTTGAGGTTAGGGAGGACCCATTTACCGTAGACCCTGAGGAGAAGGTTCGCCTGGTTAGAGAGGTTAACAGCTCAAGCATTAAGAAGGATGGGATTGTATCAGTAATTACTAGATTAGCGTGTGAGAGGGATAGGAGGGTCTTAATCTCTAGTGAGGGTCTTAACGTAGTATCTGATATAACTGCTGTAGGATTCGCTCATATGAGTGTGGCTAGGTCTGGAGACGTAGTTGAGAGGGTTGGTGATTCTAAGTCATATATCGGTGGTTACGAACATATACGCAGGTTTAATTGGTTAGAATTTGCTGAGGGGATAGACGAACTCTCTATTAAAGCATCTCAGGCTAAGACACCTACCCCCGGTACTTACGTAGCTGTAGTTGATAACGATGTAGTGGGTCTACTCCTACATGAAGCTCTAGGGCATGCTAGTGAGGGGGATTCGATAACCACGAAGGAGTCAGTACTTCAGGGCAGGTTAGGGGAGAAAGTAGCCAGCGAACTCGTAAGCGTAGTTGATGAGGGACTCATCACTGGTGGTTATCCAGTACCCTATGATGATGAAGGAACCCGTAAGACTAAGACCTTCGTAGTGAGTCAGGGCATCTTAACAGGATATCTAAGTAGTAGGAGGGTTGCCAGTGAGTTAGGGTTAGGGCTAACGGGGAATGGGAGGGCTCAAGACTTCACTCATAATACCTTAGTAAGGCAGACTAATTACTACATGGTGGCTGGTGATTGGAGGGTGGAGGAATTATTCGAAGGCATATCATACGGTATATATCTTAAGGGGGTGGGCGCGGTTGGAGGTGAGGTGAGACCCTCCGTAGGTACTTACACCTTCAGCATAGGTCCTTCATACATCATTAGGAATGGGGAGGTAGCTGAACTAGTACGGGGGGTCTCAGTAAGTGGTATGGTGCTTGAGACTTTAAAGGAGGTTGATGCAGTAGCTAACGACCTTAAAGTAAGTACGAGCGTTTTCGGAGGCTGCGGCAAGGGCGGACAGTCAGTTAGAGTCGGTACTGGAGGTCCTCACATTAGAGTTAGGAAGGTGGTTGTAGGTGGATGAATTAATTGATGAACTAATGGAGAGAGGGGTTAAACTAGCTCTTAAATACGGTGTTGATGAGGCTGAGATCTACGGATTTAGGGAAACCTCAACAACGTTTAAAGGTACCTACAGAGGGGTTGAGGACGTAGTTTCAGGTGATAAAGTAGTTATTGGTGTGAGAGTAGTTACTGGTAGGAAGGTCATAACTCAAGGCGGTATGGTTTCTAAGGCTGAAGACGTAGACGTTATCCTTGAGAGAGCTACTAAGATGGTTAGGACACTTCCAGACGACCCTAACTGGGTATCACTTCCGAAGAAGTTAGGTACGTCTAACTCAGCAGTTGTGGATGGGAGGGTTAGAGACCCTGACGTTAACTACTTCATCGAAGTTCTCCACTACCTGATTAACGGTGCCAGTAACGTAGACAGGCACGCCTTTACGAGTGATGCGACAATACGTTTAAGCTACTATGAGAGATTCATTACTAACACCTACGGCGAGAGATTGAGAGAGTGTGGGACAAAGGCATTAGTATCAGTAAGTGTTAAAGCTGTAGATAGTGGTGGGGAGTCAGGATATAATGAGTATTACTATTCACCAACACTTAATAGATTCAACCCAGACCAACTAATCATTAAGGCTGTAGAAACCGCTGTGAAAACACTACATGGTAGGAGGGTTGAGACCGGTACCTATGAAATCATCTTAACGCCTAAGGTCTTCACATCACTTATCGAATCATTAATCATACCTGCATTATGTGCTGACCAAGTCCAGAGGGGTAGGTCAAAACTTAAAGGCTGTTTAGGACGTCAGATATTTCATGAGGGGCTAACAATCATCGATGATGGAACGTATCCAGAGATGGTTGGTTCTAAAGGCTTCGACGATGAAGGAGTGCAAACTAGGAGGAAGTACTTAGTAGATAAAGGTGTTTTGAAGAACTACCTATACGATAATTACACAGCAAATATTGACGGTAGGGAGTCTACAGGAAATGCACGCAGACCAACCCCTTACCAATCACCAAGCCCGTGGGCATCGAATATCTTAGTCGAAGCAGGTACTGAAGACGTAATAAACTTAGTAAGTAATGTGAGGAGGGGATTACTAGTATACGACGTGATAGGCATGTGGCTTTCAAACCCTGTGAACGGATTGTTAAACGCTACGGTAACTAATAGTGTATTCATTGAAGGAGGTGTTGAGAAGTTCTCAGTAAAGGGGGTCATCATAGCAGGTAATATCTACGAATTGCTTAAACACGAAGGTATAGCCCTCACATCCAAGACTGAAGACTACGGAGCCTATAAAATCCCACACATATACATACCTAAAGCATTAATTGCAGGCACTTAGTAAAACCACCTAAAGCTGTCACTTGTCGGTTTAGGTTTTATTTGTATTAGCTGATATTACTCTTCTGCTATGGTTGGTGCGTAGATTTCCCAGTGATCTAGTAGAAACGTCTATAGACGACTCTACGTAAGTTAGTGAGCGGAGCCTATTCAATGAGGGAGTAAGAGCCCGTAGATGAGGTGTACTCTCCCCGAGGTACTCAAGATATGGGATACCGGGTCACTCTAAACACTCCCAAGGGTGATGCAGACTCAAGACCAATGCGGGAAATAGGGACGAGACAATGAAGCCAACCTAACATAAACCTACGACAGAGTTGAACTCCTCTGATCAGAACCCATGACATATTGCATACCTACGACTGAGAGCCTAGTCCCGAAGGACTAGGATCAGAGGTTTGATGACTTCTCTTTAATAAGCTCGGTAATTTCTTCAAAACACCTCGCTAACTCCTCATCAGTTAAGACCGTATGCCGCATCCCCCTCCTCCATAGATGCACTATCGACTTATACTTAAGGCTGTCATCATATCGTGTCATAATATTAACAATTACATCAGATACCATACAGTTCAACCTATAATTCTCATCATTAATATAACTACCTATACGGACGTTTAACTTCCTCTCCAGTCTTAAGAAATTAATGTTATCATATACTGCTCTTAGATAGTCCTCCTTCCCGTAGGCCATACTAACCAAGCTGATGTCGTCGAAGACTATCACATTTGCTGTCTTTGCTTCTTCAACTAACGTTAGTAATTTAACGAGAAGTGTGTCAAGGTCGTATAGGTATGGGTTGACGCTGACGATCGTGTAGTAATTCTCTACAATTTTATCAGCAACCTCTTTACTTATTCCATAACGTCTGAGCACCCTAATTATTTGTTCTCTTACCGCTCCGGGAGGTCGATTATACGTTATGTACAGACATCTTAAGTTGTTCTCCATGAGAAGACCCGTTAAGAATAGGAAAGTTTCTAAACACCTATCGTCTGGCGGGTATGTAATGTAGACAGACATTCCTAGATGTAGATGGTCCATACTTTTTTCAAGTACTTTACAGGGTAGTTTTAATTCTCTAGCATCTGGTGGTATTTCCTCTAAGAGAGTCTTCGGGAATAGCTGTATACCCACACCGCTAGATATCGAATACCTTACCTCGCCTAACCTTACATCACATCCCCGTACTTTCTTAACCTCCATGACTCTACTTGTAAGTCCTCTCTCAATAATGACTCTTAAAATGAGCACTATATCAGCAATGAAGTACATATCCTCTAATTCCTCATCCTTACGGTCTCCTACCAACTCAGCGATTATGACTAAAGCCCCGTTAAAATTCTTAGGCAATTCGTATAGGAAGTTCTGAATTAACTCCCTCCTCTTCTCACGGGTCCCGACAGAGATTAATAGAGGTGTTATTGAGTCTACAATGACTACCTTAGGGTCGAATTCCTTAATTAGGTCTGTGATAAGCCCACCTATAAATTCCGGTGATGAAGATGTAGGTATCTTAACGAATTTAAGTAGACCTTTAGACTCTACATCACTTAGGTTTAATCCTAGATTGCTCATTACATGGAAGAGCTTATCCCTATCTTCGTGGAAGGTTATGTAGAGGCATTTATTCCCATTATTAGCGTTAGCATAACACATAGTACATGCTAACGTCGTCTTACCAGCACCTGGATGACCAGCAATCATTATCAGTGGATTAAGTTTTAATGAGGGTGCGAAGTTCTTATCAAGCCAATCAATACCGAAGACTAAGTCGCTCATAATTCTGGATCCACCATCCTATTATTCCTTCTCATTCTCTACTTATTAGTTTTCTGATATACTAAAATCATTAAGTAAAAAAGCAAAAATTTTATCTTAAATTGCTAGGACGCTAACCTGGACCTAAGTACGTATTAAAGCGGCCATGTCTCCATAACATAGGACATGTTCCAGAACATGTACTCGTACTTGCTTGCAGTTATGAATATTTTCTTAAACTCCTCTTTATCGTGGGAGCTACCGTACTCGTCTACAAATCTCCTCAACTCATTAATAAGTTCTCTATACTCATTAGTTATGTACGTCTTCGCCCACTCAACATATAATTCGTTTTTATTCCTGCTTAGCATATCCTTATGTTTCTCAGCTATTTCGCCATAGCTCCAGAAGCACGGTAGTAAGGCTACTATACCGTGGATCGGTGATTTCAGAGCGCATGTTGATATGAGGTAGTTCATATATGCGATATTTGTTGGGGCTGGCTCAATGCTTACAACCTCATCTAACGTCATTCCTAACTTATTGAGGAGTTTTTCATAGTTCGCCATCTCTGTAGTTGCCTCTATGTACGCGAGTTCTAAGGCCTTCCTAGCTAGTTTGTAGTCAGCTTTAGATGCTATTAGGCTGAAGCATCTGTACATAGTTAGTAAGTAGTTGTAGTCTTGGACTATGTAGTATTTAAACTTATTGAGTGGGAGCTCGCCACTAAATAATTCGATGACGAATGGGTGGTCTAAGATCTTCCTCCAGACGTGGTCGGCTGCAAGTCTTAACTCGTGGGTTAGACTCATAGTCCATCACCTCCTAACACTCCTCACAGCCAGGGCTGCTACAGCCCCGTATATAGCTCCACTCACAGTAGCCGCTAAAGTCACTAATACCATGACCTCAGGTGGGAATATATCCCCGAAGAGTAGGGCGTCAAGCGCAACGCATGGAGGTCCGGCCAAAGCTCCCGACAGCGATGCTTGAACTACGCCAAACTTCCTATACCTAAATATAAGGTATGCTAGCTCTGAAGCCGCTCCCTGGACAAAGCCGTAGATGAGGTTTGTGAATGCGCCGTAGGTAGGTATTAAAGTCTCAACTAAAGCTCCTAAAAACTCCCCTAAAAACGCAGTACCAGGCTTCTTAATTAGAGTAGCCGCTAATGGAGCACCAATAAACCACAGCCCGTATGAGATGATCCTAGCAACTATAGGTCCTCCTAAAGCACTTCCTATGAAGTATACGTTCCATGTAAGTGCGAAGATCACACCGCTTACTGCTGCTACCACCCCCAAATACGTTAGGTCTAATGCCGTAAACCTCTTACTCAACGTCATCACATGTAATACTAATTAATAACTTCCTTATATATGTATTAATAAATGAGTAATTAATGAAACATGAAGAGGGTAGAGCATTGGATAATTAGTAAGGAGTAGATAAGCACGTCTGAAACGCCTACCCTGAAGCCCTTCCTCTCCAACGACCTCAGTGCGAATCCCCTCAACTCAGTAGCAATACCAATCCATACAGCCCTCTCTAAACCTAAGCTTAGAAGAGGTCTTAGAAAGCTACTGACCCCACTAGGTGTTAGTGGGTATTTCCTATATCCCCTCTCAACCCTAACTAGTTGGATTTCCTTAGCATCACGTTCAAGTATGCTTAACATCCTCAAACCTACAGCTAATGTGTAGGCAACGTCCTTGGGTAGTCCTAACTCCTCCTCTAAAGATTTTATGAAGTCTCTCACATTACTCTGAGTTATGAATATGAGGGCGGCGCCGAGGATTGTGAGGAGTCTTAATGTCACATTTAAAAACGATATGAGGGCTCCATCCCTTACAGTGATTACCTGTAGGTCAAGTACTGGCGCGCCGTTATTTGCAAATACTAATGCGTTTATGAATAAACCTACCAGTCCTAGTAGGAAGAGGATTATTAAGACTCTAAGCCTCCTAAACCCTAGTAAGATTCCTACTGGGGCATTAACTAATGATAGGATAAGCAGTTGCTGCGTAGACCTTGCAATAAATGCCAGTACTGTTATTACGAGCCCGTAGATGAATAGAGTTAGCGGTTTTACGACAATCACTTTACAACCCCACAGGTTCTTCAAGGTAACTTACTGCCTCCTCTACCGTTACCTGCCTTAACACACCGTTATCCATTATGAAGGCTGACGTAGCTACCTCATATAGAAGTCTGACATCATGAGTTGCTATTAGGACTGTCTTACCATTACTTGTAAAGTCCTTAACCCAAGCTACGAACTGTTTGAGAAGTCTGACATCAAGTCCTGCAGTTGGTTCATCAAACATTACTATGTATGGGTCGTAGAGCTTAGCTATGAGGTACGAAAGCCATCTCCTCTGACCATGGCTTAACTTATAGGGAGATTCGTTAAGAACTTCATTAATCCATGGAGTTTCATTAAAATTAAAATCGCTTAATTTCCTACTACATGATTGTAGCTCCTTCAACACACTATTGTGAACGAAGATGTAGTCAGGTTCTTGAGGTACGTAAAATACCGCAGTACGCTTACCTTTCCCATACTTGATATTGTCGTAGGAGCCGATCTTTATTAAGCCTCTAGTAGGTTTGTAGAATCCTGAGATGACTTTAAGAAGCGTGGTTTTCCCAGAACCGTTACGTCCTACGATAACCCCTACCTCACCCTTCCTCAAGCTTAGGTTAACTCCCTTCAACACATACTCGTTACTTGATGGGTACTTAAACCATAGGTCCTCAACTACTACTTCAAACAAGTTACTCGGTAAAACTTCCTTCTTAGCAAGTAGCTTAGGTCTTGAGGTATCTACGCCTAAACCCTCCAACATCTTAGTAAGTTGTTCATAATGGCTTAGCACGTAGTCCCTACTTAGGTAAAATCTCTGATGTCCATCAGTAATGACCATTACCTTATCAGCGATTGGTAAGTAATACCTAGCTTTATGCTCTACAACTATGATTGAGATCCCCTCCTCCCTCAGCTTCCTAATATATTTAACCACTTCTGAAAATCCCCAAGGATCTAGGTTTGCTGTAGGCTCATCAAATATCACTAACCTAGGTTTATGAACTATTGAAGCAGCTATGCATAACCTCTTCTTCTCACCCCCTGATAAATACTCAATAGGGCTGTAAGCCTTAGACTCTAAACCTACGTTTTTGAGGGAGTTCATGATGAACTCCGGCACTACTTTAAACCCTAAATTTTCTAAGGTGAATGAGACCTCATCAAACGGTGTTGGCATGACTAACTGTTTCTCAGGGTCCTGAAGCACAACTCCAACAAGCTTGGGAACCTTCAAGAATTCCTCAGGTCTTAGGGGGTTAATACCGTAGAGATCTATATCACCCTCGACAAAACCGTTAAGTAGGTTAGTAATCACTCCAGTAATAGCTAATATTAAGGATGTCTTACCAGAGCCTGAGGGTCCGACTATAAGTAATAACTCACCTTCAGATAAGGAGAAGCTTACATCCTTAATTACTGGCCTACCATCCCTGTACCCAGCCTTTAAGATCTTCACATCCAGCAGTAAGTCCACACCCAAGTGATGAGTTCTAAAACTTATTTATATTGCTTATTACTACTTGGTTATTAGTTGAGGTAGCCCATTAATTAGTTAATAAGTTATTAATAAGTTCTGGCTTTAATATAACGTATGAGGTCTATTAAAACACGGTATTATAGCGTCCTGCTAGCAACTACTTCAGCATCATTTCTAACACCATTTACTACCTCATCAATAGCGATTGCCTTACCTACCCTTTCGGAGGAGTTTAAAGTTAGTTTAGCAACGATTAACTGGGTTGCGAATATCTTCTTAATAACTCTTTCATCATTAATATTAGTTGTAGGACGTATTAGTGATTGGTTCGGAAGGGGGAGAATCTTCTTGGCAGGTATTACCTTATTAATGATTTCATCGTTAGCTACCTTCTTCACATCTAGCTATGAGGAGTTACTTCTATTTAGGTTTATTCAAGGTGTTTCTGCATCATTGATTTCTAGTACTGCAATCCCCATACTCGTTGACTCCTTCCCAAAAGAGAAGAGGGGTTTAGGTATCGGTGTTAATACCATGGCTGTTTACATGGGCTTAAGTCTGGGGCCGTTAATTGGGGGGTACGTAGTTGACCATCTAGGCTGGCGCGTTCTCTTTATCTTAAAGGCGTTAATAGCTACTATAGCCCTAATACTTACGTTACTAGTAGTTGATTTAAGTAGTGGTGTAGCACCTAAACCCGACCCAGCTAGGTCTATACTAATATCCACCTCTACCGTGTTAATTGTGTATGGTGCTTCAAGCATTAACACTATACTAGGATTTATATCAGCTTCTCTAGGAACTACCTTATTTACTTATACCTTAATTAGTGAGAAGAGGGATCCCAAACTACTTCATCCTAAAATACTTAGTAAAAAGCCTATATCGGCTAACCTATCCGCATTACTTAACTATAGCGCTACCTACGCCCTCACCATCATCCTAAGCGCCTACTTACAAAAACTTCGAGGCCTGCAGCCAGCTGATGCTGGACTCATACTTGCTACGCAACCAGTAATACAGGCAGCGTTATCACCTATAGCCGGACATATCTCAGACCGTTATGACCCGTCGACTACGGCATCAGTAGGCATGTTCATCATAGCATCTAGTATAAGTGCCCTACTTCTAATCAACCACACATCACCACTAACTAACCTATTAGTCATTCTAGCCGTCTTAGGTGTTGGATTCGCCCTCTTTGCATCACCAAATACTACAGCAATTATGAATATGTCTCCAAGAGATGCTTACGGCTCCGCTACAGCATTTCTAGCCACTATGAGATTTGTAGGGCAAGCACTAAGTACATCAATAGTCACATCGATCATGAGGATAGAGAACGATTTATTCATAGCTATGAGGCTCTCAACAATTATTTACATAGTATTAAGTGTTTTAGGTGCGTTCTTTTCGTTAATTGCTAGAGGGAGTAGAGGAATGCCTAGCCCTGGCCCTCCCAGCCCTAAAGCGCGGGGCTTTTCAGGTTGTAATTGCTATAGGGGAATGAGATTTGAAGAGAGTTGTCAAGTACTTGAAGAGTTAATCAACTAGTACGTAAGTGATGAGCTATAAGTCCCTCACTCCTAAAATCGAGATATTTTATCTTTACTTCATTCTATATTAAACTCTCCCATCATTCATTTACGTGTTCTTGCCCTAGAATTATCTAATACTGATCGTGGTTCTCTACCAGTATTTTAGAATTTCAGATATTAGAGATCCTACCTTCGAGTGAGAGGGTCAAGTAGAATGTTAGTAAATCGTTTGGTGCGGCGGCCGGGATTTGAACCCGGGATTTCCGGCTTGGGAGGCCGGCGTCCTAATCCAGGCTAGACGACCGCCGCGCTCCTTAAATTCATTAATTTATACCTTAATTAATTTTTAGATTTTAGTGGTGGGAGCGGTGTTGTTCATGATCCTTTCCTCTACTAAGGACTTAATTAGTGGTTACGAGCATCCCGGGGGCCCTGCATTTTACTCATCACTAGCTCTTTACTTCTTAGGGCTTGACGATTTTATCGTAGCTACTACTAGGTGTGTTACTTACGACTTCCTCAAGAGGTTGGGTGTTAATTTAATCCCATGCGGTGTTGGTGAAACAGTCTTTGAGGTGTTATTAAATGGTGGTAGGACTCTTAAGCTTGTCAGGAAGTGTTCTATGGATTTATGGGAGATTTTAGATAAGGTTGGTGATTACCTGGTCATCTCCCTCACTATGGGTGAGGTACCATTAGATGTTGTGGAGGAGCTCACCAGGGGTAGGAGAGTTGTAGTAGATGTTCAAGGCTTCATCAGATCTGTAGGTGAGGATGGTATAGTATTTAACGATTACTTAAGGTTTTCACAGCTAGTTAGGTTGGAGTGTGAGGAGTTAGTCTTAAGGGGTGAGTGGTATGAGTTCCCGCCTAAGTGTAGAGGTGTTGGTGTTGTTAAATGCGTCCATGAATCAGGCACCTCTATGATCGTTACTAACGGTTCAGGCCCTACCTACTTCTCAACTACTGACGGTGTTTCCGGCATTATCCAACCACCCCAACTAATTTACGGTAGGACATTAGGTACTGGGGACGTATTTACTGCGGTCTTCGCCTATGAGTATTTGGTGAGAGGAACATACTTCGAGGAGGCCGTAGCTACTGCCACCTCAGCAGCATCACTAAGGGTTAGGGATAGCCTTCCTTGGTATACGTTAAATGAGGTTAAGGTGCTTAGGGAGAGGGTGTTAAACTCGTTTAAACGTATAGCTTATTAATTTCTGTACAATCATTAACTGATCATGCGGTGGATAGGTAGCGAGTCAATAGTAAGGCAGTATTATAGGAGGCTATTCCTACTCCCTAAGATGTACGTAATTATCATTGCATACCTAGCTATAGGCTCAGCAATAGGTGTTGCTGAGGCATTACCTTCATCAGAGTTAATCGCATACTTAAACAACGTAGCTGATTACTTAGTAGGATTTACAGTCTTCCTACTGCTTAACGTAGCTACAACCTTCTCTAAGACTTTAAACTTAAAGAGGGTCTTAGGCCTTACGACTATTTTAATAGGTGTGTTCTCCATAGCTGAGGTAGTCTTCAGTAAATTAACAAATACTAAAGGTTTGGGGGTACTCGCATCGTCCGGTATGTCGTATATAGTGCTTTCAGTCTTCATCAAGCATTTACAGGCGTTTATAGCTTCAACACTACCTCAATTCCTAACATACCTAGTATTAAATAAGATCGTTGTTGAGTCATCATTAATGACGTATGTTATTAAGGCTATCGCAGTTCAAGCCCTCTCACTCATAGCCTCAACTTCGATTACAGTTTTAATAGAGTTTAAAGGTCGTAAGTCGCTTGGGATTAAACCGATATCACTTCTCAACTCATTCATAGCGAGTTGGTTTAGCAATAATCCACAGCCAATAGAAACAGAATTTGAGAAGTACTCAGAGAGTAAGGACGTCTTAATAAGGCTTACACTAATCAAGACTGATAACGGGGAGAACATCTTACTAATCTTCCCAACAATACACTTCGGACCTTTCAGAAATATAGGTAGTTCTAGACTAATATACCACTTAGAGGACCTCCTAGGCAGTAGGTATCAGACATTCGTATTCCACACTCCGTGTTCGCATGAGAGGAACTTAGTAGCGTCATCAGATAGTGAGAGGATAGCTAAGTACTTAAACAATAACGTAGACGGACTGCTCAACATCACCGCAACCTTAAAGCCCTGCAAACCGTATAAAGTTGTAAATAATGATAGCTGGGAGGCATACGTAATCCCAATTCAAACAGGTTTTATAGCATTTCTTAAAAACTTGGAGAAAGGTTCTGACGACCTACCGTACGATGTGTGGGACCTAATTAAAGATCGTGGTGGGATACACTTCTACTCATTAGTAGATACGCATAGCTCTAAAGGGAATGTAGAAACAAATTTAGAAGTCTTTAAAGACCTGCTGGATAGGATTGTAAGCAATTATAGATGTGAGGAAGTCCAGGACTTCTCCATAGGTTATAGTGAAGGTTATGTAAATCCCCTACATAGAGGGCTGTGCTATAATAAGGTAAAGTCATTGGTTATGGACTTCAACGGGTCTAAACACGTGATAGTATATCTGTATGGTAATAATATGGATAGAGAGTTTAGAAACATACTAACCTCTGAGATACTTAGCCTAGGCGTAGAACACGTTGAAGTTATAACACCGGACGACCATAGCTGTGCAGCCTCATTTAAGGAATCCCCCTACGACATAATTAGCTGTTGTAACGATTTGGTAGGAGTTGTTAAGAATGTAGTTCGTAATGCAATGCTTAACATGTCTAAAGCAGGTATCCACACAGCAGATGTGATCATCATGAACGTTAAGTTGGTAGGGGATAAGGTATGGGATATGGTTAGAGGTTTAGATATATTAGGTGGCCTAGCCATCAAGTACATACCAGCATCCTTAATCCTTATGAATCTAACTCCGCTCATCACATTGCTAACGTAATGGTCATTGAGGCACTACGACCTCATTCAGACCCCCTAACAATATTAGACAATACTCTTACAAATGCATCAATTACCTCGTAAGTTATGTGGGGACCGACTACAACCCTTAAGGAATTAGGTATTGATGTCGGGTATACGTACATCTTCGAAGCCCATAAACGCTTCATAACCTTATCACTATTATCGACATTAAAAGTAACTATGGGTAGCTTAGGCTCCTTTAACACCTTAATGCCTAACTCAACTAACCTACTACTTAAGTACTTAGCCCTACTGACTAGGTCTAAGGCTAGTTGCTTAAATCCTTCAGTACCTAAGGAATTTATAGCAGCCCATGCAGTAGCTGCTATACCTCCACTCCTAGTACCTAGTAGACCTCTATTCCTGCCTGAAGGCATGTAGGGTGCCTCAAAGGTTATTAAATCCTCTAACTCCCTACTGCGTAGTAGTAATGCACCACAAGGCGCTGGGGTAATTAATTTGTGGAAGTCTACAGCAATGGTGTAGACCTTCTCTAACCTGAAGTCAAATACCGGTATTTCAGGGTCTGATTCAGCGATGAAGGGGGCTATTAAGCCGCCGTACGCAGCATCTACGTGTATAGCGTATTTAACATCTCCACACATCTTCACTAAAAGTTCTACAGGTTCTACTACTCCCAGGTCTGTAGTTCCTGCAGTCATGACGACGCAGGCCAACCTACCCTCATACTTCCGTATCAACCTACACAGATCGTCTAATCTAGGTAGGAAGTCCTCATCAACCCCAACCTCAATTAGGTTCATTTTAAGCACCTTACACGACTTCCTAATACTAATATGCGCACTTTTAGGGGCTAGTACTACATCACCACCAGTAAGTTCTCTTAAGACGTAAAGCGCGGTTAGATTAGACTCACTACCCCCGTAGGTTAGTAAGCCGTATCCACCTCCATGCATAATCTCCGACAACCACTTAATACATGCCCTCTCAAGTTCGTATGTAATCTTAAACAGCTTAGGGTCGTTTAAGTTGGTATTGATGAATATTTTAAACGCCTCAACCAAGTAGTTAGGAGCATCGACAGTCATAGAACCTAACACCTCACCCCTAACGTAGCTGGGCTCCCCCTCCCTCAACCTCCTTAGTGTCTCAATGATTTCAGTCACGTCCAATGGCTAATACCACCAATTATTTAGTTAAGCTTAAGTTAAAATTCAATACTCTTAAAGTGGTGATTACGTGAAGGTATGTGTTGATAATGTAACTTTTGAAGCATCACACTACACCCCAGTTAACGGTGTCCCCCAACTACATGGTCATACATTCACGGTAGCGCTCTGCGTTGAAGGCAGTTTAAACGAGTACTTCATGGTTATAGACTTCCTCAAGCTTAGGGAGATAGTTGAGGGAGTCGTCGAACGCTACCGCTACTCCCTAATCGTACCTAGAAACGATTTAGGGAGCTTAAACATTGTAGGGCCGTTTAAGGTTAAATTAGCAGTTATCGATTATCCTTACGCAACTGCTGAGGCATTAGCTATAAGCATGCTTGAAGAGCTAACAACGATATTTAAGTCGTTAAACATGAAGTTTAAAATAACTTTAAAGGTTATGGAAGGAAAACATAGTTCTGCAGAAGTTTCATCAGATCTAAGCCAGCTGACCTCCTCCCCACCCTAAAGGACGAGGGTTTAAACCTCATTAAGTTGCTTAGAGGTCTTACTACGTCTGACCTCCTCAAAATGCCTCAGCAGGTTGACAATTGATGCATGGTACTCCTCCTCTTTAGCTATCTCTGATAATAACTCCTTAACAAGACCTGCTAACTCAGCACTTAACGTATCTACTAGTAAGACATCTAAAATACTGTAGAGTAATCTGCCATACATTTCCTCACCTACGAAGCCCTCAACAAATTCCATCTTATTAAGCACTTCAAGTATGTCTAACCTCCCACCACTACCGATACTATTAGCTAGTAGTTCTAGCTTACGCCAAGGCTCGCCCACGAGTTTAGAACACTCTATATCTGAAGCTCCAACTCCTAGGAGGTCGTATATGTTCTGCATAAGTACTGCATGTGAGTTACTCTCAACTGATAACCACTTAAAAGCTAATACAGCCACCTCATCGTTCGAGAGGGCTGATAATTTCTCATAGAATTTAGATGTAAGTTCTTCAAATTCTTGAAGACATTTCAAGGCAGTTGCAGCTAATTTACTCTTATCATCACTCATAAATACCCTAGCTAATAATATTATCACTTCATATAAAGCTAACTAGTAAGTTAGCACTAATTCCGTGGCTTCAAGACACCTCTAAGCCCCATTAAAGGCATCCTATACTTATTAATCGGTAACCCATGATTAATTGGTGTAAAATGTTTATGAGTGATGGGACTTCCAATATTAAAAGTCCGAACTGCGCTTACTGTAAGTTAAAGCCATGTGGTAGGGAACCCCATGCGGTTAAGCCTAACTTCTGCCCAATGCTTATCTATCCAGACGTAGTTGAGGGTTCTATGAGTAAGTATGTTGGTACTCTTAAGGAAATTCATAGGGTAGCATCTATGATTGAGAAGGAGGGATACTGTGTCTGGCCGCGACTACGTGAGGTAGTTGAATTTTCTAAAAAGCTTAACATAAGGAGATTAGGTGTGGCTTTCTGTATTGGTTTGAGTAATGAGGCTGAATTCATCGTAAAGTACTTTGAGGGGAAGGGGTTTGAAGTCTACTCAGTATGCTGTAAGTGCGGTGGTTTTGATAAGACGTTAGTAGGTCTTAGCGAAGAACTTAAACTACGACCAAACACCCACGAGTCCATATGTAATCCAGTACTTCAGGCAGAGCTACTGAATAGGGTGGGTACGGAGTTAAATGTAGTTGTAGGGCTCTGTGTAGGCCATGACACTATATTCATAATGCATTCAAAAGCTCCGGTCACATACCTCATAGTTAAGGATAGGGTCACAGGGCATAATCCAGCCGCACCTATATACGTACCGAATTACTTTAAGTCTAGGTTGGATTAGGGTAGTCATCAGAGTCTTCAGCAGATACCACTTCATTAACTTAACTAAGAATCGAGTAGTTTGAGTACCACGTATGTTAGAGCTTTTTCGGACATAGGTTATTTAATGGGCATTTGTTGCAGAGTGGCTTTCTAGCCTTGCAGTAATTTCTACCAAGCTCTATTAAGAGTAGGTGAGCTTTCAGGTAGTAATTAGGTGGTAGTAGTTCATGCACCTTCTTCTGAATTTCTAAGTAATCATCCCCCCTACTAGCAATGGATAATCTAGCTAGCACCCGTCTTATATGCGTATCAATTGGGAAGACATTCACCCCTCTACACATTAACATGAAGACGTCTACGGTTTTATAGCCCACACCCTTAATACTTAGTAGTAACTTCCTAACCTCATCATTAGAGAGCTTAGCAAGCTTTTCATCAATATCTAGAGACTTAAAAACCTTAGCTAGTTCAACTATGACTTCCGACTTCCGCTTATAGAGCCCTGCAACTCTTAAAGCATTTTCTATATTACTGATGGGGGAATTCAACACTGAATCAGGAGTTATCACCCCTAACACACTCTTCAAATTATTAAATGCTACTAGGGCTAGATCATCACGAGTGTTTTGAGAAAGCACAATTGAGATTAAAACTTCAAACGGAGTATAGCCTCCCCTACATAGTGAATAGGCAACGAATTCACCCTCATTTAATTTCAGACTACGTTCAAGCAATTCAACCACGTCTTTAAGACTTACTGTAGAGGCCGTCTAAACCACCTGAAAATCATATAGAAGCTCACATATATTTAAGTACTGACCACTAATTCCGAAGGTCTCAAAATCACTTGCTGGCCCCGGGGATGCTACCTTATTTCTGATTTGAGGGGATTGCATGCTCGTACAATTATTGTATTAATCCTAAGTCTTAGGGGTGGGTGTGATTCGGGGAAAGGTCGCTCTACAACTTCTCTGAAGAGTCCAACCATATACTTAAAGCATCTTAGAGTTACCTCCCTTAAGATTTCGAAGTACGAGATCCTACTCTCCTCGAAAGTCTTAGAGAACGTTATAGATTCTACCATCTTCTCAAATCCCCTCATAGCGGTGTAGACTTCAAGTTTTAAGAACGCCTGGACTAGTGGCATCATACCCACCCTCCTCGAGGCGTAGATATCGACTTCATGCTCGTGGATCCACTGTACAACCATGATTGAAGCTGCATACATGGGAAGGAGTGTGAGGAGAATGGCCGGGAGGACCGCCTTAGTTATAGATGGTTGCTGAAGTGATGAGTAAGAAGTAAAGATCACTATGGATACTATGATGGGTAGTATGAACACCCACAACACCCCTAAGACATATATCACCCACATCCAAAACCTATCCTTAGCATGCCCAAGTTTATGGTAGATAACTGCCATCCTCTCATCGTCTGTGAGGACGTTAAAATAACTCTTAGTGAAGTAGATCCCACCTCTTAACCAGTCGTAGTGGGCATCACGGACCTCACCATCCCCACCATAGATGTACACAGGAGTGCTATCAACAACTTCCCACACTTCCTTCCCTAACCCCATAATCGATAGCCTACAAAGCACAGACCTACAAAGTATCACTACTACGACGAAGATCAGTGTTGGATACCAGATAATACTTACTGCTGGAGAGGTAAATACTATATGTAGAGATAGGTAATGGGAGATAGCTACCGTCATTAAGATTAACGTGAATAATGAGGTAGCTACAACATACCTTACAGCTCTCTCTGACATCCTCCCACTAACGTAGAAGTAGTAGGCTGAGGATAGAGCGATTGTAAAGGTTAGAGATAACGTAAAGATGAGTGAGATCGGTACAGCTAATTCATACAGTTCATCTAACATCATATCCTAATAACTTATAGATTCTCAGACTATATAAAGTGATGTATGTAGGATGCTACATGATACGTGCTGAGTTGAAAACTTAATAAGACCTTATTTACTGACTAATTAATTTAGCGTTACCTCACTTCGGCATGAGTATTTTAGTAGGGCATTCCTGGGCGGGGTTCAGCTCCTATGTTGGTTTGCATTGTTAATGTCATCATCTCATTTCTCTTCCCTTGCATCGGTCTTGGGTATGCATCACACTTGGAGGCGTTCAGGACGACCCAGGATACCCCACATCTTAAGTAACTTGGGGGGAGCCTCCACAGGGCTCTCAACATATCATCGAACTACTTCTAAATGCTACTATATATAGAGTACTATAGATGTTTTCATCTATATCAACCGATACGAACAGATATGAAACCCGGAATAGCTACACAAGGCAACAGCGGTACCTATCTCTTCAAGTAAATTAAGTGGACTTCATTACCGCACTCACAGATCCTTACATCCTTAAGGACTAGTTTAATAAATTCTGAATAAGTGCTAAATCCCTCACCACCTACGATCGGTGTTGCCTTCCTCCCACCAACTATATAAGGTGATAGAGTCATTCTTAATTCGTCGAATAAGCCGTACTTAACGAAACTCCAGATGGTCTCACCACCACCTTCGATGAGTAATGTCCTAACACCTCTTAATGATAGGTTGAGTAGTATCTTATGTGTTGGTAATTCATGGTTTTGAGTGTCTAATACGACTACCTCCACACCCTTATTTAATAGGATGTTAATCTTATCTGCTGGTGCATGGTTTGACGTGAAGATTAACGTCCTAGAAGACTTATCAGTAACGACTTTAGCGTTTTCAGGTATCTTAAGATGACCATCTACAACTACTCTCAACGGGTTCTTGCCGGGAACGTACCTTACCGTAAGTAGTGGATCATCGTTGAGTACGGTATTAGCCCCAACCAATACAGCGTCGACGGACGCTCTTAAACTATGTAGCCTTCTTAAGTCGTACTCACAGCTAAACTTAGAATAACCGCTTACTGAGGCTATCTTACCGTCAACTGAGGACGTCACGTAAATTATTACATATGGCCTCACACCTACTGGAACAGTATCTGAGGACTCCATCAGTAATTAACACCTCAACACCTTCTGAACCACCTCTCTTAACGGTTGCTAAGTATTTATCTCTAGCATACTTAATAGATGTTAACTCCTCATTGATTATTAGGATGTTAGCTCGATTACCCTCACGTAATCTGTTATTTATGCCCACTATAGCTGAGTTAGTCGCTACTTTTAAAACCCATTTAGGCTCTAACACACCTCTAGTTCTCAACATATTTACAAGTAAGTCTAACTCCCTCCACAAATCACCTTTAACCCAGGAGGCGTTATCAGTCCCCAAACCAACGTCGATATCTAAGTTTTTAATGGTCTTCAGATCTGGGAGCCTACCAACAAACCATAGGTTAGATCTTAAGCACATTATAAGAGGTATTTTAAGGTCTTTAAGAAGTGTTAGTTCATCATGACTTAGATAGGTCCCATGAACTATGGCATCAGGTCTAAAGTACTTCAGAGCGTACTCCAAGTCACCTTCATCGTGGGTCTCAGCAACTTCTGATATATGTGTATGGATGTAGATGTTTAAACTCTTAGCTAAGTTGTTTAGAGCTCTTAAATCATTACCTCTGAAGTAGAGAGGTGATGAGACCCCTATACCGTTGATAAACTTCCCCATCTCAGCCACTTGACTTAAAGCATTAGTAGTATCTGTAGGCATGCCGAAAACTAAGTGCGTCTTAGGCCTTGAGTCAATATCGAGTAATGTGCTAGTAATCCCACCCTCTCTAAACTCGACTAATATGCCTACTCCGTAACTCCAACTATGATTTAAGAACCTAGTGAGGGCGTTCTTAAGTGAGTCTATATCAGATTTACTGAGCATTAAATACTTTACGCCGTAGGGGTCGCCGACCAAGCTATCTATATCTAAGTCCCAGCCGACTTCGGGAAAGGCGTAGTCGAGGATATGTGTGTGTAGGTTGGCGAGCGGCGGCATTGCAAGCGCTACGTCAAAGTTTACTACATTCCTACCAGATGCTTTACCCCTACCTATATGTTCTATGATGCCATCCCTAATAACGATGTTTAAACCGTTACTCCATAATTCTAAGTCCTCATCCACGAAACCTGAGTCGAAATTTATAATTAATTCATCTCCCACCAAGGCCTCACCAACTATGCCTTACATACCCTATCTAAGAGCCATATAGCACCTTCACTACCTTCAACCTTGAGACAGCACTTTAGGTCGATGCAGTACGATACTATTGAAGCTATTATAGCGTCCCTCACATCTTTAGTGAGGTTATCTAAGCTATAGCTTCCTAGACTAATCGAGAACTTCATTAATAATTCATCAATATTGTTGCAACCGCTGTTAAGTAGTGCACTTCTCGGATGGGTCTCGTAGATATCCACGATATCTAATGAGTTAAGCATTCTAACTAACTTTACAGCTCTTAAAGTCAGCGACCTCATATGCTTAAACCCCGGTGGGAGGACCTTCAAACCCATTGAAACCATCTTCCTATCAACATCCCTCATACCGTTAGATATCTTGAAGGGGGCGTCTAAAGCTATTACTAACCTCCCACAACGCTTCAAATCGTAAACTGCTGCAATTATATCATCATCACTATACAGGCATTTAGCTAAGGATAAGATGCAGCGACTTCCGCATGTGATGACTGCATAACCAGTACATCTCTTTGGGTTGGCGGCTAAGTCAATCCCTACGTAGGCTTTCTCCAATAATTACCCCACTTAATGTTATTAGCGGACTATATATTTCATTCTACCTAACTGGACGACGCCTTATCAGCTTTAAGAATTAGCAAATTATTTAAAACACCTTCCACTAAGGTTAGTTAGGGATTTAAAATTGAGTGCAGGAGGCGAAGTAAGGATAGCTATAGTAGTAGCAGAGTTTAACTATGACGTGACCTACCTAATGCTTCAGAAAGCGTTAAGCCATGCTGACTTCCTAGGCGTGAAGGTAAGTTATGTTGTTAAGGTACCGGGCTCCTTTGAGATACCGTTAGCTGTAAGTAAACTCCTATTAAGAGATGATGTAGACGCCGTAGTCACTTTAGGAGCTGTTATTCAAGGTGAGACAAAACATGATGAAGTGGTAGCCCACCAAGCAGCTAGGAAGATAATGGACCTATCAGTCCAATACGGCAAGCCTGTCAGCTTAGGGATTATAGGACCTGGAGCTACTCGAATGCAGGCATTAGAGAGGGTTGAGGACTATGCTCGTAGGGCGGTTGAAGCCGCTGTTAAATCAGTGATAAGGTTGAGGAAGTTGGATGCGGGAGGACCTTCCGAAAATACAGTATTTATCGAGTGAAGGTTGTTGACCTATACAGCGTTAGTTAGACTGGCTAACTATAGGTCGTGGACTGAGTCATTAGGCTATGATAGGGAGTGGATTATTCAGATAACTCAGTCACGGATTTACCACGACCTTCAATCAATTTCTAAGGAGTTTGAGGGGATTGCCCTGCCTATGAGGTATGATGTGCAGGTAGTCCTACTACCTCCTACAACACCTATTAACTCCTTCATCAGTAAGTTAAATGACGTAGCAGTTAGGTGGGCTCCTATTAAGGTGGAGGTTGACATCTACTGTGGATTACCCCACGAGATTTCAAATAATGGTGTGATGGGTGAATGCTCCCATAGGGAGATATGTGTAGCTCATCTGGACCTAAACAACTTTACTTCTAAGTCTATCTACGAGGGTTTTTACCAGCCATACATTGAGGTGTTAGGCATGAGTAGTAGGCTCGCATTTAAATTAATGGGTAAGGCTGTAGTACAGTACTTAGGTGGGGATAACATCGTCGTAGTAACGTATCCTCAAAACATAGATGATCTGTTAGCGGAGGTCGTAGAGGAGGATATTAAAGTAGGGATAGGCATCTCGGAAAATCCGAGGAAGGCATTCGAACTAGCTGCTAAAGCCTTAAACGTGTTAAGAAATAAGAGGAAGAACTTCAAATACCTCATTATTAGGGGATGAAGGAGCCGTCGACCTCTAGTCTAACCCCCTTTGAGTGGAGGAATTCACTACATACGCTTAGGAGGTTATCTAATAATTCTTTAAGCTTCCCAGCCCTCTTAGCCTCACCGTAAATCCTAACCTTAGGTTCAGTACCGCTGGGCCTGACGAGAATCCACGAACCGTCGTAGTAATCAACGCGGAAACCATCAATATCCGTCGTAGTTGCCTTACCGACAGCCTCCCTTTCAAGATATTCCCTTAAACACCTGTATAGGTCTAGCTTTAACGTAGTGGGGACTTTAATAGAGTACCTCGCCTGCGGGTAGTTAGGTATGTCCTCCATTAGCTGGCGGAGGGTTTTACCCTCCTCAATCATCATCTTAACAATGAGACCTGCCTGATAGATAGAATCTATCCAATAACCCCACGAGGGGTCTATAAGCTTCCAGGGTTCTGCAGCAATTACTGCCTTATGAGATAGTAGTGCTTCATGTATCTTCCCTAACTTACTAATTATTAACTCACCACCATATCTTTCAACTACTTCCCTAACAGAGTTGCCGCAGTCGATTGAAGCTACGACCTTACCACCCCCCTCTAATAATTTATACTTAAACAGTAGTGCTATCAACCTATCCTGCTTTATAAATCCTTCTAACGGGTCTACGACTGCTAACCTATCACCATCACCGTCATGAGCTAAGAATACGTCAACGTTTAAGTCTTTAACAGCGTTTAAATATGGGGCTAGGACGTCAGGTCTGGGTTCGGCCTCCCTTCCCGGAAATCTACCGTCGATGTATGAGTTCAGTGTTAGGACCTCCGCCCCCAGATTAACCAGTATTTTAGGACTTACGAGAGACGTGGTGCAGTTTGCAGTATCTACTACTACCTTCACCTTCCTCATATTCCTGCGGGGCATTAACCTACTGCTTAACTCCTCAACGTATTCGTCAATTAAGTAGTCTAAAGTTGAGTACTGACCTACTGAACACCACTCCGAATAGGTGTACGCATTACTCCTAATTATATCCTCTATTAAAGCCTCATCCTCACTTCTTAATTCAACTCCATAGCGGTCGAATATCTTAACACCGTTGTATTCCGGGGGATTATGACTTGCGGTTATGTAGGCACCGCCTGAGAATGAATGCCTCACGATGCCGTAGTTAAGTACTGGAAGTGGTAGCATACCACTATCTACTACGTCAAGACCTCCAGCCATTAGACCGGAGATTAAGGAAGTTTTAAGGACCTGCGTGGTCAGTCTGCAATCCCCTCCTACTAAGACCTTCCCCCGAGATTTGAGGTATGAAGCTATCGACAGACCTAACTTCAGCATGAGCTCCGGCGTTATCTCCGAACCGTAAATACCTCTAATGCCTGAGGTGCCGAAGAGTCCCACGCCTATAGCCTCCTAAGTTCTTCAGGTTTGAGTAGTGAGACTGCAGCCTTCTTTAAGACCTTACGAAACCTTACCACTCTTACGTAGATTATCCAATCCGGGTTATCCAGATTGACCGGCCTATCAACATATTTAGCAAGTTCTTTAATAGCTTCTAAACTCCCTAACTCCTTTAGAAATCCTTCTTCATCGTAGAGCAGATGTCCCTCTAACGTTATTCTGAAGGTCTGACCTGAGGGTATCCTACTAGATAACTCACTAACCGCTCTGGATACTTCATTAATGAGTGGATCTACGACGTAGTCTATGGGTATGACCTTAATCACCGGGCTTGAAGTATTGGTTAGTGACTCCCTGATGAGCTTAGCGACTTCGTGGGGGTCTTCAGCTAAGTATAAAATAACGGATTGATAGGAGCTAACATATTCCACCCTATCCCCCAACAACTGCTTTATATAATTGCGTACCCAGCTGTAATTATCCACTCCTGGTTCATGGATGATCATTAAGTTAAACTCCAATAACTCACCGCTAATATCACTGCTTTAAGGGTTTAAAAAATGAGTTTAAAGGACCAGCGTTGAGATCCTTATAAAGTAGTGAGAAATTAATGATGTGCTTCTGCGGTTTTCTCCTCAGACGGCGAGGTCGGTATAGCCGGTAGTTCGGGGAACTTCTCCTTCATCTTCTGCTCCGCAATTACTTGAGCTTCTTGAAGTATCTTCCTAGCGTCTGGAGAGGCTATTAGGTCATAACCCCCACCACCTAACATCTCACCAGCCTCTAACACAGTCTCCTTCAACATGTCCTCAACTTCTGCGAGCTCAACACCAATTTCAGGTAGGAGTCCTCTTAACGCAGACCTTAACTCCCTGACAATACCTACTACAGGTCCCAAAGCGACCATCACATCACCTATCTCTTGAACGGTCTCTAACCTAAGTACTACTTGTTCTAACGCGATCTGAACTGTGAGTAATTGCTTCACAACCTTCCTAAGCTCAGCAACTTCATTAGCATACATAGTAGCTCTGGCAGTGTCCTTTACGAGTAGTGCATCGACAACCCTCTCGAAGAGTATTCTATCCCTCTCCTTCATCCTCTCTATGAATACCTCTATCCTACTAGTCATAGCCCTTATCTTATAGGAAGCCATAGCCATCCTATACCTTAGAGGCTTCTCCCTACCGATGGTTTTCTTAACCTTAGCAGCAACGCTTTCCTGGCTTCCCTGCCATATCTTTTCAAACCCCTTCCAACCACTCATGGACTTCAACACCGTTAGAAATCTCCAAAAGTAACTTCCTTAAAAAACTTCAGGGATATACGAATAATTACTGGGTACCATCATGTTTTAACATCATCACTACGTGAAGGGGAAAAGCTTAGGACCCACTATCTTTAAAATCCTAAGGTACCAAGGGACGTACACCTCCTTCCTCCCACTCTCTAAAGCTTTGAGTATTGCCTTAGCAACCACCTCTGCAGGAATTCCCCCTCTAATCTCCTTTAAACCAGCCCTTCTATGGAATTCCGTATTAACAATACCCGGGAATACTGATATCACTCTAATACCCTTATCCCTTAACTCCCTCCTCAACGCTTCAGTAATGTAGTAAAGTGCTAGTTTACTAGCACCGTATATAGGCAGTTTAAGCATTAATACGTATATCCCAGCGGTTAATACGTTAACTACTGATGAACCCGCATCCATGTATTTGACTAACTCCCTCGTAAGTATGTAGGGTGTTACGAGGTTGACGTTTAGTAAACTAATGATTTCCTCATCCTGATGGCTTAATACGTCTCTATATAGACCAAAACCTGCGTTATTAAGTAGCACATCGACATGTCCTAAACGTTTTCCAACCTCGTCAACAACTCTGTAGGCGTCATCCAGCTTTGAAAGATCTGCAATTACGTAGTCGAACCTTCCCTCATACTTGAGCTTTAACTCATTTAATGCTACCTCATTACGTCCAACACCGAGGATTTTAACATCCTTCTTACTATTAAGAATCAATTCACAGAAGGCTTTTCCAATGCCTGATGAAGCACCAGTAACTACGATATTCATAAAGCTATCAACTCTTAATGGAGGTTATTTAACGTATACGTATCTCGTATTCCTATCTAAGACGTAGAACTGTCGGCCCCAACCATGCAATGGTATGGACACCTTACTTAAGTCCCATCCGTACTTACTAATCGCACCCTCCCTCGCATAGGCTGCTACAACCTCACCGATGAATAGCTTAGAACCACTTATGCTGAAGGTCTTCACATTCGCAACTTCTATCACGGCAATAGACTCTGAAATAGCGTATGAGTTTACCTTAACGCATTTAATTAGGTTGACCCCCATAGCCTTGATCTTATCTACATCTCTACCAGACTTCGAACCAGCGATCCATATCTTACTTAACATCTCGGAGGGCAATACATTAATAACATACTCACCCGTACTTTCTACACACTCCGCAGTGTATGATGCCTCGTCAACAACTACTAAAACCGTAGGAGGCTCCTCCGAAACTGGTGTGAACCATGAGCAAGCCATAGCGTTGACTTTACCCTCACCGCAGGTAGATGTTACCACGACAACAGGACGTGGGTGGAGTAATCTGTAAAAGTTGCTTAAGCCTACCTCTTGAAACAAGTCAACCACCGTTAGGAATTAGTAGAGTAAGTTAATAAAAATGCTAACCTAGGAGGATTAATATGTTATTACCTAAGTACTTCCTACTCGGCAACTCGTAGGTGGGTTTATATTCATATAAATTCCTCAGCATAGCGTACTCCTCCTCAGTGAAGTAACCTACCCTAAATATAGCGAAGTAGCATGTAGGTGAGGTAATACCGCTTCCCAACCCTCCCTGAACAAATAAGTCTGAAATACTCTTCAAATCACTACGTGATGGGAGGCATGTGAGACTGTGTGTATGGACTGTTAAAGTGGCGTTAACGTTAGGTATTACGACCTTATTAAAATCACCTTCTAGAAGTAATGCCCTACCATCCCTTAAAATGATGTACATGTACTCTACCTCAGTAACTGCTGTCTTCAGTGATACGTTCCTCATATAGGGGATTACGTTATCTAAGACGGTGTTAAGGGCTAATTCATATAATACGCGGTAATTAACACCAGAATCCAACGTATTAGTTCTCACCCTCACATCACGTACTAGGCCATTCGTAACTAGGTCATTTAGTTCAAAGAGGTTATCAGGCGTGTAGGCACAATCGCTTAAGCCTATCTCGACATATTCGTCGATGAGGTCGTAGAGCGATGTGAACTTATTTAATATGTAGGCATCGCTACACGAGCAGTCCTCTATTAATGACTCAATACCATTTACTAAGTTATTAGCTAGTGCTAAAGACCTCGAGGTGCTTGAGGTTAGTTCGACTTCCCTCATTAAGTCGCCTCTTACTTCCTAAGCATACGTAGTGTAGGACTACTAAAAAATGTTTATAAGGATATATCACATTGACGTTAATTTAGCACTATCCAGAAGCTATGCTGAATAAATTGCCGAGAAAGTAGAGGAGGAAGGCGACCCCTAATAAGAGTAGGGAGTTCTCAGCAAACTCTTTAAGATATTTCCTCCCATGTAGTACTGAGCTGTAGAAGGACATATATGCTATTAAGGTTAATGCTATAATTAACATTAACGAGAAGGCTATAACCTTCGAAGCCGTTAAGAAGTAAGGTAATGCAAGTGCTATAACGACTAACGAGTATGAGAGACCTGTGAAAAGAGCTGCTAGGCGAGGTGACTTCCCAACCTCCTGTTTTGCTTGAGTGTATGAGGCTACACTCATGGACAACGCTGCTGAAATACCTGCTAAGACTCCAATCAAACCAGTACTCGATGTAGATGTGAGGACCCCTAAAGCTCCTGCGTAGATACCTGTTAACTCTACTAAAGCATCTGAAACTCCTAGAGCTATTGAACTCAGATATTTAACCCTACTCTCATTTAAATTACTAATCATATCAAGCTCATGTCTTTCTTCGTCATTAACTAGCTTTAATATTCTCTTCGAGAGTTCCCCCCTAGCCCCGACTAACTCGCTATAGGATTTCTTAGCCCTCCTCTCCAGAGATTCTACAAGTTTTAAGGTGACTGTAGTCCCGAAGACTAGGGAGATCAACGCAAATACCAACACCTTAAACTTTGAAACACTTGACTCACACTTCCCTACGATCTCGCTTAGGATTTGGTAGTGTCCCCACTCATCCTCCGACGCTCTTTTAAATAAGTTTCTAACATCCTCACCAGCCCTTAAATGATTGCCTAAGAATTTATAGATGTGATATGCTTCAAATTCATCTCTACACATCTTCTTTAAGATATCTTCTAATTCGTTGGAGGTCATTTAAACCGCCAATACGTTACTGAGTGGTGGAGAAGATAATTTTCCTATTCAATAATTAGAGGTACCTCTAAGTGTAATTCCCTATAACCTCTAATCACCTTAACCTTAATATACCCTCTCTCTATAGCTCTCTCAGCCGCCTTACGTAGGTCTTTAGAACTTTTAATCTCACTCCCATCAACTTCAACTATTATATCTGACTGTCTCAGACCTACCTCATCAGCTGGCGATCCACGTAGTACGTTAATTATTATGACTCCATTGCTAACTGGTAATCTATACGTTCTGGCGAGTTCTGGCGTTACATCAGTCACGTAAACTCCTATCCACGCCCTTATGGCCTTCCCATACCTCCTAATATGGTCTAAGAAGACCTTAACATCGTCTATTGGGATTGCAAACCCTATCCCTTGGGCGAAGGGTATTATGGCTGTGGTAATACCTATTGCCTCCCCCTTAATGTTGATTAAGGGACCCCCGCTATTTCCTGGGTTTATAGCAGCGTCTGTCTGAATGAGGTCTTCAAGGATTAACTCTGGTTTGGCAGCTATAGTCCTCCCTACAGCGCTCACTACACCCATGGTTACGGTGGGACCGCTCCATAGTCCTAGCGGATTACCAACTGCGAATACTATCTCACCTATCTTAATGCTTGACGAATCACCCAGCTGTATCGGTTCTAAATCCTCATCAACACTCACTAGTGCTAAGTCCTTCCAAGGAGCTGTGGATACTACCTCACCATTAGCTCTAGTACCGTCTGCAGTAACTACTGAGATCTTAGAACTACCACTAACTACGTGGTTGTTAGTTACGATTAGGTTCTTACTGACGGCAAAGCCTGAGCCAGCCCCTCTCACCGGTACTGGGTTGAGCATGAAGTCGTAAGCATAACTCACAGTGAATAACGCCACGACAGATTTAATAGATTTTGAAATAACTTTAGATATCTCACCACTTAACTCATCCAGCCACATACTACACACACCATAGTTATAGTATCATAGATATAAAACTTAACTATTACCCAAGCCTTTCCTCACGTATGTATGGCTTTCCCAAAGCCGTAGGTGCGCCTACCTTCAATTTAAACTTCTCGACGTTAACTACCGTAATTATAATTACTGTTGCTATGTAGGGGATCATAGCAAGGAAGTAGCTGCTAATACCTATCTTACCCTGCAGTATGTAGGACATTGATATAAGTGCTGCCATCATATATGAAGCTAGTAGGGCCCTCACAGGGATCCACATGCTAAATGCTACTAAACCGACAGCTATCCATCCAATACCAGCCGTTATGTTCTCAACCCACGTACCGACAATACCTAGCGAGAGGTACGCCCCGCCTAAACCGGCTAGAAAGCCGCCCAACAGTACTGCTGAAAACCTTATTAGAATGACATTAGCACCTAAGGACTCAGCCACTACTGGACTCTCACCACACGCCCTTACCGCACTTCCATACCTAGTCTTAAATAACAACCAAGTAACTAGTAATGGGATTATCACCGAAATGTAAACTAGGATATCATGCTTTAGAATAGCTACTAATATAGGTCTTAAACTTTCAGGTACTGCTATATCGTACGGATATAGCGGTGGGGGTCTTAAACCGTATAAGGATTTACCTACGTACCCCCTGCCAAGAAGTGATGTTAACCCCAAACCCATCATAGTTACTGCTATGCCTGAAACTATTTGATTCGCACTAAATACTACTGAAACCAATCCATGTATCAAAGCTAGTAGGAGGCCTGCCAGTCCACCTGCGAAGAAGCCAAGCATGAAATTACCGCTTAATAATGTTACGACAACACCTACTAAAGCTCCCATAATCATGGAGCCCTCAACCCCTAAGTTAATAACACCTGATCTCTCGGCTATGACCTCTCCAGTAGACGCTAGGATTAAGGGCACAGCGTTCTTTAATGTTAGGAATATGAAATTTCCTAACAACGCTGCATCGATCATTGTTACCTACCCACCCTAACGATTAGCTTGTAGTTTATGAAGAACTCTGCAGCAATAATTGATAGGAGTATAATACCGTTCATAATGTTTACAATACCCTCAGGCTGGCCTAAAACTGCTTTAATAGTCAGACCTCCATTCACTAAGGCTCCGAGTAGCAGTGCTGATGGCAGTATAGCCCACGGCTCCAGTCTTGCGAGCCATGCCGATACTATGGCGGTGTAGCCTAACCCCTCAGTAACGCTCCATGATTTAGGTCCTAACCTACCATGTATTGACAGTAGCTGTAGTGAGCCAGCTAGGCCGGCTAATGCCCCACTTATAGTTAAACATATTACAGCAATTTTCAGAAGGCTTATTCCTGATGCGTGAGCAGCTACTGGGTTTGCCCCATATGCCCGGATCTGATATCCGATAACGCTTTTCTTGATAATGACCTGCATTGCAACTATCAAGAAGATCAGTATTACAGTATTGGTTAATGGTATACCATCATATGACTGTATAGTAAATGACTTAGGTATTGGTTCTGTTAGAGGAAAGCCGTATGCTCTAGGACTCCGCCAGGGTCCGTAGATCAGGTAGTCAGTTAGTGAGTAGGCTATAAAATTAAACATCAGCGTGGTTAGGACTTCATTAACGTTGAAAAAACCTTTAAGCATGCCTGGAATCAAACCCCATAGAAGACCTCCTAAAGAACCTGCAAGTAACGCGGTAATTATTGAGGTAGGACTTTCTAAATAGCTTAACGAGTACGCTACCCAAGCAGCAAATATCGCACCCATAGCCATCTGACCCTCAGCCCCTATGGAGTAAATACCTGACTTATACGTTAACGCAAGCCCTAGGGATATTATACCTATAGGAACTGCATACCTTACTGTGACCTGGAAGTCACTGTAGGAGGTTAGGGGTTTAATGAATAATTTACTTATTACGTCGTATGGGTTAGCACCGTATAAAACCTCTAGCAACGTAAACGTTAGTATGCCCACAATGAATGAGGTAGCATATATTGCTAATTTGCGTTTGGAAGATACTTCATACCTTCTTAAGACCTTCAACTCAAACATCTACGAGCCCCAACATAGCCCTCTCTAAGGTATTACGTGAGATCGTAGTCTTATCAGCTTCGTAGACTATAGACCCCCTGTACATTACGGCCACCCTATCTGAAAGCCCGATGACTTCGTCTAAGTCCTCAGATATGAGTAGTACCCCCGAGTTGTTAAGTTTTACCTTCAGTATCAACTCACGTACTAGTGCTGCCGACCTTAAGTCAAGACCTAAGGTTGGATTATGCGCTACTACTACTTTAGGATTAGACCTTAACTCTCTAGCAACTATTAACTTCTGAATATTCCCCCCAGATAACGCCTTAACCTTCTCTAAAGGCCCTCTAGTAACTATGTTAAAGGTCTGTATAGCCTCCTCAACATCTCTTAAGACTTTATTCATTACAATGAAGCCATACTTACTGAAGGAATTATAACTCTTAAGTATGAAGTTCTCAGCAACACTCATCTCTCCTACAATCCCGTACTTCAACCTCTCTTCAGGTATGTATGCAAGACCGGCTTTAACCCTCTCCCCAGGACCCTTATTAGTTAGGTCCAACCCGCATATGAATATCTTACCACTCCTCACCCTCCTCAAACCAGCCAGAGCTTCAGATAGTTCCTTCTGACCATTGCCAGAAACTCCAGCAATACCTACTACCTCCCCCGGATTAACGTTTAAGGAAATACCTCTAACGGCGATGCCGCCAACATCATTAGCTACGACTAATTCCTTAATACTTAATACTTCAGGACGTTGGCGGATATTACTAGCCGTGTTTAACTCACTATGACGTAACTGTCCCACATTCTCCGACTCACCTACAACGAGTTTTACCAGTTCATCAACCATGTACGCATTTCTAGGTCTGGAGGCTATGACCTCCCCCCTCCTCAGCACAGTTATCCAATCACTTATTTCTAAGGCTTCAATCACCTTATGGGTGATTAGGAGGACAGACCTCCCCTCCTCAATCAACTTCCTTAGAATTGAGAAGAGTTTCTTCCTCTCATAGGTGGTCAGCATGGTTGTAGGTTCATCAAGTATTAGTAGTTTAGCGTCAAGCATTAAGGCCCTAATAAGTTCTACTTCCTGCTTCTCACTGAACGATAGATCGCTTACTAAGGCGTCAGCATCTACTGTAATGCCGTACTTACTGCTGTACTCGTCAACCAAGTTTTTAATAGATTTTGGTGATTTTAAATAGCCTAACTTCCTAAAACCTATGGAGAGGTTTTCAGCTACGGTCATCTTATCTATTAGCATAGGATGTTGTTGAACTAATACTATTCCGTATGAAATAGCGTCTTTAGGCGAGCCTATCTTAACATCTCTCCCGAAGACCTTAATTACCCCGGAATCAGGTCTGTAAATACCATAAAGTATGTTTACTAATGTAGTCTTACCAGCTCCATTCTCACCTAATAGTACATGTATTTCCTCCCTCCTAACATCTAGGTCAACCCCTTTCAAGGCTGTTATACTGCCGAAAAATTTACTAATACCTCTAACGGAGAGTATGCACTCACGCTCACTATATGATTTACCTGGTAAAAAATTCATTTGATTTAATCCCAATTTAAGCACCTATTAACCACTACCCGCTGGTATAGTGCCAACGACATTATCAACGAATGACATAATACTCCAAAGTGCTTCATGCCCTAAGCACTCCCCAGGTCTTACTAGTACTTTACCATCTTGAGTTAATATAGGCTCCTTAACCGCGCAGAACGGGTCGAAAGCAGGTCTAGGCTCGCTCATCTGACTTAACCTCAGCATGACTAAGTCATAGACGCTCATTACTTCGCCGCTTATCTTCTCTGTAATCTTAACATTTTTTAAAGTGTTTACGAACTTCGGGTTTATAGGGACTCCAAAATCCGCTCCCAACACGACTGCTTTCTGACTTAATAACCACCAGTAATCTACGTCCATTAAGTTAGTAGTATTGTAAACACCTGCCAGTATCTTAGCAACTATGTCCTCGTATATAGCCTCCCAACGTACTAACTGACCGCTAACGACCACATCAGGCCCGAATTTTAGCATGGGACTGTAGTGTGCGAATGCGTAGACAGGAGTGCCGCGGTTGTAGTATTCCTGAGCAACCTCTATAACTGCGGGGGAGTCCTCAGTAAATGCTAGGACGTCAACACCCTGCGCTATTAGTGATTCTGCAGCTGCTCTAGCCTTCGGGGGATCGTACCATGCATGAATCCAGACAACATATACCTTAGCGTTTGGATTGACTTCCTTAACCCCCAAAGCAAACGCATTTATATGCCTAACAACTTCTGGAATTGGGTGAGCTGCTACATATCCAACCTTACCGGACTTCGTTAGAGCACCAGCCATCAACCCGTTAAGATAGTATAACTGGTAGAGGTCTGCGAAGTATGTCCCCATATTATACCATCTCTTATATCCTGAGCAGTGGAAGAAGATGACGTTGGGGAACTCCTTAGCAGCCTGTAGGGTCCCATCCATGAACCCAAAACTAGTTGTGAATATTACCTTATACCCCTCACCGACTAACTTCTTTAAGACGTCGTATACCTTAGGCTCCTCAACTGATTCCACGTAGTAGGTCTCTACCTTATCCTTAAATACAGTCTCAATATACCTCCTACCAACATCATGGGCATGTGACCAGCCGTAATCACCTATAGGTCCTACATACACAAACGCTATCTTTAACTTCTCCGGTGCTTTTGTGACTGTAACTGTTACAGGAGGTGCAGTAATCGTAGTGGTTGTTGTAACTGTCTTGGTTACTGGTGGTGCAGTAGCTGTAGTAGTTGTCGTGATCGTAGTTGTAACTGTCTTAGCTGGGGCTGTTGCGGAACCTACAGCATATCCGACGCCTCCTACCACTACCGCCACTACGATTAAAGCCAGAATTAATTGTGGTCTCATTTTACACACCTTTGTATATTCAATTAATAAATGATTAGCACTAATAAAAATCTAATTAAACATGAAAATGTGTAAAAGCATGTCAGTAAAAAATTTAAGAAAGCTTTATGAGCTAATCAGGTGTGATGTTTGAGTAGTGAGGTATGCGTAGTAACTCATACAGACCTTGACGGTGTAGCGTCTGCAGCGTTGATTATAAAGTATTTAAGTAATAGAGGGGTAGGCGATGTTAAGACCGTCCTTACTCAGCCTCATAGTCTGCACTTAATTTTAAAGAGGTTGAAGTGTGATGAGGTGTATTTATGTGATTTAGGTATTAACCACACTACATACGATTCAATACTATCTGAGGTTAGAAGGTTGAGGGGTGAGGGAGCTAGTATTTATTGGTTTGACCACCATGTATGGCAGAGTGCTTGGATAGACCAACTACTTGAGCTAGGTGTTAATCTCTACGTAGATGTAAGTACCTGTAGTGCTGGGGTTGTTGCAAATGCTTTAAAACTTCTCGATGAGAACTCCTTAAAACTAGTTAGTGCTACGTGTTCGAACGATCTATGGGTATTTAACGACTACTTAGGCAACTTCCTTAGCAGGTACGTAGTGTGTAGGTCTGGTAATAAGTGGAGGAGGTACTTAATCAGTAGTTTAAGCGCTTTTGATGGCTCCTTAAGTGATGAGGTCCTCAGGTGTGCTGAGGATGTTATGGACAGAGACTTAAGGGTGTTTAACTCAGTAATTAAGAAGTCATTAATATTTAATGTAGGGGGAGTTAAGGTAGCATTAGTTATGAAGGAGTGGGAGGAGAGCTCCACATCGTACATAGCTCACTTCCTGATGAGTAGGGTTAATGCTGACATAGTTGTAGTTTATAGGGAGGGCAGTATCAGTATTAGGAGTAACGATTTTAATGTTAGAGAATTGGCTGTAAGGCTTGGAGGCGGTGGTCACCCAAAAGCTGCAGGAGCTCCGTTTAGGACCCCCCTCCTCTATAGGTTGTTATTAGCATTAGGTATTAAGAAACCAGCACTTAAATACTGTGCTAAGGTAGTTTCGAGGGAATTAACTGCGGTATTAACGGCTAGTTAAGTATTACTCGATTTCGTTCTCCGAGGGTAGGTAAGTTATCACCATCCCCTGAGTCTTAGATACCCACCACCTTAGAAATTCCTGCATCGACTTCCGCTCACTGTAATTTACGGAGATCTTCTTTCTAGCCCACTCTACATCCTCGGCTGTTATCCTACCATCACCCCTACTGGCCGCAAGTCTTACAAATGCGTCAACCTCAGCGGCTGAAAACCACTTAGTAATGCTTACCATTTGATCTATTAATGTATCATCAACCTTGATCTTATACTTACCTATATTCCTCTCCAGTATCTTACGCCTCATGACCTTATCGGGAAATCCTAAAACTATTGATACGTCAATTCTACCAGGCCTCAGTAGGGCTGGATCTATTAGTTCTGGGTTATTAGCCGTTAAGATCGTAAAAGGTCTGTCAGGTCTCTGCAGGTGGTAGAGCATGGTTGATATCTCACTTACATGTGCTTCATGTATTGTATACTTCCTACTGCTGACGAATTCAGCATCATCTATGATTAAGGCGACATCAGACCTCCTCTTAATTATTTGATGGAATATTGCGTTTAACATCTTCTCGGTTGCGCCGTACCACATAGACCTGTAAAGGCTTGGTCTTAACTCAACTATCTTAAGGTTTAAGGACGACGCTAGAGACTCAGCCATAACTGACTTACCAACTCCTGGAGGGCCTGTGATGAACGCTCCCTTAGGTGCGAAATTATAACCCTTAACTATTGGGTTAACTATGATGGTTTTAACATCCTCTACAACTTTAGGTGGTAGGTCATTAAAACTCCATGAGGGGATCTTTATAGGTATTCTTATCTCCCTGTACTCACTGCCATCTGATACTACGGCCTTAATTTCATCTATAGCTTCAAAACCACTCCTTAGTGTCATGACTACAAGGGGCTTCATGAGTTCTAAGGAGCTGAGGGCTTCGAAGTACTTAGGCGCATATTTATTGAAGTACATTAAGACCTCATCTAAGAGTAGTCTAGAAATTCTGTTAGAGTATCTCTTAATAGCTGGGTCAGAGAGGTCTGGTGTTAAAGATATTAGCACAGGCCTTAAGTACTTTACACCTCCCTTTAGATCCCTCTCCTTATTAACAGTTATAGCTGAAGCTATCAGTTTAGGTTTACTAAAACCTTCAAATAGGAATATACCGAGGGTGTATTCACCTTTCTCGGATACTACCTTAGGAACGTATGTAAGCGTTAAAGGTATTAAAGAGTATGAGAGTTCATTAGCATTTAATGAGCAGTTTCTAAGGTTAACTTTCAACAATAGGTGGTACTTATCATCAGATAGCTCATCAATTAACTCCTTCCTCCTAATGAACGCCTCTACAACTCTATAGGATATAGAGCTCTCAATAGGCTTAACAAACGTGAGTAGGAAGGTCCTCACAGACCTATATAGATTCGTCCAGAGTACCTTAATATCTACTACTCTCCTCTCACTCAATCACTAGCCCTCCTAATACTGAAGTAGTACAGCTCTTAAAAATTCGTAACCCTTTGAACACAACGTGGATTAACATTAAAGGTAATACTCTATTATGTTTTTAAGTACTTCGATGTTTAAATAGTCCTACTCAACTTCTAGTTTGGAGAGTATTTAATGAGTAAGAAGAAAGTCACAGGGAAAGTTGTTAAGGTAAGGAGGGCTAGGAAGACCTTACCAATAAGTAAGAAATTATTGATTGTTGTCGTAATCATTGCAGTGATGGCGGTCTCGACGTATGGGTTCACTAGGATATATCAGGGGAGTACAACCCCGACTCAGACTTTAAAGCCTTATGATATATTGAAGGATTTAGCCACCGTTGATAACATTAGCGCCGTTCTCGTATACATAGTTACCGGTGATTTGGATGTGGGGGGAAAGGTTTTAGGAATTTATGATAAGCTTGTCTTTATAGTGCAACCTACGAGTATGGAGGTCCCGTCTAATGGGGATGAAGGTAAGAACGTTACGGTCAGATATTACTTGGTTAGATATGATACTACGCATTACCTCACTAACTACCTACTAAGTAGGTTGGGTATTAATCCATTAATTAGGAACTTAAGTGACTTCTTAGTCGATAAGGAGACGTTGGCATCACTCTATCAGAACATCACTCTATCAGATTTAGGTCTTAGTAGGAAGAACATACGTGTGCTCGGTGACGTTGAGGTTCATATACACAGAATTGAAGCTGATGATGCGGTGATTACTGTATGTAATGAGGTGGTCTACGGCTTACCTGTAGAGGTTACTTACTATCGGAAAGGTTATGAGGTTAGATTAACATTAGATAATGTTGATATTATAAAGATGTGAGTAGGGCATTATCTGTAGGTGATGTAACCCACGCATCTGATGGTTGATGAGATCTCCATCGGCTGAACGTATTTAACTCTCAACCTGTTATTTAATCTCGGTTCAGTATATGGTGTTAGTAGGTCCGCAGTTATATCTTAAGCATACGGCGTTTGGTGTGATTCAAAGGATTAGTAGGTTATTAGAAAGTGATGATGAGGTTGATGAGTTACTTAAGATGAGTAACGTAATGGCTGTAACTAGGTTGAAATATAATGACCACGGTGTAGTTCATGCTAAGATAGTTGCAGGTACTTCATTAGAACTACTTGAACTACTGCTTAAGAGGAATGTAGAGCTAACAACGTTGAGGGACGGTATTACTAAGAGTTTAGATGAGGTTAGGGTAATCATATTCTTATCTGCCTACCTCCACGATATAGGCAATGCTGTACATAGAAGTAATCACGAGTATGTTGGTGCATTGATAGCTAAGGATATCGTTGACAGGGTTTTGAGGAAGGCTTTAGACATATATGATAGGAGGTTAATAAGCATAAGGCAGGAAGTGCTACACTCGATATATGCGAGCGGTTACGAAGCTGAGTGCTTGACAGTTGAATGTAGTATTACGAAGCTGGCCGACGGTTTGGATATGTCTGAGGGTAGGGCTAGAATTCCATATAAGTTGGGGAAAGTTGACATGCATGCTGTATCGGCTCTAAGTATTAAGAGGGTTGAGATAGACTCAGGTGAGAGACCTATTAAGGTCTCAGTATATATGGATGATTCTGCAGGTCTGTTCCAGTTGGAGAGAGTACTCATACCTAAGATAATGGGGAGTCTTATCAAGGACTTAGTAGAGATTTATATTTCAACCCAGGGGAAAGTATTTAAATACTACCCCAGAGAGTAGTGATGTGTTTTAAACTTAAAAGTCCTAAATAAGTGGTGTTAGATGGTGTTTACCACGTTCTCCAACATCTTCGTCGTTGAGCCAGTCTCTAGGACGGTCTCGCTCACAGCCAGCTTGAAGAAAGTTTTAGTTAGTACTAAAACGAAGTACCAATTCGTTCAGATAGTTGAGTTAGAGGAGTTTGGTAAAGCTTTAATATTAGATGGTTTAATTCAGTCAACGCTAGCTGATGAATTCATATATCATGAGTCATTAGTACATCCTGCCTTAATAACACATCCAAACCCTAAGAAAGTACTTATAATTGGAGGTGGTGAGGGCGCCGTCCTACGCGAAGTGCTTAAACATCCAACAGTTACTAATGCTGTCATGGTTGATATAGATGGCGAACTAGTTAAATTAGTTAGGGAATACCTAGCTGAAATGCATATGGATTCCTTCAACGACCCTAGGAGTAGGGTGGTAATTATGGACGGATTCAAATACATTGAGGAGTCCGACGAAGTATTCGACGTCGTCATATTAGACCTTACAGACCCCCACGGACCTGAAATTGCCAGAGCGTTATACTCCGAGGAGTTCTACTCTAAACTCGCACGAAGACTTCACAGCGATGGCGTAGTTGTATCGCAGGTGGGTAACTCCTTCTTCTTCCCCAACACTTACCGTAACACCATATGTAATTTGAAGAGGGTCTTCAAGATCTTGCGGGAGTACTCTACGTGGATACCATCCTTCGGATACTCCTGCAATTTCGTCATAGCATCGCAGGTGCATGATCCGGCAAGACTAGATGCTTCCGAAGTGGATAGAGTGTTAAATGAGAGAGGCGTTAAGACGCGGTTCTATAATGGACGAGTGCATGTAGCCTTCATGAACATGCCCATAATCTTAAATAGTTTTAGTGAGCACGTCGACGTTTAACTACCAACCATTCTACAACTTATGGCTTAACGTATTCAGAACCTTCCTCCCAGACTTAGTTATTAGTACCATATCCTCTAATCGAACCCCATAATGATCTCTTATGTAAGTTCCGGGCTCTAATGTGATCACCATACCGGGTTTTAACTCCTCTTCAACTCCCTGAGCTATTCTCGGTGCTTCATGAACCTCCACCCCTACACCATGCCCCGTAGAATGTATGAAGTACTTATCAAGCCCGTACTTACTTAATACCTTCCTAACCCTACAATCAACTTCTGAAGCTCTAACGTATGGTCCTACGAAGTCTTCAGCAACTGATAATGCTTCATCAACAGCTTCAAGTATCTTAGAGACCTCACTAGGCATGCTCCCCACACATACAGTTCTCGTAAGGTCTGAGGCGTAGGTGTGGAATACTGCCCCCACATCTATGACTATGGGCTCGCCAGCCACTATCTTCCTACTACTTGGTATTGCGTGGGGATACGCAGAATTAAAGCCGGAAGCCACTATAGTATCGAAGGCCACACCCTCAGCACCTAAGTCCCTTAGATACTTCTCTAAAAGTCCAACTACTTCTAATTCAGTACTCCCCACGCTTAAATCATCTAAAACTTTAAGTAGGGCATCCTCAGTTACCTTCAATGCCCTTGAAATAAAACCCACCTCCACATCCTCCTTAACAGCTCTAATACTTAGTAGGTCATCACTAATGTTAACCACTCTCTCACCTAAGGCTGAAACAAGTCTATACGTCATGTAATTAATATAATTTAAGTCCACGCCAACTCTAGGAGAAGTAGATAGTTTATCCCTCACGTATGTTAGGGGGTCTGAAACAACTTCATATAATGATCCAATACCATACGGTGTATAGGGCTTTACCTCAACAGTACGACTGCCTACGTATTTTAATACCCTATCATAATCGAGTAGTGGGGTAAGTAGTTCGGCGTTCCCTCCAATCTCTACGATTAGTAGGCAACCTGAAGGCTTAGGCAAGCCTAAAAAGTAGGTGATGTTGGGTTGACCGCATATGAGTACTGAGTTCAAACCTTTAAATTCTAACAATTTGATTAACTTATTTAAATTGTCTGCAGGCATTTCCTACACCTTATGAGGAAATTTAAAAATATGTGTTAAGTGTAGTTCGGATAGTTTAATTTTACTTGAAGTATGCCTTATGGAAGAATATTTGCTCACCGTCAATGTTTACTATGAAGTTCTGTAGCCGTGCAGATGATGCGTAGAACCACTTCTGAGTGTATAGGAATATCCACGGAGCATCATTCCATATAATCTCTATAGCCTTCTTATAGTACTCAGATCTCTTCGACTCGTTTATCTCGCTCATACCTAATTCTAAGAACTTATCGACTTCTGAATTATTGTAGTGTGCTGCTGCTAAACCTCTGGGAGGTGCTTGAGATGAGTGGAACTGTCCGTAGAGTGCGAAGTGTGCGTCTGCAACTCCAGGACCCCAGCCAAGTAGTACCATATCAAACGTCTTATCACTAAGCGGTTTCCTCAGCTCTGCTACGAAGCTAGGCCAATCCATAGTCCTTAACTCGACGGTGATGCCCACCTTAGATAGGTATGCTTGGATAGCCTCAGCTACCTGCTTATCCTGTAGGTACCTACCGGTCGGGTGCATCAACGTTACTTTAAAGCCGTTTGGATATCCAGCCTCAGCTAACATCTTCTTAGCTTTCTCGGGGTCATAGTTATATGGAGGCATTTCATGGTATCCGAAGAAGTGCGGCGGTAGTGGTGCGTTAGTTCTAATCCCTAATCCGTATAGGATGTTTGCAATTATCGCATCAACATCTACGGCGTAGTTTATTGCCTGCCTGACTTTAGGATCTGCGAGAGGTCCTCTGGGGATCATAGCAACGAATATTATCCTATTACTAACTGGTAATACAGCTGTGAATCTCTGATCTCCTTTAACCCTCTCAAGGTCTGTTGGCGGTAAGTTAAAGGCGAAGTCTACATCGCCTGCAAGCAGTGCGGCCAGCCGTGTTGACGCCTCAGGTATTATGATCCACTCAATCCTCTTTAATATGGGCTTATCACCCCAGTAATCATCATTCCTTTCTAAGACTACTCTCTTACCCTTCTCCCATAACACGAATTTATACGGACCGGTACCCACAACCTCCGTAATAGTCTTATTGCCGAATTTCTGTATGTTATCAAGACTCGTTATGAAGAGGTAGGTACTTAAGGACTTTAAGAATACTGCGAAAGGCTCCTTCAAGTAAACCCTTACGGTATACTCATCTACAACTTCAACCTTAGATAGGGGTCCTAACTGACCTCTCTGAGATACTTTAACGGTTGGGTCCATCCACCTATCGAAGTTAGCCTTAACTACCGTAGCATTTAACGGTGTCCCATCATGGAATTTCACACCCTTTCTTATGTAGAAGGTGTAAACCTTACCGTCTGGAGATACCTCCCATCTTTCAGCTAGCCAAGGTATTAAGTTACCTTTCTCGTCAAACCAGACTAAAGTTTCATAGCAATGTCTAAGTATGTTGAAGACCGTAGTTGTCGTAATGTCATGAGGGTCTATGGTATCTAGGTCAATACCTATAGCGACCTTAACCGTATCCTTAGTAGTGATTGGTTGGGTTGGGGATGTCGCCGTTACCGGTGTGGTAGTAGGACTCGGTGATGGCGTGGTTGTTGTAGTTGGTGCTGAAGGACCTCTAAGTAGGGTTGACCCAGCAATAACTGCTATTACCACAATCACTGCTATTAATATTGCAACTGTCTTAGTAGTTACTCCTTTATTTAATTTTAACCTCATATACGATACCCCGTACATTTAAAACTGGAGGTTTTTAACCTTTAATTAAATTTTATGCATTATAATTCTTAGAAAGCAATATAATCGGAGAATTAAGTAGTTATGTTAAATTTTAATTAGCTTAAGTATTTACCTTTATGCAGGCTACTTTATGGTCTCTAAATACTACATTAAGTTGGGGGTCTACCTGACTGCACTGCTGATCGGCTATGGGGCACCTAGTAATGAATTTACATCCTTTGGGAGGGTCTATAGGGCTTGGAGGCTCACCTCTCGCTTTAAATCTTAAGTCCTTATACGCCATAGTTGACGAGGCTGTAGGTGATGAGACTAATAACATCTTAGTGTAGGGGTGTAGTGGGTTTTTAAATAGTTCTTCAGTAGAACCTACCTCAACTAATCTGCCTAGGTACATCACGGCTACCCTATCTGAAATGCTCCACACTAGTCCCATGTCGTGGGTTATGAACACAACGCTTAGCTTAAACTTCTCTATAATGTCCATCAATACGTTCATTACTTGAGCCCTAACTGATACGTCTAAGGCTGATACTATTTCATCAGCTATTAGGACTTCAGGCTCTACTGAAAGAGCCCGCGCTATAGCTATTCTCTGCCTCTCACCCCCGGAAAGTTCGTGCGGGTATTTGAAGATGTGGTCGTCGGAAAGTCCTACAACTCTTAATAACTTGATGACCTCTTCCAGCACCTCCGCCTTACTTAGCCCGGGTTTCTTAGTTAGAATTGCCTCTTCTAATATGTCGAATATCTGCATCCTAGGGTTTAAACTACTGTCTGGGTTTTGGAAAACTGCCTGTATCTTATGCCTTATGTTCTTAGACGATGAGTTATTTAATTCGTATATGTTGCGACCCCTATAAAGTACTTCACCGGCATCAGGTTTTTGCAGTCCTACTAAGATCCTACCGAGGGTGGACTTACCTGAACCACTCTCCCCTACTAATGCTAGTACCTCACCGCTAAAGAGCTCTAAGTCAACACCGTCTACAGCTCTGACGTACTTCTTTGCTGTGAATATACCCGTAGATACTGGGAAGTACTTCCTAACATTAACTGCCTTAATTACTGCCTCCACCTACATCACCTACTAAGAAGCATGAGACCTTCCTACCACCTATATCTACTAGCTTGGGTTCGAATTCAGAGCATTTCGGCAATGCGTAGGGGCATCTAGTGTGGAACCTACAACCACTCGGCGGGTTTATTAGACTTGGTATTGAACCCTTAATGGATGTTAATCTCTTCTTTCTCTCATACCTTAAGGATGAGAGCAACGCCTTAGTGTAGGGGTGTAGGGGGTCTTTAACCATTTCATCAGTCCTACCAACTTCGACAAGTTTACCGGCATACATTATAGCTACTCTGTTTGCTATTTCTACTAGTAATGCTAGGTCATGAGTTATGAATATTATTGAGGTCTTCATCTTCTCCCTAATTTCGTTGAGGAGTTCAACGATCTCGGCTTGAACTGTAACGTCGAGGGCTGAAGTTGGCTCATCAGCGATTACGAGTTCCGGCTCTCCAGCTATTGCCATAGATATTAATACCCTTTGCTTCATACCACCACTCATTTGATGTGGGTATGCGTTAACCCTCCTTTCAGGATCTGCTATCTTAACAGCTCTGAAGAGTTTTATGACCTCATCTAAATACTTACTTAGCGGACCTCCCTTATGGGCTTCGAAGACCTCACCTACTTGAAATCCTACAGTGTATATTGGGTTGAGGTACGTGTTAGGGTCTTGGAAGATCATGCCTATCTTACTACCCCTGATCCTTCTTAGCTCATCATTACTTAGTTTGAGTATGTCAACCCCGTTGAAGAGTATCTTACCTGAGACGACCTTAGCTGGAGGTCTTAACAAGCCGGCTATAGCTAGGGCTAGTGTTGACTTACCGGAGCCGCTTTCCCCAGCAACGCCTAGGATTTCACCTCTAACTACGTCTAAGTCTACCCCATCAACTGCCCTAACAGTACCTTGGGGGAGGTCGTAATACACTCTTAGGTCGACTATCTGGATGACTTTCTCCATATTAGAACCTCCTAATAAACATCCTAGACCTAGGGTCTAAGGCATCTCTTAAGCCATCACCTATTAAGTTAAACGCCAGCGCTGTTACCATTATGAAGAGTCCGGGGAATACTACGATATGCGGAGAGCTGAAGAGGTAGACCCTACCACCACTTATCATTGCACCCCATTCAGGTGTTGGCGGTGGGATACCGAGACCTAAGAACCCTAAAGATGATGCTAGTAGTATTGAAAATCCGAGGTAGTATGTAGACTGTACGACTATTACTGAGAGAATGTTAGGTAGTACATGTCTAAACATTATGTACCAGGAACTCCTCCCCAGTAATTTCACCGCCGTAATGTAGTCCTCATTAATTAGTTGTAGGACAGCACCCCTAACTAGTCTAGCATATACCGGGAAAGTACTTATGGATATTGCCGCTATGAGGCTTAGCATTCCAGGTCCTAACGACACCATGAGGGCTATGGCCAGCAACGTTGTTGGGAAGGCTAAGGTAACGTCAACAAACCTCTGTATTATGGCGTCTAAACGCCCTCCGAAGTAACCTGAGATAAGTCCGAGAATACTTCCTAGTAACGTTCCAAGTAAGACGGATATTACTGAGATGCCGATAGTATATCTACCCCCTACCATCAACCTACTCAGTATGTCCCTACCTAATTCGTCAGTTCCTAATGGGTGGTTAATAGATGGTGGTTGCCTGACCCTACTTAAATCGAAGTCGTAGGGGTCGTATGGCGTGTAAATAAAACCTATTAGTATTAGTGATGCGATTGCTATTACTACGTATAGTGAGTAGTATGCACTCTTATTCGACTTGAAAACCTCCCACATTTCCTTAAGGCGTTTCCTCCTAACCTCCTCTATCTTCTTAAGTACTAACTCACTCTCCATAGGACGTCCCTTATCCTCGGGTCTATGAGGGCGTAGATAACATCAACTACTATGTTTATAACTATGAAGGTTAATACTATGAAGAGTATTATACCTTGAATTAAGGTATAATCTCTGAAGAATATGGAGTCTATGAGTAATGACCCTATACCAGGCCACGCATATACGGTCTCAGTAATGATCGCACCACCTAGAAGACTACCTACCTGAAGGCCCATTATAGTGACTATCGGTATCATAGCATTCTTAAGGATATGCCTAATCAGTATGACCCTATCTCTAAGTCCTTTAGCCATAGCAGTCAATACGTGATTACTGTTTAACGCTTCAATAACTGATGACCTCGTAATCCTAGTTAAATTACCCATGAGGAGTAGGGATAGCGTCGTAGCTGGGAGTATTATATGTCTCGGACTGTCAGCACCACTTGATGGGAGTATTTTGAGACTTACTGAGAAGACATATATAAACATTAACGCTATCCAGAATATCGGTGCTGAAGCACCTATTAATGAGATAACAGACGTTACATATGTTAACTTAGAGTTAGGTCTTAACGCAGACATTATCCCTAAAGGTAGTGCTATAGCAACAGCTATGGCCTCAGCTACTAATGCTAATGCTATAGTGTATGGTAGCCTATGCAGTATTTCATTAATTACAGGTGTTCTAAACTTGATTGACGTACCTAAGTCCCCTCTAAGCAATGTCATCACATAATCTACAAACTGTGCGTAAAGCGGCTTATCAAGACCTAATTGCTCTCTAATCCTCTGTACGTCTTCCTCAAGTGCTTCAGGCCCTGCTATCAACCTAGCCGGGTCTCCTGGCAGTACGCGGACTAATATAAACATAAATAATAATGCACCGATGAAAGTTGGGATTGATTGATACCCCCTCCTGATCAGATATCGTACTAGCGACATGTATATCATAGAGGTATAGAGGTAGGGGTTTAAATATTTTAAATTTAACATAAACTTGTAAAATTTAATTACCACTGATATCTTCGGAGGATTTAAGGAGTTAGTCCTAGGGTGTGATAATTTGGTTATTTCTGCTTAGTTAAGTTAAAATACCTAGGTAGTAATTAGTTTTAAGGGTTCTTAACCATGACGAACCCAGTTATAATAAGAGCTAAGAAGGGGGAAGTAGCTGAGAGGGTTGTAGTTGGTGGGGATCCAGCACGTATTGAACAGTTAGCCTCACTGCTTGAAAAGCCTAAACTAGTTAATAGTAATAGAGGCCTCTTAGTATATACTGGTAGTTATGAAGGTGTTCCAGTTACTGTAGCAACGCACGGGATTGGGGGTCCCTCATCAGCTATAGTTGTTGAGGAACTCGTGATGTTGGGTGCTAAGGTCATTGTTAGATTTGGAACCTGCGGTGCGATGGTTAAGGGGTTAGGCATCGGTGATATAGTCATACCGACCGGTGCTGCATACAATCAGGGAGGTCTCCTCTACCAGTACTTAAAGGAGAATATCTGTATGGCGACCGCACCGAATTACGAAGTCCTCAACAGCCTAGTTAATGAGGTCGTTAGGTCAGGCGTTAAATTCGTTGTAGGACCTGTGGTTAGTAGTGATGCCTTCTATGCTGAGGACCCAGAGTTTGTGAGGAAGTGGACTAGTAGGGGTATAATAGCTGTAGAGATGGAGTGTGCTACGATCTTCGCTTTAAGCTCTATGAGGGGTGTGAAGTCCGGGGCGCTGCTGTTGGTGAGTGATTCCTTAGTTGAGCATTTAGGGTTTGCTACAGCGGAAGAACTCCGTAGCTATGTTGAGAGGGCTGGTAGGTTAATTCTTAACGCTTTAGTGAAGGTTAAAACTGGTTAAACGACCTTAAACATATATTTTAAAACTTAAGATACTATCTTATTGGTGCTTACATGCGTGGGCTAGCTGTTTACTTAATCATTACGTTCCTGGCGTTGAATATCATTCAAGCATATGTGGTTAGTGCTTACGTACTCGATAGGAGTAGTAAGGTGACTATAGTTGCGGTTAGTAGCCTACCTAACGGTACTTACGTAGGTGTTACTGCAGGGCTTCACACCCGTGTAATATGTCCTGGTTCTGGACACGTATTTGTTGAGACCTTACCACTAACTCAGATAGACCTTCAAGCATCTACGAGGATTGCCGCACTAGTAGCTAGTAGGGTAGCTGGTGTTGACTTCACGAGCTGTGATTACTACGTATCAATAAGGTCTGAATCCCCTATAGTAGGCGGCCCTAGCGCTAGTGCGGTAACCTCAGCAGCATTTGCAGCCTCCCTACTGGGAATACCCATAAGTAGTGAGGTAATTATGACTGGGATGATCATGCCTGATGGGAGTATAGGACCTGTAGGAGGTCTTAAAGCAAAGCTTGAGGCTGCTGCAAGAGTAGGAGCTAAGAAGTTTTTAGTGCCCTACGGTCAGGTATATGACGTTGATTACGTAGTAGTTGAGGAGAGGAGGGGCGGCATAATCATCTATAGAACGCAGCAAGTGATTGTAGACTTAGTTGAGTATGGTAGGAAATTAGGTATTGAAGTAGTACCCGTGGCTAACATATACGATGCCCTGGAAATACTTAGCAATGGTTTCTTTAGAGCTCCGAGGAGTGATGAGGGCCTCGAAGTGATTAGCAGGTTAGAATCCATGGCTAACCCCATCTTCGCTGAGTGGGTCGGTGTTATTAGTAGTGAGGTCTTAAAGTGCATTAATGAGGGAAGCACGGTTAAGAATGAGGTGCTTAGAACTTTAAGCGGTGTTAGCGCCGTAAATATTAGGAACTTACTTAATAATATCGAGTCCTACATAAATAACACCTTATTAAGAGCTAGTACCTTAGAATCTCAGAAGATGCTTTACGCAGCATCTTCAGCATATTTCCAAGCACTTATCTACGCTAAATGGCGTTACCACTTACTTAAGGCATTATTAAATGATAAGTACCTAATTACTGAGTCTGCAAGGGTGAACGCATCAGTAGGCAGTATTATTAGTGAGGCCCGTAGCCTGGTCAGCGACTACGTAGACTTAGGAGTGATTAGCGTGTTAGCAAATGTTTTAGAGAGGGCTTATGACGCATTAATATACTTAAATAATAGTTTAAACTCTCAAGACCTACCCACATCTACGTACTATTTAGGGTTGGCTGATGCTAGACTATTTACCGCTAGACTGTGGTTTAATATGTTGAAATACGTATTAGTCGGTGAGTCAGTCTCTACTAAAGATTTAAATGATATGGTTGTCAATATTGAGTCATTAATCCAGAACATCTATACCTACATACTCGCATTTTCAGGATCTACAGCAATTCAGTCTAATGCATTTAATGATGCTTACACGAGGTACTCGCTTATGCAGTCCTTAAGTAATGACTTAGATAAATTTGCAGTAGGTCTGAGCTCCTTGGGGTATATGTACCTAACACTAACTTCCATGTTCACAAACAACTACACTACATTAGCTGAGGCTCTAAACAAAACGATCTTAGTGACGTTAAGCATGTTAAATACTACGACACCTCTTGATGCTGTAGCTTATATGGAGTTAGCTAAGGCATACGCTACAGACCCCGGATATCAAGCATATATGCTGGCTAGGCTGTCAATGTTACTTTCAACATATTTAAGTCTGAGATACGTTGGTAGAGTTCTACCTCAACAAACTGCTATCCCACCCCAGTATTGTGAGGTTGTAGTAACTAAGACCGTAACAGTAACTAATACTCAAGTAGTTACTGAAGTAGTTTCGAAAACATTAGCACATCAAACTAACGTTACATCAGACCTCATAACATCTACTATAGCTTTAATTTTAATAGTATTAGTAGTCGTACTGTTATTTGGTATTAAAACGTTAAGGAAGATTGAGTAGGGTGGTTAAGATCAATTTAGGGTGTATGGCGGGTTTACTCATATTCGATTATCTCCCATATCACCCTTCCTTCAGGGTCAGGACACTCAACTTCTTTAACCCTCGGTAACCAGTCACCAGGTTCATCAATTCTCCTCTGCTTAGCGGGTAGTAATGGGATTATGCTTGAGAGGGAGTAGAAGCAGACATGCTTACCAGGCGGTAGTCTCAGCATACTCCCAATAACTTCGAAGTAATCCCCTACAACATGGATGTTACATCTACCTTTTACTTCCTTAACCCTAACAAATAACTTCTTCATAGGTCTTACCACCTACGATATAAGCCATGAATACCACCCATAAATCAATATAAGTATTATTATGCTTGGCACGAAGTACTTAATCCAGTAATATATGAAGTTACCAACATAGCTAGACATGAAGTACTTCCCTATTTTAGATGATTTACTTAATTCCAGTAAGGCCTTGTTCTTACCTAAGATGTGAGTAAAGACAGCAATAGCTATTAATGACCCTATTTGAAGTGCTGACGACCATATCAGGTCATTGTATAGTATGATGTTAACACTTAACATTGATGGTATGCCAAGTACTAGCTCGATGATGGCTAGAGTAATTACCGATTTCTTTCTAGACCATCCGAATTCCTGTAACGCATCAGCGAATATCTCAAATGCCGGAACTGCTGAGAGAGTTGCTGCAAATAGTAGCCCTAAGAACATTAGCGAGGCTAGTAACATACCCATCGGTAGTACTTTGAAGATTTCTGGAAGTGTTATGAATAGGAGTGGTGGACCGCTGCTGGGGTCAATCCCGAAGGCGTAGACCGTTGGCAATATAGCTAACCCAGCAATAAATGATGCTAACGTATCTCCGAATGCTGTCCAACTACCAGCCTCGATAGTGCTTCTATCATCACCTATATATGACCCGTAGATAAATATCCATGTAGCCCCTAAGCCTAGGCTGAAGAATACCTGACCTGCAGCCGCTAGTAAAGTAATTGGCGTAAGTAGGGACCACTCAGGCCTTAAGTAGAAGTAAAGTCCCTCAATAGCGTTCGGTAGAGTTACTGCTTTAACCAATATCATCAGCAACACCACATATACTACTGGCATTAAGTATTTACTAGCTCTTTCAATGCCCTTCCTAACACCACCCAAGCATATAATTACGCAAAGTCCTATAACTAACGAGTCCATTAAAGCCTGGATCCAGAAACTACTTAAAGTCGACTCGAAGAATGATACAGCACTTACGCCTAAATACATACCTGAAGCTGAGGCTATGAAGTACCATAAGACCCAACCAATAACTACTAAGTAGTAGGAAACCGCTGCAACAGCAACTAGCAGTAGGAAGATACCTATAGATTTCCCACATCGTACTCCTAGATTAACATATGCTTTAAATGGTCCTGACTTAACATACCTTGCTAAAGATAGTTCAGCCCATAAAGCTGGAACCCCAACAGCTAGAACAAGTGCGATATATATTAGAAGGAAGGCAGCACCACCAAACTTTCCAAGCATGTAGGGGAATCTCCAAACGTTACCTAATCCTACGGCAACGCCTATTAATGCTAGGATCATGCCTAATTTACTACTCCAGAGTTCCCTACTTACTGAATTATCAGCCATCACCCACCACCAAATAACTTAAAGCTCCTAACACGTTGGTGGTTTGATAAGGCATTCACTCCTGACCCAACAGATCCCTCAGCTGCTAGTGTAGCTACCTCCGATAGTCTAATACCCCTATTTCTAAGATCTTCAACCACGTCGTTAAGCCCTAATCCTAGGAGTTTCCCCGCAGTTGGTACACCATCTGTGGGGTCCCAGCCACGCACCTCGTAGTACTCATCCAACATTCTATCTAATTCTATGGTATGCCCTTTCGACGGCCCATTACTCATTGGCTCTGCTAGGAACCTCTTCGGAAGTGTGTCGTCCTTCCTCCTAACGCCCTCCCTAACTAGGTAGGCCCTCTCTAAGTTAACTATACGTTCCCCTACTGCTAGGACTTCAGCTTCTGAAACCTCCATACCTACGACGGCATTTAACACCTCTGCTATCTGCCTAGGCTGTAGGATCTCCATGTTTTCAGCTATGTTCTTACATACTTCGATAGAGTCTACCACAGCACACCAGTTCTCATAGTATGCTACGAGCCTTCCCTTACCTCTAACCCCTAATCTTAAAGTTGCTTCAGGCTCTCCGAAGAGTTTGACACCTAGGTCTGGATCGTCTGCTAACTCTATGAACGGCTCCGAACGTAGGTGGTCTGCCCCCCTACTCGATACTGCGAATCCTAATCCATACCCCTTCAGCCCGCGGGGGTCTGCTTGAATCATCTCTAAGCCCTTTACATGGAATGCTAGTTCATAACCCCTTCCAAGCTTTTCAGCAGCCTTAGCGACGCCGTCAGCAAGTACGTCTCCGAATCCCTCCCTACGGGCTATCATCTCTACGAGCTGTGATACTGAGTCTACATCACCCCACTCAAGGTTTAAACCTACTTCCTCCTTGCTCAGAAATCCTTTCTCGATTAACTCCATACTCCATGAGATGACCTCACTGACGGATATGACGTCCATGCCTAAGTCATTAATTAGGCTTATTAATCTTAGAGCGGCGTTTAAGTCCTTATTACCTATCCTGACGGTCATACCAGCAAGTGCTTCATATTCTGGACCCTCACCAAAGTAACCTGCATATGGTCCGTACTTCACTACGTAAAACCTACTGCATGGTAGTATACATGAGAAGCAACCCCTATTCTTGACGTTGTACTCTAGTGCTAGTCTCTCACCGCTGACTCTGTAGGAGTAGTCCGCTGTACCCTCCTGGAAGTGTTTTGTTGGAAGGAATCCTAACATGTTTGCAGCTAATAATATTCTCGAAGTGCCCATCACCCTCCTAGGCCAGTACTGCTGATGACTGTAGATTGATTCCTCAAGCATGCTGACAATTTCTTCAAACTTCTTAGGATTTGCTACTTCTAAGTACCCATCCCCCCTAACTGCTAGTGCTTTAACATTCTTCGACGCAAGTACTAAGCCTAACCCAGTTCTAGCTGCCGGTCTGCAAACATTGAAGAATATCCCTGAAAACTTAACTAAATTCTCCGCCGCAGGTCCAACTAAAGCTATTTGAGCTCTCACATCTCTTAACTCCTTCCGAATCTTACAGTAGGCTTCTGACACCCTAAGACCTCTTAAACCACTAGCATCTCTGAATTCTACCGTACCATCATGTATGTATAGATAGACAGGTTTCTCAGACCTACCCTCAATGATTATTTGATCGAATCCTGCAAACTTCATCTCCGCTGGGAAGTGACCTCCTACATTCGAATCTCCGAGAAGACCTGTCTGAGGTGATTTAGCTGTTACGTTAAGTCTCGCACCGATAGGGAATGCCAGACCTGCTAGAGGTCCCGTAGCTATCATTAACTTGTTCTCAGGGCTTAACGGGTTTACCTCAGGGCCTACCTCGTCATACAGTCTACGGACGTTAAAACCCCTACCCCCTAAGTACCCCCTAACTAATTCCTTAGGTGTTTCCTCAACCCTCACTTCGTAGTTATTTAAGTTAATCCTCAATACCTTACCGGCATATCCGTAAAGCCTACTCAATACGAACACCCCATAACCTCATCAGCTCTTTATGAGCCTGTAGAGCTACCTCAAAGGACTTACCAAGAAGCCTGCTTAATTCTTCTAACCCATACTTAATAACGCTTGTTGGGTAGATCCTCAAAGCACCTGTAGGGCATTTAACGACGCATATAGGGTCACCACCACATAAGTCGCATGCTATAGGCTTTAACGTATTTGGGTCTAACTTTAACGCACCATAGGGACATGAGTTAACACATTTTGAGCAACTCGTACATCTCCCGCTATCTACGTATATAACATTGTTATCCAGCCTACTTAAAGCTCCTGTTGGACATGAAGCCACGCATGGCGCTGGGTTGCAGAACGTGCAGACTGTTGGGTAGTCTAAGCCTAGTACGTCATCCTTAATTAATGATATCCTGGATAGAGATGAGCTGAAGACACCGTAATGCTTAAAAGAACACCACAATTCGCAATATCTACATCCCACACATTTAGTAAGGTCTACTACTAATTTTTTACCTACCATTGGTACATAATTTACACCTTATTAAGAGGGGAATTACTAAATTTAAACTTTACTTAACCATCTCTTAAAATTCATTCATAAGTGGTAATCGCAGCTAGGTAAAAATTTGTACGATAGCTCTTATAAAGGGTTAAACTGCTTAAGTCTAAATATATTTCAGGTCTGCTGAATGTATGGCGTTAAGGTATCGTACTATGGTGATGAGGGGAGCTATAGCGAGGAGGTCGCTCTTAAGTCCTTCAGTAACGCTGTCTTAATTCCGTGTAGGAGGTTTAGAAACGTCTTTGAGAACGTTGTAGGGGGTGTTAGTGAGTTCGGTGTTATCCCTGTTGAGAACTCCTTAGAGGGTAGTGTGGGTGAGGTCTACGACTTATTGAGAGAGTTTGACGTCATGATCTACGGTGAGATGCAGTTAAAGATCTCGCACTGCCTTATAGCACTTCCAGGGGTTGAACTAAGGAGTATTAAGTACGTGTACTCCCACCCTCAGGCCCTCGCACAGTGTAGTAAGTTCTTAAGTAGTTTGGATGTAGAGTTAATACCTTATCACAGTACTTCCTCAGCAGTTAAGATGATTAAAGAGCAACAGCTACGTAATTCAGCAGCTATTGGAAGCTTAAGGGCTGCTGAGATATACGGTATGGAGGTACTGGCTAGGGGGATAGAAGACAACCCTAACAACTTCACCAGATTCCTGATAATATCACTAAAAGATCATGAGCCAACAGGTAGGGATAAGACCTCAATAATCTTAGGACTCCCCCACGTACCGGGCTCCCTCTACTCAGCACTAGAGGAATTCGCGATCAGGAAGATCAACCTAACTAAGATTGAGTCAAGACCTAATAAAGAGAGAACCTGGGAGTACATATTCTTCATAGACTTCGAAGGACATAGATTAGACGCTAATTGCTCAGAAGCCCTTAAATCGTTAAGCAGGAAAGCACCCTACATTAAGATCTTAGGCTCATACCCTAAAGCCACCTAAATTTCAATAATTTAAAACACCGTTAAGTTCTACCTTATTTTCCAACCATGTTTGCAGACTCTCTTCTTAAGGTCTTACTAACCACATCACCTTAACTCCTAAGGACTTCCTAATTACTAACCCAGTCCCCTACATATGGAACATTATTTTCTACATGGGGTAACTTGTTAAGGTGGGTTTAGTGGGAGGAGGTTATGGGGAGTATTAGGTTTCTATTGTGGTAGTTGAGGATTTCGACCCTGACTTTAAAAACTTCTTCTATTAGTTCTTTAGTTAATACTTCAGGTCCGCCGACCGCGATTACGTGCCCGCTATTTAGTACTATAACCTTATCTGCGTATAGTGATGTTAGGTGTAGGTCGTTATTAGCTATGATGGTGATTAGTTTTTTCTTTCTTGTGAGGTCTTTAATGATGTTGAGTACTTCAATCTTATATCTTATGTCTAGGAAGGCTGCCGGCTCATCTAGGAGTAGTATTGCGGGTTCCTGCACTAATGCCCTTGCGATTAAGACTCGCTGTAGCTCACCACTGCTTAACTCGCTTAACTTCCTGTTAAGTAGTTCCCGTATGTTTAGTTCTGCAGCCACTCTCTCCACGACCTCAACGTCTTTAACTGTTTCAACGTACTGTAAGTAGTTTTGATGTGGGTATCTACCGATTAGTAGGAATTCGAAGACCGTTGAGGGTAGCTCCCTACGTACCTGAGGTCCTGCATATGCTAACGTCCTACCTAACTCCTTAGAGCTGTAGTTCTTTAAGTCCTTACCGTCTATGTATACGGAACCTCCTGCAATGTTAACTAATCGTGAGATAGCTTTAAGTAGTGTGGTCTTCCCAGCACCGTTAGGACCTAAGATAAAGGTTAGCTCACCACTTAAGACGTCGAAAGTAACTTCGTTAAGTGCTCTAGTGGAGTTGTACTCGACGATTAAATTCTTAATAGCTAGTCTCACTCCCTCACCCTCCTGAGGACTAGGTATGCTAGGAATGGAGCTCCTATCACAGCTGTTATAACCCCTAATGGTAGCTCACCTAACCCTCTCACAACTACTGAGACGGTCCTAACCACGATGTCTGAGAATACTACTAAGGTAGCTCCTACTAGGGCCGATGTAGGTAGTGAAAACCTATGGTCGCTTCCGATTAAGTACCTGCAGATGTGGGGTGATGCTAGGCCGACAAACCCTACAATACCTACGACCCCTACGGTTATACCGGTTAGTATGCTAGCAATTGTAGCAGCTGTAAGTAGGGTTAGCCTAGGGTTAAAACCTAACTGCTTACTGTACTCATCGCCGTAGACATACGCGTTTAAGGGCTTAGCAATTAGTAGGGATGCTAGGATGCATAATACTGAGGTGGAAGTCAGTATCGGTAGGTCGGATTTAAGAACTGGTGAAACAGAACCCATGAGTAAGTATACGTAGGGCATCCTAAGTACTGATTGAAGTAAGTAGAGTAGTATGTGTGAGATCCCAGAAGATATTGAAGTTACTGCCACTCCAGCCAGTACTAAGGATAGACCACTACTCCCCAACCTACTTAACATTAAAGTAAAGGTAAATCCTAGGAGGGCTCCGAGAAATGAGTATAGCATTATCTCAGTCCTCGAATTAATTAATGAAGGCTTTACCATCAATACTAGAGACGTAACTGATAACGCCGTTGACGAAATCCCCAATATGTAGGGCTCTGCTAACGGGTTTCTAGTAACTCCCTGAATTAAGACCCCAGCAACAGCTAATGAAGCTCCTGTCAGAGCTGAAGCTAAGGTCCTAGTAATCCTCAACTCTAAAATACTTTTTAGGAGGGGGTCATACGTAGCTCCTAGAAAGTAACCTACAACTTCCTTCAACCCTAGCCCTACCACACCAACAGATATGGATAGAAAAAACACTACGATTAGAAGTACGGTTAGAGACGTTATTGAGAGCACGTACCTCCTCATAAGATGTCTGCGTATCTCTAAAGCCATTTTAACCTAACACCTTATATACGTCGGACCTACCAACAACTCCGAAGACTTCTGGATATAAGAGTTTGGACATAATATCAACTATGAGGTGTATCCTAGGGCCGGGTCTGACCAGCATATCATTAGCCTCACCGGTTAGTAAGTAGACCCTACCCTCCCTAAACGCTTTAGTCATACTTAAAGGAGTTCCTAGGAGTTCCTCCCGCATACTACTAAGGTTGACGTCCCCCATAGACGTAATTAATATTACATCTGGGTCCTCACTTAGTATTGCCTCATAGCTTAGTTGAGGCCAGCCTGATAACCCCCTAGCTATGTTAATACCTCCTGAGACCTCAATGACGTATCCCACGAATGTGTTCCCCCCAGCAGTGTATAGACCTAGGGATGGAGGTCCAAGTAGGACTAGGACCTTAGGCTTACTAACGTTTACAGATAATACCTTCTTACTAATGTTATTAACACTACCTATTATGTAGGATGATAATTCCTCAGCCCTACCACTTACGTTGAAGACCATGCCAACAAGCTTTATATCGCTTACCACATCATACACATCCCTACAGGAAGACCCCCTAAGATATAGTACGCTAATACCTAACTCCTCAAACTTACTCCTCAGCATTACCTGCCTGTAAACACCTCCATCAGCAAGTACTAATGAGGGTCTTAAAGCTACTACCCTCTCAATATCAGGCGACCACCAACTACCAACGTATTTAACTCTGCTACTGTTGATAAGGTCTAAGAGCTTACCTGGATAGTTACTGAAGTCATCAACACCTACTAAGTAGTCTTCAAGACCTAAAGCAAATACAATCTCACTTATACTAGGCCCTAAAGACACAACCCTACTAACATTACCTATCCTAACATACCTACCTAGAGAGTCAACTACTACCACCCTCTCTAAGACCTCAGTATGTGGTGGTACTGCAATTACTGCTACGTAATAACCTATCGCCACACCTAACAGTAAAATTAGTATTAGGCTTGCTACGTAGGTTAGCTTCATATATGGATACCCCATCCAAATATAGGTATTAAGCTTTTAAGCATTAATGAAGTCTTAGCGTAGGTAAGTGAAATTATTTAAGCAGTTTCACCACCATTAAAGAGTACTTCGAACTAATAGTATTACGTTCTAATTACAACGTGTATAGTATTAAGCTTGAAGTAGTGGTTTCTTTAAAATTTTTATATTGGTGAGTTTAACATTTATAGGTGTGCTCTAGTGAGTGGTTCGGAGAGTTCTAAGTCAGGTGTGAAGGGAGCTAAGATATTACTATTGTCAATAGCTGTTGGATTCGTGTTAGGTATTATTGTAGGTTACGTTATTAGCTTCGCGCCAGGACCTACTAGGGCGTTATTTGCTGATTGGTTTAAGGCTTTTGGTGATATCTTCGTTAGGTTGATTAGGATTATTATACCCCTCCTAATATTCTTCACTATTGCTGCAGCTACTTCCTCCATTGCTAGTGGTAGGAAGTTGGGTGTGTTATTAGTATTAATCTTATTGGTCTATCTAGGTACTTCAGCATTAGCTGCTTTATGGGGTATTCTGGCTGGGCAGGTCTTCATGCCTGGTAGTTTAGTTAGGTTGGAAGTACCGAAGGACTACAAGCCTCCTTCACCGCCATCAGGTATTGACGTACTACTCTCATTCTTCCAGACAGATTTTAACAGCTTATTAGCTGTTGGTGGCTCTATGACTATGATAATATTTGCGATAATCTTAGGTGTTGCAACCACTCTACTAGGGGAGGAGGGTAGGAAGGTATCGTATTACCTGTCCCTAGCATCGAAGACTACGATATCGTTCGTGAGGGTTGTCATGTACTACGCACCAGTAGCTGTATTCTGCTACGCTGCATGGCTTATGATTAGATACGGTCCGGGGATGTTAGGTGCTTACGCCCAATTCGTAGTAGCGCAGTACTCCTTCTCAATATTCCACCTAGTAGTTGTGTACTCAATCCTAGTAATGCTTGGTGGGTTGAACCCGCTTAAATACTTTAAAGCTCAGTCAACTCCATTCCTAATAGCATTTACGACTAGGTCTTCCGCTGTGACACTACCATATAATATGGAGGCCTCGAAGAAGATGGGCGTCCCAGAAGAAGTTTACGGTATAACACTCCCGCTAGGAGCTACTGTAAATATGGATGGGACAGCACTCTACCAAGCACTTAGCGCGATGTTCATAGCCCAACTCTTCGGAATACCTCTAACACCGTTCCACATATCACTACTAATCGTAGCCGCTACTATAGGTTCGGTAGCTACCGCGGCAATCCCCGGCGGAGGTACGATAATGCTAGCATATGTGCTCTCAGTTCTCGGACTACCCCTCGAAGGTATAGGAATAATGCTCGTAGTAGACCCTATAACTGATGCTATGAGGACTGCAATCAACGTATCAGGAGATAACGCATCATCAGTCCTAATAAGTAGGTTAGCAGGTTATAAGTTAAGGCCTTCCTAACCCTAACCAGTAAACACGAAATTTTTAACACTTAATCTTCTAAGGAAAGCGTTAATAGTACGTCAAACACGTTCCTGAATACTCACTTCCCATCATTAATAGCTGAGACCCCCTCAACCATATCAAGAAGTTTTGAAAGCCATGTAGGTAGCTTAAATCCTATTACGACTCTATGAGGGGTGTAGGGTTTTAAGTCTATGATTGGGGTATTGTTAAATAGGTCTAACCCGTCGACGTATAAGAACCTCCCCTCACGTCTTACAAGTCTTACTATAGTCACGCCTATTGGGTTAGGCCTATGCGGTGAGTCCGTACAGAAGACACCTACTTCGGGGAGGTCTTCAGGCCTTAAGCCAAGTTTTAAAAATCTCTTAGGCTTTACTATGAGTGTCCTCCTCCGATCTTCTGAAACCTTATGGAGGTATGATATGACGATTATGTGTGAGAATCCGTCAATCCCTACGAGACCTTCAGCAAATTCTTGAAATACCTCTATAACTCCATCCACACCTTTAAGCGACTCCCTAACTACATCATCATCGTATGGAACGTGTACAACTCCTATAGGTATTAGTTCAAACCTCATTGAGGAGTCCCGTAAAATTTTCATGTAGGTCTAGCTATTAACTTAAATCAGTATTTAAAGATAACGGATTTAAAGGGGGAGTGAATATGGTTGGGGGTAGCGTTGGTTGATATAAGGAGTGTGCTTAAACGATTGGTAAGTGGGGAGTTAAGCGTTGATGAAGCTGAGAGGATGATTAAGCTATTAGCTATTGACGAGTTAGGTGGTAAGGTAGTCTTCGATCGTGGGAGGGAGTTACGTAGGGGTATTCCAGAGGTTATTTACGGTGAGGGTAAGGATTTAAATACGTTACTACGGATTGCTAGGGAATTAACGCCTAAGGTTGGTAGGGTTTTAATTTCTAGGGTATTACCCGACCATTTAGATGTTTTGAGGGATGAGTTAAGCCGTGATTACTTGGTTAACGCTTACAGGAGTTGTAGGTTATTAGTCGTGAAGGCTAAGGACTTTCGTGATGAGAAGTTATTATGTAGGGTTTCAGTAATTACGGCAGGAACTGCAGATATACCAATAGCTGAGGAAGTAGTAGTAATTCTTAGGGAGTTAGGCTGTGATGTTAGAACAGTATACGACGTAGGTGTTGCAGGACTTCAAAGAGTTGTTAAAGCTGTTAGGGAGGTTAAGGAGTTTGACGCCGATGTTGCTGTAGTAGTAGCGGGTAGGGAGGGAGCGCTACCTTCAGTAATCTCATCAATGCTGGATATACCGGTAGTCGCCGTCCCCACATCCCATGCATACGGTTTCGGTGGGTCGGGCATTTCTGCGCTTATGTCAATGCTTCAGTCATGTTCTCTAGGTATTGCCGTAGTTAACATAGATAATGGTGTTGGTGCAGCACTTCTGACAGCACTTATATGTAGGCGGATTAGTATTTTGAGGGAGAGATGTGGATAACGTACTAGTTTTAGATCCTACAGTAGCTGGAGTTTCCGGCGATATGTTAGTAGCTTCGTTAATAGATTTAGGCGGTAGTATTAAGCTATTAGATGAGGTTTCAGAAGCTATCCGTAAGTTACCCCCTGTAAAGAGGTTTGAAGTATTTGTTGAGGACTGCGTGACCGGCGGTGTTAGAGCTAAGAGGGTTAGGACGCTCTTAGACGAGGTTGAAGGACATACGACTGGTGGGGAACTACTTAAGTGGTTTGAAGCCGTGGCCAACGACCTAGGTGTTGAGGGGGTTTTGAAGGAGGGTGCTGAGAACGTGTTAAGACGTATATTAGATCTTGAGGCATTACTACATGGTTCAACACCCTCTGAGGTCTACCTCCATGAAGTCGGCTCTGTTGACACTATCTTCGACGTATTAGCCTTCATCATGTTGATGGATGAGTTGAAGTTGTCTGATGCTTTAAGGTATTCCCTCCCAGTAGCTGTAGGTGGGGGTTTACTCAAATCTGCTCACGGAATGATTCCAAGCCCGGCTTACCTTACATTAGAGTTACTGAGGTCTAAGAACTACTACGTCGTCGGGGGACCCATAGATGAGGAGTTAACCACGCCAACAGGTGCTGCACTACTTGCAGAGTTCTTCAAACCTATTAAGTACTTGCCGTTGATGAGGGTTGTTAGGGTTGGTTACGGCTCTGGCAGTAAGGAGTTTAGCGGGATAGCAAACGTCGTTAGAGCTGTCTTAGGAAGTGCGGATACCGGGTTAGATGTTTTTAAGTATGAGGAGGTTTACGTACTTGAGAGTAATGTTGATGACGTTACTGGTGAGATTTTAGGTTACACCGTAGAGAGGCTTACATCCTTAGGAGCTCTAGACGTATCCGTAATTCCAACGACTACTAAGAAGGGTAGGCCTGGCTACGTAGTTAAGGTTATAAGTAATGTTGAACGCGTTCAAGACCTATTGGTAAGTATGTTGAGGGAGTTGGGGACCTTAGGCGTGAGGGTCTCGAAGGTAGGTAGGTATGTAGTACCTATTCGGGAGTTTAAGGAGTTAAGGATTGATTTAGGTAGGGAGTATGTTGTGAGGATTAAGGTTTGTAAGGATGAGAAGGGCAACATCATTAGAGTTAAGCCAGAATTCGAAGATTTAAAGATAGTAGCTAAGGAGTTAAACATACCAGTACGTGAGTTATTAGAGAGGCTTACTAAGGAGTTATGAATGCTAGCTTAGGAGGAAGACGGCTTTAACTATCTCCAGACCTAGGTAAGTTGTAGCTAGAACTAATAGCGATGCTATTAAAACACCTACCTCTATGGCTATAATCGCTTTAACCCTATCCATACTTATGATGAATGCTATCAGTGATGCTGTCCACGCACCGGTTCCTGGGAGGGGTACTGCTGTGAATGTTAGGAGTCCGATGAAGCTATACTTCCTCACCTTAGAGCTCTTAGTACTAACGTATTCTAACACCTTAACGTATAGGTTGCGGATCTTTCGCGGAAAGTTACGTGAGTTCCTAATAACCCTATCCACAGTACTTAGAAGTGCTAGCATGATAGGTGCTATTAATAAGTTTCCAGCTATAGCTAGGCATGTACTGTAAAGTCTGCCGGGTCCGTCGTTAAAAAGTATGAAAGTAAGGGGTATTGACCCCCTAACCTCAATCCCCGGGGTTAGTGAGGTAATGAGTACGAATAAATACTTCATTAATTCATCCATAACGACATCAACTAACTCCTACAGCAACTTGCTATGTAGTTAGCTAGTTCGTTAAGAGTTAAACCATGTATCATGTAGTTAGGCTTCTCCCTAGCCATTTCCTCTAATACCTTAGCGATGTCGTCTACGTGAGTCCACTTAAGTACTGCTTCAACTTCATTGATCAGTGAGTTTGGATAGGTGAAGAAGTCGCCCGTGATTACAGTACTCTCTAAGACCCCCTCAAATACTTTAACATGTACTCTGAGTAGTCCTGCAGGAGTCTTATACGTGCAGACCTTACTGTACCCACTACCCCTTCTAAACCCGTATACCCACTCCTCACTTCTGTACTTCTTAATGACTTCCTCTAACTCATTTAACTCCCACCCGTTTAAGTCACCATCAACTAAGTCGACGTTTAAGACTTCAGTAACTGCTTTCTTAAAGGCATCTACCACTTCATTAATACTTGGTTTGTAGCCTAACTCACGCTTAATGGTTGTTATCCTCTCCTCAAAGCTTTTAATCGCTTTATCACTTATCTTCTCTATCGGTAGTTTAAGTACCTTAAGCATTAACTCTACGTCCAGATCTACTAATACCGTACCGCAGAAGAGCACTCCATCGTAGTCTACATATATACCCGTACCAGATATCTTACGTCCATTAACTTCGATATCGTTTTTAGGTCTGAATGCTGCCTTACTAACCCCTAAGTTATGGAATGCCTTAACCGGTATGCGGATTAACTCCTTATACATTGAGCTTATATCTAGATCTCCTAAGAACGTTTTAGGAATCCATATCTCCCATCCAGGAGTGTCTTCATTCATTATTATTGCACCACCACCGCTAGGCCTCCTATTAATTCTAAACCCTAATTCCTTAGCAACCTCTACCCTCACCTCCTCATACACGTCTTGATTAAATCCTATGAGTACTGAAGGCGGGTGGAATATATTCACACGCACCGTCGGTGGTGACTTACCAAGTCCGACACCCTTAGTTAGGACCTCCTCAGTAGCTAGTAAGAAGTCATCCGATGCTTTATGGAATAAGAACCTCCAGCCACTCATAATTAGTTTCCCAGGGGATTATTAGGAAATCATATTAAAATCTTTACGTACATTGAGTAGGGATTGCTGAATGGTAGTAGTATTTGCGACTTCAAACATGCACTACGAAGTACCTGAGTTAGGCATAGTTGGTAGGGACTTCCCATCAATTAGCCTAACTGGTAGGAAGTGCGAGCTCATGTGTAAACACTGCTATGGTAAGTTATTAGATAATATGTTAGGTGTTTCCACGCCTGACGGGTTAGTCCTCTTAGGCGATAGGCTAAGAAGTGAGGGAGTCTCAGGGGTCTTACTGAGCGGTGGGTGTGATAGGTTTGGTAGGGTCCCATTTGAGGGGTACTTAAACGCCATTAAGTATTTGAAAAGCTTAGGTTTAAAGGTATTTATGCATGTAGGTATCGTTGATGACTTCCGTGCTAGTTTGATTAGGGGGTTAGGGATTGATGCAGTACTAGTAGATCTCGTACTACATGAAGGCGCTATTAAGGAGGTTTTAGGCTTAGATGATGTTGAAGCATATGTTAGAACTCTTAAAACTCTTAAGAGGTTTGACATACCCGTAGTACCCCACATTATTGTAGGACTGTATAGAGGGTCCCCCAGTAAGGAGTTCGAAGCCGTAGATATCCTTAAAGAATTAACGCCTAACGCGGCAGTCTTCGTAATATTCACACCATACCCAGGCACTCCTTTAGAATCTTCAGACCCGCCACCACCGCACTACATTATCAGGTTATTAGGATATGCAAGGAGAAAACTCGATGACATACCATTAACTCTCGGTTGTATGAGGCCTAGGGGTGAGGAATTCGACACCGTTGAAGTAGCTGCTATTAAGTTAGGTTTTGACGGCATATCCTTCCCCTCTATCGCCACCCTAAATTACTTAGTGAGTAATGGTATTAGATTTAAAGTAGTTCACGAATGTTGCGCCTCTATATATGAGCATGTACGGCATTAACTAAACTACCTAACGGTAGGGTAATTATGCCATTATCTAGAGACCTAAATCCTTCACATATGCACATATGCAACGTAATATTGGATTGGATTAAGCCTCTTCAAGTGCGACTCAGTTGAAACTCTAGCAGCTTAGTAGTTCTAACTATAAGGATGGTTTTTACAAGCCTATGATATAGTCAGCATGTTAATGCCCTTGGGAGGGGATGCCTTGCGCGGCTGTTTTAGGTTTCATGAAGGTTTTATAGGGTTTGATGTAGGTTGCGTTATCGTGGGTTGAGCTCGCCTACGATGCTGGTTTGTGGTGAAGACCTGAGTGGGTATCTAAAGCCAGGATGTGGGGGTTTCCCCGTAGTGATGAACTAAATGAAGGGGGGCTGTGGGTTGGGGTTACCCTGAACGGGTTGGGAATGATGACGTGGGCATGATGAAGGGTGCCTCAAGGTTTGTGAGGTCAGGGGTTGGCAGCAAACTACATCAACCAGCATGAAACCCAAACCCCGTAGTATGGGACTTCTTCAACACTACTAGTAGTTGCAGATGTGCTTAAGATTTATTTATCAGATCTTTAGTTACTATTGGTTGTGTGTATGGGTTTCCACATTAATGAATCACCTGATTATGTAAGGGTTAGCACTGCTGCTGACATTGCCTTGGGTTATAGTCCTGGTAGGTTCTACAAGAATGCATTTCCCTTCTGTATTAACCTACTTCTCCACTTTAATGATGGATGTAAGAGTAATTGCCTATACTGCGGGCAGGCTAGGGAGGTTAGTTCCTCCCCCATATGTAGGTCTTTGATAAGGGTTGAATGGCCTTTGAGGAAGTTGGATGATATTATTGAGAGACTTAAGAGGTTCACCAGTAATGGTTGTTCTTTAAGGCCTTATAGGGTCTGCGTCGCATCTATAACTAATCCGAGGGCTGTTCAGGCAGAGATAGAGGTTGTTAGGAGGGTTTATGAAGGGGTTGCCCTACCCATATCTGCTTTAATTACCCCAACGTTATTCTCTGAAGACCACATGAGGGAGTTAAGGAGGGTTGGAGCGGAACGTCTCGGAATAGCTATAGACTGTGCTAGTGAGCGCTTATTTGAGGTTCTTAGGGGTAGGGAGGCTGGAGGAACTCATTCGTGGAGGAGGTACCTTGAAGGTGTTGAGGAAGGTGTTGAGGTGATGGGTAGGGGGAGGGTTGGAATACATCTAATTGTAGGGTTGGGTGAGACTGAGGAGGAGGCTGTGAGACTAATTCAGTGGGCTCACGATAGGGGGGCAGAAACACATCTCTTCTCCTTCTACCCTGAGGAAGGGTCGTACCTAAGTAATTGGGTAAGACCTTCTATAGGGCAGTATAGGAGGGTACAGCTGGCGAGGTACTTAATAAATACCGATATGAGTAGGTATGAGTGGATGAAATTCAATAGTTCTGGGCAGATAGTAGATTACGGAGTGTCGGACGGCGTGTTAGAAGAAGTTGTGGGTACAGGCCTACCCTTCATAACCTCTGGATGCCCTGGATGTAATAGACCATATGCTAATGAGAGACCGAGTGAGAGGCCTAGAAACTACCCGTACATTCCGAGAGGGAAGGAGGTAGAGCTAATTAAGAAGGAGTTAATGACTTACGAATCAGTAGGTAATGGATATGAAGCATTGATAGCTCATATAAGGTCCGTCAGACCTAAACAATGGAGTTAACAATACTTAAACGATCTGAAGAGTTTGTTGGAGGAGTTCCCATAGTTGTCGAAGGTTGTAGGTTTGGAGGGATGGTATAAGCCCTCAAAATGTGTGGAAGGTATAGTAGATTTAGATGACCCTTCAGACTAGTAGTGAATGTAGTTTATTCTCGTAGGTAGGTATTAACTAGCTGTTAAGAGCTAATGCTGCCCTATACTCCTTACTCAAGGCTTCTAACTTCTTCAGTATTTCCGGGTTCTTCTCTACGAACTCACTTACTAGGCTAAGATACCTAGCCACCCTTATTGAGTTAGGAGATATTCTAACAAGCTCCTTCCCACCTACTAATACGTAGTGTTCCTTACTTATCTTCTCATTTAGTATGTACTCTGCTTCATTAGTACTTGCATGTAGAGCGAAGCAATGCGGGCTCCCATCTACAGTTACTATGGTGATAGTTTTAGGTCTTGACGACCTAATAATGCTTGCGATCTTGCCGTAGTATGTAGGACTCTCACTTTCTGGGCATGCTAGTAGAACTACTCTCCCTTCTGCAAGTTGCTTAAATAGTTCTTGATTTACTATGGGTAGGCATGCGGAAGCTATGAGGATGTCGGAATTAGCTAGGATTGGTGTTTTAACCCACGTACTCCATAGCCGTGGGTAGGAACTACAGCACATCCTACCACGCCAGATTAGTACCTGTTCCATACCTTTCCAGTAGTTCGTCCTTCACGAGGTTCCTCCCGCCTAGATATTTCGATAGTATGAGGAACACGCAGTATTGACCGCACATAGTACATGAGCTTAGATCGTGTTGGAACCGAAGCTTCAACATAGTAGCTCTTTCAGGGTCGTATGCCTTAGAGATCTGATAATCCCAGTCTAAAGCAGCCCTCCTAATACTCATCTCAACATCTTCGTATGCAGCCCTCCTACCCAACTTCACTATATCGCCTGCATGGGCGGCTATTTTAGCTGCTATTAAACCCTCCTTCACCTCCTCCACTCCCGGTAATCCTAAATGTTCTGACGGTGTGAGGTAGCATATGAGGTCTGCACCTGCAGCTGCGGCTATAGCAGCCCCTATAGCGGATGCTATGTGGTCGTATCCGAGGGCTATATCAGTTACTAACGGACCTAATACGTAGTAGGGTACACCACCGCTAAGAGACTTCATCAGTCTAACATCAGCAACTACCTTATCTAAGGTCATATGGCCCGGCCCCTCAATCATTACCTGAACCCCCTTACTAATAGCATCTCTAGCTAGTCTGGAGTTGTTTAACAGCTCACCTATCTGCAATTCGTCATGAGCGTCGGCAGTAGCTCCAGGTCTTAACGCATCGCCTAAGCTTATAACTGCGTCATACTCTCTAAACAACTCTATTAGGTACTCCCAGTGTTTTAGATAGGGGTTTTCAGCATTGTTCTCCAACATCCACACAGCTAACATGCTCCCACCCCTGCTAACTATTGGAGCGATCCTACTACTCCTCACAGACTTTCTAGCTAAGTCTAACGTAATTCCAGCATGTATTGTCATGAAGTCAACCCCATCTTTCAAATGTTTCTCCACAACTGCTAGAAACCAGTCTGAAGGTATGTTAGTACCTCCGTATTTCTTAACACCTTCAATCCAGGCCTGATAGGTGGGTACGGTACCGAAGGGGGTTCCCTCAGAAGCTTCTAATAACTTCACCCTAATCTCATCTAAGTTACCTCCAGTACTTAAGTCCATTATAGTTTCTGTTCCAAACTTCACTGCCGTCTTCACCTTCCCAACCTCGAGGTCTAGGTCGACAACCGTACCACTCGTTCCAACATTTACATTTACCTTAGTCCTCAACCCCTCCCCAATTGCTACAGGCTTTACCCTAAGTCTTCTACTATTTCTAACTACGATTACTCTGCCTGAACTTACCCTCCTCCTGAGGACTTCGTACTCTATCCCCTCTACTTTCGCTATATGGAGTAGTTCATCCGTAACATTATTACTTCTAGCTTCAACTATTATCCCCAAAGGTCTCAACCATACTGTAATTTAAGAAGTTCCTTATATAACTTAATTATAATAATATTGAAAACTTAGTTATCTAAAGCATCCAGTTTCCCACCCACGACGTGTTAACCCTAATACGCCATCCTCATCACCTCATAAAACTCTGATAAAACTACAAGCTTCAACGATTAGATATTTTTAAGGACTGCTAGGATAGCATAGGCTGCAGACTAATTTAGAAACTGGTGAGTGGGATGAGAAATCAATAAACATGAGGTAATGCTAAGTTCGTATTGGGGTATCCGACCCATCTAGCCTTGTACGGCTTTTTAACAATAGCGTTCATAGGATATGTAAGAGTTTATGATATTTTAATTATTGTTTGTTAAGAAATAAGTTTATATTCATCTTCATTACTAGTGTTGTTGATGTTTGATGTCATACATAGGTTTTACAATTCCAAATACCCATAGGGCAGCACTCCTTAGGGAGTTCAATAAGCCATTAGTTGTTGAGGATGTTCCAACAGTTAGGCCTGAGGGTGAGGCGGTTTTAGTAAGGACTATTGCTGCAGGTATATGTCATTCAGATATTCACGCGTGGAGGGGTGATTACAGACCTGCTGGGCTTCCTAAGAAGATACCTATAGTACTATCTCATGAGGTTGTAGGGGTGGTTGTTGCCTGCGGTGATAGAGTACCTAAGCACTTAATTGGTAGGAAGGTACTTATATACCCATGGCAGTATGAGGATGAGGATGAATTCACCTTAGTGGGTTTAACCCAACTTGCGAGGAGGAGATTACGTTTAGGTCTTGATGTTGATGGAGGTCTTCAAGAATACCTCTACGTGAGGCATTATAAGTTCTTAGTCGATGCTGAGGGGTTAGCAGATATACCAGCATTAGCACCTCTAGCATGTGCTGGCCTAACTACGTATAGAGCCATTAAGAAGTTAGCTAGCTATGTAGGTCCTGAAGACTACGTCGTAGTTGTAGGTTTAGGTGGTTTAGGATCATACGCAGTTCAGTGGGTTAGGACCCTCATACCATATACAAACCTCGTGGGCGTTGATACCAGAGATGAGGCTATAGAATTTGCCTCTAAGCTAGCTAAGGTGGACTACGTCGTAAATCCTTCTAAGGTCAACCCAGTAGATGAAGTTATGAGAATTACTAAGAATAGAGGTGTTAAGGCAGTTGTAGACCTCGTCGCATCACCTAAGGTGGTAGCTACCTATATTAACGTCTTAGATACTAGAGGGGTTTACGTACTAGTCGGCCATATGGGTGAGGAAGGCATTACAGTACCTAGGCCTAGAATAATACGTAACGAGTTAGTGATTATGGGTAGCTATACGGGGAGTTTAGCTGAGCAACGCGAAGTCGTAGAGTTAGCTAGGAGTGGTAGGGTGAATTACAGTGCAGTAGTTACTACTAGGTACAGATTAGAGGATGTGAATGAGGCTTTAAAGAATGTTGAGGAGGGTAGGACGTTAGGAAGGCAAATAGTGGTGTTTGACTGAATAAATTCTAACGAAACAGCAGTCCAAACCTAATATCTTATTACCATCAATCTTTATCGCTAATAAGACTATTCAATATTTGTAAATATTTATAATGAAAAACTTTATTAACTCTCACCATTAAGAGTAGGAGGGTCATGGTATGGCGGGGTCTTCAGGATCTGAGAGAATTATGCTTGGTGCTAGGCCTATAGAGGTTGTCGACAAGTTACCTACACCTGAGGAGGTATTTAAATTACCTAAGGTTGATGTTAAGGCTTTGTTGATGATAATTATGGGTCCGGCGTGGATAGCGGTTGGGGATGCCTTCGGATCTGGTGAGTGGCTCATGATTCCCGCATTTACTGTAAGGTATGGGTGGGGCATGGCGTGGGCTATATGGTTATTAGTTGCTTGTCAGACGGTGTACCAGATTATGTGGACCAGGCTTATAGTTGCTTTCGGTGAGATACCTGCTGTATTCTTTAGTAGGCTTCCTGGAGGCCCTAAGTTTTGGAGTTGGTTCGTAGTTATAAATCATGCGGCTAGGGTTGCATGGCCTGGTTGGGCTATGGGTGCTGCTACTGGGTTAGCTGCAATAATATTGGGTAGGGTTCCTGGAGCTGGGGATGCCCCATTTGTTAGGGCGGTTGCGGCGGTTGGATTTTTCATAGTACTCCTACTGCTATTATTTGGGCGTAGGATTTCAGTAATCATTGAGTGGGTTATGAAGATTTCAGTAGTATTCATAACTGTTTCACTACTCTTTATAGTGCTTCCGCTAACTATAAGGCTAGATGTATTAGGTGAGTTTGCTGTAGGCTTGGTTAGCATTGGATACATACCACCAGGTGTTGACATACTATTATTAGGTGGCTTCGTAGGCTACGTAGGTAGTGCGATGGCTCATAACTGGTATAACGTAGTGTACTATAGGGATAAGGGTTATGGTATGGGGTCTACGATCGGCTACATATCAGGTGCTATAGGTGGTGTTAAAATCTTCGTAAGCCCTATAGGCAAGTACCCTAAGCCAAACCCCGAAAACATCACTACGTTTAGGAAGTGGATGAGGATTGTAACACTTGATCAGTGGTTAACGTACTTTACCTTCTGCACTTTCGCTGGTACGGTACCAGCACTCATAGCTACGTCGTTACTGCCTAGGGGGACAGTACTAGGCGGGTGGGGGATTGCTGCCCACGTATCAGAAGCTTTTGCAGCTAAGGTCGGTCCATGGGGCTTCTACCTGATAGCGTTAATAGGCTTCTTAATACTCTTCAGCACCCAGTACATGCTTAGTGATAACTTAAGTAGGAATATCATTGAAGTACTATGGAGTACTAATGAGGGTGTTAGGAAGTGGGCTAAGGGCGATATTAGAAGGCTGTACTATACGTTCCTCATCGTTTATATAATATTTGCAGTAATCATAATATGGTCTGGTCTGGAACCATTCCTAGTATTACTCATATCAGCCAACGTACCGCACTTCATGGCGTTCTGGGCGATACCAGCCTTAATATACATCAATGAGAAGTTACTACCACGAGAATATAGAGCACCTAGATGGAACTACGCGTTCTTAGCAATAATGTTTATATTTAGTGCGGTCATATTCGTAGGTGTGGTGCTTTACTACGGCTTCGGCATAAAGATATTCTAGGCGGCATAGCTACTTTTTTACTTACCTTTAAGCTCGGCAGTTAAACCCTTAGGAACTTCTCCAATCATAATTAAATAAATACCTGAAAAACGCTCTGAGTAATGGATCTTTCCCCTCCACATTCATTGCTCATGGACCTGTCAGAAGCTACATTAGCGGACACCGTTTCCCGCTCTAGGTTTTTGTAGGTTTTCCTGGGGCGGGTCATCACGGTTTCCCTGAGCCCCCTCCCCACGGTCTGCCGTGGGTCTCGGAAACCCAGGGTCACCAAGAGCAATTATTACTCATTGGTTTATAAACATTGCTAAACTTAATCACGTCAAGAGCTCTAAGCATCCTAGAGAGACCTACAAAAACCTAACACACAAAAACAGTTGCTACACCCTGGACTTGCCTTAGGGGATGGACGTATTATCCAACCCCAATGGCGGCTCAGCGGCCGTAAGGGGATGGAAATTTATCTTCAAGTGCTTCATATAACTAAACTAGCTTATAAGCCTTCACCAATGGAGTGGTTCACATAGGTATTTAAAACCAGTACTGAGGTAGTTCTGTTAACCTAACCTTATCTTCATCGGCAAACCTCCACTTACCTCTGAGGTCTAGGATCACTATCCCTAACTCCCCACCAAGTCTATCACTAATTAGAACTTCATACTCCAGTAATGAGACCATAACGTCACATTCGATAGGTCCTACCCTCCGATCTTCAGTCTCAACGTAGACTTTAAGTGACCTAGGGATGAGGTAATTCCTTACAGGACCTCCAGCAGTTCCAACCTCTACGAGTTGTGCCTCAGGTGGTGGGGGCCATAGACCGAGGGTTGATGCTAGACTCCTCGGCACTAGGAGTTGAGGTGTCTCAGCTTCAAATCCTGAGTTAACTAATGCTGAAACCACTACCTCAACATTAGACTTACTAACAACTCTAAGCCTTACCCTAACAGCCATCTACCTATCCTTCCTCAACTGGTATATATGCCCTACCCTCCTCCTAATCGGGTATATATGTCCTATCCTACCGCGAAGTCTTTCAAAACCCTCCATAGCTAACAGCCCTACTCACTCCACACCCTTCAATCCTACCTACAGATTCACTACTAATATTGCTTTTGCAATAACTCTAAAATACGTTTAAGGTATATGAGAAACACCCGCAGGATTGAACTACTCACTTCACATAGTGGTGAGAGGGTTGAGGTACGGATCGCTACGTTTGGCAAGCCTAATTACAGTGGATTATCGGGATGTCCTCACTATATCTAGTAGCATCTTAACCCAATTCCTTAAGCATACCTTACCCTCAGAGGCTTTTAGCACCCCCATATCAATTAGTCTCGTTAGAAGTTCTTCACTACCTAATGACTTACGTAGGTAGTAGCTATCTACGCATTTAACCATCTCAAACTCCCTATCTATTATGTTAATTACTTGAGTATCTACAGTTATGGGTGGTACTGGTAGTAGTACGGGTTGTTTGAAGGCATCATGTATGTATATTATTGCGTCAGCTCCTGCAAGTATGGAGGCTATCGTGAAGAATGCTGCTTCGGGTTTAAATCCAGGTGTCGCGTTAACGTATACTTTAATGCCTTCGGATTTCTTCCTAACTATGAGCCTTACTACCTTATCAAGTACTTCCACCAACCCTTCATCTAGGTCATCTACTGACCTCATCCCCGCTATCTCGATGGTCTCTACCCTATAGCCTAAGTTAGTAAGGTAGTCTCTAATTAAGTAACTACATAACCTGGAGTTACATGTCCTGGTATTGTAGAGTAGGACTTCAACATCTGTAGGTTTGTGGCCGTAGCAATCTCTAATAGCCATTATACCGTTAATTTCTGCTGATGCTTCTCTAGGCTTATCTAATAGGAAATCGTAGATGGCTTTGAAGATCTCATGACCTTTAACCACATTACATATGTAGCCATCTGGAACTATGTTGAGTGGGTCGTCTAAGGATAATTTATGCCACTCAGATATTTTGTAAATTCCGTACTTCTTCGATAGGTCACTATATTTAGGATTTATATTCATATTTATACTGAAGTTTTGTAGTAGTGAGGTCCCGACAGGGCATACATACATATAACTAATCATTAAGCCCCTAGCAGTCTATCGATTATGAAGTTAATAAATGCGTTCTGAGCTTCGGCCTCCCCCTACTTATTAGTGGTGTTGATTGCTTACGCCTTACTACCTTAGGTTTTACGGGGTTGTGGTTTTCTACGTTTTCTGTCTTAGTAATGCCTCCACCTCCTCTGAGAACTCTTCTTGATAAGTTATTATCACCTTATCTCCTGGGGTGAGGTTTAACTCTCTTGCTAGTGGATATGCTATCCATGTCTTACCTGACCTAACTGCTAGTACTCCCCCACCGTACTTTCTTAGTAGGTATCCTAGGTCATATAAGTTTAGCTGCCTCGTGATTGTAACTGTTTTTACCTTCTCGCCTATGCTTTCAAATACCTTGCTGAAGATCTCTCTGTAGTCTTCTGAGAATTCTTCCTGAAGGCTCGGTATATTTCCTATGGTGTTGCTAGCATCTGCTATGTCTTCAAGCTCTTTTAATAGGGTGGTTAATCCTATGAAGGTGTCTGGGTCTAGTAGGTTGGCAGCATTTTTCAGTAGGTCTACGGCTTCCATGTGTTTGTGGTCGATGTATATTTCGAGGTCGTCTACCTCCTCTTTTAGTTCTGGATTGCGTTCCATTAATACGTAGTGGGCTAGGTCTAATAGCAGTATTGTACACTCCTTTATGCTTACTAAGCTCTTCACTACGCCTTCTAACTCGTTAATCTTAAGGGTCTCCAACTGGTACTTAACTCCGTAGTCGGTGAGTAGGCGTAGTACGTTCTCCCTAAACCCTCTTAGGTATAGTGTTGAGCCTTTCCTGATTATTTCGTCCTGTCCGGGCATGAACTTATAATTACCGTCCTCAACTACTGCGAGTACGTCTACCGGATACCTATCGGTTAGGTCTACTACTCTGAATTCCTCCTCAACTGATAGTTTAGCTACGATTTCACCGTCTGAGTAGGGTATGACTTGATTGTAGTTTATTCTCGGAAGCCTACCGACTAGTAACGTGTAGACCATATCTTTTACGGAGTCTGATATGGTGTCTATTGAGGATCCGTAGTAGAAGGAGAGTAGGTTGGCGTAGCCCCCCTTCCTAGACCTTCCGAAGGCCATCGCATTATGCATTATGAAGTGTCCTACGTTCTCACTGATTATTCTATCTAGTTCAAGTATCTTCATGGAGAGTTCGTAATCTCTTGCGAAGTACGCGTAGAATGCTAGGTCTATGGATGCGTTAGTCAGCTTCCATATGCTGTCTAATATCCTCCTCACAGAGTCCGGCTTATACTTAACGACTGGTAGCTTCCAGTGCAACCTCCTATGTACTTCGGGGGTGAGTCTAGACAATACAGCTTCCTCATAAAGATCTGGTGTTACTTAGTTTTTAAATGTAGTATTGGGACGTATTTAATATCTATTTTTATTATCCCTCCTCCTATAGAGAGCGGTAGGTGAGTTGGAAATTGTCGGTGTGAGGGCGCCTTTAATATCGTTGATAGTGCTTGCGTTGATTGAGGTTTTCGCTGGATTGTTGCTCTAAGGTTTAATGTAGACCTACTTGTTACGTATCCAGTACTCCTCATCCTCATACCCGGGCTTATGGATCTGAGGGGGGATGTGTATGGTGCTATTGGTTATCGATTTACTAAGGGACTGCACTTAGGTCTTACTCAGCCTAGACTGCTAACTAGGTTTAACTTACTAAACATTGCGACTGGTTATGTAAACTCTGTATTGATTTCCTTCTTCCTATGCTTAATAGGTGTTGGATTATCTGTGATTGGTAGGTTTGAGATGCCGGACATACCCTCACTACTCTTCATAGTACTGTCTTCAACGGTAATAGTTTTCACGATGTTAACACCTACGGTTGTTACGGTAATAGCCTACCTATTTAGGCATGGGCATGACCCCTCACCATTTGTAGCTACGATAGTGACTGGTGTTGGGGATGCACTGACTCCTGCTGTCTTAATATTAGTTGCCTACTCGTATGAGGCGTTCTCAGACGTCTTTAAACTACTAGTCATAACTGCGTCCTCAGGTGTAGCGGTAGTGCTGCTTGCCTACATGGCGTATGCTGGTGAGGGTAGGGACCTCGCTGAGAACTTCATCTCATCCACTATTGGATCGGTAGGGAGTAGTTTCGGCGGCCTCTTCCTGGCTATGATGGTTGGCTTCATCGCTAAGAATCCAGAGGTTTTGGGAGTGTTACCAGCATTTAACGCAGTGGTAGGGGCTGCGATGGGCTACCTCAGCAATTCGCTTAATATAGACCTTCATATAGGGACTGAGAGCTCTGGGAGAACTCTCTATAAGAGAATTGCTACAGGCTTTATAGCGACCTACACATCCGTACTAACTGCGTTAGTAGTAGTGCTTGCATTTTCACAGAACTTAATGAGGCTCCCCATAGTAACCCTAAGTGTGACATTATCATGCCTAACGCTATATATGGTGTCCGCAATCATAACGTACTTACTGACAATAAGGTCCTTCCACCATGGATGGGATCCAGACAACATAGTCTTCCCGATAATGACCACCTTCGTAGACCTGATGGGCCCTATAACGCTTTCCACTATTGCTACCGTACTACTGCCTGAGTAAGTTATTTAACCCATACTGATTCGTAGTTTGGTTTCCACCATCGTAGCAATTTTCTTAGACGTAGGACTGTTCTTCCTACGCTTTATGAAGACCCTCATCACTTACTACCTTATCATTTACTCTAATCTCCGATCTGCTGAGGCCGGTGGGCAGGTATTGTCTTGATAGTTTAAAAGGATTTAGTTAGGATGAAGATAGTGGGTTGGGGGTAGTGAACTTGGCTGAGGATTACCTACTTTTAAGTTTAACATCATGCGTGATTGAGGTGTTGAGGGTTTGAAGAAGTTGGTTAGGAATTCATGTAATTTGGGATTTCAGCTTCTACATGATTGACGGTATTATGTGGTGGGATATGCCGAAGCTTTCCGTGGTTTTCCTAGGTCCTGCCGGGTCTGGGAAGACCTTCCTTACATGGGCTTTCGGTAGGTGGCTTGAAGATTACGGCTTCCTAGTAGACTACGTTAATCTTGACCCATCAGCTGATTACCTACCCTACACCCCATCATTTGATGTGAGGGGTTTGGTTAGGACGCGGGATATCATGGAGTTAGAAGGTTTAGGACCAAATGCAGCTATAGTAAGAGCTATTGATGTATTGGTAGAAAGGGGTAATGTAATATGCGAATCCCTTAGTAAGATGAGTGGTGAGTATATCCTCATAGACACTCCAGGACAGATGGAGATTGTAGTCTTCAGACCCTCCGGTCTCAAGCTAATACAGCTCGTAAAAACTGCTTCAAAACCTGTCGGAGTCTTCCTTCTAGACTCAACCATCGGCAGGCATGGTACTGAAGCAGCTATCTCAATCCTACTAGCAACTATAACCCAGCTTAGACTGGAAATACCAGTAATCCCAGTACTAAGTAAGTCAGACGCCTCAGGCCTTCCAGGAGGTCTAATAACACCCAACATATACTCAGAAGTTGACAGCATAGCCAGCTACCTACATCGAAAAGAACCTGGAGTACTCTCAGAAATGCTTGCTGAAACCATGAACCTAGTCAAAAAGTACGTCAGATCCGGAAGACTCATAGCAATCTCATCACTAACCAAAGAAGGACTAGACGAACTATACAAAATACTCCACGAAGTATTCTGCGCATGCGGCGACCTAACATAACCTCAACCCTACCATCTAAATACTAAACTACCTCCTACCCGCAGACTTTCACCCACCGTCTCAACCATCTCATACAAGGTCCACTCTTCTTGATAGTTTCACCACCCCCTAAGCCCCACTAAAATGATCTTAAATCCATCAATAAGTAAGTTCTCTAAATATATCCATCAGTATTTTATTAACTGCTTCTCTACATTCCTCCCTAATTCTTAACTCCACATCTCCCCCTTTCCTGAGTTCTAGATACTTACCATCGCCACCGAAGCTAACTGCAGTAGTTTCTTTCGATTCTATCTTGTAGATTCTACCTCAAAAGCCCTCCTAACAGAAGGGGGGAGGACTAATAGTAAGTAAAACGATAAGTCTTTAGATAAAGGCAAATTATTATGTATATGCAACCTCCTAATAATATGGGCTTCATGAGACTCTAAAGCAATATAAAACTCCTCATTACAATTCCCTACTAACAACTGCAACTAAGCTTAAAATTCCTAAGTACTTCTTAGGAAACGTGTTGTAGGGTCATTGCAAGATATCAATTGATAGAAAATAACATTCTATACTTAGAAAATCTGAAGAAAGTAATTAGAAAATTCCTAAGAATTCCTTAGGATTTAAGATAATTTAAGTAATAAAGCATTAAAAACATCAGCAAGAAAGAACAAATA
>Ga0209394_1000094_pt1 | contig 84053 bp, 94 predicted proteins | sample JNZ201metaG_FD_184122 | JGI IMG/M metagenome (GOLD analysis project Ga0209394, IMG submission 184122) | Hot spring microbial communities from Jinze hot spring, China to study Microbial Dark Matter (Phase II) - JNZ 20120812A (SPAdes) (version 3) ...
CACGGTGTATGCGTGAGGTCTGAAACAATGACTTATAAACCATCACCACGCATGGGAGTGGCGCCGGGGGCGGGATTTGAACCCGCGTGGGCGGTTAGCCCACCGGCTCTCCAGGCCGGCCCCTTAGGCCGCTCGGGCACCCCGGCCTTAGAGGGTTTCCATAACTACTTCTTAAATAATGTTGTTTAATTTATATTTTACTTTTTCCCTTCTCTATCTGTTTGGGTTTATCTTAAAACCTCTATTTCTATGTAGACGTCGTCTGGCACTCTAACCCTCATTAACTGCCTCATAACTCTTTCATCAGCACTGATATCAACTATTCTCTTATGTATTCTCATTTCCCATTTCTCATATACCTTAGTCCCTTCACCGTGGGGAGGGACTAATGTAGGTACTATCATCCTCTTAGTAGGTAGTGGTATGGGTCCTCTTACATCGACACCTGTCTTCTTAGCTATATCTACTATCTGAGTTACTACGTAGTTTAGATTATCTACATTGACGCTCCAGAGCCTTATCCTCACTTTATTAGCCATTAAGTTGCACCGTTGAAGATATGGTTTAGCCCTTAATTTCTACTTTGAGAGGTTTTAAGTCTACTACTACTCCTATCCCTACAGTCTTACCCATATCCCTCATAGCGAATCTTCCCAGTTGTGGGAAGTCGCTAAACTTCTCAACAACCATAGGCTTAATCGGTTTAAACCTAACTAGAGCTGAGTCACCCACCTTAATCAACTGCGGATTCTTCTCAACTATTTGACCGGTTCTTGGGTCTAACTTACCGATTATCTCCGTAATCCTAGCTGCCACACTTGCTGTATGTGCATGTATTACTGGGGTGTAACCTACTGAGATAGCTGTGGGATGCCATACTACGAAGATCCTTGCAGTAAATTCATCAACAACTGTTGGCGGGTTCGTAGTATGTCCTACAACATCTCCTCTTTTAATATCCTCCTTAGAGACCCCCCTCACGTTAAACCCTATATTATCACCGGGTAGTGCCTCATCTAACCTCTCATGATGCATTTCAATAGACCTAACATCACCAACCTTACCAGGAGGCATGAACACCACCTTATCACCAACCCTTAACCTACCTGTCTCCACCCTACCGACAGGTACTGTACCAACTCCTGAAATGCTGTAGACTTCCTGTATTGGGAGCCTCAACGGCTTATCAACAGGTTTTGCAGGTTCTTTAACAGTATCTAAAGCCTCTACTAATGTAGGTCCTTTATACCATGGCATGTTAGCAGACTTCTCTATTAGGTTATCACCTAACCAGCCGGAAACAGGTACGAATGGAATGGCATCTACCTTATATCCTAGACCTTTCATAAACTTAGTGAGTACTGAAACTACTTCCTTATACCTAGCCTCACTCCAAGGAGGCTCCGTAATATCCATCTTATTCACAGCCACTATAATTTGGTCTAACCCCATAGTCTTAGCGAGAATTATATGCTCACGTGTCTGACCCTCAGGACTCATACCAGCCTCAAACTCACCCTTCTTAGCGGAGACTACGAGTATCGCTGTATCAGCCTGACTAGCACCAGTAATCATGTTCTTAACGAAGTCCCTATGACCTGGTGCATCAATTATAGTCCAATAGTACTTAGGAGTTTCAAACTTCATGAACGAGAGAGAAATAGTTAAACCCCTCTCACGCTCTTCTTTAAGCCTATCTAAGAACCACGCATACTTCTCAGACTCCTTACCAGCCTTCTTAGCCTGCTCCTCAACCTCCTTACGCGTCTTCTCATCAATGAACCCTAACTTTAGTAGCAGGTGACCTGTCAAAGTACTCTTACCATGGTCTACGTGACCAATTATTACTAGATTTAAATGCGGCTTCTTAGCCTTACTCATACTATCACCTCTACCATGCTATGTAGTATTACATCTAGACTTTTAAAAATTTTACATCTGAAAGAATTGCCCTTTAAGACAGAGGGCGAGACTTATGAAGCCCATACCCACAATACTTCCTAACAATGAATCATCCTACGATAGCGACATATGAATACTTGGGAAATGACTATATCCTCAAGCAGTTACCTACGTTCATCGTCTAGTTACTCTAACCTCACTAAGCACGAGCAAACACGCTTAAAATGGTAGTTATGCAAATCCATCAACATCTACACATCCGAATAGCATTTTGGTTGCCTATCAGAGGACTTCGTAAGGGGATTATGAAGAGTGTGCTGGGTAGTGGAATGAAGGCAGAACTCGCGGATCTGAAGAACATCTCCAAAACATGTTCTATCTACTGCTCTAAATTCACCTCGTAATAGATGGTGTTCGGATGGGCGGGTGAAGAGCAAGTACATGAAGCACGTTAGATTTTTGAGTTCTGTCTCGTCAGGCTTGAAGGGCGTTTATGATCTTCGTGTTGAGTGGCTAGCAATTACAGTGAATCGTAGGAGGGTGTGTAATCTGCTTAAGGAAAATCTATAAAACCTAGGGCTGGGGATGGTGGTGTGTTGGAGGCTTACACAAAGCTAAATCCTCTAGATGGGGAAGATACAACTTTTCAAGCATTCTACTTAGATGTAATAGTATACCTCTTTAATATGTTTCAAACTGAATTGGTTTGAATTTAAAACCATCTTAATGACATAATATCACATATCAAGTAAATTTTTAAATTCATTAACAATACTATATTATGATGAGGTGATCTGCATACCCTTCTGGAAGTGTCAAGTATGTAACTTCTTATTTGAAGGCATTACACCACCAGATAAGTGCCCGAAGTGCGGTGCACCTAAGGAGCAGTTCAGGCAACTATCCGAGCAGGAAGGTGAGCTCGTACTAAAGTCTAGGAAATCCAACTATTTGCATATGAAGGCACTTACCCTGTTGAGAGAGCTTAAGAGTGTCGCCGAGGAGATTATCAGTGAGAACCTCGACCCACCATGTGTGAGGTTAGCTAATGAGGAAGTAGAGTTCGCTACGACTACCATACAAAAGATTATAGCTGAACTTGAAAGCCATATGAAGAAGGGTAAGTGGGGTTAGACCATGAGTGAACCTAGAAAGTATGAGTACCTACCTGCTAAATATCCTAAGAGGTCTGAAGTCTTAGGCTTAGATATAAATGTATTAGTCTCCCATCTCTTATCAGCATTTGCTGATGAGGTCTTAGCTTGGTATCAGTACTACATAAGTGCTTATGCTGTTAGAGGTAATATCTCAGTAGAGGTTGAAGATGTCTTTAAGAAGGTAGGGGAGGACGAACTTGAAGACCATGCAAAGATGCTTGCTGATAGGCTTCAAGACTTTGATGTAGATCCGCCAGACTTTAGAGACCTTTGGCAGCTATCTAAGTGTAAGCAGACAGAGCTACCTAAAGACCCGCACGATATTGACGGATTCTTAATAGCGTCAGTCCTAGCTGAGAGATGTGCTTTAGAACATTACAGGGAGATTTACAATTACGTATTCGGTAAGGACCCCGTTACTGAGGAAATAATTGAGGACATTATTAAGGATGAGGCTGAACATGAAACTATATTTAAAAACCTACTGTCGAAAGATGGTTTGAAGAAGTTAGAGGAGTTGGAGAAATAGGATTAAGCAAGTCGATACGTACCACCTAACTAGACCGCATATCTTTTTTAGTTCTAGTGAGTATTCCTTAGTGGTTAGGTCTTAAATACAGTAACTCCTATTAGAGATTATGTGTGGTTCCAATGTCGTTGGGACATGTAGAGAACGTACTGCTCTACGCATTAATTCCAACTCTACTAACTATTCTTGGGTCTGGATTAATATTCCTACGTGTGAGTATTGAGGAGAGGTTTATAGACAGCATGATGGGGTTTGCCTCAGGACTTATGATTTACGTAGCATTCGTAGAGCTTCTCCTACCTTCATTAAGCGATAGCAGTCTACTCACAGCGCTTTCAGCATTCCTAAGCGGTTTTCTAATGATTAAGGTGCTTGATATCTTAATACCGCATGTTAGGATTATTAGGGATGATGCCACAGCTAGGATACGTAGGAAGACTATTCTAGTTGCTTCAGCCATAGCCCTTCACAATATTCCTGAAGGGCTGGCGGTAGGATCTGCAGCAATGTTCAGCTCTGAGGTAGGTTTGAACGTAGCCCTAGCAATAGGTATTCAGGATTTCCCCGAAGGTTATGTGGTAGCTCTCTCTGCATTTATAGCGCTGAGGAGTGTGTGGATGGGTTTCATCATTGGAGTGTTTAGCGCGATTAGCGAGTACTTAGCTGCAACTACAGCTTTAGTAGGACTTATCAACCCTGATATTTCCCTACCGTTCCTAATGATGCTGTCCGCAAGTGCTATGATCTACGTGGTAGTCCATGAAGTAGCTCCTGAGATCTTTGGACACGAACATGATGAGTACGCTACAGTAGGTTTTATAATTGGGATTCTTTTCGGTCTATTTATCTAAACTCCTCAGGGGGATATGAGTGTTGGACAGTACACTACGTCTCCTGCGATCTGATTTTAAACAGCAGTTTTGCGATCCTCCAGGCTTTAATTCCTTCGTAAGTCTTGTTTATACGTCTAAAGCATTTTAAACAATACCCTTGCTTAGTGGTTACTCGGTATACGTATGGATGTCTTAGCATTAGTAGCTGTTGCAGCACTCTTACTAGTACTCTTATCCTATAACTACTTACTAGCTGTTAAGATCTCTAAAGGCGTGGGTGGGAAGGTAGGTCCCGACGATGTAGGTAGTGATGTGGGTAGGTCTCAGGAGATGAGTGTTAGGGCTGTTAAGGCGTATGTCTTAGGTGATTACATAGTGGTAACTACTGTCATTCAGAAGGGAAGTAGTAGGAGGAGTATAGGAGAGGTTGTAATTGATGAACCTTCATTACTTATACCCTTGACTCAATCCTTAGCTGGGGACGAGAGTTCAAATGGGGGTGGTGAGGAGGTATCTAATACTAAATGACTTAAATACTTCCTAACCCACTAAATTTCTTTAGGGTTGGATTATGGTGATTTATAAAATCCTAACTGATGAATTGCTTAGTAAGGAGCTCTTACCGTTAAGTAGGGAGGGAGTAGCTGAGGTCAGTAGGTATGTCGCTAACATGTTGGCTTGGTGTTTAAATTTTAACTCATTGATATGTAATGCATTTATAAATTCTTTAGAAAGCTTCATCGAATCCCTCACTAAACTACGCCTCATGAAGTATCTAGCGTATGGGGGTGGGCGAGGGGAATCTATTGATGCGTCATTAATGGATGAGTTAACAAACATTATTACTGACTACTATAAGAGCATGATGTATGGGTTAGTAGATAGTAACGGTAATGTAGTGGTTAAGGTAGTTAGGGATTTCGAGTACGGAGGTGTGAAGTATGGTAAGGGATCACTCACATCCATACCGCTTAGAGATGCCTTACTACTTTCCAGGGTTGGTTATGTGAAACTAATGGATGAGTTGATCATTAAGTAATGATCAGGTGGGGCTGAAGGTACGTTAAGTAAATGTTTAATTATTTTTAAATAAGTTGTCTGAGGTGGTCTGACTTCTTCGACATACGTCCAATAGCGTTTGATAGCCTAGGAGTTAGGTCTATGGCTACCTTCATATCAACCCCAGATGTAAACATATTCATAGACCCATCAGCTTCATTAGCACCTATCAGATATGGACTACCACCACATGATATTGAGTGGAGGACTCTTTATAGATGTGTTGAACGTATTGAAGAGTACTTAAGGAGTAGTGATGTAGTAATAATAACTCACTACCACTACGACCATCACGACCCGGGCAAGCTTATACCGGTAGAACTCTACGCATCCAAGGACGTATTAGTTAAAGATCCTAATAACAATATTAACTTCTCCCAGAAGTTTAGAGCTTCTAAGTTTTTAAAGGCTATTAAGGAGGCTGGAGCTCAAACCCAGGTTGCTGATGGTAGGACCTTCAACTTCGGTAAAACCTCTATAACGATCTCACAGCCCCAGCAGCATGGGAATACCAGTAAGTTAGGGTACGTGTTAATGGTATTACTTAAATATGGTGATGCTTCAGTAGGTTTTACCTCAGATGTTGAAGGGCTGTTAAATGAGTACTCCATAAACTTCTTCAGAGGTAGTGAAGTAGTCATAGCTGATGGGCCGCCAACTTACTTAGTGGGCAGTGCATATAGTGAGGAGGACATAGCTAATGCTGTGAGGAGCTTATCTAGCCTATCATTAAGCGTTGGTAAGGTAGTAGTAGACCACCACTTACTAAGAGACCTCAACTACAAGGAATTCTTAGAAAGGATACATAGGTCTACAGGAATTCGATTAATAACTGTAGCCGACTTCATCGGAGTTGAGCCAAACCTACTTGAAGCACGTAGGAAGGAATTATACAAGTCTGAGTAAAGAGTTTAGATCTACATATTCAACTACACCACCATAATCGCTATGACGCCTAGCACGGCTGTTTTGGATTTCATGTTAGTTGATGTGGTTTGATGTCAACCCCTGGCTTCATCGACCTCTGAGCACCTTTCATCAGTACCCATCATTGACTTCAACCAGTTCGGAATAACCCAATCCACAGCCCTCCCTCATTCAGCTCAGGTTCACAGCTGTGGGGAAACCCACATCTTGGGCGTTTGAATGTCTTACCCACTCAGGTCTTCGCCATGTACCCGCATTATGGGTAGGTTCGGGAGGTGTTATGTGGGGAAACCTTAATCACTAATGCCTTCTCTGAGAGCTTCCTACGGATTGTTTCCCACGGTGTTCTAGACAAGCATAAGATTCTAAGAAATAGCTAAATGTATCCTAAAGAGATGCGGGCCCGCCGGGATTTGAACCCGGGACCACCGGCTTAGAAGGCCGGCACTCTGTCCTGGCTGAGCTACGGGCCCTTATTATTAGTTAGTGATTCCGTTTAAAATATTCATCTACTCCTTAGTTGTGGGTCGTATTTATTTGATGGTGTATTGCCTGCTGTGGTGTTCTTAACTTTTAGCTGTTCTCCTCTTGATGAGAATTGATGTTAATCCATACATGGTTAGTATTAATCCAAGGAGGGAGACCGCATAACTAGTAAGTGATAGTATTACGTCGCGTGGTAGTACGTAGATTACCATTAGGAGGGAGATTAACCACCCAATACTCAGTAGGAGTACACCAATAACTAATCCTAGCTTATCAGCTAAGCTACTGCTTCTCATACATCCAACACTTCACGAGCCTTAACCCACCTACGTTAAACGTCGGTGGTTCCTCAATCTTACATCTGTTCATTACGTAGGGGCATCTAGGCGCTAGCCTACAACCAGGTGGGGGTCTTATTAAGTTAGGTGGTTCTCCAACTAATGTCTTACGTGTAATGAATCTGTTGTTGGGGTCGGGGTCTGGTATAACGTTTACTAGAGCTTCTGTATATGGGTGTAGGGGCTTTTTTATGACGTCCTTAGCATTACCGATCTCAACTAACTGACCAGCATACATAACCATAATCCTATCTGAGAAGTACTTAGCTGTAGCGAAGTCGTGTGTTATGTAAATTACTGCTAACCCATATTTCTCCTGCAACTCCTTAAAAAGTGATAAGATCTCAATACGTAGTGACGCATCTAACATTGACACTGGCTCATCAGCCAGTACTAACTTAGGCCCTAGGATTAGAGCCCTAGCTATTGCTACCCTCTGAAGTTGCCCACCACTTAACATGTGTGGGTACTTATTGACGTAGTCTTCAGGCGGTGTTAAACCAACCTCTGTAAGCATTTCATATACCTTCCTATTACGTACTTCTTTCTCAACCCGATGTACTTTTAAGGGTTCTTCAAGAATTGATCTAACAGTCATGAAGGGTGGCATAGCACCGTAAGGATCTTGCTGTACTAAGCCGACATTCCTCGAATACCAATTCCTGATGACACGTTTAGGTAGTTTAGTAATATCAACACCTTCAAACAGTATACTACCTTTAGTTACCGGTACTAGCCCGATTATCGCCTTAGCTAACGTCGTCTTACCACACCCGCTCTCACCCACTACAGCTACTACCTCACCCCTCCTAACAGTAAATGAAACACCATCAACAGCTCTAACATACCCTACTATTGAGAGTAACTTCCTTATTGGATACCATATCCTAAGCTCGTTAACTACTAGTAAGTCCGAAGTACCAGGTTTTACCGGTGGTGGGTTACTTACCTCCATAGAGCCAACACCTCACATACCCATCAGAACCTAAAGTTATGAGGGGTGGTTCCTCCGCACAGATAGGCTTAGCGTACGGACACCGTGGCCTGAACCTACAGCCTTTAGGAGGGTTGATTAGGCTTGGAGGACTTCCCGGAATAGAAGCTAATGACGTATCAGTCCTAAGCCTGGGAATACTATTCAACAATCCCTTACTGTATGGGTGGAGCGGGTCTGTATAAATCCTCTCTGCAGGGCCGTACTCGACGAATTGACCGGCATACATTACTGCCACCTTATCAGCTAACTCGCTGGAGACAGCTATGTCATGAGTTATGAATACGTATGAAATACCTAACTTATTTTTAAGTTCTTTAAGTAGGTTTATAATGTTTGCCTGAGTCATTACGTCTAGAGCTGAGGTAGGTTCATCTAAAATAACTATTCTTGGGTTTGAGATTAAGGAAAGCGCTATAACTACCCTCTGCTTCATACCACCACTAAGCTCGAATGAATACCTCCACAGGAAGTCCTCAGATATACCGACCCTAACTAAGGCCTCTCTAGCCCTCTCAATAGCTTCCCTCTTAGGCGTACCGTAATGAATTACTAGAGGCTCTATTAGGTGGTCCACCACCCTCATCACAGAATTTAATGAGTTTAGAGCTGCTTGCGACACGTAAGTTATCTTCTTCCACCTAATCTTCTTATCAAATTCTGCATCACTCATCCCTAAAACTTCGACTCCCTCTATCTTAATACTCCCAGAAAATTCTGATACGTTTCTCGGTAGGAATCTTATTAAAGCCCTAGCTAGTGATGTCTTACCACACCCTGACTCCCCAACTAATGCAGCAGTCTCCCCCTCATTAATCGTAAAACTAACGCTATCTACAGCTCTTACAACCCCAACCTCAGTCCTATAGAATAGCTTTAAATCCCTAACCTCAAGTACTGGGAACGTCATATACACCCACCTCACCTAGCATCAATATTAGTGTAATCCATCATTACAACTCCCTCAACTTGGGGTTGAATATCTTATCTAATGTAAAACCTATGAGTGCGAAGCCTAACGTCATGATAACCAAACATAGTGCTGGTTCTAATATCCAATGGTAATACCCTCTATATACTGCACCGCCTGAGAATGCCTCCTCTAACACCCTACCCCACGTAATAGCTGTTGGGTCCCCAACCCCTAAAATAGCTAAGGAAGCCTCTAAAAACACGTATGAGGGGACTGAAAGCACTATAGCTGGGATCGCCGTAGGAAGTACCTTAGGAATTATGTAACGGAAGATTATCCTAAAATTGCTAGCCCCGTAAACTCTAGCTGCTTCCACATACGGCATCTCCTTAATCTGAAGGAACATAGCCCTATACACCTTAACACCACTACCGAATATACTTAGCATTACTACTATGGCGAGTAAGGTCCATATGGTAAGTCGGTAGAAGTAAGACACCATAACTAGGATTGGTAGGAATGGTAGTACGAGCATGATCTCGTTAACCCTCTGAGTTAGGTAGTCAACCCACCCACCATACCAAGCACTCACAGCAGCTACGATCATCTCCAGGAAGACAGTAACTACTGAAGCTATAACGCCGAAGGCTAATGCTATAGGGGCTCCCCATATAATTGCTAGCCATAAGTCCCTCCTCTTATGGTCCGTTCCAGCCATACCGAAAACCTTACCATAAACGTTTAATTTAACATCCACATCAGCTGAAGTTTCAGGAGATCTAAAAATTAAGATAACCCTATACCTCCCCTTTAAAACCTCCTTAGTATCAGCTGATAAAATACTCTCCCCCTCCTTAGCAAATAACGCGACCTCAGGACTTATATCGTAGGTAGGACTCCGACCAAGCTTCTCCGTAATGTATTTAGCATACCATGCTTGGAATCTCATATCAGCTGAGATGGAATAGTACCTATACCCACTACCTACTAATCCCTCCTCTACTGTTAGCTCAGTCCCATCAGGCTTAACCCAAATTAACTTCATTAAAGACGCTTTAGTGACATTACGTACATAGAGCCTTAAAACGATCTCTGAGGGGAAATCATCGTACTCGTAAGTAAAGGGTATTTCAATTCTGACGTAGACACCACCATCAAATGGTATTAGCTGCCTTACCTTCACGCCAACTAAGTTAGAGTCAAGTACTATTGATTCGGGGAGTTTCCTACCTAGGAAAATGTTAACCCATGAAGGAAATGCTAGCTTTGGATTATCCTCCCAGTAATCAAGATTATTCCACATCTTGACAGCCTCATCATAGGGTATCGCGATGACTGCGTAAATTGATATGAATATAAAGGCTGTTATTATAGCTGATCCTAAGAGTAAGGATTTATACCGAAGCATAGACCTAGCTACGGTTTTAACCATACTCATACAGCTACTCACCCACCCTAATTCTAGGGTCGACAATTGCGTAAACCAGGTCGAGAACTATTACACTAATACCGAGTAGATACGCATATATGGCTACAGTACCAATTATTACTGGAGCGTCGTTTATAGCTATTGCTATAGCCATGAGCGTACCTACGCCAGGCCAGTTAAACACTCTCTCAGTAACTATAGCACCCATCCACGAGGATATCAACACCAACACGAAGTCCGTTATTACTGGTGGGAGAACAGGTCTAAGAATGTACCTCCGCTCTATTATTTTTGGTGGCACCCCCCTCGCTCTTGCGTAGTCTACGTAATCCTCCATAGAGAACATTAAGAAGAAAGTCCTCATCCTATACACACCTATCGGTATGTAAGCTACAGCCCATGATAGTAAAGGCAGTATCATATGCTTCAACACACTTAAAGCATACAGTAATGGATCTGCAGGAGGTGGTGCATCAACCAAACCACCATAAGGTAACACCCCAAGCCACGACGCAAAAACTATTATCATAAATATACCGTAAAACCATCCAGGCATTGATGAAAGAGGTGCTAACGATACAGCTAGCTTATCTACCTTACTTCCATATCTCCTAGATAATGAGAGCCCTATAAAAAGCTCACATAAAAATATGAGGACATTAGCTGTAGTAAATAGTAAAATAGTTGTGGGTAACCTCTCCCCAATAATATCCCATACCTTACTAGAACCGCTAGAACTGAAGATCTTCATAGCCCTACCTAGATTGAGGGTAAGTGCGTCATATAGGTAATTAAAACTTCTAATCATGAAGTGTTGGTCCAACCCCATCTTCTTAATCTCTAGTTCGATCCTCTCCTCTGCAATCCTCTTAATCTCCTCTGGAGTATATCCCCTATAGGCTGGATTTGTACGTACGTCCTCATAGACCTTAAATCTAAGCTCACTAATTATTATCTCATCTACATAACCTCCAGCATTAGCTATTACGATGGTTAAATACACAGCAACTACTATTGCTACAGCTACTGTAATAGCCCTAAATCCAACGTAACGTCCAATCTTAATTACTGAAGACTTCCTCAACGTTATCACACTACCTAGAACAAACCTAAAGTTCCTATTTTATAAGTATTAAATATATTTGAAAATATAGGTAGGAAAAACTTTTTATGTTTTAGGTCTCCTACTCATAAGTACTGCCACAATAGCTACTACTAAACTCACCAAGCTTATACCCACGGCCGCGTATACAATCCCTGATAAGGAGCTCACCTGATCTTGAACGCCTTTAATCTGAGAGCTTACTACATCAATTTTAGATTCAATATTACTTACCCGTGATGCTATCCCACTAACATCGCCTTTCACACCAGCTATCTGCTCGCCAACATATCCTATTAGACTCTTCACCGTGAAGGTGGTCTTAGTTATTGAAGGCGTACCAACAAGTTTAGAAACAACTATAGCGACAAGCTCAGCGGTTCCTTCCTCTAAACCACCAGTTATCTCAGGTCCTAACTTAATTTCATATAAGCCGTCTTTAACTGGCTCAGCATATCCAACCAACTTCCCTCCAGGATGTACTAGTAAGTACTTAACGTAGAGGATGTCATCCACCCTATATGGTTGTCCGCGGAAACTTATGGTTAAACTCGTAGTAACTGGTTGAGTCTGTATGATCGTTCCTATAGGCTTTATAGAAACCTCAGGAACCATGGGCTCACCGAACTTAAGCCATTTATCAGCAGTATCTACATGCTCTCTATAAGCCCTCAACACTAATTGCTTTGCCACCGTATCAACTTTCTCAAGGTAGAATGGGCCGTTACCAACCCAGAAATGCCCCTTACTATTATACCACTTCATTAAGTTCTGATATCTGGCCACAGCTTCATCTACTGAGAGGTACTTTCCTAGAACCTCTGAGTAAGGTATGAATTTCGTATTAATAGCCTCTTGAAGCATACTCTTAAGTATTTCTAAGGATGGTCCGGCAATATAACTCATCCACTCAACCTTTAATTCCTTCGCCTTATCAGCACTGAAGGCTAGCTTCCGCTCAGCCTCTGCTAAATACCCAATTGCTAGGGTGTGCCAGGCGCCAGGACCCTGCGAATAGTAGGGCCAGAAATCATCAGCTGCTACCTCAGCAATCCACTCAGCATCTGCATACCATGTATCAGTATAGTACTCTATTACTAACGGGTTCTCACTAATTATCTTAAAGCCTTTGAAAACCTCCATAGCCGCCTGGTAATCTGGGACGTAAGCTTTATCATAGATAGGACTTGCTGGATCTGCTCTATCATGAGTTATTATGAAGTTAAAGATTATGTCAGCTATGCTGAAGGGACTCCCATCATGCCATCTATACTTACCTGAGAATAACTCCTTATCATAATATACTACTACCTTAGCTAGAGCTTTTACGTTCCCCCCTAGCGCTTCACCTACTGTGACTATCCTCCTCTGCGAGGCGTCCCACTTATACCATGCGTCGCTAGGTACTGTTATCTCACCAACCTTTATAAGTGAGACCCAATCTAACGTCTTACGTACTGGTAATTCCTCACTGACATAGACCTCTGCCCTCTCAATCCTATGCGGCCAGAAGAGTCCTGTGTAGGGGTCCGGCAGTGCTGCTGTCTCACCAGTAGCACGTATGACTGATTGATCGAATATCCAATTAGTACCGGCTATCGGATTCCAAGGCTCCACTAGAAGGTCTGGTGCTAAAATCTTCATCTGACCCCCCACTCTATCCTTATACCTTAAAGTCCAAGACCATAACCACGAACCAGAATAACCACCAGCTAGATCGTAAGCTATGCTGACCTCCGGTCTACTCACCCATAATGAAGTAAGGTGTACTAACCATATCCTCTGAGACTCCTTTAATGATAGTCTTAAAGCCTTAGCCATCAATTCATCCCGCTCTTCTGCAGTCTTATAATTCCTGTAGTATAACTTCTGTGCAATACTGAAGAACTCAGGGTCGTTTACATATGCCTGCCAAAGAGGTTCCGGCCTCCCTAACTTTGTGTAGAAGTATCCAAAGTTATCTGCCTCATCTCTAGACACTAGCGTAGTTATCCACCCTCCAGTATATAAGTGCCATTCACCCTTAGCTGGGTCACCTCTTATCCAGATCGGTGAGAGTTCGCCTGACTTACCGTACCTTCTCTCGACAGTAAAACCTAGTTTCTCTAACTGTCCTGCTACGTAATCGCCTATACTCTTCCTAGCGTCTTCAATCCTGATTAAGAACTTAATCGTTACTGGCTCACCCTTATAGTACCATTTACCATCTCTATACTCAGCACCCATCTTCCGCATTTCCTCAAATATTATCTCCCTACCCTTATCGAAATTATACCTGTACGTAGATTCTATCTCATAGATAACATCAGCGTAACGTGCGTAGTCTGGAAAACTCGGCGTTAACGCAGTATACCTAGGAATGGCTAGACCTCCTAAGATCTCACCAGCTATGTAGGCTCTATCAACGATATAATTCATCGCCTCCCTTATTCTTGCATTACTGAAGGGGTTAAGCTTCCCAGTAGCTGGGAACTCAGGACCTACCGGATTGAACGTTAACTCGTAGTAGAGTCCGTATGAGAACACGTATGAGAGGCCTTTCTCCTTAGCTATCTTAAGTATTTCCGGATCTGTGAGGTCGTCAAAGTATATCTGTGCTTCATTCCTAAGCATCATCTCAACAACTTTATTAGGATCGGCCTCAGTGAAGAACACAACTTCATCAACCCACGGCCCTCTCGGAGCTTGCTGTGAGTTCAGATGTAGCGGCATTGTAGATAGTAGACTTAAAGCAAGTGCTAGTAGTAATAAGTTGGCTACTGATTTATTTAGTGCTTTCACAACTACACCTCCATAGAAAAACTACGACCATCTTTAAAAATCTTTAATAATTAAATATCAACTAGTTAGGATTAAATATCAAAACATGTTAATTAGGTTTCTATTATTTCTTTAATGTTAATTACCTTATCTCTGAATTCCCCCATTATTATATACCCAGCAATGTCAAATACTCTAAGAGCTCTCTTAAGTATAATGAAATCACTTGAAGCTACTACACCTCCTTCTGTAAGTACGGCTATATCTGCCTTAGATGCTAATACCACCTTAACGTTTGGTAATACTTCAGACAACTTAGTTTTGAGCTCACCGCTCTTACTTACCTGCTTATCTAAGACTAAGATTACGTCCACAGGGTTTAAGACCTTTATATACTCCATAAGCCTAAATGCTGAGTTCTTAATGCTGAGGGACTCGAAGTCCTTAATCTTAGTACTCCTTAAATCACGTATGAAGCAATCATCACATAAGTATACGAAGTCGTCTTCAAGGACTGAGGCAATCGTTAGCAAGGTATTAAACCCATCTATTATCAGCCTATGCTTAGATACTTCTAAGGGGTCTACCCTCTTACCGCATATTTCAGTAGCATCCGCATCGCTATGAATACATCGGAAGAGAATCATCCTCTCAGACTTACTTAACCTGTAATGTGAGGTTACTATGTCTAAAGACGATTTTTGATTGTAGCCCCTATTAAGCAAGTACTTATAGTCTACTAAGGCCTTAATTACTTCATCTCTGAGGACTCCAGCCATAGTTAAATACTTCTCCTCTTAAGGAGGTCCTTAACTAATTTCTTAATTCTATCTACTGCTTCATTAAGACCGTCTTCAATGATTAAGTACCCACTCACGTGGTCACTCTTACCGCCTCCTCTGCCGTTGTAGAGTTTTGAAATTTCCTCAAATAATTTGACAGCGTTAACTAAGTCTGCTACTCTAGGACTTACTGATATCTCAGTAAATACCTTACCACCTCCTTCAGGAACTAATGCAACCACTACGATCGGGTTCTTACTAACTAATTCTTTAAGTAACTCCCTAATAACCTCTTTATCATTGACTTTAAATAACTTAACGTTAAATAATACCCTATCTAATTCCTCAGCCGTATCTAATACGTCCTTATACGCATGTTCCAACCACATACTTCTATAAGTGTTTAAGAGGTTCTTCATATTAGTGAACTCCTCGTTAAGTGACTTTAACCTCCTAATAATGTCACTCCCACCAACTAGCGATGCTGCCTCACTAATCAACTCCTCTAAACTCCTCGCATACCTTACTAACTGAGTACCGGCTACGAACTCAAGCCTGACAACTCCGTCCTGTATTCTCTGTACATTAAGCAGTTTGATCCCACCTATCTCACACGTATTCCTTAGATGTGTGCCGAAGCAAGCTTGAGCATCAACACCCTCTATTTCAACAACCCTAATAATCGGCTCCATAGGAACTCCACCTTGATATAAAGTAAGCCCATACTTACCTTCAGCCTCATACCTAGGCATGTGCATCGTTTTAACTGTTAAGCAATTTAAAACTACTTCGTTAGCTACATCTTCAATACGTCTAATCTCCTCCTTACTCAAACCCCTGAAGTGCGTGATATCTAACCTACTCCTATCCTCACTTTTCTCAGCTCCTGCCTGCCATACATGACTACCTAAGACCTTCCTAGCAGAGGCTAGAACGACGTGAGTAGCTGTATGATGCCTCATCAACGAATACCTCCTAGACCAATCAACTTCACCAACCACCTCAACACCTAACAAGCTAGGAGGTAGGTCCTCATCAACTACGTGGACTAATACGTCACCAACCTTCTGAACGTCAACAACTTTAACGGTCTTACTACCAACTCTCAACACACCCCTATCACTTTCCTGACCACCTCCTTCAGGGTAGAATGCAGTTCTATCTAAGACTAAGTACCTGCCTAGAACTCCTAATACCTTACCGCTAAACTTCCTCATATACGGATCTTCATGGAATAACTTCCTAGTAGGTGGTAACTTACTGAAAGCTTCTAATACTTCCTGAGGAAGTTTTACAGTCTTAACAGGCTTTATAGGGGGCCTACTATGCCTTGAGGCAATTAAAGAGTAAAAGTTTGAGGGAACCTCAACCCTAATCCCAAGCTTCCTACACTCATCAACAATTAAATCGGGTGGTAGTCCATGACTATCATACAACTCTACCAACTCATCAACACTTAACGCCTTATCCGATGTATACCTTCTTAAAATAGTTGAAGACCTCTTCAACACATCGTTAAATCTTTCTAACTCACTCTCAACTACATCAAATACGTAGTCGACAGCCCTACCCACGCTTGGGTATAGAGGCCTCCAAAAACTTAACTGCTCTGCAAATAGATCCCTAATAACGTCAATGTCCAACTTATTGAAGGCCTTAAGCAGTCTGAAGACCCTCCTAAGCACTAATCTAGCTAAGTAGCCTTCACCAGCATTTGACGGTACAACACCGTCGGATAGGAGGAGTATTGACGTCTTAACATGGTCTAATAGAGCGAAAACCCTAACCATATCATCTAAGTAGTTGGAGACCTCCTCAACACTAAGCCCTAAATCCTTAGCAATCAACGATTTAAGTACTGCATAGCTTCCCCGCTCCCTAACATCATACTTACTGATTAGCTTAACAGCCCTCCATAAAATCTCGTCCGGGACCTCCAACACGCCTAAAAGTTTTCTATAACTACCTACTAAGTCTCCGTAAACAGTATGAAAAGCTGTAGGTGTTTTAGACGTCAACCACGCAATTCTCTCAATTCCGTAGCCAGTATCAACTATCTTAAGAGGTAATTCTTCATACCCACCACCATCTAAGCTCTTAAACATCATGAAAACTAATGTAGCTACTTCAAGACCTCCAACACATACCTCTAAGCACGGCCCTGCATTACCCCCACCCTCCCACCAAGACTCTTTAAACGTTAACTCATCCTCGGGGACCCCAACCTCCTCCACGAAGAACTTACTAGCATATTCGACGGTCTCGTTAGCAAAGTATACGTATTTATCTGGGTAGTTGAAGGCGTGATGCCCACCCATAATGAAGTTCGTTAAATGCCTGCCTAATGTATAGCCGACCACATCTATATCCTCAAGTCTAATACAGGGTTGCGCTATGACGAGCGGGTTAGCGGGAGGTGGGACAATACCGGAAGTTACATGGGGTTGGAAGACAACTATGCTAGCTATGGTTAGGTATAGGTCCTCCCTCCACCTAGCAACCACAGGTTTAGGTTCTATTACATCGTGGTTTAACCTCCTAAAGAAGTCTAAGAACTTATCCCTAGCCTGAAGGGGTGATAGCTTAGGTGACTTAATACTAATATTAAAGAAGTTGTAATCGGTGCAGGGCACATCGTTGCACGTATCTCTTGGGATTAACGACCAGAAATTAGCTCCGCATGACCTACACTTATATCTCTTATAGCCTTTAGCTGGAAGAGAGTCAACTCGGAACTTCTCCCACAGGTCTCCTACAATCATAAAAATCTAACCAAAAAGCGATGATAATCCCTCAGCTAACTCCTCCTCTGAGACCTCCTTCCTCTCCTCCTCGCTGCTAGCTTCAGCTACCTCCTTAACCTCCTGAGAGGGTTTACTGACCCCACTACTTGCTGGTTGCACTAACTGCGTAGCCGCTATACCCAATTCAGGTACCTTAGCGCTGATGATGGACGCTAACACCGCCGCTTTAGAGACAGCCCTACTCAACACGAAGTGGAGGTTATCACTTGTTAGTATTCCAGCCTCAGCAGATATGCTTAAAGCGTTGAGATAGGCTTTAGACAGTAACGTAGGAACTACCTCAGGCAAAGGTATTGCCGCACTTACTGCTAAGTTGAAAGCTATCCTAACAGAGTTCAGCAACTCGTTCTTAAATGAGTCAACATCAAGTACTAACTCATCAACCTTTGTGAAGACTAAGCCCTCATCGTAAACCATCTTAATGTTTAAACCAACGTCTATCACCTTAATACCTAATTTCCTTAAAAGAGATGCTAACTCACTACTAATTTTATCACCTGGCTTAGCTACCGTCACATCCTTAGCTACCCATACAAAACCCTCCCTAACTTGAGTAGGTATCTTCAACTTACCGAACATTGAGAGCGAAGGACCTGGCGTTATACCAGTAGGTCCTGACGGTATGACTATCTCGGATGTGGCGATGTCGTTAGGCTTGGCGAACCTCTTACTCTTAAGCTTACGGCAGAGGTTGACCACCTCGAAAGCGTTTAAATTGGTTAGGAAGACTGCGTTCGAACCGCTTAGACCTTTGACCACTTCCTCATAATTCCTCAATTTTAAAGTCTCTAACGCCTTGATTAGTAGGTTGTTCTTAACGACCCTAATCAAGCCGTACTTACTGAGAGTCTTCTTCAACTCCTTAAATTGCGAGGTAGGAGTTCTACTCAAGTCAATTAGACATATGGTCTTATACTTAGGTATTAAATCACATAACTCCTTAATAATTAACTCTTTCTCAATCCTAGTAGCTGACTCCCTAGAAGTTAAAGTAGCTCCTCTCTGCATCTTTATCTTATTAAGCAATTTTACATATTGTGAGTAAGTACGTTGGTTCACTCCATCACCACCTCTACCGAGGGACCCATAGTAGTCTTAACGTATATCCTGCAACTAGTTTCTAACGGCTTCTTAATCTTAGACTCTATATACTCTAAAACGACAGCTATGTTATCAACTAAGTCTTTAGGGTCCATATCCTCAGTACCTACGCGGCATCCAACCCATGCCTGCTCCTTATTCCTCAACCTAGTACTCATGCTGTACTGCTTAATCACAGCCTCTAAATTAACAGAAGGTGATATCGGAATCGGGAACTTCCCCCTAGGACCTAAAGCTGGTCCTAACACCTTACCAACAACAGTCATTAAGTCCGACTTAACTAAGAACCAATCATACATACGTGCGATCTTCTTAGCACTTCTCTTATCCAACTTTTGAATGTCATCCCTACCTAATGCATCAACCCCCAAGGTCTTAGCCCTCAATAACATATCGCCATCTGCTATCACCACTATCCTAGGCATCTTACCCAAACCCTTAGGTAGGTAGACTACGTCTCTAAACTTTACATCAGGTGATTTTGGGTCAAACCCCTTAAAAACAACTATTAACTCTACGGACTGTTTAAACCTCCTACCACTACCTAATTTAATAGCCTCTAATACGCTTTTCTCGATAGCCGCCTTATTTACAGGCATTGACAACACCTAAGCCATCCACTTACTCTCATATTTCTTAAGTATTTCATCATATAAGCCTTCATCAACCTCTTTCAAGACCTGCTTGAAGTCCTTACCATTTATGGTGAGTCCTATACTACCCGCTGTAGATATAATTGATTTAACAGCGGATTTAAGAGTCTTAGCTGTTAGGTCGTTCTTCTTAAGTATTGATACTTCAACGATTTTATCAAAGCTTATGTCTCCGACCTTCTTATGCGCAGGGTCTCCTGAAGGCTGTTGAACACCGGCAAACTTAAGTAAGAGTGATGTGGTAGTAGGCGACTTAACCTCTATCCTATACTCCTTAGTCTGCGGATTGACGTATATATTAACGTTAACCTCCATCCCTTCAAAACCCTTAGTTAACTCGTTAATCTTACTTACAACCTCACTTACATTTAAACCTAACTGATTTAATGTAGGACCTAGCGGAGGTGCTTGCGATGCCTTCCCCCCTTGAACCTTAACCCTAACTAACCTCTCACTCATATACATCACTTCTTAACTATTTTTACGTAATCACCTGGCACTGTCGCTTCAAGCTTATAAGATGCTTCTAATATATTTAACGTTACTTCATTCTTTTGAGTATTGACAGAGAGTACTGAAGCCTTCAAGCCTTTGAAAGGCCCTGAAGTTATCTCAACGATATCCCCAGGCTTTAATTCGCTAATAACTGGCTTAGTAACGATCAACCTTTCAAGCTCTTCAATATTTATAGAGCCGGTTGCGCGTCCCTTAACATGCTTCATATCCTTTATCAACCCGTAGACTAGGTGGAGCCCCTTGACCTCAAGTATTATATATCCCTTAACGTCTGGCGGGATCACTATAGAGTAAAAACCATTGCCCATACCCTTAGCCCTAGCCTCTAGTAATAATGCGGCATTCAACTCCTGACGCGCAGTAGTCCTAACTATGAAGAACTTAGAGGATTCAGCCACCATAACCACCTTGAATAAAGTAAAAGGCTAAATGTATGAGTAGGCCGATGAGCCCAACTAAAAACAAACCTGAGATAACTACACGTAACATTAGTGAGTATTCCTTAGGCTCCGGCTTCTCAGCTATTGCTAATATCCTCCTCCACGAATCTATTAGACCTTTAAAGTCCATCTTAACACCTTACTACATCTTCTCAACAATTTTTAAGTACTTATGCGTTAATCAAACATCCTCCTTAACAACATCTCCGGATCGTAGGGTATTAGGTCTTCATACCTCTGACCCACTCCTAAGAACAGTATCGGTTTGCCTAAAGACATGATGATGCTTAAAGCCGACCCGCCTTTAACATCTGCGTCAGCCTTAGTGAGTATCACAGCGTCAACACCTACCTGACTATCGAACCACGTTGCTTGGTTGACTGCGTCGTTACCTGTCAAGGCATCTAAGACTAAGACCTTCATATTAGGTCTCACAACCCTAATAACCTTCTTCACCTCATTCATTAAGTCCACATCAGTATGCATCCTACCAGCAGTATCTATCAACGCTATATCCACACGGTTCTTAACAGCATATGTAACTCCATCCTTAGCAACTGCAGCTGGATCAGACCTATACTTACCTCCTATAAACGGGATTCCCAACCTCTTAGAGTGGAGTTCTAACTGCTCCTGAGCCCCTGCTCTGAACGTATCTGAAGCAACAACTACGGAGCTTAAGCCATTATTCCTTAGGAAGTATGCAACCTTAGCAATAGTTGTAGTCTTACCTACCCCATTAACACCCATGAAAACCATTACGTACGGTTTTGATGAAGCTTTAATCTCAGCTATAATATCACCTCTATAAACACCTCTATCAAGTAATCCCCTAAGCGATTTAATGAATGCAGACCTTACATACTCTGCAGGATTTGAAAACCTGCTGACCCTACTTCCAACAACTTCATCAGCTAAGGACTTCTTAATTAACTGCACTACATCGTAAGCTACATCAGCCTCAAGTAGGGATATCTCAAACTCCTGAAATACTTCCTCAAACTCCTCATAACTTAACTCCTTGGTCGATAAAGTCTCAGCTAGTTTACCCATTGCCTCACTAAGTACCTGCTTAATCCTCCTAAACATTACGATCAACTACTAAGATATGCTATTCCATCTAAGAATTTATTTAACCTTTCCCTGCTGTTCTTTCAAAATCCTATTTAAAGCCCCCTGAAGTTGCTGATAGTAGGTTAGAACCTTATTTAACTCACCTTCTACCATACGTAACGCGCGCATAACATCGCCTTCCTTATCATTCAGTAACTTAATTGCTAAATCACTACCTACTTCTGCGTAGTAATTACTGCCTATATGTGCTATAACGGATTTAACCTCAGTGATAACTCCCTTCACGTAAGTATGACCCCTCCCATCAAGTGATATTAAGGTCTCTAAACTTCCCTTATTAACTAATTCCTCAATAGCTGCCTTACTCATCCTGATCTCTTGTAGCTCTGAAGCCAACTGAGATATAGTAGCCTGCAATCTCTCTACGTACTTCCTAACCTCACTTAATTCTAATACTAGGGAGTCTAATTCAACATCCTTACTCAATAGACCACCCGCTGAAGGTCTCTAAACTTTTAATGAATTTATACTTACTCTCCTCGGGACTTATCTCTCTAATGTTGATTATCTTTATATGAGCTCTTTTAAGCTTATGCCTACTACCCATGTCAGAGTAAACCTTCTCAACAGCTTCCTCAGGCTTTAAAGCCCTTACGTCTATTGTGAAAGGCTGCCACCTCCTACTTCTATCAGGGCTGAAGAGAGCTAAGCCCTCGACCCTGAAGACCTTAACCTTAGTTTCACCACTCATAGATGATCACCTATACACCTATGTTAAGAGCTTTAATTATCCTCATGATTTCAGGTCCGGTAGTTCTCTCCCCGACTACTGCTCCATAATTATTAGCTACTAATCCGGTCTTAATAAATGCAACTCCGAAATTCACCGTACCGACGTCGACCTGCACATTAAGTATTCTAGACACCTCCTTAATATCACTATCACTTACGTCCGGATGTATTAAACCACCTACATCGTTCACAACGGCAATAGAACCAACTGTTGTAAACCTACTTATATCCCTCCTAACGATATTACCCACACCTAGAACCTTCTTAACTACCTCAACATCCCTCTCAGGCATTTCTGGATGGACTATTGCGCCTTTATTATTACTTAAAATCACGTTACCCAATGCTGTAAAGTGGGTATATAAGACCTTGACATTTATTCCTAGACGTTGAAGGTTCTCGACTTCCTCCTCCTTCACAATCCTAGGAAGTAGTAAGCCGTTATCGTTACCAGCTACTAAAACACCTATGAGGTTTGTATCAGCTACTCTACATTCGACGACCTCCACACCTAAATTACTTACCAATTTCCTCTTAACTTCAGAGTCGTTTACGGGAGGTATTAATGCTATCTTATTATTAGCGTAGATATACACACCTATGTTGGGATTACCGAAAATCCTCATTTTCTCTAAGCTCATCGTAATCTACCGTACCCTTAAGAACTACTAACTTCTAGTGCTAGGGATGCTTTAACAACCCCCTCATCGATCTTAATGACCTTAACTGCTATCCTCCTAGGGGGTCTATCATAAGCCCTACTAAATATATACTCATTTATAGACCTATCTATAATTACTTCACTAGCCTTTGTATGCCTCCTCACAAACTCTTTAACAGCCTTAACAGCCCTAGCCAACCTCCTATACCTGCCGGTCCAGTACAACCTACCTAGGTTAATTATGTATATTCCTTCATTCATCAACTACCACCTCACACATTGCCTATCTTAGACCTCCTCCAAGACCTCCTCTTAGGTCTAAAACGTAGTTTCCTTAAAGTCTTAGGGATAACCCATAAAGGTAGGGCTGAATTAGATTTAAACTCGCTGCATAGTCTTAACTTCTTAGCCAGCGGCTTATTCCTAGCCATAAAATCACCCACCCTTCCTCCTAACAGTTATTCTGATATCCCTCCTACTCCTCTCATCAATCTGCCTTAATATTTCCTTTAACTCATCATCATCGATCACCTTATTCAACCTACCGCTTAAGGTCAGGCTTACTAAGTAGTCCTCAAGCGATTTAGCTAGTTCCGGCTTAACTAACTTGATGTTGGCTAATCTCTCACGGGCCTCTGGTGTTAAGACTCTTCTTAAAATTTCCTGCTTCTGAAGCTCTCTCATCACTTCTTCCTCTCTCTCCTTAGCTTCCTCAGACCTCCGCATAATCTCAGCTAGACGCCTCCTCTTAATCATCTCCAGCTCCTCATCGTAATACTCGCTAATTTCAACCACCTCTAACCATATTTAGCTAGCTCAGGTATTAACTTAACTGATTCTTGAAAAACTTCATTAGCTATACGTGCAAGTAAAGAGGTACCCTTTGGTGTTAAGGTTCTGCCCTTACCACGCACCTTAGTAACGTAACCAGCAGCCTCTAATTGCTGGAGGATATGCCTAATATGTGAGGCTGCAGCCTTCTTAAAATGGGGTGGTGCGGAACCCCTACGCTTTAACCCCCCATACACAACTCTAAAAGTACCGACCCCAACTGGAACTCCACTTAAGTACAACTTCCTTAAGATACTTGCAGCTCTAATGTACCACCAGTCAGGGTTTTCGGGGACCCCGCTCTTGAAGTGACCTGTCTTTACATACATAGCCCAGCTCGGCGGCTTTACAGCTGGTACATTACTTTTTAGATAGTTAGCTAGATGTTTGATGAAGGCGTCAGCCGGTACTTCCCTAACGTCGACCATCATACCACACCTTAATTACTACATGATGACTTACTTATAGGCTTTAATTAACTTTTATGAATAATAAATTTTTTACTCCTACATAGTATTTAATCGCGTAATAGGGAAGTGGGTTTAAGCGGCTTGGGTTGGTAGTTGTGAAGGTCCTAGTAGTAATATTAAATAAGGATAATGCCGAAGGACTTAAGAAGGTTTTAAACAGCTTAGTTAATCAGGTTGGGGGCTGTAGGATATGTGAGTGTTTTGACGTATTAGTCTTAGACGGCGGTTCTAAGGACCACTCGTTAAAGGTTGTCGAAGAGTTTCGTAGGAAATACTCATGCATTAGCTTTAAGGTTCAAGAAGTGTTGGGTGGTGTAGGTCCAGCACGTCTAGAAGCAATTAAGTACGCCCTAAACAACGGATATGAGTACATGGTATGGGGGGACTCTGAAAATGCTTACAGAGAAGACTACATAACTAAGATTTTATCATCGCCGGAGGACTGCGACGTAGTTTCAGGTAAACCACTAATAAGGTGTGAGAGTCTGTTTGAGAAGTTATTCTTCTGGTACCACGCTTACCACGTCCTCTTCAAATATGTTAGGAGGAGACATGCACCAGGAAATAACAAGCTCGTTAAGACTTACACGTATTTTAAATCTCTATACCTACCAATCATCAGGACTGATGACTTCTATTTCAGCATCATAGCTCTAAAGAAAAACATTAAGTTCTGCTACAACGAAGACGCAGTAGTTACGGTCACATTACCGGATAGTTGGGAGGGTATTAAATCATGGCAGAGGGCTAGAGTTCTAGGATCTGTTCAAGGTGCTATCCTCCTAGACATGAAGCTACCGCCTGACTTCATGCCTTGGTTCCTATTCTCCCTCTACCCCTTCTACCTACTAATACTGTACGTCTTAGTGCTGACTGCCGGCTTACCTGGATACTTACTAATGCTGATTCTCGTAGCTGCGACTATCTATATAATTTTAAAACTACTTAAACTCTCTAGGGAGGTGTGCCTGGAAAACTGCCTATTCAACTCTCTGACAGGCTTCGTGGGTATGTACCTACATTCTCTATTTACGACTTACTACACCTTAAATTATGTGGTGAAGTACTCTAAAGGTGAGTTTAAGAAAGAGTTCATTAAGCATTCCCTAGCAGTTATGGAGAAGTACGGCTTCAACCTAAATAAAATTAAGTCGACGTCTAAACACACTAAATCATAACTTTATAACCTCCTAAGCTGAGGTCATAGTAAGTGATGAGAAGAGGGTCTAATGAGATTTATGATTAAAGCTGGAAATGCTGAAAGCTCCTACCCCTCTGCCAAATGTGTATAATGGCGGCTACTTAGGTGAAATCTTACTTACTATTTCGGAAGGTAGGTCAGCAGCCCTAACGACTTTAGCCGTTCTAGGTGGCTTCTTAACACTAGTGTTAAGTGGGATGTACCTTGATGGGTTATCCTCAGCTCTACCCTTAAGTACTCTTACCTTAACATACCTATCCTTACCTAACTCTACATAAATGTACTTCCCCTTCTTCAACCCCATACTTCAACTCCTAACATACTCTTACGGAGCTTTTAAAAGTATTTTTAGCTTTTATAAGGTCTTACTACATGGTCGGTAGTGTTTGAATGATAAGGAAGTCTTATGGTCTAAAATAGTTAGTGATGTTTCAAGATGTTCTAAATGCTCACTCCATAAGTATAGAACTAAGCCCGTACCTGGTGAGGGACCACTTAATAGTAAGTTATTACTTATCGGTGAGGCTCCCGGACAGAGGGAGGATGAGGAGGGTAGGCCGTTCGTAGGGTCTGCTGGTAAATTACTTACAGAGTTATTAGAGGTTAGGGGTATTAAAAGGTCTGAAGTATTTATAACCAACGTCGTTAGATGTAGGCCTCCTAATAATAGGGAGCCCACAGATGATGAAATCTTAGCGTGTAGCGAGTACACCATATCTATCATTAAGTTAGTAACGCCTAAGATCTTAGTTACTTTGGGAAACCATGCTGGTAAGTTTATTTTCGGGTTAGCCGGTATTAAATGGGTTGGTGTTAGTAGGATGAGGGGGCGGTGGTTTAAGGTCGACCTACTAGGCCTTAAGGACGTTTATATATTCCCCACATACCACCCAGCAACCGCACTCTACAACCCAAACGTTAAGTCTGTATTAGATTCAGACTTCAACACCATTAAGGAGTTATACTTAGGCATTACTAAAGGTTTAGGAGGACGGAAGACTACGACACTTTTAGACTTCATGGGAGGTGGTAGCCATCAGCGTGAAATACAGCTATGAGGACTTGAGGAAGATTGTTGAAGAGAAGATTAAGGAGTTGAGGAGGGAGTTAGAGATCTATGAATCTATGCTGAGGGTGTTGGAGAAGGTTAATAAGACCCCTGAGAAAGGTGAGTATAAGAAGCTTAAGGAAGATGTAATTACTTTAAAGGATAGTGAGGATAACATAGTTGCAACGATTACGGTTTCACCTACCAAGATTAAGGTAGTCCCCCTCGTAAAACTAGATAGTGAGCACCGACTCATTAGGTCTTACTTGGTTAAGTTCTTAGAGGAGAAGAAATCCTCATCCATTGGTAAAGTCGTCAGATACGATATTAAAAGCTCCGATAAATACGTATCTGAGATAATCATAGAAGGTAATTTCAACGAATACTTCATAGTTGAATTGGAGGCTGCCATTATGTACATAATAGATTCTACACGTAAGGAACTATCAGATTAACTCTGAGCAGACATCCCTAGATCTTCTTGCCGGTTTTCATCATCAAGTATCTAATCTTAAGATACCTTAAATTTTTAATTAAAGTGAGACAACTAAGTTTAGGGGACTGTGGACTTTATAATACTAGCTCAAACTTTTGATAAGCTGGAAGGAATTACTAGTAGGATTCAACTTACTAACGTGTTGGTAGAACTGTTTAAGAAGACCCCTCCAGACATCATAGATAAGGTTGTCTACTTAATTCAAGGGAGGTTATGGCCTGAGTGGAGTGGTTTACCAGAATTAGGTGTTGGTGAGAAGTTTTTAATTAAGGCGATCTCAATAGCTACTAAGGCAAGTGAGGCCGAAGTTGAAAGGCTATATAAGCAGTTAGGCGATCTTGGGAGGGCTGCCGAGCAGTTAAGGCAGAGGAGTACGGTGGGTGGCTTAACCCAGTTTATTAAGAATACCTCCAAGCAGGGTACGAGGCTAAGTGTTGAGAGGGTTTACGAGACCTTAAGCAAAGTTGCATCTATGGTCGGTGAGGGAAGTAGAGATATTAAGATTAAGTTAGTTGCCGGACTGTTGATAGATTCTGAACCCATTGAAGCTAAGTACTTAGTACGCCTTATCGAGGGTAGGTTGAGATTAGGAGTAGGGGATGCAACCATTTTAGACGCGTTAGCAATATGTTATGCCGGTTCTCAAAGCTATAGAGCCCTTGTTGAGAGGGCTTATAATATTAGAGCTGATTTAGGGAATGTCGCTAAGACCTTAGCCTCCGTAGGTGTAGAATCACTTAAGGTTATTAAACCTAAGGTAGGTGTGCCGATAAGGCCTATGCTAGCTGAGAGGCTGAGCGATCCGAAGGAAATATTAGATAAGGTTGGTGGTAAAGCCTTAGTTGAGTTCAAATATGATGGTGAGAGAGCTCAAATCCATAAAAGTGGTAGTAATGTATGGATATTTTCTAGAAGACTTGAGAACATAACACATCAGTACCCAGACATAGTTGAAGCACTACCCAATAGTTTAAGATGTGATGAAGCCATAGTTGAGGGTGAGATAGTTGCCGTAGACCCAAACACCAACGAGCTAAGACCATTTCAGGAATTAATGCATAGGAAGAGGAAACACGACATACATGAAGTTATTAAGGACTTCCCGGTAAGGCTTTACCTATTCGACGTTCTGTACGTAAATGGTGAAGACCTTACTACAACTTCAATACTCGTCAGGAAGAAGTACCTTCAGGATATAGTAGTTCAAAATGATATGGTAAGACTTGCAGACTCGTTAATAACTAATGACGTAGGACAGCTAGAAAGCTTCTTCTTGAAGGCCATAGAGAATGGTTGTGAGGGTGTTGTTGTAAAGGCAATACATGATCAAGCAGTTTACCAGGCAGGTGCTAGGGGATGGTTGTGGATTAAGTATAAGAGGGACTATAAGAGTGAGATGATTGATACTGTAGACTTAGTTGTCGTCGGCGCCTTCTACGGTAGAGGTAGACGTGGAGGTAAGTACGGCGCGCTACTTATGGCTGCCTACGACCCAGACACAGATACCTTCAAAACCGTATGTAAGGTGGGTTCAGGCTTTACGGATGAAGACTTAGAAAAAATACCAGTACTACTTCAACCCTACATCATAGGGCATAAGCATCCGAGAGTTGATTCAGAGTTAGAACCAGATGTCTGGGTAGTTCCCGCATTAGTTGCTGAGGTAATCGGAGCTGAGCTAACCCTATCACCACTACATACCTGCGGTAAGGGTAAGGTGAAAGAAGGTGTTGGAATCTCGATAAGGTTTCCGAGATTTTTAAGATGGAGGGATGAGAAGAAGGCCGAGGATGCAACAACAGTTGATGAATTAGTCGAAATGTATAGAAGTCAGTTAAAGAAGATAGTAGAAGAAACCACTCAAGAACAAGCTTAATCGACGAATTTAAAAACTACTTTAAGTAGTTGCTGCGACTATCACTCTCCTACTCTTCGCAATTAATTTTAACTTTCCCTGACTCATCAACTCCCTAATAATACTTCTAGCTATGCTTATATTAACTCCTAACTTCGATGATAAAGTGTAAGGAGTTACTACGTTCAAAGTACTTAATTCCTTACTCGCCCTGCTAACTAAGGACTCGTCTAATATGATGGTCTGCGATCTCTTTTCACGCTGCTCTCCCTTCCTAACCTGCTGCTTAAGCTGCTCCTCCATAGCCTTCTTCTGACGCTTCTCAACTACGGATAAGGGCTTACCTCCCTTACCTCCCCCCATACAACACACCTAAATGTAGAGTAGGTTGCTCAGCTTAAAGGTTTACATGAAATTTCACTCATAATCTCAAGAGCTGTTAAATTATCTGAAGGTCCCGATCAAGTTGTTATCTATGTAGACGGTTATTACTGGTATTGTCTTACCTCTAATATGCATTGTTACGTTATGCTTCTCCTCATTACCAACGACTAATTCCACCTTTATAGGGTTTCCAGTAAGTATGAAGGTTTTCTGAAGTGAGTCATCTAAGTATATGAGGATCTTACTGGAAAACATATCATAATCGACCATCACTACATGTTTTTCCGAATTACCGACCGGGAATTTAACATGCATTTAGACACCTATTAAAAATGCTTTTAAGCATATTAAACCTTATAAGGAAGAATTAAAGTAGGGGTTCGGATTTCATGTTGGCCGAGGTGGTTTGCTGTCAACCCCTGGCTTCATCAACCTCTGAGCACCCTTTCATCGATGCCCACGTCATCGGCCCCCACCCGTTCAGGGTAACCCAGACCCACAGCCCCCCTTCATCTAGTTCATCACTGCGGGGAAATTCAACATCCTGGCGTTGGATGCCCAACCCGCTCAGGTCTTCACCACCTACCTACATTGTGGGTAGGCTCAACCCACGACAACGCAACCTACATTAAATTATAAACCTTCGTGAAACCTAAAACAGCCGCACAGGGCGTTAGGTCTTTAGAAATCTCATAAATACTATATATCCGGTATGGCCGACCATTCTAGTCTTAGGCCTCACGGCATCCTTCTTAACTTCATACTCTCTAAGCATTATTTCGTAAGTTCTAATATCAACGAAAAGTTTAGATGTTAATGCATAGGTAACTAGCTTCTCAACCTGATTGATCGTAGGTAGGAACGATACTAAAGTGGCTGACGGTTTTAAAAACCTAGCTAAAGTGTTAAGAGCGTTCCACGGGTCAGGTATGTCTAAGACTGCGGAGTCTATATCAGCATCTTCCACCTCACTCCTCACATCTTTATTCCTAAACGTTACTCTGTGGTCTAAACCAACTAACCTTAAGTTTCTACGTGCAATTTCAATATGGTTTTTATCTACCTCATATGCATAGACGTGTCCTTCATCACCTACATACTTAGCTATTACTGCTGTCATGAAGCCCGTACCAACCCCTCCTTCAATAACCCTAGAACCAGGGCCGATATCAGATATTAGTAGGATTAAGCCTAAATCCTTTGGGTAGATAACCTGGGTAACTCTTTTAAACCCCTTAACCATGTAGTCAAGTAAAGTGGGTTTGAGTAGGTATGCGGTAGCACCGGTGCTTAATCTAAGCGAGTCACCGAATTCCCTGCCAATTAAGTCGTCAGCCCTTATAACCCCCTTATCAGTAGAGAAACTCCTACGCTCAGCTACTTTGATTAACTTAGACCTCCGCTCATCGATGTAGACCAACACAGGGGTTTCGTAATTTATGGCTCGGTCCTGATGTCCCACATCACTATTCAGAAATACCAGCCCTCCTCACAGCCCTAGCATCACTTCAAAAATCCATTACACATCTAAGCTTAAATATCTAGCTGGACTTAAAATTAAGTTCTACACGCCTGTCAATATATTATTCATTATTTAAACCAGCAATGGGGAAATAACTTTAAAAATACTTCCCACTATTACTTTATCTTAACATATTTTACATTGCTCTGAGCGGTGCTACTCACCTTAGACTCAAACCTCCTAGTAGTACTTAACTCCTCATCAGTAAACCATAATTCATTTTTGAGGAGGTCTCTTATAGCCGTCCTTATGACCTCACTCCTACATGAATATCTACCAAGCTTGACTAACTCATCGATACCTTCTAAATATACATCGGGTAGTTTTACAGTAACTAACCTCGTATGACCACCGGTTTAATCTATTAATTTAGTTTAACTTAAAAGAACTATGTATGGGAGGTTAGACGTTATACGTGCTTACTCTGTCAGTGGCTTAGGTTTATTTACTTTCTAACCCATAGGAGTGTTTTGGTGGGCGTGCTGGAATGTTTTAAGTATATTAGGGATGACTTTCCATTACTTAGGTCTAAGAGGGTAATTTACTTTGACAACGCCGCCACATCCCTTAAGCCCGAGCAGGTCATAAACGCTGTTAGAAAGTATTACGAAGATTTAAGCAGTAACGTCCACAGGGGGGTTCATACGCTGTCTATGGAGGCTAGTAGGCTGTATGAGGAGGCTCATGAAGAACTCCGTAAATTCATTAATGCTAGATATTTGGAGGAGGTAATCTTCACTAGTGGGACTACCCAATCATTAAATTTAATTGCTTACATGTTGGGGTTGGGACTTAATGAGAGGGATAACGTCGTTATTTCGATAATGGAACATCACAGCAACCTCCTTCCGTGGGTCATGCTATCCAAGTTGAGGGGGTTTAAGTTGAAAGTCGTAGATATAAAGGATGACTACACCTTAGATTATGAGAAGTTATCTGAGTTAATTGACCGCAACACCAGGGTTGTAGCGCTGACACATATGAGTAATGTTCTAGGAACTATAGTTGATATTAGGAGGGTGTCTAAGATAGTACGTGAAAACGATGCCTTTCTAGTAGTTGATGGAGCTCAGAGTGTTCCCCACATACCAATATCCGTAAATGACCTAGGAATTGACTTTCTAGCATTTAGCGGTCATAAAATGCTAGGCCCCACAGGTATAGGGGTCATGTACATTAGGAAGGAAGTTCAGGAATCTTTAAAACCACCCTTCGTTGGTGGCGGTATCGTAGAGAGTGTTAAGTACGTCAACGGCGAATTCATAGTTAAATTCTTAAACCCTCCCTGGAGGTTTGAGCCAGGTACACCTAACATATCCGGAGCTATAGGTTTAGCAGAAGCTGTAAAGTATTTAAAGAAGTTAGGGATGGAGAACGTTGCAGAACATGAGAAAGAACTAGTCCGCTACACGATTAATAAAATAGTGAATGATGAAGTACTTGCAGAGAGGTTAAAAATCTACGGCCCTAGGAGACTTGAAAGTAGAGGCGGTATCATATCGTTTAACGTCGCCGACCTCAACCCCCACACTGTTGCTACATTCCTCGACACCTACAACATAGCGTTAAGGAGTGGGTTACACTGCGCTCACCCACTACATGAGCGTATCGGAGCTTCACTAGGCACTGTGAGAGCAAGCTTCTACATATATAATACTACTGAGGAGGTAGATATCATGATTGAAGCCCTTAGGGAACTTATTGCGAAGTTAGCTGGTAGCTAACATTATGTAATACTTAATACTAATGAGGTTTGAGGAAATGTTAGACAACTTCTTGAAGAAATTATTACTGCTATTAGCACTCATGGTATTCGCTGCTTACGGCTTTTTATGGACCCTAAAACCCCGTAATATTGCTGGCATGGATGACCTTCTTAAACAATTCTACTACGGATTCCTTCGTTTAAAAGCAAATGATGTTGAAGTAGTGAAGCTAACAGATAGTGAACTTGTAACTGTTTCTAGGAATCCCTGCCCAATTCTAAGACTTACCACCCTGCTTAACATGGATACCAGATATACATGCAGACTTATTTCAGAAACTGTCTGTAGGTACGTTTTAAAGAAGATTAACCCGAAATTAGTATTTGAGAGAGATTACAACTACATAAGACCATATAGAGACGGCTGTATGGAGAGAATATACTTAAAGGAGTCTCATAATCAGAGTGAAATGAAAAGTAAAAAGAAAAGTAATTTATATTGAGTATACTTACATAACTTCTTAATTAACTCAAGTAAGGACTCTATGATGTTCTTCTTCATTTCTTGCTAATGCTTCTGCGATCGATTTAAGGACTGGATATTTAAATAATTCAGCTATCTTCTTATAAGTTTCAATTATCTCACTCTCTATCTCTAAATGCTCTTTTAGGAGTTTCACTATAACCGTCTTCTCTAGCTTGGAAGGAGCTGCCTCCCCAATTCCTTTTAAAACTTCAGCTTCCCTACTTAGAACTACCTAACAAGCCTTCAATAAGCAAGTAACAACCTCCTTATGGATCATGGTTCAACAGAAGCCTCTTCGCAACGTTCTCAAGATCTTTAACCTCCATACCTTAAAGTCTTAGCACCTTAACGCTATGGAGGTAGGAGTCAACAACTCCTTCCTCAGCCTCCAAAGCTTCCTTATATAACACTATTCAAAAACATAATACCATATTATTGATTTTACAAAGAAATTAATAAATATATTTAACTTTAAAAACAAACAATCTAGTTTGATACTATATGAGCTATCAGCATAAATGGTTCGAGATATGAACTTTTTAAATAAAATTTTATCTATATATAATGTTAACCTAAAGTAACTACTAAAGCATTTTAAGAATTAATCCATGCTGTTTAAAATAGATTGACTGCAAATTCCTTAAGTAGCGCCTACACGGTTTGGTGCGGCGGCCGGGATTTGAACCCGGGATTTCCGGCGTGGAAGGCCGGCGTCCTAATCCAGGCTAGACGACCGCCGCCGAATGTCCAAATGTATTACGTGTTTAGGGTTTAAGTTTTTTCTTAGTAATTATTTTAGGTGGTTTAAGTGGGGTGCGGTGGTTTTAAGTTTCTAGAACATACGGCTGATGTCTACTTCGTAGCTGAGGGTAGGACTATTGAGGAGGCTTTCTGTAATGCGGCTAGAGCTATGTTTGAGACGATTACCGATACATCTAAGGTTGACGCCAGTACATGTTTTGACGTTAATGATTCCTGCTATGATATGTTTAATTGCGTTTATAGGTGGTTGGAGGACCTACTCATACTTCATGACACCCATAACTTAGTTTTTAAAGACTTTGAATTCAAGTTCCTCGAACACGGCGGTGAGGATTACAGATTTGTTGGTAAAGCGTGCGGTGAGGTCTTCAACCCAGATAAGCACATACCTAGAACTGTTGTTAAGGCAGTTACATACTCCTTAATGAATGTTGAACACGTAGATAGTTGCTGGAGGATTTACGTAGTCTTAGATATTTGATATTTAATTAAAGTTTATTATCCTTTAATAGCTCAATAATTATGGTGCCGCCGTAGCTCAGCCTGGGAGAGCGCCCGATGAGCGGTAGGCTCAGGCGATGCTGAAGACCGGGATGTCGGGGGTTCAAGTCCCCCCGGCGGCACCACCTTTCTTAACTATTACGAATGTTGACCCTCTCACATCGACGACTTCACCGTTAACCGCTCTAGCAACCTCATACGCTATTGCTTCAACGTCCGCACCTCTTGACATTTTATAAGACTTCATCACCCTAATCTTAACGACCCCCTCCTTCTTAAGATACCTCTTAATGTCGTTTAGTACGTTTTCGTTAATACCTGCCTTACCTAAACATATTTGAGGCCTGCCTAATACTGTATTGACTATTTTCTTTTTCTGCATTGTAACCTACTCACCCAACCACATATTAAACATGTACGGGAGATTATAACGTATTTACGTAGGCCTCTAATCCTATACCTAGCGGTAATGCCAGGTATTGAGGGAGTTAGACAATTCCTACATACACCCCTCCTTAAATACCTCGGCGTCTTAACATTTGCTTTGTTAACTACCTTTAAGGCTAACTCAACATACCTTCTAGCCCTAGCAATGTTACCTGATTTAACAGCTAATAAAGCCTCAGAATACAATATCTTAGCTCTTTGAAGAGCTAAATCCTTAACTTGATTTTTAATTTTTAAACCCCCTATAGATACAGGGATTTGTTGAAGGTAATAAACATAATAATAGCTGAGGCGGCTTTAGAGACCGTGCCCCCTGAGATCTCAGGACATCCGGCAGTAGTTAAATCTGCTAAGTCTAAAGGCAAACACTGGAGTGAGGTGTTATTAGATATATCACTCCACTACGCAGCAATGAAGAAACTTCCAAACATGTCGAAGCGTGGAAGACCGGATATAGTTCACACAGCCCTTTTAGAAGCTCTTTCAAGCCCTCTTAACATTGAGGGCTATCTCAAACTCTACATCCACACAGTAAATGATTACGTGATATTCATAGATCCGAAAACTAGGATACCCAGGAATTATGTAAGATTTGTAGGACTTATGGAGCAGTTATTTAAGTATGGACAGGTACCGCCGAAGGAGTTAGAACCTCTTATGAGGATCGTAAACCTCAACTTTAAGAACCTCCTCAAAAACATTAACGTAAGTAAGGTAATAACACTTAGCGAGAACGGCGAACTAAGAGACTGTGAAACCATCTGCAGGATAGCATTAAATGAAGGACTACCAATAGTAGTCGGAGGCTTCCCACACGGCGACTTCAGAAGCGATATATATGAAAGCAGTAAGTACGTGTTCTCAATATATAGAAGATCACTCGACACGTGGGTAGTAATATCTAGGATTTTAAGTGGTTGTGAAAGAGTGCTAGGTATTATCTAAACATCTACCCCACCCTCATATAATGCGGGGACTCAGAACAGTGATATGGCTCTCAAGCTAATATGATAAGTTTATGGTGCCGCGGCCGGGATTTGAACCCGGGTCACGGGCTGTCCACGCATTGGATTTAAGCTCGAGAGGCCCGCATACTTGACCGGGCTATACTACCGCGGCACCTTTACAAACTTATCAACATAGCTTTAAAATATTTTATGAATTACTTGATATTAAGCTGATGCTGAGGTTGCCTTCTTAGTAAGGTGTTGACGTATGGCGTAGTAGGTTAGGAATGCTATGGCGGACTGACCCCAATCAAAACTCATTACAGAGTTTCCAGTGTGGTTTGATGTAAGTATAAGCATTAGTGGGTAGACTGCTACAGATACCTGCTTAACCGTGGAGTATAGTATTAGGTGGGTATAGTTGGTAAATACTAGGGTTATTGACGCCAGGATCGTGATGTAGCGTAATATTCTATACTTTTGGAGTGGTATGTATGCTGCTAAACACGTAATAAAGAGGAGTAGCGTTGCTGTGTAGAGGTTCATGTACATCGTGTAAAAAAGACCATACCTATATAGGTAGTATACATAAGTTAGGGATGTATGCGTGAAGACTACTAATATGTAGAACAGCATGGCTAAAGCTACTATGTAAATAGCTAGAGCACCTACATAGGACGTCATATACCGCTTACCATGCTGCGAACTCAGTTGATACACCATTTGTCCATAAAGTGTTGGAACCTTATGAATTTATGACTTTCTTTTATCTCACCATCAATACGGTCTAGACCGTATCCTTAGATGTGTTTAAGACTACCTCAGAACTGCCCGTATTTTCGAATAACCCTACCGAGCCTTAGTGAAGTGCTGGACTCATGGTAGTATCATATAACTATATTTCAGGCTTTGAGACCTATAACTGTGTGAGGCCTCGGAAAACAGTAATGGTCCGCCTAGATCAATGCATAAAGACCTAGGGCTGTGGATAACGATATTCACCCAAGCACGAAACAGTGTGAAATCGAAAATATTAAGAGGTGGATCACAGTGTATTTAAGTGGTTTGAATCCTCAAGTGATGAGTGTGGCGGTCACGGATAAAGCGATGAAGACTTAGGAGCCCACTGAATCTTAGATTAGTAATCCTTCAGTATCGGCAGCTTAACCCCCCTCTGACCTTGATACTTACCCTTATAGGGCTTACTTACAGGTGTTGTCAGCTTTGAAAATACTACGTGTAGGAATCTCACCCCAGCCTTCAAGATAACTGGAAACGATGTTGAGAGTACCTCAATAGTTATCTGTCCTTCAAAGCCGCCATCAATTATTGTTGGGGGTATCATTAATCCTAACCTAGCAAACGTAGACCTCAACTCCACAAACCCCATCAACTCTGGCGGTAATGCTATGTACTCAAGAGTGTGGAGTAAGTACCTCCTATTAGGTTTTAATATTAGTTGTTCAGACTCACCACATTCGTAATACTTACTTAAATCGTTATTTTTAGATATGTCGAAAACCTCGTCGGACTCTACAAGCATGCAGTAATTACTCCCCAGTCTTAGGTCAACTCCGTTCTCCCTAACGATCTCTTCAGTGAAGGGGGTAATCCTTAACCTATTACTACTTAGGTATGCTCTTAAATCAAAATCTGAGAGTATCATTGACTCAAACCTCCTTACAGTACTCCATAACTAATTTACCGATCTCGGGTAACACCTTACCGACCTCGTCTATCATACTGCGAACGAGTTCCCTAATCTCCCACTGAGCCTCATCAGAAAGCCTTAGGCAGGCTATATGTAGTAATTCCCTTAAATTTAAAGTCATCATCAACCTAGTAGTTACTGCTTGAGGTAGTACGTATCTAGCATCCTCGTAGGGAACTCCAGCACTAATTAACTCCTCATACAGTTTGAAGGCACTATCTACGAATTCCCTATACCTATCGTCAAATCCGGCCTTAATAATAGATTCAGGAGTTACGTAATCCTTACTAACTACTGAATACCTCTGAGACTCCTGAGTGTACGATGCTAACCTATGCCTAATTAATTGATGACTTGTAACTCTTGAAATACCCTCTATGTAGAACGTAAAAACAACATGTTCGAGAACTGAAGGGTATTTAACACCCTGCAATACCCAACTACTTAAGTCTTCAGAATGCTTCTCCATGTAGTGCTCTATACCTTTCTCCCTCACCTTACCTGAAGATATCTTAAAACCTAACATGACTAATGCTTCAACACTACCACCAAGATGATTATATGCTAATAACTTAACCTTCATGAACTACCCTACCTCGGATAAACTTCAGCCAAGATTAGTTATAAGTTTTCCGCTAAGTTAGTAATGTAGGTGTTTGATAGATGACTACCTAACACTAGCTATATGACTGCAATTCCTCCTATATTCAGCCGGTAGGTCCACCTTCACTATATCACCATAAGGTCTTAACTCCCTAAAAACCGATGCGTTAAACCTCTGCACCTTAACCTTAGGATGGAGCCAGCAGTCCGGCGGTAAGCCCGCCTTCAAACACGTCTCACTTAAGAATGTCTCCCTATCCCAGCAGTACTCTACCGGAACCTCAGGAAGTAGTAATCCCTTATTCACTCCGTACTCTACGATTAATCCGTCAACCCCTATTTCAAATTCGTTGATTAACTCCCAACCCCTACCTCTCAACGTCTTAGGCACTGAGAGTACTGAGACCTCGAATATGACACTACTTAATTCCTCCTCACTCATAGGGCTAAATCTAGGGTCCTCTACAGCTGCAGCTATTGCTGCATTGATTACGTTAGTAGCTAAAGCCTCCACAGGTTGTAAATACCCTATACATCCCCTCAACTCGTAATTACCTAACACTACCTTACGTATCGTCACGAAAGACATACCCTTTAATAGTAGTCTCCCCGGAGTATTGTGTGGAGGTCTTATAACCTCCCCATCCCTTAAGTACTTCTCAACAGCATGTCTAGCCAGCTTAACGAGGAAGACTCCCTCATCAACACTTAATTCACTCGGCTCTACATACTCACCTACCACTACCACCACCTACTGCCTTCATACTTAGTAAGTTGTTTGCCTCCTCAAGAACTTTTCCAATAGTATTCCAATGATTCCCCTGCCAAAACACCTTTGAACACTTAGGGCATTTCCAGAAGTTATCATATCTTCTACCAACCTCCGGTGATGTAAGGTGTAACGCTTCTGCTTTAGGGATGAGTACCAGTAATGTATTACATAGAGGGCATCTCGTATTATTTCCATCAAACCTCAATTTAATCCCTAACTTCCTAGCTATTAATGCTAGCGACTCAGCAATGTCTGAAGACTCTACATAGACTGAAGTAATTTCCTTCTTTAAAGCCTTCCTATAGAGTGCTAAGTCCTTAGTAAGTAAGACCCTACCTTCATCTCTAGCTATGTTGAGCAACTTCCAATCCTCAACATTCCGGTAATATAGCGTGTCGTAGCCAAGCAACCTCAACCACCTAGCCAGATTACCCAGCATTGAATCAACGACAAACTTCATTGAGTTACTCCCCCATACCCTAATAAGTAACCTACGGTAGTTGCTTATAAGTGAAGTCCTCCAAGCTTTTAAACCTTACTGAATTATTAGCTTATAGGTCGTGGAGTATGAGTGGCTGCACGATGAATCCCGTAGGTTATGGCGTTATCACTAGCTATAGAGTTGGTAAGGCTAGGCAGTTTAATAACTACCTATTAATCAAGGTTGTTAGTAGTACTTACTCTAAAGTCGATGCGTTGATAGGATGTAAAGTCTTAGTAAGGGATGGAGCCGGTAACGAATACCGAGGTAAGATAGTTAGAATTCACAGCAGGAGGAATAACGTAGTAGTAGCCCGTATGAGGAGGGGTATTCCCGGACAACTACTTGGGAGTAGTTTGATAATATTTAAGTAAGCAACCAATACTTAAATACGTTATGGCTTCGTCCTTAAAAGCTTTATCCAGAATTAGTTATCATATGGTGTGATAGTGAGTTCCAGCATCGCAAGCAATGAGAAGTTTAGGAGTTTAAGTGCTGCTGAGTTCTTCTACCGTAATAAAGAGATCGCAGGATTCTCAAATCCTGCGAGAGCTATTTACCAGACAGTTAGGGAGTTAGTTGAAAACGCCCTAGACGCTACCGACTCCCACGGCATACTACCAGTAATTAAGGTAGCAATAGAATCTGATGTAATGCCTGAAAGACCTGACGTATACTTAATTAGTGTGGAGGATAACGGTATAGGCATACCTCCGGATAACATACCTCAAGCATTTGCCCAACTACTCTACAGTTCTAAGTACGTCCTCAGGCAGACAAGGGGTATGTTCGGACTTGGAGCTAAGATGGCAGTCCTCTACGGGCAGCTAACTACTGGTAAACCAGTTGAAGTAGTATCCTCAACCATAAATTCCTCAAGGATTTACTTCTTTAAACTCGCCATAGATGTTAAGGAGAATAAACCAATAGTACTTCATAGAGCTTCGTTTAAAAAGGAAAGTGATTGGCATGGAACTATAGTTAAGTTATTCATAGAGGGTGATTGGAATAGAGCTAAGCCGAAGGTTTACGAGTATTTGAAGAGGACGGCTATAATAGCTCCCTACGCCTCAATCATATTTAAAGACCCGTCAAATAACGTTATCTACTTCGAAAGGAGTACCACACTAATGCCCAGACCTCCCCGGGAAGTTAAACCACATCCGCAGGGAGTTGACATAGAGTTATTTAAAATGTTAGTACAGTCGACAACTGCTAAGACCTTAAAGGAATTCCTAATTAAGGAATTCCAAGGAATTGGTGAAGTAACTTCTAACTCCATTATAGAAATGGTTAGGATAGACCCAGCCAGAGACCCGAAAAGCTTAAGCAATGAAGAGATTGAATTAATAGTTAAGACGTTAAGGGAATACAATAATTTTAAGCCTCCAAGAGCTGACCACTTATCCTACCTAGGGGAGGAAATCATAAAGGCAGGCCTTAAGAACATCTTAAAACCTGAGTTCGTAGCAGCTAAGACACGTAAGCCTAGCGTTTATGAAGGTCACGCATTCATAGTAGAGGCAGGCATAGCTTACGGAGGTGATATCCCTCCATCTGAAGAACCCATACTCCTTAGATTTGCAAATAAAATACCGCTACTCTACGATGAGAGTTCAGACGTAACGTGGAAGATCGTTGAGCCTAAATCTGGGACCATTAATTGGGATGTTTACGAGGTTAAGTGGCCAGCACCTTTAGTTATCTTAGTACATATATGCAGTACTAAAATACCGTATAAGGGCGTCGGTAAGGAGAGTATTGCTGATGTCCCAGAAGTAGAGAAGGAGATTGAGAGTTGCGTTAGAGACGTAGCACGAGAGTTAAAGTCATACATAATTAGGAAGCGGAGAGAGGTTGAAGAGGTTGAAAAAGCTGTAGAGATCGTTAAGTATATCCCAGATATAGCTACTTCACTAGCAGTAATTACTAACGAAGCATCCTACGACGTCATATCTAGCGGTTTGATGAATTTAGTGCTTAAGAAGTTTAAGAACGTTAAAATTAGGGACGTAAAAGATGTTGTTTTAAGTGTTGAGTAGGGTGGTGCTATGCAGTTAATTTCATCTGTTGATAGGCGGGCCAGGGATAAAGCCATAAAAGTTATCGTTGATAAGTTCAAAGAACTTGTCAATCAGATTAAGATGGGTGAGAGCCCCACTATAATACTGCCTAAGAGAACTTTAAGTAATACCATATACGATGAGGAGAGGAAACTCCTACTGCTAGGCCCTGAGACTTTGAGTAGGACCTTCCTAGATGTTAGGGAGGCCAAGAAATTCATGCAGACAACACTTATGGCTAGGATAATATATGAATCACTAATTAATGACGAATACCCAACGATCCGTGACCTCTTCTACAGAGGTAAACACACCATAAGGTATCGAAATGCTAGAGGTAAGATAGAGGATGAAAACACCTGGGATGAGCAGAAAGAATCTGACAGCATTATCAGGGATATAGAAGTATTTATAAACCTCCTTAGGGAGGAATTGCTAATTCTCAGTAAAGAGAAAGGAAAAGTAGTAGGTAATATGAAGATAAAATCTGGAGATGACATCATAGACCTCAGTAAGATGGGTCACGGTGCTTACTCAATAGAACCTACACCAGACCTCATAGAGTTTCTAGACGTTGATGCTGAGTACGTGCTTATTGTGGAGAAAGACGCAGTATTCCAACAGCTACATAGGGCAGGTTTTTGGAAGAAGTATAAGACACTACTAATAACAAGTGCTGGTCAACCAGATAGGGCTACTAGGAGATTTGTCAGGAGATTAAGCGATGAGTTAAAGCTACCAACATACATAATAACGGATAGCGTACCGGCTGATGAAGTAGTAATAGTTAGGGACTTAAAGACTGGTGAGGTTAGGGTAGCCCCTATAGAGGAGTTAATTGGGCGGTACTTCAGTAGTCGTGAAAAGGAGAGAGTATCCGTAGACTTAGAAGTCCCTGCATGGAATCCAAGTTCAGGGAGAATCGAGTGGAGGAGGTTAGGCTACGCTTATAGACACTGGATTAAAGATAAGTTACTGAAAATTAGGACTGATGGGAGAGGGACCTTCAGAGTTACTAGCGGTCACTCCCTCTTCATAGTTAGGGAGGGTTTGATAAGGGTACTGCCAGCAAAGGATTTAAGAGCTGGTGACTCCATAGTAGTAGCATCTAAGCTACCGGAAATGGTCACTAACCCATTACTTAAAGGTGAGATGGAATTACTAGCCGATCCCTACGTCTCAACATCACCAGTAAATAGAGGGGGACTCATAACTAGACCGGTGGACATACCAATATCTACAATTAACAGGCAGTTCGATACGTTCTTAAAGTTTTTTGAGGGGGTACTAAATCACGTATACGTAGATAGTAGTGAGTTCCTAACACTTCACGTAGGAGATGAGGTAAGTGCTAAGCAGGTCTTCAACACCTTACTATCTTTAGGTATGACACCCTCCGTAGTTGAAGAAAGTAGTGATGCTGTTAAGATAGTCATACCCTCCTTTAAAAACCTCTATTCAAGTCGTTACGCACTAAGCGATATAACATCAGTTAAGGTAGTTGATGTAGTGGAGGAGGACTATGAGGGATACGTATATGACTTCATGGTACCTGGATGCAATTCCTTTGTCGGATCTTATGGTGTGGTATACCATAATAGCGATCCGTATGGGTGGTACATCTACAGCGTCTTCAAGATAGGTTCTATAACACTCTCATATGAGAGTGAGAGGTTAGCCACTCCAGACCTAAGGTTCTTAGGTGTAATGCCTTCAGACATATTCGGTAATCCCAGTATTAAGAAATCTCCTTATTTATCAGAAGCGGAGAGGAGGAACTTCATAATCAAAGCTAAGGAGAGGGATATAAAGAGAGCTAATGAACTAATGAACTATAAGTGGTTTAGAACGCCTAGGTGGGAAAGTGAAATAGAGATATTCATGAAGAAGCAGTCAAAACTAGAAATAGAAGCACTAACCAGTAAGGGACTTAAATTCCTAATGGATGAGTACATTCCTAAGAAAATCGATGTTAAGGACTGGATAGACTAATATTAAAACCACAGTCAACGTAGCTGAAATTAAGTAGATTAAGCACTTATACAGCATTAATTGAGCATGCTCTACTAGTACGTTAAGTCATGTTGGACTGTCTCCACACACCTATTAACTATGAACTACGTATGCATCCTCATATCTTAACTCATCATCCCTTAACTCCTTCCTAATCACGGTGTACAGTAAGTAACCACCCCTTCTGACCCTACTAACATACTTACTCACTATGCTAACTAAGTTGTAGTCCTCCTTTAAGACAGTGATCATTGCTATTAGATCAAACGCTGGTTCCTCCCTGAAAGGCGGGTAGGCAAGATCTGCAATGATTAAGTCTATCAACATACCCTCCTCTACGAATGTACCTAACTTCCTTAAAGCTAGTTCAACTATTTTATCACTTACATCCATACATATATAACGACTTACTTTAAATCCTGACGTAATTAAATATTCGAAGAGTGTTCCAGTACCGCATCCAACATCAAGAACTACCCCTAACTCCTTATCCACATTCTTAAAAAGCCTTCTATACTTTACCTTCTGCTCCTCACCGTATAACTCATCATAACTCTTCGACAACGCGTTATACCACTTAATACATTCCTTAACCTCTTCTAGTTCTATATCCCTCACGAAGTTACCATCACCGAATTGGTGCTATATCGTATATGATGACCCAAGTAAGGAAGGAGGTTGCGTAGTAAACAGCTATACCTTTAGTTAGGTGCTTTTTGTGGTGAATATTTAGTAGGTTCATAAAGGGAATATACCCTAGGTAGAGTAGAAAATATGCCGCGATTAAGATATAGTCCGCATGTCCTGAAACTCCTAACATTCCTAGAAGTGCTGTCAGTATGTAGAGTAAAACACCTGAGACTATGCCGTAGATGATTTTAAGTGATACTATGTCCATAGAGCATACCCTAATTAACTCTAATTGGTTAATATTTAAGTAGTACTATACCTGCAGGTAGTGTGATGTCTGGGGGAGAGATACAGGTTAAGAGAGCTTTAAGCTCCTTAGACCTAGCAGTCATTATAGATGAGCTGAGAAGTAAAATCGTAGACTTATATGTAGACAACGTCTATACAGACTTTACAGGTAGTTTAGTAGTAAAGCTTAGAAGCCCTACTGAAACCTACTACCTATTACTCAAACCAGGTGAGAGAATACATATCACTAGAAGTATATCTAAGCTAGAGACCTCCGGTAAGACTACCTTATTTAGGAGGTTCCTCAACGACTTAAGGATATCTAGTATTAAGCAATTAGAATTTGAGAGGATAGCCGTCCTAGGACTTGAAGGTAAGGAGGTCTCATATAATCTCTATATAGAGTTAATTCCACGTGGGATAATAGCACTAACCGACTCTAATAATAAGGTATTAATGGTTAGTAAAGAACTTAAGGTTAAGGATAGACAAGTCATCATCGGCGGCACGTATAGCGTACCACCCATATATAAGGACTTCAGAACTTTAGACATAAAGTCATGGATTGAAGTACTTAGCAAGTATGATAACATACAACGCGGTCTTATAAGAGGGTTAGGAGTACCACCTGAAGTAGTTAACGAAGTAATCAGCGATGAGGTGCTTAAGGAGAAAATCTGCGAGGATATAGTACTAGAAATTAAGAATAGGATAACTTCCTTTATAGATAGAGTCGTCAATAACCCCCAACCAGTAGTACTAGCTAGAACTGATGGGAGGTACGTATCGTTCATGTCATTTAGACCTTCAAAACTTGCTGATGGGTTGAAAATACTGTACTTTGAAAGCCTTAATGAAGCAGTTGATGAGTACTTTCTGAAGCTGACTACTGATGAGGTAGTTACTCAAAACTCTAAGAAGCTAGACGACGAACTATCTAAGACTGACAAATTACTCAATGAGTTAAGAAATGAAATAGTCAACCTAACTAGTAGGCTTAATGAGCTAAAAGCATTACATGATATTACAGCGTTAAACTACAACATGTTAGAAGATGTCCTTAAGTGTGTGTGGAATACTGTTAAGACGTACGGTTGGGAACGTATAAGCATGTGTGGTATTTCAGACTACGACCGAAGTAGGGGGGTTATTAAAGTGAGGGTTGACAATGTAATTATAGAGCTAAACATTAGGGAAGGTGTTAATAATTACTTAATCAAACTTAAAACACAGATTAGTGAATGTGAGGATAAGATAAGGAAGATCGGAGAGGTTATTGAAGAATTACTCAAGAAGAAATCTGTATTAATATCGGAGAAGGAATCCTTAAGCATCCCACCACTTGTTAAAAGAGTTGACTGGTATGATAAGTATCACTGGATCATCACATCTGACGGCTTCCTAGCTATAGGTGGTAGGGACTCCACCCAAAATGAGAAACTAGTGAGGAAGTACCTAAATGATGATGACGTATTCCTTCACGCAGATATTAGTGGTGCTTCAGCATTCATATTAAAGTTAGGGGGCAGTAAGCCTTCGGAGAGGAGTTTATTTGAAGTAGCTACTTTAGCTGCCTGCTATAGTAGGGGGTGGAAGGAAGGCCTCGGAAGCTTAGACGTTTTCTGGGTCTATGGAAGCCAGGTAAGTAAGAAACCACCTGCTGGTGAGTACTTAGCCCGAGGTTCCTTCATGATTTACGGTGAGAAGAACTATCTGAGGAATGTAGAACTTAGACTAGCTATAGGTATTATCGTAATAGATGGTAAATATTATAAATTAGTAGTAGGTCCCGAAGACTACATCCAAAGTAGATGTAATTACTACGCTGTACTCCGCCCAGGAGATGAGAGTAAGGAATCGATAGCTAAGAAAATGATTGATTACTTCGTAAAGTCTGATGCTAGGTTAAGGTATGTAGACTTGAACGAGTTCTTGCTTAGGATTCCAGGCCCCAGCAGGATAGATAAATTAGTAGCAAGCCCGCGAGGTAATAGCAAAAACAGTTAAAATACTTAAAACCCATAGTTATTTATGAAAAATATAATACTTACTGGTTAGGTGACGCTTATGGTACCTAAGGTATCATCATTTATGAGCTCCCCCGTAATAACTGCTTCTAAGGAAGAACCGCTTATTAATGTGAGGAATCTTATGCTAACCCATAGGATTGGGAGGGTTGTAATATTAGAGCATGGTAAAGTGGTAGGTATAGTCTGCAAGAGTGATTTCAGTAGAATAGTCTTCAACCGTAAGCGATATCTCAAACCGCTTAATGCTATACGAGTTGATGAAATTATGAGTACTCCTGTCTACGCCATATCACCTAATAAAACTTTAAAATCTGCTGCTCAGTTCATGCTCAAACATGAAGTAAGTTCCTTACCAGTCATAGACAGTAACGGTAAGCTTGTTGGAATAATAACAAAACATGACATATTAAAAGCTTTTTCAAGTAAATTCCACAACATCTTTAAGGTATCCGACTTCATGGTTAAGAACCCCTTGACAGTCTCACCAACGCATAGCATATACTACGTCATTGACTTATTACTTCAATCTGAACAGAAGAAAGTTATAGTAGTCGACGGAGGTAGGCCTGTAGGGATAATAACAAAAAGCGAAATACTTAACGCATTATTAGGCGTTGACGTAAATTCTCCAACAGTTAAACATACGCATAGGTTCTTTAAGACACTTTATGAATTGATTGAAACACACCCAGTCTTAATAGCCTCCGACTTTATGATGGAAAATCCCATCACAATAGCTCAAGATGAAGACCTAGCTATGGCGTCAGACATAATGGTTAAAAACAGGATTGAATGCCTGCCAGTAACAGATTCGAAAGGGTTTTTAATAGGGCTTATAAGTAAGGACAACATAGTTAGAGCTCTAAAAGAGGTTTAGTACGAGCTGACCCCACCCTAAAGTGTGAGGCTTTCGGGCTGTAACGCCCTTCCAACTATATCCTCTTACTCTTGCTTAACATACGTTTACTTAGAACTTCTTCGAAATTCTTCTTAACCCTTCCGATAACTTCCTTAGATACAGCCGGCTCTAACTCATCAATAATAGCCTTAAGAAACTTTACAGCACACCTACTGCTATGCAGCGCTACTACCTCCTCCTCAACTGTTATGACTATCCCCTGACCCTCGGGGAACACCTTACCACATACGTTACATTTATTTTTAACCTTAGGCATCACCGGCCACCAACTTACCTTCACAATTAAATAATTAAAAACTACGTAGGCCTTTAAGTAACTCCATAATCACTAACTCATCAGTTAATGACCCACATGATTATTTCGAATGCTGTATAAGTTTACAAGCTTAACTATGTCCTAGCGGTATGTAACGACAATCACATTTACTTTTTAAGGCCTTCATATGCAACCCAGCTATGATTTCTGAATCACCACATACTATTAAGACCTCAACACATTGTGCTCCAATGTGGTGGTGTGTGTAGGATATTATAACATCTTTATACTCATTGACGAAATTTAACTGTGAGGTCTCCTCATGCTCACGGTTAAATAGTAGTAAGACCCCAGTACATTTATGGGGTTTTCTATGATGTATTACTTCGGCTAAGAAACCTCTAACGGCCTGTTCTACTACCGCAGATCTGTCAATGTTGAAGGCTTTAACAATGCTGTCTAATTCATCTGCAAGTTCTGAAGGTAATGCTACCCCAAACCTTCTTTTACCTGAACTCATTTAGGACATCATGTAAAGTATTGTTAGCAAAAGTTAAATAATTAAAACTTCGTGTTGGTAATCCATCCTCGTATAACCTCTAATTTAATTAAGGTACTTTACACATACTTTACGGTTAGAGCGATCTTGAAGGTGGTTAATGTGGATGGGCTTATGCGGAGGGTCGGCGGATTTATCGAGATCTTAAGGGTTCATAACCTATTCGTATCAGCTATGGCTACTTTACTAGGTTTTGAGTCCGTCTACGTTATTGTAGGTAGGGACGTAGCTTTCAACCCAGTAGTGTTAACGCTTTCAACAGTCGTAGTTGTCCTAATCGCTGCTGGAGGATATGTCATAAACGACTATTATGACGCTGAAATAGACTTAATCAACAAGCCTTCAAGGCCTATACCATCTGGTAGGGTTAGTAGGACTGAGGCATTAACTCTAAGCTTACTACTAATATTCCTCGGCGTGGTGATTTCCAGCTATATCGGGGTGATCTCATTTATGTATGCAGTATTTAACGCCACCCTCTTAATACTGTACTCTAAGAGGTTGAAGAAAGAGGGTTTTGCGGGAAACTTAGCGATTAGCACCGCTAGTGCGAATTCTATAATTTACGGCGGTCTAACACTATCTGAGGTATGTAGTGACTTAACGTTAGTAAAGTATACCTTAATACCAGCTACGTATGCCTTCGTATTTACCCTTATGAGGGAGATAATTAAAGGGATAGAAGATGTTACAGGTGATTTGAGAGTAGGTGTTAAGACACTAGCAATTACCAGAGGTGTTAAACAAGCATCTAAGATCTCCATAATATTAATGCTACTCATAGTATTGTTCTCACCATACCCATACATATCCGGCGTTTACGGCACTACGTATTTAATCCTAGTATTAATAACTGACGTACTACTCATCTACTCAGCCCTTAAGTTAGGTAGAACTACAGCAGAGTCAGATATAATTAAGGCTTCATCAGCGTTGAGGAGTTATACTAAAGTAGCTATGTTCTTAGGTATAACAGCATTTCTAGTAGACCTAATTGTTAGGCTATTCTAAGCTGGATGCTAATTAAATTCCTAGTAAATGAATGGCTGGACACCATTATCAGACTATATTGAAGCTCTAACCATTGCTTGGTAGGGACGCCTTCACCTCATTAATGAACTGCCTACCAAACCTCCTGTATATAGCTTTAAGAACTACTCTTGTATCAGCACTCCTAGCACTTATACGGTAATTTTTACGTACTTCCTCACCAGCTCTAACAGCATTAATTACATCACGTATTAAGATATTACCAGCTGAAAAGCCTACGACCATGACGTTATCGCATGTGAGATCCCCCTCATTCCTAATAATTATTGAGACGTTACACTCATCTCCTTTGCATGAAATCTCATCTAAAGTCATAGTTACCTCAGGACCCCTACAACTCATACTGTAGTTAAGAAGTGAGTAAATACTAATAAATCTTGGATGGTACATCTCAGTAGCTTCTTTATGCTTAATGATTAACACTCCATCCTGTGTCAGATGGAGGCTAGGTAACTGTACGTTGCTTAATCCTAATAAACCGTTTAGAGTTTTTAGATGCATGTTATTTAATGTTATATCAACCGCAGCACTCCTAGATGGGACGTTCATAAATAATGATAAATTATACGGCCCCGGCTTCGAGGGGGAGGGTTTTATTGAGTAAGCTTCGGAAGGGTTAAGTAATACGCACCCAGCCATATAGGATACCTCGGTAAGGACTCCTTCCACCCTCCTCACACCAATTAATTCAATACCATCTATTATAACAGGCTTTGACGAATCAAACGTTATCATTAACGCGTAGGTCTTACCTACCCTAACAATCTTACTTAAGTCGAATACGTGGGTAGCGTAAATACTCCCTATAGACGATTCATTAACTACTTGAGGTTTAAACTCACGCGTAATGTTCAACCCATCAATACTTACCTTCCACATAACCTTATTTACAGGTTCGTTAAGGATTGATACTATAGTTAAGTATAACTCATCCAGCTGTGGTTCATCTACCTCAATGAGATACCTACCGGTCCTCGGGTAGTTCCTACCACCTAACCTCATCTCATCTAAGATGCTATTATGGTATACGACCCCTCTAACCTCCGATCTAACAAATTCTAATAAATCACCCTTCGGCACTAAACGCCACCACAATATCAAGGCATTCTAGGTTATTAAATTAAAAGGTATTTAAAACTGCTAGGACGTTATACGTTAGGGACTAACTCCTTAGGAGCTAACTTACTCAACGCTCTCAAAGCTATCAGCCTTTCCCTACTACCTAGTTCTGCATCTTTAATTATTTCCCCTAACTCCTTAATGACGCTGACAACGAGTTCTCTCTTTACTGGGAATGGAACACCGTCCTTACCACCGATTGCGAATGCATATTTAAACGGGTCATATGGATGCGTTACTGGATCTTTAAGTGATGGTGGTTCTCTGTAAATTAACTCAGAAATAAGGCTTAATGCTCTGATTACCTCACCACCAAGTCCCGGTATTAGAAGCATCTCCTCCATGTTCGACGGTCTTACCTCATAAGCCTTCATCAACTTAGCTATTAATGCATTATCGACCTTAACTGGCCTATAGTAAGGTATGTTGCTGAATGCAGCCGGCCTAGAAGTACGATCAGTTTTAGATGGCTCAATATACGAGTATAAGGACTTAACATTCTTTAAAATCCTATTAACTTCGAATACCATCGTAGTTATTTTTTTAGGGTTCTCGCAAACTAAGTCTAAAATCACTTTCTTACAATTCCTGGAATTCCTATCAGTTAAGTTAAGTGCCTCACCCACGTAGTCTGAAGATATTCCAGAATGGGGTTCCTCATCTATCGTATTAACTGCAAACCATGCAATGTGATATCTACGTGCAAGCTTCCTCTCAGGATTCATCCCCTGCTGTATTACGACCCACCTACCATTGACGTCGAAAGCTATTGCGTGGTGGTAGAGTGTAAAACCATCCTGAAGTAATACACTGTCGACCTTAGCTGTTAGTTTAGAACATTTCACTAATTCGTTAATAGTTAAAGTACTACCGCCGAGCTCCTCAACATATTTTGAAATTTCCTGCGGGACGTTCAATGATGTACGTCCCTTACCCCCAGCAATCCTAACATCTAATCCTAGTTCGTCGAGTACGTACTTAATGATTGCTGTGGTTACGGTAGTTGAGCCACTACTATCCCAATCCATGCCTATTACATTGTTAAATGCTTGGAACCATAAAGGGTTTGATAACCTTCTAAGCAGTCCCTCACTACCGAACTCCATTATTAGGACTTTAATTATCCCCTTGGCTAGAGACTTCATAAGTTCGGCTAACCAGCGGGGTACGTGCCCGCTATGTAGTGGTAGGTCGGCGTAACCGCTAAGAGACATACTTACGCACCAGTAAGTAGGTGTCCATATGCTTCACTACGTAGACTCTCTCACCAGGCTCTACAATATCTTCAGATTTTGCTAACCAGTACTCACCTTCAACAAATACGTACCCATAGCTATTTGGGGTTAATCTATCTACCGCCTTACCAACCTTACCCTCAAGGCTGAATAACTGCTTCTTCATCTTCCTAATCTTAACTAACTTCACAAATATTAATGTTGTTATGGAACCCCCTAACAAACCTAAGGCTATAGCAGCTACCCTAAACATAGCTAATTGCTCCGGGGTTAACACAGTTGTAACCGGGAGGGATGTAGGCATTAGGAGGAACCCAAACACCAGGAACGCTATCCCGGCGATTCCGGTGGCGCCGAACCCGGGAATTACTAATAATTCCAGCATGAGTAGCATCGAGCCTAACGTTATCATGATTAAGGAGGCTAGGTTGGGGTTAAAGCCTGACCCTATAAGTCCTAAGATTAAGAACACTAAAGCAAGTGGTACCGCATATAGGTTGGCAGAAGCTATTGAAAATATTAATGCCATGATACCAACGCTGAATAGGACAGTACTAACTAACGTATTACTAAGTAGTGAGAGCGTTCTAGACCTTAAACTACATGAATAATACCGATATCCCTCTATATTGAGGACGTATTTCTTAGATGCTATGGTAACCTCAACTCCGTTGACCTTAGCAATTAGGTCCGCGATATCATTAGCTATTAAATCACTTAAACCCAGCTTCAGCGCTTCCTGAGCATTTAAGACTAAGTTACCTACTATGAATTCCTTAACTAACGATACGTTCCTACCTCTGGACTCTGCGTACAGTACTGCCTTCTCGATGATGGGGTTTAACACCTTACTCTCATTTAGGTATCTAACACTACCGGTTAGTGGGTCGTAGGAGACCGGCTGCATAGCACCTACTATAGAGTTCTGCGATAATGCAATAATATGTGAGGGGAGGAGTATTAAAGTACCCGCACTTAATGCCTTGCCACCAGCCACATACCCAATTACAGGAATTTTAGACGAGTATATAGCATCACCTATAGCGAGTGCTGAGTCAAGCCAACCCCCGTAAGAATCTACAGCTAGAATCAGTACTGAAGTGGAAGACTCCGCTAAATCTAATGCTTCAATAACGCATTCAGCTATGCCTGGGTCTATAGTGTCCCAGGGCGGTTTAATCTCAACTACTAAGGCAGTACTTCCAGTCGTAGTAGCTTCAAAACCTATAGTTAATGTGAGAATTACCAATAATAAAACAACTACTGGTAAAGGCTTACCTAGCTGGTAGTACATGTTCTACCTTACTTTTCCTCTACTTCCTTACTTAAGTGTCTAACCACTCCTATAGATGTCGGCAAAGCACTTAGCTCAGGTCTCGACGTCTCAGTAACTACTATTAAGGACTTCTCCTTAGCTATCTCAGTCAGTGTTTGCAGTTCCCTCAACCTAATAGCAACTCTATGCTTTTCATACTCCTCAGCCGCTTCTGATAATATCTTAGACGCTTGCTTCTCACCTTCTGCCTCAATTATCCTAGCCCTCCTCCACCTCTCAGCCTCTGCCTGCTTGGCCATAGCCCTCTTCATATTCTCAGGTAGTTCAACACCTTTTAACGTAACCCCCACTACCTTAATGCCCCAAGGCATCGTAGTCTCATCTATAATACTTTGAATCCTCTTATTGAGTTCATCCCTCTTAGAGAGGAGGTCATCTAACTCAACCTGACCTATCACATCCCTTAATACTGTCTGACTCAACAAGGTTATCGTATATGGATAATTAGCTACTTTAGTCACAGCCTTCTCCGGATCGGCCACTCTGTAGTAGACTACCGCGTCAACATTGACTGTTACGTTGTCCCTAGTCATTATCTCCTGTCTAGGTATATCAACAGTTACAACCCTCAGATCAACCTTAACTAAGCTATCTATGAATGGAATTATGACGAAGAGTCCAGGACCCCTAACCCCTACCAACCTACCGAGCCTGAAGAGTACTGCCCTCTCATACTCCTTAACTACTTTAATGCTAGCACTTAATAATGAGAAGACCACTACTAATGCGAATACTACCAGTATTAACGTGAATAGATCTATCATGGACTACACCTAGTGAAGGTAGTCTACGATGAATTTAAACCTATGCATTAATTACCTCAGAATGCTAATTAATATTAAGCAGGTGTATTCTGTGGGGAGGACGAAGGGATATAGTGCAGAGCGTGAGTTAGTAGTTAAGCTATGGAGGATGGGCTTCGCCGTTATGAGAGCTCCTGCAAGCGGTTCTAAGATTAAAAGGGCTAAATACCCAGATGTAGTAGCTATTAAGTCATGTAGGGTTTTAGTATTCGAAGTTAAGAGTAGGTCTAAACTTGAGAGCATCTACATAGACGAGGGGCAAATACGTAAGTTAAAGGAATTTGCTGATAGAGCTGGAGGCCAAGCATTTATAGCTGTTAAAATATCCGGCGATAAGTGGAGAGTTGTAGGGTTGGAGCAACTAGAGAAATTAAATAGCAACACCTATAAGGTAAGTAGGGAAGTACTCTTAAGTAGTAAGGGGCTTGAGGAACTATTAAGGGACTTAAAACTAATACCATCTTTAGAAGACTTCATTAGGCAGACGTAATGCTTATAAATCAACCCTACGGTAGTTAGGAACATGAGCGATCGGAAAAGACTGGAAGGAATGAGCGTATGAGTGAGAACGAACTAGTCTTAGAACTCATCGAGGAGTACATAATAGATGGTGAACGTAGATTTAAGTTAAAAATTAAAGGGACAAACCTAGTATTCAATGTATCCGGAAGTAATTTAGAGGAAGCCGTCAGGAAAGCTACATCAATGATTAAATCCCTCAAAATTAGATAGCAGGAAAGAATGCTAACTTATCATTACGATTAGTTTAAATACCTCCCCCAACTACTGAACTAAAAATTAAATGAACAAAGTGGGAGGTTTCAAAAGCGATAAGAGAGCTCAGCAGTATGGAAAAAGGTAATACGTTAAAGACCTAAGCATTAAATTGCAGTCATAACCCTCACACCCCCATAACTAGAGTAGGATCATCTATCGTAGAAGTTGGGGAGTTACCTAAACCTAGATGTAATGGGGCCGCCGGGATTTGAACCCGGGACCTTACTGAGGTGTACCCTACCAGCGGTCCGGCGGGGATTCCTCCCCAGGCTGGCATCCTAGCCAAGCTAGACTACGGCCCCTCCACACATAACTAAAAAGCTTAAATTTAAACATTTATACTGACTCTAACATAGGTTTTAATGATGCCTATGGTGAGGCTCTTCATAGCCGTCGAGGTAGAAGACCGTAACGTGTTTGAAAAAATCTTAAATATTAAGAAGAGGGTTGAGGCATGCTCCTCAGAGGTAGGTCTGAAGGCAGTAGAAGATGAGAACCTACATATAACTCTAAGATTTATTGGTGAGGTTGATGAAGCTTTAGTAAGTGATGTAATTAAAGCCTTAGAATGTGTGTCTAATTATAGGAAATTCCTTATTAGATTTAAGGGTGTTGGGGCGTTCCCCTCAGTAGGTAGGCCTAGGGTTGTGTGGTTAGGTGTTACTGAAGGTGTCACTCAGTTAAAACTTATTAGAGACTGCGTGGAGGTTGGTTTGAGGAGGTTAGGCCTCCGTCCTGAGAGGGAGGAATTCACGCCTCATCTAACTTTAGCCCGTGTTAAAGAGTTTAGGCCTAGCAGGTGTTTATCAGACTTCTTCACCGGGTTCTCAGATGTTGATGTTGGTACCTCCCCAGTCACTAAGGTCGTGCTTAAGAAGAGTGTCCTAACACCTAAGGGCCCCATATACTCAGATTTGTTTAAAGCAGTACTAGCTGAGTGATATGTCCTCCACTAATTTCAAAGCTATCTGCGATGAAGTTTTAAATGATATACTACCTACTCCGGAGGAGACCGAACGTGCTTTAAATCTCTTTAAAGTTGTCAGCTCTTACTTAGAACCCATACTTAAGGATTTAGGCTATCCCTACAGGATTAGTTTGGAAGGTTCTGTAAGTAAGGACACGCATTTAAGAAATGACACAGACTTAGATGTCTTCATCCTCATAAGGTATGAGGGGATGAATAAGGAGTGGTTAGAAGTACTCGTAGATAGGATCTATGAGGCCCTGCAAAGATTTAAGCCTAAGAAGCTCTACGCATCACATCCCTATATAAGGTTTAGAGAGGGGGGTGTTGAAGTAGATGTAGTTCCCGCATATATGGCCTATGATATTAGTGAGATTAAAACAGCTGTAGATAGGACCGTATTCCACACCCAATTTGTTAAGAGTAGGTTGTCTAAGGATATGTTAAACGAAGTACGACTACTTAAGAAGTTCTTCAAAGGTATTGAGGTCTACGGGGCTGAGATAAAGACTGAGGGGTTTTCAGGCTATCTTACAGAATTACTCATAATACACTACGGGTCCTTCATAGACGCTATTAAAGGTATTGCTAATTGGAAGTTACCACAAGTAATCGATATACTAAAAACTTATGAAGATTTTAAAGATTATTTAAGGGCCTACGGTTGGAAACCACTCATATTCCCAGACCCAGTAGATGTTAAAAGGAATGCTGCAGCCGCACTCTCAGTTAAGTCTTTCTCCACAGCAGTCTTAGCTAGCAAAGCATTTCTAGAGAAACCGTCTACGAAGTACTTCTACCCAAAAGTTGTTGTAGATCCTTGGGATAAGGTTGAAGGCATGGTTAATAGTCGTAGGACAGCTATAGTAGGTTACTTAGTCATCTATGAGGAGGGGGTATCACCTGACGTAATATGGGGTGAACTTAAGAGGTGTTTAAGACGAGGTAGGAGTGTTTTAAAGCAATTCGAATTTGAGGTTGTAGACAGCAGTGTATGGTGTGATGAGGTAAGTAAGGCAGTACTAATTTATGAGGTAATGCCCAACGAACTACCCCCCTACACACTACACTTAGGGCCTAAATCATTTAAGGCTGAAGGCGTTAGTAGGTTTTTAAACAAGTACCTACGATCTGAGAGCGTTATAGGTCCTTGGGTCGACGAGGCAGGAGACCTAATAGTTATGAAGTTGAGACGGTATTTAACACCTTACGACGTATTACTCGGCGAGGCTAAAAACATACTTCAAGTAAAGCATGTTAGGAGTTATGAAGTACTTAGATTAGATATGCTGAGAGACCTCTATGATAGTTCTGAGAGTTTTAAGTTATGGCTATATAAATTCATCATTAAAAGACCGCTATGGCTTGATAGAACTACCTGAGAAGTTTAATATTATCTAACTCAGGGACTCCTAAATTCCTCCCACACTTAGAACATTTACCACCTAGCTTAGTAGCTAGTTCTGACGGTGTTGGCAAGCCGTAGAAATCCTGCCCTACTTTCTCAAAGGAGTATAGTATAGAACCACATACCTTACATTTATATATGACTGGCATATAAGCACCGATTCAAAAATATCTTCAAATTAAAGATAAGAACATGTGTAGTTAATACGGGTTGTGAATTATTGGTATATAATGTAGGTTAATTAATAACTCAAACTTACTACTACTTAAGGTGTTAAGTATTAAGACATCAAGAGATGTTAAGCATATATTCATATGTGTTACTGGGATGCCGGGTTCTGGGAAGTCCCTAGTAGTGAGTAGTATTAAACACTTAGCTGATATGAGTATTTCTATGGGTGATGTAATAAGACGTGAGGCCGTGAAGAGGGGTATCAAACCTACCTCTAAGTCACTTATGGAACTTGCTAAGGAGGTCCGTAAGGAATACGGCTCAAATTATGTTGCAATGGAGGTCGTTAAGGAAGTCTCCAAGTCCGGTGCAAAGGTAGTCGTAGTAGATGGTGTGAGGTCTTTAGATGAGGTCAATACTTTTAAAAAATTCGGTGATGTCTACATAATAGCTATTCACTCATCACCTAAGACACGGTTCTTAAGACTAAGTGCTAGGGGGAGGGAAGGGGACCCTAAAGATTGGTATGAGTTCGTTGGAAGGGATATGGCCGAGCTGGAATTAGGTGTAGGTTCCGTAATAGCTTTAGCTGACTTAATGATAGTCAATGAGGATTTAAGCGTCGAGGATTTAACTAAATACGTAGTTAATAAGGTTAGGGAGTTAGTTAGGCTTTGATTGAAGTACGAGTTGAGGCTGAAGTAAAACCTACTGAAGACGTTGAGAAGGTTAAGAAAGCCATACTTAACTTAGTTGATGTGAGTAGACTCGACCTCATAGATCTTGGAGGAGGGTATAAGCTACTAGTCGGCATGTCAAACGACGTTAAATCGCTGGTGAAGTTACACCGCCTCCTACGTGTTGAGAGGATCTTAGACACAGCACGTAGTATTATGATGAAGTCTTTAGGAAATAATAATTCAATAGTACTTAAATTCCATAAGCAGTCAGCCTACGTAGGTAGGATATCATTCATAACTCATGATGATGAATCCCCACTAGGTCCGATAACCCTAACAATAACCTCAGACAGGGTTAGGGAGATAATCGACTGGCTAGCCCCTAAGACATCTAAGGGGAAGCCGTTATGGGAAGCCCCAACACCTAAAGTATAGGTTAGGGGAAGTAAGTCATTAACTCCTCAGCTAATATTGTATTGAAGAACTTTGCCTTTGCCTCACGCTCTAATCTTGCAGTATCATTATAACGCATGCTTATATGCGTAAGTATTAAAGCCTTAACGTTTGATAGTGATGCGTTTAAAGCAGCATCAACAGACGTTGAATGTCTGTACTCACGTGCTTTTTCTAAATCGCTGTAACTATACGTCGAGTCATGTATTAGTAAGTCTGCTCTCTCAGCATTCCTAATAATTGAATCGCATGGAAGTGTATCAGATGTGTAGACTATAGTTTTATTACGAATTTTGAGTTTAATGCCTAAAGTAATTACTGAGTGGTCTACTGTGAAGGACTCTACAACATACTTACTGCTCTCTACCTTAATGAGTTCCCCCTCAATTACTTCGTAGCTGTAGGTCGGGGTGAATTTAAGCATTCTCACATTCTCTTCAACATATTCTTTAATACCTGGCGGTCCGTATATCACTAATCCTCTCTGAACCCCTAGTAAAGACCTAGACTCCATAAGCGGTATAAGCCCTAGAACATGGTCACCATGTAGGTGTGTTATGAATATCCTACCCACCTTAGCTAGACTTAACCCAGCCATGGTTAAGTATTTCTGAGCACCCTCACCAGCGTCTAATAATATGATCTCACCACCGCAAACTACTGCAATAGATGTAAAACCACTGAATTCCGGTGATGGAGCTCTACAACCTAAAAACACGACCTTAACGTTCATACCCTAACAGCCACGTAGATATTCCTAACTAAGGATCTGTGGAGCCAGTTATAATGCTTCTCAACTATTTTAAATCCCGCGTTAACTAGTACCTCATCTAAGCTGAGTTCCTTAGACTGAGCTATAGCTAGATAACCACCCCTCCTTATAACGTCGGCTAAACAGTTAATACTACAATCCATTAACTCCTGAACGCTCCTACGGCCCTTACTCCTCGTTAACCTCCCATAGGGGGGGTCAGTCCCTACGCCATCTACATATCTGTACGGTAGTTTACATGCATCAGCAATAGTTACTGATGGTATGCAGTTAAAGTGATTTAAATTCTTCCTCGCACCATCAACACACCTACTATCTATGTCTGAGCCTACGTACCTGAGGCCTATGGTACACGCCTCTATCAGCAGACCTCCAACACCGCAGAAAGGGTCTAGGTAGAGTCCCCTACTCCTCACACCAACCCTGCTTAGATTAACTAGAACTCTAGACATTATTGACTTCATGGTTCCAGGCCTGTAGGCAGGTCTGTACTTAGGGTCCTTGCTCCTGAAGACCTTAGGCTCCCTCTCATAATGCCTCCTCCCTACAATGAGTAGACCATCACTGAGGACGAAATCTACTACACTTAACGGTGCTTCCGCCTTCACCGCCTTACTATATGGGATGAACTTCTTATTAGTTAGTGGTTTAACTGCGTTCACTATAGATTCATAGTCAATCCACTTGGAGTACTCCTTAATGCGTATTAGACTAAGGGTGTATGAAGACTCACCAACTAGTAATGAATCCCAATCAACATCTTTAACTACATCTGTAAGTCCTCTATCAGATTCCGATATGGTGATGACTTCGCCGAAGACCTTCGTCAAAGCAGATCTGGTAATATACCTCGGCAACTCATCAGTAGATTCTAAGATCACGACCATATCTAAGTTGGCTACCTCCCTATACGCCACCCCTTCAGCATGTGCTACGGCCCTCAACTCAGATAGGGGAAGCGTTCTATGCTCGCCGGATAATACAGCGTAATACTTTTTAAAACTCATCTTAGCTCCTGATCAGACTCTTTATAGCCTCTGAGATTAAGGGAGTTACATCTACTACTTCAACCCCCTCAGGAACTACTACGGTATTTAACGCATATATCTTAGACACACCGCTTGAGATCACTTTATTTAGGGCGTCCCCTACGAATAAAGCATGACTACATACTACGTAGGTTTTAGACGCACCTTTATTTTTAACGTAGGACGCTATATTAGCTACAGTCGTACCAGTACTTACTATATCGTCAATTATTATTACATCCTTACCAACTACATCTACATCTACGGCTTCATGGCTTACCTTACCAGTAATCCTATCCCTATACTTCCTAAATACTACGTATTCTGAGTTTGGAATTAGCTGTGAGAGTTCACTAGCTTTCTGTAGTGCTCCTTGATCTGGGGCTATGATTACTGCCTCCCTAACCACCTGCCGTAACACTCCTGCAAACAATGGTGTAGGGTCTAAGTTTAAGGCCCTACCGTAGAAGTAGTTAAGCGATTCTACCTTATGTACGTCAACTGTGATTAGGTAGTCGGCACCTACACTGCTTAAGAGTTTGAGGACTGTCTTAATGCTTATTGGCTCTCCATCTAAGAATCTCCTATCCTGCCTTGAATACGCTAGGTACGGCGTCACCACAATTACCTCCTTACACCCTAAGTCCTTAGCAGTATCCACACCTAATAGTAGCTCAAACAGCTTTCTATCCTGGTTAGGGTATAATGACTGAAGGATTACTAAGGTCTCATCCTTAACGCTCCCGTGGAATCTGATGTACGTCTCACCATCTGGGAACGACTTACTCTCCACACGTATTAATTCAGTATTCAGGAGTTGAGTAAGCCTTAGGTCTAACCCATTAGCCCCTGATAAACCAGCAACTATCAACTTACATCCTATTAAAGGATGTTTGCAGAGAGAATTTAAGTTATAGTATTATCCTTATTAGCTCTATAACTAAGTGCGATATAGTGGGCATCAGTGGTTGATTTAAGTAAGCCGTGGGTTGCTAAGGCTAGGCATTGGACGCCTTTAGCAGGTGGTAAGGTACGATGCACTCTATGCTATAAGAAGTGCCCGATAGCTAGTGATGGCTACGGTGCATGTGGTGTGAGGTATAATAGTGGGGGAACGTTATACACTCTAGTCTACGGATTGTTAACAGCTGTTAATTTAGACCCCATAGAGAAGAAACCCTTAATGCATTTCATGCCGGGCTCTTCAGTGCTCTCCATATCAACTGCTGGGTGTAACTTTATGTGTATGTTCTGCCAGAACTGGACTATAAGTCAGTCTAGGAGAAATGATATCTATGGTGAATACTACGCGCCTGAGGACTTAGTAAGGATAGGTAAGAAGTATAGAGCTGATGGGATTAGCTATACGTATAATGAGCCAACAATTTTCTACGAATACATGTACGATGTAGCTAAACTCGCTAAGAGAGAGGGGATGTTTAACACCATGGTTACCAACGGGTACATAAGTGAGGATGCCTTAGTGGAGTTGGCTCCCTACATGGATGCAGCAACTGTGGACTTTAAGGGCGGGGGGAATCTAAAATTCTATAGAATGTTTATGGGTGTCCCAGACCCAGAGCCTATATTCACTTCATTAAGTATTATGAAGGATAAGAGAATGTTCTTAGAGATCACTAACTTAGTCGTACCTAAATACGGTGATGATGAAGGTGATATTAGGAGGTTGGCTAGGTGGGTTAGTGAGAACTTAGGTCCTGAAACACCTTTCCACTTACTAAGGTTTTACCCACACTACATGATGTCAGACCTACCGCCAACACCTATAGAGGTGCTTGAGAGGTTGGCTAAGATTGCTGTTAGTGAGGGCCTTAAACACGTGTACTTAGGTAACGTACCCGGTCACGAACTCGAACATACGTATTGCCCAAACTGTAATTACTTAGTAGTACGTAGATATGGTTTCGACATACTTGAGTGGAGGTTGAAGGAGGGTAACGTATGCCCTAAATGCGGATATAGAGTCAACATAGTAGGTACCTTTAAGAAAAGTTCTTATAGAATTGCTTGGTGGTAATTCTGTACTACGTAGTGGTGATGGGTCCAGCAGGCTCTGGTAAGTCAACCTTTACGTACGCACTCTCCGAATGGATAGAAGATCATGAAATGTCCGTAACTAGGGTTAACTTCGACCCGGCAGCCGAGTTCGTGCCATATAATCCCGACGTAGATGTAAGGGAATATGTAAGTGTTAGGGATATTATGAGTAAGTATGGCTTAGGGCCTAACGGCGCGTTAATAGCTGCTACGGATATGTTAGTAAATCATATTTCAGATATTAAAAATGAGATCGAATCCCTCAACAATAATTACGTAATTGTTGATATGCCTGGACAGTTGGAGATAGTTGCGTTTAGGAGGGTAGGACCCCTACTCATCAACTACCTAACTGAAGGTAGGAAAACAGTAAGCCTCTTCTTAATAGATTCTTACCTAACTTTAAGTCCTCTCTCAACGATCTCAATGTTACTGTTATCAATATCATCAATGCTTAGGATAGGGAAACCACAAATAGTTGCTCTCACTAAGGCGGACCTCCTAACTCCAGAGCAGGAAGCACGGATAATCAGGATGTTCGATGAAGAATACTCCTGCGATGAATTACTCGAGTCTAAAGATCTATTCGATGTTGACCTATCATTAAGGCTCTGTGAAGTTGTTAGGGAATCATTGGTTGAGGTAATACCTACTTCAGCAGTTAGTGGGAAGGGATTAGATGAGGTTTACGCCGCAATACAACGCGTCCTAGGCTATGGTGAAGACTATCTAACCGAAGAACCTAGCGGTAAGCTTTAACATCTTCGACGTAATTCCATCTAAATTAGTGTGTTGTTTAAGTGCTTTACAACTGAGGGTATATCTAGGAGTTGGGGTTCGGAGTTTAAAATTATTTAGGTTTTCAACCGCGGAAACATTATTAAATCACTAATAATTTATTTACCCCACCTCTTAATAGTCTTCTGGAGGTTCTGAGGGTTGTGGCACTAGAAGTTAAACTATTAGATAGTAAGATCTTACGTGAGGTTAGAGAGTTAGTAAGGCCTCACAACCCGCAGTACTGTTACCAATGCGCTAAGTGCACAAGCGCGTGCACAGCTACTAAGGTAATACCGGATTATAAGCCACATCTAATTGTAGCTCTTACTAGACTCGGACTTATTAAGGGTCTCCTAGACTCCGGCATAATATGGGCATGTACTGAGTGCTGGAAGTGTAGTGAGTACTGCCCACAGGATGTTGCACCTGTTGAAGTTGTAATAGCCCTAAAGAATCTGTCCGTAGCTATGGGTTATAAACCGCCTGAAGACTTAAAGATGATGGCTAAGAACGTAGTGGAACTCGGCTACATCTCACCACCTATTGAAGTGCTTAGCAAGGAGTTTGAAATGTATAGTAGGAGTGCTCTATCATTGCCTGAGCTAGTTAAGCCCTACATCCATGAAGGAACTGCTAAAAATTTAAAGAAATTATTAGGTGGTATTTATGAGTAAGTTCTTACTCTTCTTAGGGTGTACCATCCCCACGAAGCAATACGCGTACGAGATCTCAGTACGTAGTGTATTACCACGACTTGGTGTTGAGTTAGTTGAATTCCCTGAAGCCGGCTGCTGTGGCTTCCCGTTAAAAGGACTTAATAAGAAGGCATGGATTTACATGTCAGCTAGGATCCTATCAATAGCGTCTAAGAAGGGCTTACCAATACTCGCACTATGTAATGGATGTGATACATCGTTGAGGAAAATTAAAGACCTACTCAAACATGATGAGATTTTAAGGGAGGAGATAGCTAAGCTCTTAGAGGATGAGGGAGTTAAGCTAAACCTTAATGCTGGTGTCTACCACACGTTAGAAGTGCTTCACGACTTTATAGGTGTTGAGAAAATTAAAAGTCAGGTTCGGAGACCCTTAAACGGTATTAAAATAGCTTCATATCCTGGATGCCATATGCTTAGGCCTTCTGATATACCGCGTCCTGAAGATCCTGTAGAGCCGAGGAAGTTCGACTCAGTTCTCAGGGCTTTAGGTGCTGAGGTTGGCTACTACCCAGATAAGGGGGGCTGTTGCGGTGCTACAATCCTGCCGTACTCAGCTAAACACGCATTACTCATAGTGGCAGCTAAGCTTAAGACTATTAAGGATTACGGATTTGACGGTATTAGTACTTCATGTCCTTACTGCATGGAGATGATAGATGCTAAGCAGGATGCAGCTCGTAGTGAAGTAGGGGATGAGAGCATTTCAATACCTGCTTTCTACTTAACTCAGCTTGTTGGTTTGGCCATGGGTTTAAGTCCTAAGGAATTAGGTTTAAATCTAAATGTAAGTCCTATTGAGAGTATTTTGGAGAAATTGGGGGTAAGTCTCTATGAGTGAAGTTAGGATTGGAGTATATGTATGTCACTGTGGTAAGAACATAGGAGGTGTTATTAACCCAGCTAAGGTTGCTGAATACGCTAGTACACTACCTAATGTCGTAGTTGCTAGAGATTACGTGTACATGTGTTCCTCACCTGGGCAGTCATTAATTGAGGAAGACATTAGAAAGTATAACCTTAATAGAGTAATCGTCGCGGCATGTTCACCCAGAATGCACGAACCTACCTTCCAAGGGGTTTTAAAGAGGGCAGGTCTTAATCCATGGTTGCTTCAAATGGTTAACATAAGAGAACATGATACGTGGGTCCATGAGGATACTCCAGATAAAGCTGAGGAGAAGGCGAAGGAATTAGTCGCCGCAGCTGTTGCGAGAGCAGCACACCTATATGAGATAACCACAGAGAAATTCCCCGTAATTAAGTCAGCCGTAGTTATCGGTGGTGGGATTGCTGGTATTAGAGCTTCTTTAGACTTAGCTAATGCTGGCATTAAGGTCTACCTAATAGAGAAAAAGCAAAGCATTGGGGGTAAGATGGCTCAATTAGATAAGACTTTCCCAACGTTAGACTGCAGTCAATGTATACTAACACCTTTAATGGTTGATGTCTCAAGACATCCAAACATAGATATATACGCCTACTCTGAGGTAGTAGATGTCTCAGGCTCTGCAGGCAATTTCAAAGTTAAGGTTAAGTTGAAGCCTACCTACGTTGACTGGAGTAAATGTACTGGTTGCGGTACCTGCGTTGAGAAATGCCCTGGCAGAGCTCCTAGGGAGTTTGATGAAGGCCTAGGTGTTAGGAAGGCGATATACTTCGAATTCGCTCAAGCAGTGCCTAGAAGACCTGTAATAGATCCTAAACACTGCTTATGGTTTACTAAGGGTATCTGCAGGGTTTGCGAGAAGGTATGCCCTGTAAAGGCTATAGATTATGGTCAGGAGGAGAGGTACGTCGAGTTAAATGTTGGGGCAATCATAGTAGCAATAGGTTATGAATTATACGATCTAAGTAGGCTGAAGGAGTACGGCTACGGCAGATTTAAGAACGTGATAAGCGGCCTACAGCTTGAGAGGCTCTCATCAGCTGACGGCCCAACTAGGGGTAAGATTGTAAGACCCTCCGATGGTAGGGAACCCAAGACTGTAGGTATAGTCTTATGTGCCGGTTCGAGAGATGAAAAACATGTAAGGTATTGCTGTAGGTTTGGATGCGCTGCCGCTATAAAGCATATATATTACATCAAACATGCAATACCGGATGCCAAGGTATTAGTCTTCTACACCGATGTGAGGGCGTTTGGTAAGGGCTATGAGGAATTCTACCAGAAGTATAGGAGTGAGGATAACGTCTTCTTCATTAGGGGGAGGCCTGCTGAGATCTTCGAGGATAAGGACGGCTCCCTAATCTTCGATGTATATGACTCAAATACCGGGCAATTAATAAATGTGAAGGCCGACCTAGTAGTTCTTGAAGGTGCTGTAGTACCGCCTAAGGATTGGGAGGCGTTGAGAAGGGTTCTTAAAGTTTCATGCGATCCTGGAGGCTTTGCATTAGAACTACATCCGAAGCTAAGGCCTTTTGAGACAACGTCTGATGGTGTGTTCCTAGCAGGAGCTATTCAAGGACCTAAGGATATCCCAGATACGGTAGCTCATGCAGCAGCCGCAGCAGCTGCTGCCATAGGCTTCCTCGCTAAGGGCTACGTAGAGTCAGTACCCTACCTAGCAGTTGTTAATGATGAAGTGTGTAGTGGTTGCGGTCTATGCGTCTCCGTATGTCCCTACGACGCTATAACTATTGAGGAGAGGGAGGGTAGGAGGGTAGCTAAGGTCAACTCAATCAGGTGTAAGGGTTGTGGCGCATGTGCTGCTACATGTCCTTCAGGCGCTATGCAACAGAACTACTTCACAGACACCCAGATAATTTCTGAGGTCGTCTCACTTGCAGGGGGTGCTAAGTAATGGGCGACCAATTCGAGCCTAGGATAGTAGTATTCGCATGTAATTGGTGTTCGTACGCTGGTATTGACTTAGCTGGGACCTCAAGGATTAGATACCCACATAATGTTAGGATAGTTAAGGTTATGTGTTCTGGTAGGGTACACCCTGAAATGGTTCTTAAAGCATTGAGGGAGGGTGCTGACGGCGTCTTAATAACTGGTTGCCATCCAGGGGATTGCCATTATATCTCAGGTAATTATAAGACTATGAGGAGGTACTTACTCCTTAAGAAGCTTCTTAAGGAGTTAGGCCTTAGTGATAGGGTATGGCTTGAGTGGGTTTCAGCAAGTGAGGGTGATAGGTGGGCTAAGATCGCTTCAGCTTTCGTCGAACACATACGTAAGTTAGGTCCTCTAAGGCTTAAGGAGGTGATGGAAGGTGAGTAAGAAGGTTAAAGTAGCACTGTACTGGTGTGCTAGTTGTGGTGGGTGTGAGGAAGCTATTGTAGACCTAGCTGAGGAGTTACTCAGGCTTAGCGAGGTCATCGACATAGTCTTCTGGCCCGTCGCAACAGACTTTAAGAAATCTGATGTTGAGGCAATGCCTGATGGTAGTATCGACATCTCAATAATTAACGGCGGTATTAGGCTTACAGAGCATGAGGAGATGGTAAAACTGCTTAGGAGGAAGTCGAAGCTGGTGGTAGCATTCGGCAGTTGCTCACATCTAGGAGGTGTTCCAGGACTCGCCAACCTCTTCAGTACGGATGAGGTATTAAAGTACGTATACTTTGAGTCACCAACAGTTGTTAACTCCGAGGGAGTTATACCTAGGGAGGAGGTCGTAGTTGATGATGGTAGGAAGCTCGAACTACCTAAGCTGTTGAGGTATGTGAGGTCTTTAGACCAAGTCGTAGATGTAGATTACTACATACCTGGCTGTGCGCCAACACCTGATGTGATTAAGAAGTCCTTAGAAACGTTATTAAGTGGTGTCTTACCGCCTAAGGGAAGCGTATTAGGAGCTAGTAGTAGGTCGCTATGCGATGAATGTGAGTTAAATAAGACTAAGCCTGAGAAGATACTACTTAAGGATATTAAGAGGGTGCATCAGGTCAGGTTAGACTTAAGTAAGTGCTACCTGTCTCAGGGCGTTATATGTTTAGGTCCTGTAACCAGGGGTGGTTGCGGGACGCTCTGCATTAAGGGAGGTATGCCGTGTACCGGGTGTTTCGGACCTTTAGACAAGGTCGTGGACTACGGTGCTAGAGCTCTCTCCTACATAGCTTCGATAGTGGACTACGACGATGAAGCTCAGGCTGAGAAGTTCGTTGAGGAGTACATAGTAGATCCCGTTGGATGGTTCTACAGGTATAGTCTTCCAAGGTCTTTAGTTAGAGGTAGGTATGAGGGTTTGAGAGGTGGTGCACATGGGTAGGACCGTAATTATAGACCCTATAACTAGGTTAGAAGGTCATGGTAAGATAGCTATATTCTTAGATGATGAGGGTAACGTAGTTAATGCGTACTTACAGGTACCTGAGTTAAGAGGGTTTGAGAAATTCTTAGTTGGTAGGCCTGCTGAGGACGCCCCTCAAATTACGTCTAGGATATGCGGTGTATGCCCTACAGCCCACCATATGGCTGCTACTAAAGCGCTTGACGACCTCTACGCTGTTGAACCCCCCTCACCTGCTAGGAAGGTTAGGGAGTTGGTTTACAATCTATTCATGTTTGAGGACCACGCACTACATTTCTACGTGTTGGGAGGCCCTGACTTCATAGTAGGTCCTAAGGCACCTAAGGCCGAGAGGAATGTCTTCGGGGTGTTGAAGAAAGTTGGCTCTGAGGTTGGTTTGAAGGTCATCAAGACTAGGAAGGCTGCTAGGGATATGATAACAGCAATTGCCGGTAAGGTTATTCACCCAGTATTCGGTTTGCCGGGCGGTATTGCTAAACCTGTTGATGAGAGTTTAAGGAGTAAGTTATTAGAAGTTGCTAATAGTCTCGTGGACTTCGCCTTATTCACCCGTAAGATATTTAAAGACTTAGTCCTCTCGAATAGGGAGTATCTCGACCTAATATTAAGTGATGCGTACACTCATAGAACCTACTATATGGGCTTAGTAGATAGTGCTAATAGGGTCAACTTCTACGACGGCATGTTAAGAGTTGTAGATCCTAACGGTAGGGAATTCGCTAAATTCGACGTACATGACTACTTAGACCACATCGCAGAGCATGTTGAGCCTTGGACTTATGTTAGGTTTTCATACCTGAGGAAGGTTGGGTGGAAGGGCTTTGAAGACGGAGTTAATAGCGGTATATTCTCAGTCGCGCCGCTGGCTAGGCTGAACGTAGCTGATGGTATGGCAACACCGTATGCGCAGGAAGCTTATGAGGAGATGGTCACGATGGTTGGAAGTAAGCCAATTCACCACACACTAGCCATGCACTGGGCTAGGGTTATAGAAATGATACAAGCAGCTGAGAAGGTTAAAGAACTAGCTGAAGACCCTGAAATCACAGATACTAACATCAGGAACATGCCTGAGAAGCCTAGAGGGGTTGGTATAGGGGTTGTAGAAGCACCCCGTGGAGTATTAATACACCACTACGAAACCGATGAAAAAGGCATTATAAAGAAGGCAAACCTACTCGTAGCAACACAACACAACTCAGCAAGAATATCACTATCAGTAAGTAAAGCAGCTAAGAGTCTAATAAAGAACGGCAACATAGACGAAGGACTGTTAAACATGGTTGAAATGGCTTACAGAGCCTACGACCCGTGCCACGCATGCGCAACACATAACCTACCTGGAGGGTTCAAACCAATAATACACATCTACGACATACGTGGAAACCTAATAAAAGTAATCAAACCCTAACCAACATTACTAAACGATAGTCTCACCATGAAATCAAAAAATTAAGTATGATTTTATACCTCGAAACATTTAATCCCCTCCAATAAGGAAAAATGAGCCTTCCAATCAATAAAAAATATTAGTAAATGAGCATTAACTTACACCTCACTTAAGCCCAATAACTTACTAAATAACTAGTAGCGAGTAAGTAGGAATTCAAACCTAAGACCTCTGCTATATAAAGTCTTTGGACTGAAACTAGACTTCAAGGAAAATTACTAGGTATTAAGCGAGCTGCATAGCGCTACATATAGTGATGGTAAATCCTTACTATAGAATTCATGCATTAATATAAAGAAGTTAGGAGCTATGGTTAGTGGTTACAACACTAAGAACTCATTAAATCGCAATATGACACGCCATCAGACCAATAAAACAAACAAGGATTATGATGCAAATAAATATAATAACCTAGTTACAACCTGAAAGCCTCGTCCTTTAGGGCGGGGAGGAGGTCAGACTTTAATTACTGCGTAACTAGTACTTAGCTTCCGTTTCTCAGTATTACCGCACTTAAAGCATTTGAGGGTGTCTGACTGATATTTCCTCATAGGTGAGCCGCATATGGTGCAATAAGCCATTACCACACCTAATTTCTGTTCCTTAATTGTTATGCTGTAGGGTGTTGTATCATTTAACACCTTAGCCTTTACTATATCCCCAACTGCTAGGACATCGTAGAAGTTTCTAACATATCCCTCCTGGACTTGAGTTATGTGTAGTAGGCCGGTGAATGGATTATCATATCTCCTCCCCAACTCATTCGCAAATATTTTAATTACTGCTAACTCTTCATAGAGTATTGTAACTAATCCGTATACTATATTACCCTTCGAAAGTAGTTGCGGGGTTTTAACACATGGCTTTACGCTAATAGTCCTCAACCTCAGATCAGGGCTTACCTTACCAACTACAGCAGCTCTTACAACACCTTCCTCTTCATAAACCCAACTACCCGGTAGGAATTCCTCTATGACGCAGAGCGCGGTGCCTGGAACGGCATCCATATTCATTAGTTCTTTCAACCTACTCATCTTTACCACCTCTTAACAGTAGGTTTAAGCGGTTTTAAAGGACAGGTATTAAAACGTTATTACCAGGGGAAGATGTAATCACTAATGCTTTTTAATATCATGAATGCCTCACCTGGCGTTAGAACCGGCTTCTCAAAGTCTTGTAGGTCGTCGATAGGTATTCTAGGACATGCTGTGATGACGTATGCCTCTACGTCCTTGCTATCTATATTTCTTAACGTTTCCTGATTTATAGTTGATGATCGGTACTCAAAGTATTTGAGACCTCTAGCTCTCAATGCATTTATTAATTCCTCCCTAACACGGCTTCTAAACTGTCCTTCAACACCGTGGACTAAACACCAAGTAGCCGCATTTGAAGCCTCCATGACCTTACTGTAACGTATTCTTAAGTACTTCCACACAACATCATCTAGTAGTCTTACCTCACCCCTATACGGGTCTACCTGAACCACGTGTTTTAACCCCTTAGTTACTATCCCAACTCCTAGTGGGTGGAAGAGACCGCCTGCAACTACTACGTAGCCGTCTGCTACGTCAACATGTCTTAATACATCGTTAAACCAGCACCCCATTACTACTGCATTGTCTAGATTGTTAAGGATTTTAATACTAGCATCTCTTAACTCCTCCTTCAAACGTCCTAAGTTTTTCTTATGTTGGTGGACTGTATATATAGCTACTTTATTAATGTTTAGCGATTTTAGTAGCGTTATTAGCCTATTTATTAATTCCTTATTCAAAGTTAGAGTGCTTAGGAAGTCTGCAAATAATACCTTCCTAGGGATTTCCACGTCGTACCCATATGGGTAGGGTTCGTGGCCGAAATGTATTGTTAGGTCGTACTGTGATATGAGGTTAGTATTAAGTATGCATGAACCGTAGGTTGGGTTAGCATCTACTACGAATTCAACATCTCTTAGCGTGTTGGTTAGTTCTTCTAGTAGTTTGATTGAGTAGTGCTTGAATCCGTCTGGTAGTTGGATTAGTACTTTACGGGCATTAATACTTCGGACTTCCCTAACGATCTTATCTAGGTCGTAGGTATAGTACTTTTCTAACTCGTTCATGACTTAGCTTCGCTTAAGCTCTCAATAACTACTTCAGCCTTAATACCCATCTTAGAGAGCATCCTCCTCATAGCTTCCTTAGCATGTTGGACAAATCTATCAGGCACTCTAACCTCAGCAACTACATCACCCTCGCAAATCCTAGCAGCAGTGCCTATAGGCCTCCCGAAAGATAGGCGCATCCCATCTTGAAGCCTATCAGCACCTGCGAAAGCCATCATCTTATTCTCCCTTAACACGTGATGGGGGTAAGACCTAATAATTAGTAAGTAGTTCTCATCACCAACATACTTGCTTAAGTACTTATGAGACATGACCCTAGCAGCCTCTAAGGCGTTATGCCTCACCTGAACATCTTCCTTAGAGATAAGCTTAACAGCAACATTAAAAACACCCTTAGTATTACCCATAACGAATTTCACTATCTTAGGCTGAGGAACACCACTTATATACTCCTTCCTAGTATATGGGGGTTTCTTAAGCTCCTTATAGCACCTACCAGGTCTTAGAGGCATCACCGCACACCTAACATAACCACCCTATCCTACAGACTCACAAATTATGTGAGGCGCAGACAGTTAATAAACTTTTCTTACAACCTAAACCAACCACACCGTCTAGGGGAGGCTTAACGAAATTGCTTTAGTGCTTCATAGACAGCCATCCTGTTTGTAGGGGGTTGGGAAGTCGGTTATGTAGAGGGGAGAGTAGTAGCGTAATAGTAACACATGTTAGATTTAAGTCTTGAAGAGATTATGCATCGAAACGGCTGAAAACCCTAAACATCCTAGGCGGCATAGATCGAAGACCAGTTTAGGACTAGAAACAGGGGGATAAGGCAGTAACATCAACTAATATAAACCTGAAAGCAAACCCACCTTCTAACGCTCCTTATCATAATCTCAAATCATCGATCCTCTCAGACCTCTACTAGGGAGGTCTGCCCAGCTCAGCATACTAGTGTATTTCCTTAAGGCTTTAAGGACTAGATATCTTGAGGATAGAATCATGCTTGAAGATTTATTAGGTTTGCTCTATGTTTTAATGATCGGGCCCGTCGTCTAGCTGGTTAGGACGCCGCCCTCACGCGGCGGAGGTCCTGGGTTCGAATCCCAGCGGGCCCACCAGAACTCTCCAACTTCTCACACGGACCTACATAAACGAACCTCTTCCTTCCGTTGACGTAGATGACTTTATAGAGGTAGTAGCGTCCCTTAACCCTCATAACTGTGTAGAACAAGTTATTACCCATAGTTACAACCCATCCATAAGTTTATGCTTTACTTTATTTAGGGGGTGGGTTATAATATTCCTCCAATATTCTCTTCTTCGGATTAGGATTAACATTCTATATACTGAAGCAACAATATATTTTTAGGTTAATTTCTATTTTGTTTTAGCTTTATTTTAATTTATTAATAAGTTCTTAATCGAAAACTTCACGGTCATAAGATAAGTGTTTATAAAAACGTTAATTAACTCTTAGTATGGCATCTCCTCAAAATACTTTAAGAATATTTTTATGTACCTGATTAGTGAGATCCAAGTTATTTAAACTCCACACCCTCACTTCCTTCACAGCATCAGTTACTAAAATGAACTTCGCCTTTGATTTAGGATTTCTTCTTAATTGGTCACTCGATTTTGACCTCAACCATAACTTATTCATCATCTACTGCTTCTATGTCACAATGTCTACTTCTTTAATTATTAGGATAATTGTCATATCCCTCTATAGTTTTATAGTCCATATTCATGAGCTAGTTCTCTTCTATTAAAAACTCGTGGAGTATTTTATGATATTTCCAGTTTACATTTAATCGCAATTCCCCAATTCTAACAACCCTTGCTAGTCTGGTTTCAGTAATTGTTAAACCTATTTACTGTCTTCTTACCCCTTATTTATAAGGGTAAGACTGTCTATTTTCCTTCTCCGGACTTAGCTTTAGTTCTCATATTAGTGTCGATTTTATTGAAGGGCTACCTACTGTCCTACCATAAAATACTACAAATAACCTAAGTAAATACAATGACATGGTAGGTAGTATTACAAGTTACGAGTCATCACATTTCATATGTATATACATATGAAGCTCATCACAAATAAGGATGTACTAAATGCATATACAAATTACGGAAATTACGGCTTCTTTAGTCTGACGGTCACGAAGATCATATTACAGTCTGGACTAAATTAACTAGACTTGTACGAACTTAATAGGAGTGAAAACGAGTTCACTCTTAGAGTTCTATATGGTATAATGAAATAACATATGAAATTAGGTTTTAGTCTGACTTGATGATCCATAGACCTAGGATTAGAAGTAGTTTCTGACCTCCTCCCCGCCCTAAAGGACGAGGCTTTCAGGTTGTAACAAACCTAAGAGTACTTATTAAAACAAGCTTAACCAGAAAGCACGGCATCTAAGCCGTCAAACCCTCCTACTAAATCACTACTTAATGCTGTAACACCTCTAAGCCTTATGCGTATAACGTCGCTTAGTAATAACGCTAACGCTTCGTCCCTGCTTAACATATTACTCCTAACAGCTTCTAAGAGGTTTTCTACCTCCTTAGTCATTGCCTCACTAACTATTTCTGGGATATTCTCAGCAAGTAGGTCATACACTTCAATCCCAAGTTTAGTTGGGATTAAGAACATTCTCTTCTTAGACAGTATTAAATACCCATGCCTTATATTATTATCTACTGATTTAGCGTAAGTACTTGGCCTACCAATACCTCTACTCTTCATCATCTTAATCACACTACCCACATCAAGTAACCTAACCTCAGAACCCTTAACGACCTTCACATCTTGAGGCTGAACTACTAGTACGTCCTGACATCCTAGTACGGGAACTATAGCTAAGTTACTGTAGACTTTAAGGAAGCCCTCCCTCAACACATGTACTGGTACCTCAACAGATCTTTTAAAACCTCCGACTTCAGCAATGTATGAGTTAAACCTCACCTCAGCTTCGCACATCTGACTAGATATAAACCTATTGAATATGAGGTTATATAACCTGAAATGATTTCCAGTAAGTCTCATGTAGAGTTCGTTAATTGCGTAGTTGTAGAGTTCACTAGCATCTATAGGTCTAGTAGGTCTGATACATTCATGCGTTCCGACCTCACCCCAGGACCTAGGCTTAAATAATGCCTGCAAATCCTTCTTAGTTAGGTACTCTCTAGCTACTTCAATACCAGTACTAGACACGTGGGTTGAGTCCGTCCTATGATACGTTATGAGTCCTAACTCAAATAAGTCCTGAGCTAACTTCATAATAGTAGTTGCTGGCAACTTTAAAATGTTGGAAGCCTCTACGAGTAGTTCATCAGTGGTGAGGGGAGGCTTCGGCTGAAGTATTCTAACATCATCGTAAATCCTTACAAGCTTAACCCCATTCCTTCTTACATCTTCAGCAAGCTTAAGCGCTTCATCTCTAACCTTTAGAAATATGGTGAGGTAGTACTTGTCGAATAGCTTTATAACGACGTTATAGCCTCTACCATCAACATACTTCCTATAATTATTGACAACCCAGCTAAGGACAGGTGTTTGAACCCTACCACCGCCGAGCCAGTACTTATTAAAGTATTTCTTAAGGATGTTACTTACTTCAAAACCTACTAACCTATCGTCAACCCTTCTAACTACTTGAGCGCTAACCCTGGATAAGTCTATATCCCTAGAACTCTTAATAGCCCCTATTAAGGCCTTCCTCGTTACCTCATGAAACTCCACCCTCCTAATATCACGTGCGAATGGTGTAACGGCTAGGAATACGTCGTAAGCTATCTTCTCACCCTCATCATCCGGGTCGGTAGCTATGAATACAGTATCAACCTCCTGTGCTAACTTCCTTAAGATGTCAATCACCTTGATACTGTCCCTCAGCCTCGGCGAACCACATCTAGGACACTCCCCGACCTTACTGGTAAACTGGTACCCACAATCAAAACACTTCTTAATAGATGTGTATACAGGTATTAAGCCACTAGAGTCTAACCTAATACCGTGTAGACCTTCATCAACTATTAAATCAGTTATATGTCCAAATGTAGAAGCTATGGATGCTACGTAGACCTTATCGTCAACCGGGATTACCGTCTCATACACTACGTACTCACCTAAATACCTCCGTCCAGGACGTCCAAACATAGATGCTATTGTCTTAGCCTTAGTCGGCGATTCAACAACTACTAAAGCAGACTTCACGCTAGTGTTAATTGATGAGGAAGTACCTAATCTAACACTCCTACTCTCAACCTGCTTCTTCTTAACCTCATCTAGGTCAACCCTCCTTAAATCCGTGATATTAGCTGTAGGGACGTAATTCCTCAACTTCCTGATAAATATGTTTAGCAAATCTAAATCATCAACTAACAGTACTGAGAGACCTAAAGTCATCAACCCATTGTACAGCCTACTGCTACGACCTGAAGCCTGAATATAAGTCATAATATCTGGAGACCAAACCACTACCCTACCATTCCTATACTTAAGTATGTAATCACCGAGTACTAGCTTAGGATTACTACGTAGGTAGTCGCTAATGACCTCCTTAACGACCTTCGAGGCGTTAAGCACCTCCTCCTTAAGCTCTAGTAACTGGCCGTCGACCTCTATTAAATCCCTTAAGGCGTAGGTAAGGGCTTTAAACTTCTTCGGCGGTAGGTTCCTTAACTTACGTATTAAGTCTTCAGAGACTGTAAAGCCTGAGCCTAGCTTAGATAACTCCGTGCTTATGTAGACGAACGTCCTAGGGTTTAACAACATGTTATCCAGGTAGAACTCATTCTTAGGTATGCCTACGAACACTGTATTGTAAACCCTTAGGGGTTCGTCTAAACCTCTGGTAAGTATTCCGTAGTATGTAGCTACCCCTACTACTACGTCAACCACGCCTTCTCTAAACATATCTAAAACCCTCCTTGAGGTAGCGGTTGCGGCCTTAAACCCCCATTCCTTTAAAGTACTTACTAACCGCTTAGAGTGATTCAACCCTAAGTCCTTACTCACGAAGATTAAAGTACCTCCAACTAATTTAGAGAGTAGCTCTTTAAGCACTTCATCGTTAAACTCGCTGTAGACCTCCACTAAATTCCTTAGGTAGTCGCTAATAGCTCCGACCTCGAAGCCTAATAGCTCTCTAAGAATTTTAACCCTCTCACCCCTACCCCTACCAGTAGCGCTAGCGATTAGTAGCTGGCCTAAGTTGCTGTAGTTTATAGATTTAACTAAGCTTAAACTGCTCTGAAATAATTCTTCCCTAAGCCTACTGACTAATTCATCATTACCTGAGTACCTTGCAAACGCTAACTCATTCTTTAAAGAAACTAATTTCTTAGCATGTACTATTGATTCATCACTAACTCCTATGCATTTGAGGATTAGGTCGACGATTGAGGAAGTCTTCAGCAACGCATCAAAATCATCTACGGCAACTACATCTAATCTTAAACTACTTATTAATTCCTTATTCCTATGGATGAAGTTATGAGTTACTATAGCTATAAAATTACTGCTTAGTTCACTACTCTTAATACTGTCAGAAGTAACTAACTTAACACTAAATACATTATAACTACTTAAAACCCTATGCACGTGGTTCATTAACTCCCTAGTAGGTACTATGTAGAGTACCTTACCACCATTAACTGCTCTATATAGAGAGTATATGAGGAGTAAAGTAGTCTTCCCAACACCGGTAGGTGCTATTAATGCGAAGCTCTCATTGGAAATCATCCTCCTAGCCCACGTTCTCTGAATACTCCATAACTCCTTACCACTAACCTTGTTGAAAAACCTACTAAATTCTTCTAACTCAGACTCAACATCGAGGAAATTTAAGTACTTACCTAACCTATGCGTGCTAAGAAGTTTATCCCTAATAAAAGACCTAGAAACATGGGGGACTTCGCACGTCTCATCAATCGGTAAGCAATTAACGCAGGGTAATCCAGACCTCATCCTAACCTCATCTATATCCCCGCCGCAGTTCGGGCATAAACCACTATATATCAACATCTAATGACCCGTTTAGAAGACTATACCATTCAAGGACTTATTAAGGCTATCCCCTAATGAATGATTAGGAATGTGACACACCAGTACATGAACTTACATCATAACATATCTTCTAAGCATCTAAACCTCTCCCACCCTTAAGGACGGGATGTTTTCTTCTCGGCTTTTGAGGAAGATATTTATAAGCGTTGTTTCTGTTCATTTTCGTATGAACTTAGGCGGTGATGTGAGTAGTACTCCAAGCTACCTGGGGACAGAATTAGATGGGAGTTACATGTTGTTTAGTTCGACAGCACCCGTGAACCCGTTTTCTTCCTGGATATTCGTTTTTATTTGTTTATTATTTATTTGTATCAAGGGACTTCCACCTTCCACACAGACTTAGGTATCCGCATGGGGTTCAGCTCTGATATAGGTTTATATTGGTTGGTTTCATTGCCTTCTAACAACTGCTCTAGCATAGGTATATACCTGCTTAACTTGGTGTGCCCTAAAACCATACCTCTTAAGTTCTGAGTAGAACATTCTATGCAGAGTTTTAATTGATGGTACTTCATCTAGAGTTTAGTTTATAATCTTTTCTCTCCAACATCTTTATAGGTGGATATATATGGCTAGAGTTGAGATAGTTAGGTGTAGTGTTATAAAGTACAGGAGAGGGGACTACGTCCTCTACCCGTTGGGAAGGGACAAGGAGAAAATCAAACACCTACACGGAAAAGAAGTCTACACACTAATCATAACAGAAGAGTAACATCAAACAATACAAACCTATATGAAACCTGAAACAGCCGCATAAGCTTTCATACGTGATTTAAAACAGTTGCAAAAGGCTTATATTTTTTATAACTGCTTAGATTCTATGTGGTATTCTAATGCCATGTAAGTATATCTTCGTGACGGGTGGTGTACTTTCAGGTCTAGGTAAGGGTGTCACTACAGCGTCCGTAGGTCTATTACTTAAGAGTATGGGTCTTAATGTCACGGCAATTAAGATTGACCCCTACGTTAACGTAGATGCTGGCACCATGAACCCATACATGCATGGTGAGGTTTACGTAACTGATGATGGGGGCGAAGTAGACTTAGATATAGGTCATTATGAAAGGTTTTTAAACATAAATCTCTATAAGAAGAATAATATAACTACTGGTAAGATATACTTAAGAGTTATTGAGAATGAGAGGAGGGGCTTGTATCTAGGGCAGACGGTTCAGATAATACCGCATATAACTGATGAAATTAAAAATGAGATAAGGTCTGTAGGGAAAGAGCAGGGTTCGGATGTAGTTTTAGTCGAGATAGGCGGTACGGTAGGTGATATAGAGGGCCTTCCATTCTTAGAAGCTGCTAGGCAATTAAGACTTGAAGAAGGTGTTAAGAATACTTTATTCATACACGTGGTTTTAGTCCCTAAGCTAGGGACTACAGGTGAGTTGAAGACTAAACCAGCTCAGCATAGTGTACAGGAGTTAAGGAGGATAGGCATACAGCCGGACATCCTCGTAGCTAGGTCATCTGAAATGCTGACTACTGAGGCTAGGAAGAAGTTAGCACTATTCTCAAACGTACCCTACAACGCGATATTTAGCAACTACGATGTAGAATATGTTTACGAAGTACCTATAATTCTATATGAGCAGGGACTTCCTAAAGTACTTAGCGAGATGTTAGACTTAAACGTAGAAAGCACTAAATGCGACTTAACCCAGTGGGTAGAATTCGTTAATAACCTGAAGAACTATAGTAGGGCTGTGACGATAGCCTTAATAGGTAAGTATACATCACTTAAGGATAGTTACTTAAGTATTACGGAAGCGTTGAAACACTCATCAGCTAAGCTGGGAGTTAAGGTAAACTTTAAGTGGATTGAAGCAACAGATGTTGAGAGAAAGGTTATCAACCCTGAAGACGTACTTGAACATATTTCAGGAGCTATAATACTGCCAGGCTTCGGGAGTAGGGGTGCTGAGGGGAAGATAGCACTCATTAAGAAGTTAAGGGAGAGGGATATCCCCACATTAGGAATATGTTACGGACTTCAGTTAATGGTTGTTGAATTCGCAAGAAATGTATTAGGATTACGTGAGGCCAACTCAACTGAGGTAAATCCAGATACGCCGTACCCAGTTGTAGACCTCCTAACATCTCAGGAAGGAGTTGTCTATAAGGGAGGTACCATGCGCCTAGGGAGTAAGCCCATAAGAATAGTTAGAAATACGAAGGCATTTGAAATCTACAAATCAGATGTAGTCTATGAGAGGCATCGCCATAGATATCAGATAAATCCGGAGTATGTTAAGCTCTTCGAATCTGAGGGATTGATCGTAAGTGGTTATAGCGATGAGGGCTTCCCCGAGATAATGGAATCTAAAAATCATAGATACTATTTAGGGATCCAAGCACATCCAGAGTTTAAGAGTAGGCCACTAACACCTGCACCCTTATTCTTAGAGTTCTTAAAAAACAGCATAAGTTATAGTTGAAGGCTTCCTACCCTAAGACCTTACCCTCGATAACTAACATCGTCGTAGTTGACTTAACCTTAGAAATACGTCTTATCTTATTAATAATTATCTCACGTAAAGCCTCATGAGTCGGTGCTTCAACCTTAACAACTACGTCGTAAATCCCGTAAACCTCGTAAACCTCCTTAACACCTTCCATCTTAGATAATATCTGAGCAACTTCGTTCTCAGCACCTATCTCAGTATTAATTAATACTATAGCTATAGGCATATAACACCCCAAGATGATTACGGCCTTAAAACTAATAAACCTTACACCGTATTCTAAGCTTATAAACTGGTTGTGAGTGATATGTAGAGGTGGTGGCGACGATTAAGATAGAGAAGTTGAATGATAGGGAGCTAACCATTAAGCTTGTTGGTGAAGATCATACTATGGGTAACTTAATATCTAAATACGCTCTTAACCATCCAAACGTACAGATAGCTGCATACTCTATAGACCATCCGCTTACAGAGCCACCTAAGGTTGTATTAGTAACAGATGGTAGTAAAAGCCCTCTCGAAGTCCTGAAGGACGTGATTAAAGAGGTTATTGACACTACTGAAAAATTACTTAAAGTTAGTGAGGACTTGCTGAGTAGATGATTAAGGACGAAGTTAGAGTATTAGTAGTTGATTACGTAACCGATGATTTAATGATATACGTAATCCAAAGAGGTATTAAAGGCGTAGAACACTTAGGAGTTGTTCACGGCAGCCTCAAAGAACTGCAAGACCACCTCAGATCCAATAACCTAATAAATGAGGTTAAGTATATAGTATTACCCGAAGGTAGAGTCCTCAGAGTTGTAGAACGGGGTGAGGTCAGACCTCACGACTTAAGGGATGAAGAGGCCGTACTAATACATAATATAGTGTTAGATGGTAAACACATCATCGACTTAGTTAAGAGTGAATTAAAGCTTATAATGACTCAAAAACAGATTAAACAATAAAGTTGGAGGTGTGATATATGGTGGAGTTCTGCCCTAAATGTGGGGCGTTACTAGTACCTCAAAAACTGGGCAATGGTAATAGAGTTGTATTAGCATGCACTAAATGCGGCTTTAAGAAGGAGTTAGGTAAGGAAGGCAAGTATACGTTAAGTCAGAGCGTTAAGCACTCCCAGAAGGATAAAACGTTAGTTATTGAGTCAGAAGTAAATGTTGAAACACTACCTAAGGTTAAAGGTGTGGTAGCATGCTCTAAGTGCGGTAATGATGAGGCCTATTACTGGTTCCTCCAAACCAGGAGGGGTGATGAACCACCTACAAGGTTCTACAAATGTGTAAAATGCGGACACGTGTGGAGGGAGTACGAGTAATTCTAATCTACTGCTTAACTCGTTCTAACTCTTACGCATCCTTAAGTAGACTACGCTACTCTTAGGTATTATTAAGCCCTTATCCCCTACTCTAATTCCTAACTCATACCTCGAGATCTTCATAAGCCTCCCACTCAACTTCCTACCATCTACTAATATCATATCGACATCAACCCCTATGAAGTCAGAAGTTATTAGTGAGTCATCCAATTCCATACCACGCTCGCCGTGAAGGTCTGCAGCATTCACCTCAACGTAGGTAAGTCCGTGTCTAAAGACTATGTAAAAATAATCACGTACAGTTAGCCCCAACTCATACTTAGCAACATCATCTACCACTCCCTCAAAATTCTCACCATTGACTAAGAAGACCTTCACAACCATACCTCTAAACCTACTATCTATGATGTTATCCCTTAAAGGCAACCACCAACACCAATATAATGTAGTGTGTTATAAGGATATATACCTAGGGGTGTATCCCCCTTCTAACGATTCCTAAGAGAGGAATAGTTTTTAGGTTATTCACCCCTAGCTAGATATAGAACAGCAGAGATCTAAACACCCATCAAAATAGGTAACTAAGGTCACTCATACCTTAAAGCCTCTACGGGAACCATTTTAGAAGCCTTCCAGGCTGGGAGTAAGCCCCCAACAACGCCGACTGCTAGAGATAGTCCGAGGGCCCTAGTAATTAACCACCAAGTAATCTTAGGCTCTGAAACCACTGTCCAAGTACCTACAAGTCTTAAAGGTCTATATGCGATGAAGTAAGCACCTATGATTCCTCCCGTAATTCCAGATGCAACCCCTATCAGGGTCATGAGTATTGATTCGAAGAGGAATAATGTTAACACGTCATTACTACTAAATCCTAAAGCCTTCAAAACACCTATCTCCCTAGTCCTCTCAACTACTGATGTAAACATCGTGGACATTATGCCGGTAAAAGCTACTGCAAAGCTTATTGATGATACAGTGAAGAATAGATTGTCAAGTATGTTTATTATATTACTTACAGTCTTAGCTATCTCCTTAAGTGATATTATCTGTACGTTATCACCGTAAATATCCTTAAGTCTACTAACTAAGCTATCAACTAAATCAGCACTCTTAGCAATTATGAAAATACCTGAATAATCTCTTAAATTTAGTAGGGACTTCCCAGCCTGTAGCGGGAGGAATATAGACTCGTCCGGATTGACGGGGAATACGGACCCGTAGGGAGCTAAGACGCCTGAAACCCTAGTTGAAACAGTCTTTAATAATGGTTTACCATCCCTCATAACTAGTATGTTAACCGTTATTGCATCACCGACGCCGTAGTACCTAACCTTATCTGATGATACGACCTTATCACCAACTACGCAGTACGTATATAGCGTGGGTGGCGGTATCATACCCTCAGCTATTTTACTACCTACTACTATCTTATTCAGTAGGTTTAGGTCTAAGGCATAGATAGTAACCACCATTGTAGTGCCATCAGGCTTTCTAAACTGACCTCTAGATTGGTAAAACGGGGTCAACGTATCAACTTCCTCTAAAGTCTTTATCCTATCTACGTCTGAGTCGCTTAACCTATAATCCTTGGCTGGAAATAACACTACGGTGTTCTGACCTAATGATTGGAGCTGATCAACTATAGTACTCGTATATCCTTCCGTAGTCCCTATTATGGATACCATAGCTGCTGGACCTATAGCTATGCCCAATATGGTTAGAATAGACCTTAGCCTCCTCTCCCTTAAAGCACTAAACGCTAGTACGACTATGTCAACTATGTTGAGCACTTCTCCCAACCCTCTTCTTAAACCACCATAGATAGAACACAGTAACACATATGATGAATGCCACGACCCCTACTACTAGCATTACATTAATTGACGGTAATTCGAGTGGTTGAGGCGTTTGAGTAGGAGTTACATTAGTTACTACATTAATATAACGTACTTCTTCATAAGTCCTTAACTCGTGGAAGACGTCATAGTATGTGATTAATACCTTAACGCTATACGTACCGGGAGGTACGTCATCCTTGACAACTGCCTTCAAGGATATTGGTATCTGAGAGTCTGGGTCTATATTACCTACGTAATACGTACTTCTATCGTAGATTGCCTCCGAGTCTAAAGATACTACAGTATGTCTTAATGGTGTTTTACCCTCGTTGACTATTGTTGCTGAGAAAGTTATCATGCTCCCATTAGCTACTACCTCAGGAGTGATCTGAGGGCTTAATAATCTAATAGCTTCTAAACCTTTAACTACTAAGGTCGACGTCAGATTTAACGTGTAAACCCTACCGCTAAAGTCTTGAAGAACTGCGGTAAATAATATTGGGTAGGGACCCTCAATTACCTCAGGATTAGCCGTAGCTCTGAATGTAAGCGTTACCGTATCACCCCCTCCGATCGAGTCAACGTATTTAACTGGGTCTGATATGCTTATACCTGAGTAGGGTGATAGGGCGAATATTACTAGATTGTAGATGGGTGAGTCACCTAAATTCGTAAATTTAAATCCAACTTCACTAACCGCTTTACCAGCTACTACTACGTTACCTACTGGTTCGACGGTGAGTACCCTAGACTTACTTAAAATATATGGAGACGTTTCTATATGTACTTCTTGAACGGCATTCCAGTGATCTAGGAATTCCGCAGTAACACCTAAGACTGCATCTTCCTCAGGTACTTCTAAGACCCTCACAGGTAGGTCTACGTATATTATATCTC